>Ga0163144_10022247_pt1 | contig 12569 bp, 8 predicted proteins | sample OliLak19BULKMAT1_FD_123175 | JGI IMG/M metagenome (GOLD analysis project Ga0163144, IMG submission 123175) | Freshwater microbial mat bacterial communities from Lake Vanda, McMurdo Dry Valleys, Antarctica - Oligotrophic Lake LV.19.BULKMAT1 | ecosystem: Environmental > Aquatic > Freshwater > Lake... | reverse complement strand
TAACCCCCGCCCCCGCGAGCAGCCCCCGTGGCCACCACCCCGAGCCCGCAGGATTCACCGATTAACACCCCGCCATCAGGCCGGCGGCGAGCGTCTGGCCGATCGCCTCGCACGCGGTGGCAGCCAGTGTGGCACCTGAGCAACCAGCCCCACCGCGCCAGTGCCGCCCGATCCACGCCGTGGCTTCATCGCCGGTGCCAAGCGAGCGGCCCGAAGGTCCGACCTGACTCGCCAGCACGCCCAGCAGATCGTCGAGAGCTTCCTGATCAGGCTCGGCACTGAGGGCCGCGCTGCCACCGTGGTCAAAACGTACGCCCATCACGCGCCACGCCACGGAATCAAGCAGGAGATTGCACGCGCAGAGGTCAAAGCCCCTGACACGCTGGGGCGTAACTTCGCCGGGCGCGAGCATTGTGGCGTTACAAAAGCCGCCGAGGTTGACCACGACGCGGAGCTCGCCGCCGTCATTGGGCCTGCGGTGGTCGCGCAGTGTGAGCCAGTCTGTAATTGGGGTGACGGGCGCGCCTTGACCGCCCAGGGCCAGGTCCGCCGCCCGGACATCGCCGACGACCGTCACGCCCAGCTCTGCAGCGAGCACCGGCAGGTTCAGCAACTGCCAGCTCACCGGCGGCTTGTGATAGACCGTCTGCCCGTGCGGGCAAACCAGCGCAAGCTCGCGCGCGCTCACGCCCGCGCGATCGAGCAACTCTTTGACGGCCCGCGCGTGCAAGAGCGCAAAGTCATGGCTCAGCGTTGCGATCTGCGCAGCCGTCATCGCCCGCTGCTCGGCCAGGTCTTTGAGCGCGGAGCGGAGATTGCCGAGCTCGACACTGTGGCTGGAGAGATGCCGCGCACAAAGGCCCAGGCCGCGCCCCGCGACCTCCACGAGGGTGCAGTCGAGCGCATCAATTGAGGTACCCGTCATGCACCCGACTGCCAGGCGCGGGCCAGGCTCATGGCGCAGCGGCTGAGGTTGGATCTCGCCCTCGCCCCGGCTCACGCGTGCCCCCGCAGCTCGTCGATGATGCGCTGGTAGTGTGCCGCGGACTCATCAAGCCCGCCCGGACGGCTGCGGATCATCCACAGCCGCTTGTGATCGTTCAGAACGTGGTCGGCCAGTATCGCGAGCTGAGCGCGGTTCTCAGCGCTCAGGCCGCCCTTGTACCGCCGCGCCACAGCGCGGGCGGCCGCGAGGCGCGAGGCATCAAGGGCGTGCTGAAGCTCGTCTGCGAGCAGTGCTGGCAGCCCCACCGGCACGCGCAGAGTTGAGAGCGTGTCCGCGACCGTCCGCCATGTGCTGGGCGCGCCAACCTCAGCGGCGCTGAACAGCCCGTGCGAAAGGTCGGCAAAGGTCGCGCTCGCGTTTCGCAGCGGGCCGGTCTTGCCGCTGTGCGCGTACCCCGCACCCACGCGCCGAACCACCACGTCAGCCTCGCCGGCCTGCTCGCAAAACTCCGCGGCCTTCAGGCTCGGGTCTTTCAGGGCGTGCAGGCTGATCGCCCGCAGGTTGGGCCTGATCGCGTTGTGCGGGTTCCACGCGGCGCCCGCGGCGTGCCCGAGCCCAATCGCCGAGATCGGCCACACTTGACGGTGCCCCTCGTCACCCCAGTCGCACGCGAGCAGGCCGCTGGCCCCCTGCTCGGTCGCCGCGCTCATGGCCGCCGCGATGTTGGCGCCGCGCTCACTGGGCCGGCCAAAGAACGTCCGCCAAGAGCTGGTGCCCGGGCAGACCCATGCCTCCAGCCCCGCGCTGCGGGTCTGGTTGAGCCACTGCGCAAACGGCGCGTCGGGCTCGTAGCCCCAGCACAACGCCAGCATGTCCTTTGGCACCGCGGGCAGGCTTTCGGGCTGGTGCAGCGCGATGTCGGCCCAGAACATGGCGCGCTTGCCGCGTACCTTGCAAAGGCCGGCGACGGCGCGGACAAACTGAAGGTAGACCGCCGCACGCCCGTGCTGCTCGACTGCCTCTCTACTCCGCCCGTACGCGATGTCGTACGTCTCATCACAGCCGATGTTGATAAGCCCTGAGTGAAAGCACGGCAGCAGCTCGTCAAGCAACCCGGCGATAAACTCAAGGCTCCGCGGGTCCGTCGGGCACAGGCTAAATGGTCCCGAGCGCGGCGAGGTGTCGAACATCCAGTCGCCGTGCGTCTCGGCCAGGTGCGTGTACGCCGGCAACTTGAGCCACCGGTGCAAGTGCCCAAAGCAGTTCTGGTTCGCCGACAGCTCGATGCCCAGCTCGCGGCAACGCTCGTCCAGCCGGCCGATCTCGCTGCTGGTCATCGGCGAGCACCCGCCCCAGACGTCAACGTGACCCGAGTACGCGAAGGTGTGCTCGGTGTAAAGCTGCAGGTGGTTGATCTTTAGCCGCGCGAGCGTCGCCGCTACTTCCAGCATGTGCTGCATCGTCGGCACGCGGGAGCGCGAGATGTCAAGCATGACCCCGCGCGTAGCCAGCGACGGTTCGTCCTCGATAAGTATCGACGGCAGCGTGCGCCCGAACCGCGTGAGGAGTTGACCAAGCGTCGCCATCGCGTGCCGGGCGGCAGTGATGCTCGCCGCAGTGATCCGCACCGGCCAGTTGCCGGGGACCTCCATCGGAGCTACCCGGATCGCGTAGCGCTGCTCGCCGCATGAGAGGCGCGGCGCGTCGGCTGGCGTGTCAACGGTGACCCGAACGCACGATGGCACATCGCCGGTTGGCCCTGCAAAGGTGTGCCCGCTCGCCAGGCTCGCAACACGCGGATCAAGGCCATCAACGCTCAGCCGCTCGGGCAGCATGACGCTTTGCCCCAGGCGCGTCACGCGCCGGGGTTGTGGCAGCAGCAGCAGGTCGGTATCCGCGTCGGCCATGAGGTTCCGCCTCGATATCGAGGCTCGCCCTCGATCGATACTGGGCAGATCGACGCTCGAACCCCCGCGCCTTGAGAGATCGTCCGGCAGCCACTACAGGCCGCCCGCTGGGGTGCCCGTCGCTCTCGACTTTCAAACACCGCGCCCCCCACCGCCTGAGCTACCACCAGCCGCCACCGCCCGCAGCCGGAGTGACGCCTCAGTAGTTCGGCGTCGGCGCCCTGAAGCTCTCCATATCGATGCTCTTGAAATACGCGATGGTCCGCTCAAGGCCCTGACGCAAGCCGACCTTCGGCTCCCAGCCCAGCTTCTGACGCGCAAGCCGAATGTCCGGCTGCCGCTTCCGCGGATCGTCCGGCACCGGGGGCTTGACCACGATCTTGCTGTTGCCGCCCGTCAGCTCCAGCACGAGCTCAGCAAGCTGGCGCATCGTGAATTCAGCCGGGTTGCCGATGTTGACCGGGCCGATGAACGAGTCGGGGCCGTTCATCATGCGGACCATCGCCTCGATGAGATCATCAACGTAGCAGAAGCTGCGAGTCGCCGAGCCGTCACCAAAGAGCGTGATGTCCTCGCCGCGCAGGGCCTGGCGGATGAAGTTTGAGACCACGCGACCGTCGAAGGGGTGCATCCGCGGGCCGTAGGTGTTGAAGATCCGCACCACGCGGATGTTGACTTTGTTGTGGCGGTGGTAGTCAAAGAACAGCGTCTCGGCGGCGCGCTTGCCCTCGTCATAGCACGCGCGCGGGCCGATGGGGTTGACGTGCCCAACGTAGCTCTCTGGCTGCGGGTGGATCTCAGGGTCGCCGTAGACCTCACTGGTGCTGGCCTGTAGCACCTTGGCACGGCAGCGCTTGGCCATGCCGAGCACATGGATCGCCCCCAGCACGCTGGTCTTCATCGTCTTGATCGGGTTGTACTGGTAGTGCCCCGGGGCGGCCGGGCACGCGAGGTTGTAGACCTCGTCCACCTCCAGCCAGATGTCGCGCGTGATGTCGTGGCGGATGAGCTCGAAGTTTGGCCGGGCCAGCAGGTGGGCCACGTTGCTCTTTTGGCTGGTAAAGAAGTTGTCCAGGCAGATCACGTCTTGCCCGGCCATGACCAGCCGCTCACAGAGGTGCGAGCCGAGAAACCCCGCGCCGCCGGTGACGAGGACGCGCTTGATCGACTTGGGCAAGGCCGTCTCCTTGGTCGTGCTGGTCGTGGGCGTGGTGGAGGTCGAGGGAGCCGAGGGCGATGATGTTGGGGTCGAAGGGGTCATGCCGGGCCGAGCATAGGTCCGCAGGGCGGGCAGGCCGTGTGGCGGGCAAGACGATGCTCGCCGGGAGCCATGGAACAGACACGACCCTGGGCAGAGCACGCCCTGCGCGGGGCAGGGGACCAGCACCGCTAGCGATTGCGACTAATGCTCTTTAAACTCGCGGAGTCGCGACTCACCTTGGCTGGCCCGCCGCGCTCAGTGAACCGGGCAGCGAAAGTACGAACGCTTTGATCTCGTCGCGCACACGCCGGTAATGTGGCATCGCCTCCTCATCGCTGGCGGATCCGCGTGCCAGGCGCGGCGGGTCGTCAAACCCAACGTGCATCACGCGTGCGCCCGGCAGCACAGGGCACGACTCGTGCGCGGCGTCGCAGACGGTCACGACAACATCGAACGTCACGTCAAGGTCCGCTGGCCGCTTGGACGTGTGCCCCGAGATGTCGACCCCTACCTCACGCATGGCCCGCACCGCCAACGCGTTCAGCCCTTGCGGATCGGTCCCGGCCGAGTACGCCGTGATCTCACCGGCCTTCAGTGCGCGGGCCCAACCCTCGGCCATCTGGCTCCGGCATGAGTTACCCGTACACAAGAACAGCACCTTGAGTACATTACGTTTTCCGGTCACCTGAGCCTCCGCTCTACGTACGGCCGACACCCATTAACCCGGCGCCGTCACTGACGCCGAGTGCCCCGCCTTCGCCGCACCCGCGCGTCAAATAGGCCACGCCCGGCGCGACGATACCACAACCGCGTGCGGTTCGCGGTGAACGCAGAATACTCAAGCGGCCCCTACACTTACGGAGTGTTCCGGCTTCAAGTAGACTAAAAGCGGCCCGCCCATGCGTCACACCGAATCTCACCGTTCTCATCGCATCGGCTGGCTCCGAGCCGCGGTGCTGGGAGCCAACGACGGTATTGTCTCGACCGCGAGCCTCATTGTCGGCGTCGCCGCGGCCGACACGGCGCGCAGCGGCATCCTGGTTGCTGGGCTTGCCGGTCTTGTGGCCGGCGCGATGTCGATGGCCGCAGGCGAGTACGTGTCAGTGAGTTCGCAGGCCGATACCGAGTCTGCCGATTTGGCCCGCGAACGAAGTGAACTCGCTACGCAGCCCGAGAGCGAGCACGCTGAGCTGGCGGCGATCTACGTCACGCGCGGCCTAGACGAAAAGCTCGCGGGCGAGGTCGCCTCGCAGCTGATGGCTAAGGACGCCCTGACCGCGCACGCGCGCGACGAACTGGGCATCACCGAAGAGCTCGCGGCCCGACCGGTACAAGCGGCGTTTGCCTCGGCGGCGACGTTCACTGTCGGTGCCGCACTGCCGCTCTTGCTGGTGCTCACCTTGCCCCAGGGGTATCTTGTGTGGGGCGTGAGCGGCGCTTCGCTGGGGTTCTTGGCGGCGCTTGGCGCGATCGCGGCCCGCGCCGGCGGCTCGCCAGTGCTCAAAGCCACCGGCCGGGTCACCTTCTGGGGCGCTCTAGCCATGGGCCTGACGGCGGGCGTCGGAGCGATCTTCGGGGCGAAGGTGTGAGCACACTCTGACCGACGCACGGCTTGGCGGCAAAGTGGGTCCGTGTGAACGATGGCGTGCGATTGGTGCGTGGCTCTCCGACTTGGCCCGATTGGGGTTGCGGGCTTAAGCCAATAATCGTGCGACAAGGCTTCGGACTTAGCGAAAACTGTGGACGGCCTGAAACAAGCAGAGAATAGTCCGCCAGCGGACACGAACCTATGGCCGCCGATGCGAAACCGACATGTATGAGAGGACGCAAATCGCAATGCGATCAAGACGGCCTCTGCAACCACGATCATCGAGGCACACGGAGCTCGGCGCTGGCGATGAACGCGCTATGCCCCGTCCCTGACACACACTGCGACTCAACGACGTCTGCGGCAGGCTAATCCAATTATCGCGACGCCGATCAGCAACGAGGCACCCGGTGTTGGAATGCAGGCCGCCGTGATGACATTTGAGTCCATGGTGACCGCGCCGCTTTGAGCGAGTGCGCGGCCCTCAACGATGGAGGCACCAGTGTTCAGCGTGATGCTCGTCATTGCCAGAATGTTCCCTTGGAACGAGGTGTTGGTGCCAAGCGTGGCCGCACCGCCCACCTGCCAGTAGACATCGCATGCATTCGCTCCGTTGATCATCACGACGGACGCATTGGTGGCGGTGATGAGGGTGCTGCCGGTCTGGAACACAAAGCGGGCACCCGGATCGCCCATCGCATCGAGGGTCAAAGTTCCCGTAAGGAACGCTGAGGATGAGAAGAAATAAACGCCGGGTGTAAGTGTCAAACCTCCGAGGTTGGTGCCGGTCAAGTTCTGTGTCGGAACCAGGCCAGCGAGCATGTTGTACGCCGTGACCGCGTCACGTTGCGCCTGCTGAGCGACGGCATCACCGGAGTGGATCGTCCCATTGACAACTCCCGGCGGGAATCCGGTGACCGCAGCACCAGGCCAAACGCCCAGACTACCGTTGCTGATCGTCGGCCCGGTGTTCGTGACAGTTGAGCCTCCCAGCACCGCAAAGCTTTGGGCATTGCCGAGAATGGCTGCCTGTGATTGGCAGCTTAACGCCGCGGCAAAGGCTGATAGAAGAACGGCACGGGTATTGCACTTCATAAACGTCTCTTCTGACTCTCTCCTATCCAAGTTACCGACTAACTGCCCTGTCGCGCACAACTGCGGACGGCAGTCGCTCAAACGCGGCGAATTTACCTGATCGCGATCGGGAGCATTTGCCCTAAGTGCGTTACTAATGGCAGATGAAGGACGCTTTATCTACTATCAGATCACGAACATCGCTTCGATCAGGTCGATCTTTCGGGTTGAAGCCGATACCAAGCATGCACCCTTGCTCTCGCTTCGCGGGATGCGGCGCCCTGACCGCCCGCGTTGACCTCGCGGTGCCCGCGGTCGAAGGGTGGAATCAGGTCGTCGACGGTGCGCACTCGGTCGTCAACGGGACGGTTGAACGGTGAGACGGCCGGGAAACGAACGATTTCGAGCCGCCCAAGTCGCTTAGAGGGTCGGAGGTCATCGGCGAAGGGCGCGTAGACCGGCTTGCATCTCAGGCCTGCTTGCGATCATCGGGGCGTTGCAGTGAGCAGAGCTTACGGACGCGCGTCCGGCCGTCGCGGAACGCTTGGGGCCGCGGAGCGCCGCTGACGTTGTCCTTTGCCTCGTGGTCTGTACGAGCGTTACCATGCCTCGGTAGGCGTGGGCGGGTGTCGCCTCGGCGCGAATCGCTTCATTAGGACGAGTTACGGTGCAGCGGTGGCGCTGGTCTTCACCTCTTCCACTGGTCCCTTGGACTGCGTGAGCGACGTAAGGAAGTCCGCTGCCCATCGGTAAATATTGAACTCCTCGATACGCAGGCGCATTCGCGTCATACGTTGGACGCGTTCCTTGGCCTCCATCGTGATGGCTTGATGGATCGCTGCCGCGAACTCTTCAGTGTCGTAGGGGTTGATGATGAGCGCCTCGGGTAGATCGCGGGCCGCGCCGGCAAACTCCGAGAGGACCAGTACGCCCTCGGGAATGCCGTGGGCGTCTACGCCCTCGTTCGCCGCCTCGGACTTGGCCGCGACGAACTCCTTGGCGACCAGGTTCATTCCATCGTGAAGCGAGCTGACGATACAGACTGAGGCCATCTTGAGAAAGGCGTAGACCGCCGGTCCTTCGTGGTGATCCACCAGGAAGTGGATCGGCTTCCACCCGTCTGCTTGAAGCTTCCAATTGATCGAGTCGGCCAACTGCTCGAGGTCTGTGACGAGGTCGCGGTACCGCGGAATGTGAACGCGGCTGGGGGCGCCGAGCTGAACGAACGTGAACTTGCCCTTGAGCTCAGGATGCTTCTCAAAGAGCCGCTCGATCGCGCGGAAACGCTCGGCGATGCCTTTGGTGTAGTCGATTCGATCAACGCCGACACCGACCATGCAGCCGTTGAGCTGATGCTGCTGGCGGAGCAGCGCGATCTGTGACTCGAGATCGGCCGGCGCAGCGACGCCGCGCTCGGACCAAGGTTGCACGCTGATGGGGAATGGACGAACGAGGCACGTGTGCCCCTTACGTTCCGCTGAGAAGTGGTCCCAGTTGAGCTTGGCCTCGACCATGCGGTCGACAGTGTCGAGGAAATTATTACAGTGCTGCTGGAGGTGGAAGCCAAGGAGGTCAGCGCCGAGCATGCCCTGCAGGAGTTCCACGCGGTAAGGGCAGATGCGGAAGGCTTCGGCGTTAGGCCACGGGATGTGCCAGAAGAGGCCCACGCGCAGGTCGGGCCGCTTGGCCTTGAGCATGCCGGGAACGAGGGCAAGCTGGTAGTCCTGGACCATGATAACGGCCTTCTCGCTCCCGATCTCCTCGAGAACGGCATCGGCGAACCGCTGGTTGGCTCGTACATATTGCTCCCAGTCACCGGCCCGGAAGGTGGGACGCTCGTGCGTGAGGTGGCAGAGCGGCCACAGTCCTTCGTTCGAGAAGCCGTAATAGTAACCCTGCTCTTCTTCCTTGGTGATCCAGACGCGCTTGAGTGTGTAGCGAGCATCCTCGGGCGGGACCGGGATGCAACCCGAAGCGTCGGCGGTCTGCCGATCGGCATCGCCCGCGCCATGAGCCACCCAGAGCCCGCCGGTCGCACGAAGTACCGGGTCCAAGCCGGTCACCAGGCCACTGGCGGGACGCACCAGTGTTGGCTTGCCATCGCGAAGCTGGTGCATATACGGCTCGCGATTGCTGACCACAACCAGTGACTCGCCGCCGAGCGCATCGATCGCGTGTGCGCGGAGTCGATCTCGAGTCCAGGCCTTGTCGGAGCGAACGATCTCCTGCGCCTCGTCGCGTTCTTTACTGCGGGCGGCTCGGAACGACGCCGCCAGATGCACGGTTTCGTCTGTTAGCTTGGCAACGGGCAAGCCGCGCGGCGGCAACTCGGGCGTGTTCCCGAACCGCAGCCGCCGCATCCACGCCGCAAGTAGGTGCAGAGGTCGTTCAAAGAAAGTCCACGCGATGCCGGTAGTGATGAAGAACATGGCCGCCGCGATGCTTAGTGACCAGAGCAGGCCGCGGAGGATGCCACGGGTCATCCGCTCTTCAAGATACAGCGCGTCGTGGAGCACCACGACCGCCCCTTTCAGATCACCTTTCTCGTCGGCGATCGGCTGGACGAGCACGTGCGTGCTGCCGCTTCGGTCACGGCGCAGTTCGCTAAATTCGGCCTTGTTGGCGAGCCCCTGCTTCACGGACCCTTCAACTGAATCAGCGGACTCGGAGAGTCCTTGTCCGCTTGCGATCTTGGTTCCGTCCGCGCGGTAAAGCGCCATCCCGAGCAAGCGTGAGTGCCCGTCGAACCGATCACCGATAACCTCGGCGACCTTGGTATCGTCCCGTTCGAGCGCCTGTCGCGCCATTGGAGCGATGCGGTGCCCAAGAAGCTGCGCCCGACGGGTCAAGTCGTCGAGACCCTGCCTGTGCTCGCCGTTGACCTGAAACCAGAAGATCAGCCCAGTGGCGATGCAGGAAAGCATGGCGATGAGCACGCCGAAGCGGAGCGACCTCGACGAGAATGGGTGCTGTTTTTGTGACATGTTTTCCTTCTACGGTGTTTGCGAACGGGCTCGATCAAGGGCGACCGCCGCATCGATGAAGGCCAAGTGGGAATACGCCTGCGCGAGGTTCCCGACCGCGAGTCCAGTCTGCGGGTCAAACTGTTCGGTGAGAATGCCGGGACCTCGAAACAGGCTAGCGAAGTCGTCGAAGAGTTGAACCGCCTCATCCACGCGTCTCAGTGTAAGGAACGACTCGATGAGCCAGCCCGTACAGATGTGCATGCCGCCCTCGCCGCCACCGAGACCGTCGTCGACGTCATAGCGCCGCACCGTCGGCCCGTCGCGTAGTCGCTTGGCGATGAACTCGACGGTCAAAGCCCATCGCGGATCACCGGGGTGCAGCAACCCGCTAAGCCCAATGCTGAGCACAGCCGCGTCGGGATAAGACTGTCCATAGGCGCCAGTGAATGCGCTCTCGGCCGAGTTCCATCCGTGAGCAAGGACATCCTCTCGGATAGTGTCGCGAAGTGCGATCCAGTCAGCATTCTGTGTGCCACACACCGCTTGTTCTACAACAAGGGCCTGATCCACGGTGTGCCAGCACATGACCTTGGAATGGACGTGATGCCGTCGTTCCAGTCGCATCTCCCAAATGCCGTGGTCGGGCTCGGACCACCGGGCCGCAACCGCTCGCACCATGGCGCGTGTCAGCCGCCAGTGGTCAGGGGCTATCGGAGCACCCCGCCCTGCCAGGAGCGAAACCAGATGTACGATCGGTCCGAAGACATCGAGCTGCACCTGGTTCGCCGCCGCGTTTCCGATCCGCACGGGTCGGCTCAGCCCGAATCCGCTCAGGTGTCCCAGCTCGGCTTCTGGCGGCAAGTGGCTGCCCGAGAGCGTGTAGAACGGGTGGAGCCGCTCAGGAGTCTCGCAGCCATCCACGACTTCGAGCATCCAGTCGAGGAACTTCATAGCGTGCCCGGTGTTGCCCAACCGAACCAGCGAGGCCGCGGCCTTGGCCGCATCCCGCGGCCAGCAGTATCGATAGTCCCAGTTGCGAGTACCTCCGATCAGCTCGGGAAGACTGGTCGTCGCGGCGGCGGCGATCACGCCCGTCGGCCCGTAACAAAGCGCCTTGAGCACCAGGGCGCTGCGCTTGACCAGCTCTGGGCATCTCGACGGCAGCTTAAGAGAGCTCGCCCAGCCTGACCAGAACCGTCGGTTCTGGTCGCGACGCTCCGGTTCGCCCTCAATATTCGCAGCGAGATTCGCGGTGCCGTATCGAAGTTCGAGAACCACCGCTCCTAACGCGGGCTGGATGACCGCCTCGGCAGTATGGTGAACGCCCTCGCTCGAAATAGTCCACGTAACGCCGCTGGAGCGAAGGACGACCGGATCGTTGGACCCTTCGATTTCCAGCCCATCCTCTCGCGCTCGCAGTTGCGTCGCGATGCGGCCGTAATCCAGCCGTGGCGCGAAGCGGATGCGAGCGGGTGTCGTGCCTTCGATCACGCGGATCAGATCGGCCCTCCCCGCCTTCTGAAATGCTCTCCCGGCAGAGCCATCCAAATAGTCTGTCACACGCAGCCCCGGCCACTCGGTCACGAGGACGAACGAATCACCGTCATACCCGCAGCGACTCGGCGCGCCGCCCTCGGCAGGGGCGATCTCAAACATGCCCGCCGTTGAATCGCCCACAAGCTCAGCGAACAAGGCCGCGGAGTCCAATCGAGGCAGACACAGCCACGAGATGCGCGCCCCTGGCGAGACGACCGCGGCCGTCCGCTGATCGGACAGCACCGCGCACGAGTCGAGCCGTACCAGCCATCGCGACTTTGCCCAATCAGCCCGGATTGACGCGACCAGCTGCAGGATCTCCGCCACGTCGGGAACGCCGCTGACACGATGCCGCGCCGCGGTCTCGCCCTCTCCAACCTTGATCCCAAGGTCTTCCGCCATCAAACCTTTGAACACATCCTCGTCGGTCAGGTCATCGCCGATGAAGATCACGCCCGTCGCGCCGGAAGCGTGCCGAGCACGACGGACGGCGTCACCCTTGTTCGCGGCGACGACCATAAACTCGACGACTTGGCTGCCGTGACGGATGTGGACACTCGGCATCGATCCGCAGAGTTCCATCGCCGATTCGATCGCCTGTGTCGCCACCGCGGGGTCGGCCGCGCGGACGTGCAACGCAACACCGGCGGGCTTGAGCTCATACCTCAGCCCGGGCCAGCGCTTGACGACCGCGGCGATCTTGCAGGTGACTTGAACCAGCCGATCCCGCTCGTCGGTGTTGAGTGTCACGCCGGCATCCTGCCACTCCGCCCCGTGCGAGCCGACGGTGTAATCAGGGCGAAACGGACCGAGAAACCTGGCAAGATCGACGGCCGATCGACCTGAAACAATCGCGGTGCTCGTCCAAGGCACTTCACCAATCGCCAGCAGGCCCTTGAGCGCGTCCGCGTTCGGCAAGGCAACCGCGGGGTCGAGGACGATCTCCGCCAAAGTCCCGTCATAGTCAGAGGCCACTAGCAGCAGCGGAGATCGAGCAATCGCGTTGAGTCTGTCGAGAAAATCCTTATGCATCCCGCTGGGTCCTCCGGCGGCTGCACCCGCGTATGACGGGCCTGTTATCCCAACGAGCGCACTGCTCATGCTACCCACTCCTTGAAAACGTATGGACCGTCGCGATCACCCCCGCGACCGGTATCGACCAACGCCGCTCGATCACGCACTTTCCGTTGACTCCACCAAGTAATACCTTGGTCCCGCCGATAGCACGGCGGCCTACCCGCCGCGGTCAGGTGAAGCGACGTGCAATGTGTGCGAGAGTTCACGTCGGTTCATAGTCCAAAGGCCCTCGCCAGACCGTCGCCGTTAGCCTTGGTTGATCAAAGGCACTATC
>Ga0163144_10022244_pt1 | contig 12570 bp, 11 predicted proteins | sample OliLak19BULKMAT1_FD_123175 | JGI IMG/M metagenome (GOLD analysis project Ga0163144, IMG submission 123175) | Freshwater microbial mat bacterial communities from Lake Vanda, McMurdo Dry Valleys, Antarctica - Oligotrophic Lake LV.19.BULKMAT1 | ecosystem: Environmental > Aquatic > Freshwater >... | reverse complement strand
GTGGGACGAGGCTCTCCGAGAGTCGTAACTCGCTTCGGCACGACACTTCGTGATCGTGGCACCCAACGGCAGGGGCGACATGGCTTGGGACGTCAAATGTGGAGTCGAGTCTTGCCACCCGCCTGAACAGAATGCGGGAGGTATTCGGCTGATGAGTTTACTTGCGGCAGAGAGCCCTGGTTTTATTCAGCCTTATCAATCCAAGGAGACTCAATAAAAGAAGTGATGCCGCGATGACGCCATGCTTATTCAGGGCGATCCCGTGTTGTATTTGCGCTGGACTGGCGATGGAGAGGTCGCGCGGGGTCTCGCTTGCGGATGTGCGCGGTGAGAGTGGCGCGCCGGGCAGCTCAAGCGAAGCACTGTCGGTTCGCTCGCTCAAGATCTGATCGAGATCCTTTTTGCCTGAAGCGTCTTGCACTGTTAATACTTGGCGATGTCCCAGTGGCAGGCTTTCAAAGGAACGATTGCGGAATTTCAATCGCGTGCCGCCTGTCCGCTTATACGTGAGTAGAAACTGATACTCGCCGGCCGAATCCTTGTTTAGCTGGATGCGGCTGGGAGCGAGCAACTTTTCGCTTAAGGACACTTCAAGCATTGAGGCGGCCACGGCGTTGGCGTCCGGGGATTCGGCCAGGAGGCTTTGCAAGTCGAGGGTGTTGTAGGTGAGGTTGACGAGAATCACGTCGTTCGAAAGATAAACCGTCGCGCTGCTGAAACCTGGATTGTGAGCGTGCACGGGCGGAATGGCGGCGCCAAGAATGAAAAGCAAAATGCCGATGCGAACGGGGGTAGAGAAAGGTTGCCGGTTGCAGATGTTCATGGTTTTCACTGGTGTCTCCCCCGTCCGCATGGATACGGCTTACGGATGGCGGTGTGTCCGTCCGTTGAGCGGCGTTGCGGCATACGGGAATACTTTATTGTACCCGATGTCATTCTTATCCACGCCGTCGCCCGCCGGTCCATTGATCGTCGGCGGACTGGTGCGCAAATCGCTGATTAACGCGGTCACGGCGATATCGACGACATCATCGCCGAAGCGACGGCCGTTCGGCCAACCGCCCGGAACCGTGCCGTTGCCAAAGCCGCTCTGAACTTTGCTGACCAGCGTGTCGCCTCCGAAGATGCTCAGGCGCGAAAAACCGGCATCATCCGGATTGGTTGCAGCTCCAGTGCCGTTCCCGGCCAGGCGTGCGGCCTCGGTGGACAAGTCCACCTTGATCAGATCGGGGATGAAAATTCCGGCGATGTCCGAGCGGCCGGTTTCTGGTGCGGGACCGGCTCCATTGAAGACCAGTAGATTGATCAGCTTGGCCAGTTCGGGCGTTTCGGCGTACTTTTTGAAAAGCAACGCGTCGGTGGCTGGGGAGGTGCGGTTGTAGGCATCCTTGTCCACGATGGCGACGAGACCTTCGTTGAATAGCGGGTTTCCCTGGCGTCCGACTTGCACAAATTTGCCCGAGGGTTTAGGCGGACCCTTCGCGCTGAACTTCACGGCTTGACGGCTGGTCGTGGCGTAGACGCCGACGATCTGCTGATCGCCGCCGAGCTGTGCGACCGGGATCTCCAGAGCCATCATGTGAAGGTTGAAGCCGCCCTGCGAATCCTGGCCGACTTTGCGCAGTTTCAACAGATCGAAAATGGCTTGAATGTCCCCGTAGAAGCCGTCGTCGCGCTGTCCGGCAAAAGCGCGATGGCCGTTGCCGAGACTGGCAATCGTTTGCGCCGTGTATTTGTCCAGTGCCCCCGTGCTCGAGACGCCTTCCTTGGCGGCATTTTCGCCGTTATCGCCTTGATTGTAGAATGGCGTGGCGTTGCCCTGGTTATTGGGGGGAACCGTGCCCGTTCCTAGAATCGTCGCAACGCCTTTTCCTTTGCCGCTGCTGCGGTCGATGAGCGTTACAGTATAAGTCTGCGTGAGATTCTGATTGGCATCGCCCGTGTCCTGCACGACGCCCACGTACGATTGCAGAATGGTGGCGGTGCTCTTGTACGCCGTTACGAAGCGGAACTGGTAGCTGAGCGTGGGCGTGCCGGCGGTCAGACTATCTTTCGTGGCGACGTGTATTTCGTACAACACACTATTGTCGAAGTTGTATTTATTGGGACCCACACCTGGTTCTTCGTGCGGATAAACGGCCAACGCGACGTTTAAATATTTTGCTCCGTCGCGCGCGCCGACGAAGGCGTAAACGTCCGTCGTATTTGCGGCCGGGTCAAGTGTGATGAGCGGCGCATCCATGTGACTGGACGCAATGGTCATTCCCGGCGGCAACAGCAGCCCGCAGATGATGGCAAGCGTCGCTACGGCGCAGATACCCGTCTTCATCCCTTTCATTGATCGTTCTCTACTCATTGGCCTTGCTCCTCCATTATGGTGAACTTGCACGAGCCCGTCACTTTTTCGGAAATTGAGAAGAATGTTCCAACAGCAACGCACGCTCTGAGGGATAGAGCATGTGCTCCAGTTCGACTGCTTTTTCGAACCACCGCGCGGATTCCTTGCTCTTGCCAGCGCGCGCGGTGATGATCCCGGCATGCAGAAATAAGCGCGGGTCACGCGTTCCCTCCGTGAGCGCTTTTTCCATTTCAATGCCTGCTTCAGCGGAGCCGCTCACATGCAGGGACCACGCCAGCGCATCGTAGGTAAACACGTCGAAGCGGCTCTCCAGTTCGGTGCGAGCCAATCGAAGCGCCAGTTCGGGATTCTCTTTTCGCGTGGCCAGAAACAGGGCATAGGTGCGGCCATCACTGCTGGCGCCACGCTGCTTCAACTGGCGTTCGACCCGTGCCGCCGCTTCCGTGTTGCCTGCGGACCGCAGTGCATCCGCCAGGAGCCATTGGTATTCGGGAAGCGGATTCAACGTTGCGGCGCGAGTCAAAACGTCGACCGCGAGATCCGTGTTATTCTGAGCGAGTAGAAGGCGCCCCTGCATCAGAAGCGCCGATGGATAATCCTTCTGCAGCTTGAGCGCGGACTCGATCGCAAGGCGTGTTTTATCGAACTGGCGCAGCTGAAACGAGTACGCCGCCAGGCGGGCATGAGTCCACGCGAGCGCTTCCGCATCCCCGCCTGAGGCGACCGCCATGTGCATGAATTCCAGCGCGGTCTCCGCATCCCCGCGAAGCCAGGCCATGTGGGCTGCGCGCGAATACACCTGTAGCCCCGGTTTCAAATCCGCCATTTTCTGATAGGCGGCGGCGGCGGCTTCAAGCTTGCCCTGATCCATCAAGGCGTCGCCGAGAAGTCCGAAATCGCTGGCCAGCCCCCGGCGCTTTGTGAGGACCTCCGCGGCGGCTTCTGCTTCTTTAAAACGATGCAGGCTGAGTTGCACATGCCCGCTCAACAGGAGCGCTTCAAGCGATCCCGCGGCACGTTGTTCAAGCAATGCGGCGCAGCGTTCAGCGAGAATATAATAACCAGGATCGCAACTGGATCGCGCTTTCGACACGAAGAGCCAACCCATCCGCTCGAGTGAATCCGCCGGCCGTTCAGAGCGCTTTAGCGCCGCCTGCATGCGTTGAATTTCGATGTCGACCGGATCAGTACCTGGATGAGCAATGAGAACAATTTTCTCCGATTCATCGGCGCGTAAGTAATGCGCGCCGGTGGGTGCTTCGTTTTGAGCCGCGTTAGCGTGTGAGAACGCCACGCACAAAAATACGCAGGCCTGTAGACGAATTGCTTTGAGCATTGACGGTCCTTGAGAAGCCGATACCACATTCGCCTTTAACGAACAGTTACTGAGCGCTTAACATTCACGCACAGCGGATAAACGCCGCGTCATCAATGCTGGATGCATAAAATGTCGCAATTTTTAGGCGAGGATTGGATCAGTGAAAAAAAATGCATCCATGGCTGGGCTCCGCACGTAGTGAACTCTGAAGCTCTGCGCAAAATGGATTCAATCGATGCTGACGATCGGGAACCCAGCCCCTTCCCGGGAGTCAGCCTTTTCATGCTTCCACCGGGCCTGAAACCGGCGTCGCTTCGAGCGTTCCTGAAATTTAATTCAGGCGCTCAATACCCGGCGCATACTCACGGCGACGGTGAACACTGCCTTGTTTTTAGGGGATCGATTCGCGATCAAAAGGGACTGCATACCCGAGGCGATTACGTTTATTTTGGACCCGCCACAGAGCATTCAAGTCTGCAGGCAGAAGAGGAGTGCGTTATCCTTGTGGTAGCGGAAGGAGCAGTCCGCTTCGATTGATCCCGCGCTATTCCAAGTTGCCGCACACGGCGCAATCCGGGTTGCGCTTGATCTGCACCGTTTTAAACGTCATCTCGCGGGTATTGCAAAGCAGGAGGCGCGAATAAAGCGGCTCGCCGAACCCGGCAATGATCTTGATCGCCTCGGTTGCGCCCAGGCTGCCGATCATCGCGGCGACCGCGCCGAAGACTGGAAATTCACGCTTCCACAGGGGCGGATCAGCCGGGTAGAGGCAACTCAGGCACGGCGTTTTACCCGGCAGAATCGACGTCACCTGCGCGTCCATCTCGTACATCGCGCACTCGATCAGCGGAATCTTCCGTCGCACCGCTTCCCGGTTCAGCAAATAGCGCTCGCGAAAAAGCGGCGCGCAATCGACCACGACATCGACCTTCTCGACCAGACGCCGCGCATTCTCTTCCGAGATGTTTTCGCTCGCCGTTTCGATCAGCAATCGCGGATTGAGCTCCCGAAGCCGGCGCGCCGCCGATTCCACACGCGGCGTTCCGATTCCATCGTGCGTCATGAGCAGTTGGCGGTTGAGGTCGTTCGGACGCACGTTGCCGCCATGGGCCAGCACCAGCCGTCCGACTCCGGCCGCTGCAAGAGCGTAGGCCGCCGCGCCTCCGATCCCGCCGCAGCGCGAGATCAACACGGACGCGTTTTTGAGCGCTTGCTGTCCCTTTTCGCCAAAGTCCGGCACCCACATCTGCCACGTGTAAACATCGCGCTCGGCATCGGTGAGCGCCGCACTTCGCTTCACATTCTCAGGAGTTGAATTCACCCGCATCTCCGCATCACGCACAGCCTCAACCGCCCGACATCGGCGGCAGAATCTCCAGCACGTCTCCGTTTTTCAGCGGCTGCGGCGCGTTCACAGAGATCTGTTCTCCGCCGACAAACACCAGCAGCGAGGGATGCGGCCGCTGCTCGGCGTCCAAAAGCAAGCGCTTCAAATTCTCGCCGCGCTGTGCGACACGCACAATGACATCCGCGGGCGTACAGCCCGCTTCAAGCTCCACCGTCTCTTCAGCCACGCCCGCGGCGACGCGCGCCTGAGCGCGGTAATGAACGACAATCTGGATCATGGAGCTCCCCTAGCCGGACGCGAAATTATGCGGCGACCGCATTATACTCGTGGCGGGTGGCCGCCGTCTAACCGTTCGCACAAGCTTGCCCTTCGTTCGGGTGCCACACGTCTCGCCGTTGAGACGGGTGCGGATTGCGCATAGAATTTCGGACTACTATGGTTGGTCCCGCACCGCATCGCAAGCGCAACAAAAGTACAACTTGGCGGGCCGCGAACGTGGCTCGTCGAATAATGGCGCTGGTCCAGTTTTCGTGGGCTGGCTTTCGGAAAACACGGCGGCGAGTCTCTGCGATTAAATGAGTGGGGCGAGACGCTTCCGGAATCCGAGCCCAACCGCACCCGTCTCAACGGCGAGACGTGTGGCACCCACGACGGGGAGCAAGCTAATGCGGACGGTTAGACCGCAGCCACCCGTGGACTTTAGAAACGCGGAAAGGTTCAGTCCGTTGCAGAATTCGCCTCTTCACGTATGATTTTTTACTCGCGCTCGCGTTCGCCCGGAGTGTTTTTTTTGCCGGTCGATGGCGCTCAATCGCAAGCAACTCGGAGGAATTATCCATGCTGCGACAATTCTATCCCGGCCGTATCAACGGAGTCTGGCTCGCATTTCTGGGCTCGATCATATTGTTGGGCCTGCTCATCGGTATGCTCGCCTGGCCTGCGGGAGAGGAATCCTCAAAGTCCCCTCTCCTTGTTTATTGCGCTGCTGGATTGAAGGGGCCCGTCGCGGCCATTGCAAAAGAGTACGAAAAGGAATATGGCGTTCCGATTCAATTAAATTTAGGCGGCTCGCAAACGCTTCTCGCCGGACTTGAAATCAACAAACGCGGCGATCTCTATCTTCCGGCGGATGACAGCTATCTTGTCATGGCGCAAAAAAAGGATTTGATCGCCGAAGCCATTCCGCTGGCGTCCATGAACGTTATCCTGGCCGCAAAGAAGGGAAATCCCAAAGGCTTCAAAGGGCTCGACGACCTTATGAAAGAGGGCGTCAAGCTTTCGCAGACTAATCCCGATGCCGCGGCAACGGGAAAGCTCACGCGCGAAAAAATGGAGAAACTCGGGCGCTGGGAAGAGCTCAAAAAGCACACGACCGTCTTCAAAGGCACCGTGAACGACGTCGCTGCGGACTTAAAAATCGGCTCCGCTGACGCGGGCTTTATCTGGGACGCATTGCTGCTTCAATACCCCGAGCTCGAGAACATTCCGATCCCTGAACTTGACGGGGTCTCCGCGACGATGTCGGTGGCGGTGCTGAAGTCGAGCGCCAACGCCACGGCCGCGTTGCGCTTCGCGCGCTACCTCGGCGCGCGTGACAAGGGACTGAAAGAATTCGAGCGCAACGGATTTAAACCTGTCGCCGGCGATACCTGGGCCGGCACTCCAGAACTCCGGCTGATGTCGGGTGCAATGCTGCGCCCGGCCATTGAAGAGACACTCAAAGCGTTCGAGCAGCGCGAAGGCTGCCGCGTGACTCGCGTTTACAACGGCTGCGGAATTCTTGTGGCGCAGATGCGCGCGGGGCAGAAGGCCGATGCTTATTTCGCCTGCGATATTACGTTTATGAAACAGGTCAACGATCTCTTTATGGACTCATCTGAAATCTCAACGAATCAACTTGTAATCATCGTAAAAAAAGGAAATCCCCACACCATTCTTGATCTGAAAGACCTGGGAAAGCCGAACCTGAAGGTCGGAGTCGGCCACGAGCAGCAATGCGCGCTCGGTGCGCTGACCAAAAATATGCTGGAGGTGGCGGGCCGCTACAACGTGGTCGCGAAAAACGTGACGGTGCAATCGCCCACCGGCGACATGCTCGTCAATCAACTGCGCACGGGATCACTCGACGCGGTGATCGCCTATGCGTCGAACATGACGCCGAACAAAAACGAACTGGACTCGATCGGCATTGATATTCCCTGCGCCATCGCCGTGCAGCCCTTCGCGGTGGGCAAAGAATCCGCCAATACGCAGCTTTCGATGCGGTTGCTAGAGGCGATCAAGTCTGGCGCTTCGGAAGAACGCTTCAGGAAAAACGGATTCAACTGGCAGGTAGCGCCGAAGTGAGCGAGCCGAATGCCGCGGTGGGGCAACCGCATTTGATGCGCGGCCGCTCGGATGTTCCCTTCTATGCCGCCTTCTCCATTCTGGGCGGCACTTACGTTTTTCTGATCGTTGCGATGATTATTGCCGACTTGGAATTCACGACGGCATCGCATGTGTTGAACGCGCTTTCCAGTCCCGAAATTCGGTACGCCATCAAGCTCAGCCTGATCTCATGCACGATCAGCACGATTCTGTCGCTCTGGGTCGGCGTGCCGCTGGGCTACCTTCTCTCTCGCGTTCAATTTCCCGGCAAAGGCGCGGTCGATGCCATTCTCGATATCCCGATCGTGCTGCCGCCGCTGGTGATCGGTTTGAGTCTGCTCATTTTGTTTCAAACGCCGTTTTTTAAAGCGCTCGATGACGCGTTTCCGATTACCTATGCCGTTCCCAGCGTCATTCTGGCGCAATTTTCGGTGGCGTGCGCGTTTGCGGTGCGGACGATGCGCATCACCTTCGATCAGATCAACCCGCGCGCCGAACAGGTGGCTCTCACGCTGGGCTGCACGCGAAGCCAGGCCTTCTGGATGGTGGTGCTGCCTGAAGCGCGCCGTGGAATTCTTACCGCCGCGACACTGGCGTGGGCGCGCTCACTGGGCGAATTCGGGCCGATCTTGATTTTTTCCGGCGCCACGCGGATGCGCACGGAAGTGCTTTCCACCACCGTCTTTCTTGAACTGAGCGTGGGCAACATCGAGGCCGCGGTCGCCGTGTCGCTGCTGATGATCGCCGCGGCCGTTTTCGTGTTGACGCTGCTGCGCGTGTTCGGGTCGGAGAGCGCCTTTGGAAAGGCCGTCGAACCGTGATCTTGTAAAAGTACCGCGGGCGTCTCGCCCGCAAGTCAAAAATCGCGCCGGACTACACGCGGGCGAGACGCCCGCGGTACGAACGAAAGGCTGCCGCTTATGATTTCGGTTAAATCCCTTAGCGTTCGCGCCGTCTCCTTCGTCTTGCATGAGGTTTCATTTGAAATTCCGAGCGGCGCGTACGGCGTACTGATGGGAAAAACCGGCAGCGGAAAAACAACGCTGCTCGAAGCGCTCTGCGGCCTTCGTTCGGCGCTCAGTGGAAGAATCGAATTCATGGGCCGCGATGTGACACATCTCAAGCCTGCCGAGCGCGGCATCGGCTACGTGCCGCAGGACCGAGCACTGTTCACGACGATGACCATTCGCGAGCACCTCGAGTTCGCGCTGGTGCTGCGAAAATGGAGTGACGCTGACAGGGCCCGGCGCGTCGGCGAACTGGCCGAACTGCTTGGCATCGCGCCTCTGCTGCAACGCAAGCCGCTGGGTTTGAGCGGCGGGGAAGCGCAACGCGTGGCGCTCGGACGGGCTCTCTCATGCCGGCCGGGCGTGCTGATTCTCGACGAGCCGCTCAGCGCGCTGGATGACGAGACGCGGCAGGAAATGTATGCGCTATTGAAACTTGTGCGCGAGCAGAGCCATGTCACCGCGCTGCATGTCACGCACAGCCGCGCCGAAGCGCAGTTGCTGGGCGATACGCTTTTGAAACTGGAAGGCGGCGCCGTTGTGCCACTGGAACGCTCTAATAATTCCGTTGCGCATTAGAGACCGCCGGGCTTGCGGCGTACCTTCGCGGGCGGGGTCGCTGAGACCTCTACGACTGAGGTGACAATGAGATACTTGGCCGCACCGTCCGGGGCGAAGTCATCCAGTTTGCCCATAACCTCCGCACTCTTTCCATTCTGACGCGTGAGCCCTTCGAGGACGGCCTTGCTGTCGTTCTCCACTTTCACCAGATAAGTCTGGCCCGGTTTCTTGTCGGACGCACCAGTGAGGTACGACCCGATGACATCAGAACTGAGTTTCGCGGAGTCACCGGAGCGCCCGGCAAACGTACCAAAGAATCGGCGCTGGTACTTACCTGTCAGCACCTCCGCCTCCCAATCCGCCGCAATCAGCAGATCGAGGCCCGGAGTCAGTTCCTTCGCTGTGCAGGCGCACGCGCCGGTGAGGAACTGCGCGGGCTCGATGAGCTTCTCCGAAAGCAGTTCCTTCTCCTTTAAGGCAGGCAGCGTCCGTCCGCGTCCGTAAACCGGAAAGACCAGCGGCCCCGCGCTATCGAGAGCGTCCGGGGGCGAGATAAGCTCCGATTGCAGCAGCGCGGAAAAAAACGTCTCCTCTGGCGCGGTGCGTGACACCCGCACGACAGAAAATGCCAGCTTCAGCGGCAGCGTCGACCACAGTTGCGTATCGTCGGTCGTGCCTGAAAGCAGCAGCCGTTTCGCCAGATCCGCCGATTGCTTCTCAAGCAGCGCCGCGATCTTGTCGTCGCGCGCCGCGTCGCCGCATTCCAGCAGCACCCAGACCGCCGAAGTGCCGCCGAGCAGCTGTTGCCGCAACTGCTTTCGCGCCGGGGAATCCAGAACTATCGCGATCCCCGCGGCATCCAGCGCGCCGGACCAGGCAAGCTTTCCACCCTGGGGAAAACGGACCGCCAGCCATGGCAACGCGGGCGAGCCTTGAGCCTGCCAGAGTTTCAGAGCATCTGTACTGGCAGGCGAATCGACGTCAACAAGCGCGACGCCAAGATTGGCCGGGCTATCCTGCAGCGACTTGAGGAGCGGTTGCGCGTCCGCCGGTAGCACTCCACGTGTAAAAACGACTGCCGGGTAACGCTCCGAATCCCAGCGCTCAAGTGCGTAGCGAAAGACCGGAATGCTGCAGGCGCCTGCTGGCCACGCAACAGCCGCCAGCAGCACTAGGGGCAAGATGCGATGGGCACGCCTCACGATCAGAGGCCACCCGGCTTGCGGCGCTGCGCCACGGGCGGGGTCGGCGCGGACTCCATGACCTCGCTAACGATGAGATACTTGCCTTCACCGTTCTCGTCTATAACCCGCAGCTTGCCCGTAATCTTCATTTTCTTTTGATTAAGACGCTGAAGCGCCGCGATGATTTCCTTGTTGCCACTATGCGCTTTCACTTGGTACGACCGGCCCGGTTTCTTGTCGAGATCATTGGTAATGAACGCGCCGACAACGTCGGGACTGACTTTGTCATTGGCTTCGGCGAGATGCACATACGTGCCCATGAACAATTTCTGGTGCGTGCCTTTATCGCCCGTTAACTTTACTTTTTCTTCCTCTGCCTCTTCCAGCACGGATAGCTTCGAGTCGTTCTCCAGATCTTTGTCTTTGCCCTTGGGTTGCCCCGCGTGCGCCAGCGACGTGAGGCCGATCGCCAGACCCAGTAAGAATACCCAATGTGTGCGTTTAAGGTACCTGTTCATGTGTCGTGCTCCTCAAATGGTCCTTGAATTTTACTCTGTTATTTCGCGGAACGCCAGTGTCCTCGGGGACATGACATAGGTTATGGATATGTCATCAAAGACAGGCGTGTCCAGAAGATAATGCCGCGCCGGGTCCGCTCTCACCCCGCCGGTGGGATCAACCAGAGGATCAACGGGGGCCAGGAACCGCACGCGGTAGCGGAGCTGGGATGTCAGGCAAGTTACGGGCAGATCGGGCGTGCCCAGCGCGTTGACCGCGGAGGGATCGGTGAACGTCTTCGAATCCATTTTGGGTGCCGCGTCCAAAGCCGCCTGATTGGCACCCGCGTCAACGGCTATTAATTCCACCTCGACTCCGCGACCGGCGTGCGCCATGCCGACCGGGTATTCCCAAGGGGCTGGGCGGTTGACCGAATAGGCCGACGTGTCGGCGTCGTCATTGTACCTGTGGTAATCGAAGGGGCCTTTGAACGGGATTGTCATAGGGGTGGTATATCTCGTAAAATGCAACCCCTGCGGCGGCCCATTGACGGGCCTCGTAAAAGTCCCAGGCGTCTTGTATTCACACATGAAGCGCGGCGTGAAGACATTCCAACTGACGCGGACAACGGCGACTTTCTGAGGCACCGTAACGGAGATAATGCCCTTAAGCGACTGGAGCAATGTCTGGGAGGTGAAGGTGGGAGGGCCTCCCGCCCCGGGCGTTCCTGACGCATTGGGTGGCAGGTAGTACCGGCTGGTCTGCATTTCACGGCTCACGCGGTCAGCCGCCCATCCCGCCGGACTGGTGCCGGTATTAACAAGGATGCGATCCTTATTAGAAATCTTAAACTCATCAATGACCGCGTAGGTGCCATCTTCGGGCATGTTGCGGTAATGCCAACGTAGTCCGGTACTGGGGCCGTTGTAGGCAGCATTATAGTTAGGGTTGCCATAATTTAGATTGTTCATGCCGAAGGTTTTCGGCGAATGAGCCCCATTGCCCTTGGCAACCGTTCCGTAGGGCTCAGCCCACGCCCATTTCGCATCCTGACCTTCTCCGTAGCGTCGATTTTGTCCTTCTGGGTTTGGGTCCAGTGATGCAGAAAGACCCATGTCATCGCGTGACATACCCACTGAACAGGTTCCAGCTTCATACCAAGGCTGCCAGCCTTTATAGGCCCACCTCAAACGGAGGCCGTTCGAATTGATGCCATCGTTCCAATTGGCCTCCACTTCGGGGAAAAGCTCAGTGTCAATGAAAGGACGTACATAATGTTGCTCACAAACCATTGCATGTGGGTCCTGAAAATCCGTCGTACCGCTAACGGCGGTAACATGTCCCCGGGGACCTGTCGAATACCTTGCATTTGTGGGTGAGTCTCCAACGGGAACATTCGTTTTGTAGTGCGCGCGGTAACCCACAAAACTCCACCGGAAAGGCTGGACTCGGAAGCTCGGGGACTCGTTGACTTTTAATGGCACACCAGACGACCCATAGCCGCCATGTAATGACGAGCCCCAGCCCGACCCATCCTCAAAGGCCATCATGGCCGACAGATCGTTTATATCTCGTCGATTGCCGCAATGACCTAAACCACCCTCGCTCTGGCTGCACCACTTGTACTGCCCCGTTTTCTGAAAGAAGTAAGCGGTGCACATGTTGGTTACGGCGACGTTGCCGGGATTAAAGAATTCGTGGGTCCGCATGTCATCCTGATGCCAGGTCGACTTGGCCCACATAGTGATACTGTTGCCACCCGGTGAGTTAGGTTCGAAATTAAGCTTATTTCTGGCGTTGCCCTCCGGCGAAAAAGGGTATTTGAGGGTGGCGGTGTTACCCGAGACGCCTGGCGCGCTCAGGTACGCGCCATCGGTTCGGAGCGAACCCATACGCACCGTCACGTTATTCCAGTAACTGGGACGCTC
>Ga0163144_10022243_pt1 | contig 12571 bp, 11 predicted proteins | sample OliLak19BULKMAT1_FD_123175 | JGI IMG/M metagenome (GOLD analysis project Ga0163144, IMG submission 123175) | Freshwater microbial mat bacterial communities from Lake Vanda, McMurdo Dry Valleys, Antarctica - Oligotrophic Lake LV.19.BULKMAT1 | ecosystem: Environmental > Aquatic > Freshwater >... | reverse complement strand
TGTTGCATTCTCGAGGCCATCGTCTCTCGCTTTCAGACTTGAAGTTATAAGGGACTGCAAAACAGCTAAGTTAGATCGGAAACTACACTAGGGTAGCGACTGCGCACAAGGTGTACCGTCGCAAATAATTAACTAACGTAGATTTTTCATATAGCTGGTGGCTTGGGTTTTTGTCTCAGGATACTTCAAAGCTTCGTTCAATGCCGTTCTTGCCGCAGCTATATTTCCAAGCTGATGCTCCGCGACACCCAGATAGTAAAACGCACTGCCTGGCTGCTTAAGTTTCTTTTTGCTGGCAACCAAGAGCAGCTCGCGCGCACGCTTGCTATCCTCACGTTCAAAAAGTTCGATTTGCGCTAGCCAAAGCTCTGAGGTGCCATCATCTGGCGACACCGCCGCGCCGCGCGTAAATGCGTCAACCGCTTTGTCCAGCAATGCTTTTGCTTCCGGTTTGCTTTCTAATTCTTGCGATGCCGTGTAGTAGTTTTGACCCAAATCACTCAAACGTTTGGCGTCGGCTTTCAGCATGCCTTTATCGATGCCCTCTTCGATAGTGGCAGCAGCTTCAGCGTACTTTTCTTGATAAGTGTAGAGCTGATGCAGCTGCGTCCAAAGCGCTTCACTATCAAGAAGGCCTTTTGCTTTTGCATCTAATAGCAATGAGGTGGCTTCTGGATAATTATCCAGCGAAAGGTAAGAAGAAACCGCGAGCGATATCCACTGTTTGTTCGCAGGTTCTTTTGCCATTAGCTCTTTCAGATAGGTGATGGCACCCTCATAATTCTCACCCTGATAAAGACTGTTAGATTTAATTTGCTGCCAGTTTTGCTTGGGTACTTCGCCAGTGGCGAGCGCTTGATCAATGGCGGCAATAGCTTCTGGAAATTTGTCTTGATAATAGTAGCTGCCGGCAAGCGCTGCGTATTCATCACCTTTGATCTTCGGCGCCTCTGCTTCGTACTCCTTAAACGCAGTAACCGCCTCATCGTATTTTTCTTGCTGCATTAACAGCTGCACGACTTGGAATTTGAGCTGCAAGTGCTCAATGTTACTGAGCCCATCTGCTGCGATTGCAGCGCGCGATGCACTCAGTGCTTCGGGATACTTGTCCTGAAAATAGAGAATGTTTGATTTGAGCTGATTGCCTTTGGAATTTTCGTAGGGCGTCACTTTGGCGTTAGTAATGACTGTATCCACTATCACCAAAGCTTCATCATATTTCTCGTCCTGCATCATGTCCAAGGCTTTATTGAGCTTTTTACTCGCACTCGGACTAGATTTTATCTTTGGATCTTTTCGGCCCGTTTTGGTGACTTCAATCACTTCGACAGCGGGCGTTTTTTCCTTGGCGGCGCTTAAGTCAGGCGCGCTTAGCGCAAGCCCAGCACCTAGCGCCAAAGCGGTAAAAAGTTGAGTTCGGATTTTCATATTGCCTCCAAAGCGGCTGAAAAATTCAAGTGATTCAAGACATAGCTTAGCGGAAAAGAATAAATTTTAGGGTGCGCACACTAATCGCTGCCCAAAACCGTAGCGCTAACGACCTTTGGCAATCGGCAGAGATTCGCGCACCCAGCCATCGTAACCGCCGTCCAAAAATGCGACTTCGAGAAATCCTAAGCGTTTGAGCGTCGCTGCCGCGCGTTCTGCCTCGCGGCCATTCCTGTCATAGACCACAACCGGGCGATCTTTCTTTAAGCTTTTTGCTTCGGCGGCATTCAGTTCGGCGGCCGCTAAATTGACCGCACCGGGGATGTGGCCTTTCAAAAATTCGTTATTTGCAGATAAATCAATTACCAGCGCATCTTTGCGATTGATCCAATGACTGACCTCGTTATTGTTAAGCCCGCGAAAGCCTCGCCTGAACCTGGAAATTTCCCAAATCACCCACGCGCAGGCTATGCCTACAAATGCAAGGCTTAGCGCCGGGCTGCGCGCTGCAAAAGCCATTAGTTCACTCATATGATTATCCAAAAGGTTAGCCCGCTATTATCGACAAGCCAAGCCCGGTTTCCAAGGCTCAGCTCAGATCATTTGCAGGTTTTTTTGTTCCGTTTTATTCATGAACTTAGCAAGTCGCGCTTTTGCAGCTTGAGCGCTTTGGTGGGATTTGCCGCTGCTATACTTTCTTGCTAAACCTGCGTGGCGTACTTTAGATCACTGCGCTGACTGCTACCGATTCAATAACAATTTTTTGAGATGCACCCCATGCCAAGTTCCATTTCCGATATCAAGCAAGATGCGCAAGTGCGCATGCAAAAATCGATTGAGTCGCTGAAGCTGCAAATGCAAAAGCTCCGCACTGGGCGCGCGTCGATTGCGCTACTGGATCATTTGCGAGTCGACTATTACGGAACACCCACTCCGCTGGCGCAGGTGGCTAATCTGACAGTGGCCGATTCGCGCACGCTGCAATTACAGCTGTGGGAGAAAAATATGGTCACGGCGGTTGAAAAAGCCATCATGGCGTCTGATCTTGGGTTAACGCCAAATGTGGCCGGCCAAATAATTCGGATTGCGCTTCCGCCGCTCACTGAGCAGCGTCGTAAGGAACTTGCGAAAGTAGTGAATCATGAGGGTGAAGACAACAAAGTCGCGATTCGAAACGTTCGGCGCGATGCCATGCAGCAGGTTAAAGACTTACTGAAGGCAAAGCTCATTACAGAAGATGAAGAAAAGCGTGCAGAAGAGGATATTCAGAAAATCACCGACAAATTCGTCAAAGAAACCGACGGCGTTTGTAAGGCCAAAGAAGATGAGCTGATGTCGGTTTGAATATCCCAACGCACCATTTCACGCCTGCGCTGCCAGCAACGTCGGTTGAGCGCCCGAAGCATGTGGTCATCGTTATGGATGGTAACGGCCGATGGGCAGAGCAGCGTCGCAAACCGCGTATTTTCGGGCACCGAGCTGGCGTAAAAGCCGTGCGATCTAGCGTAGAAGCGGCAGCCCAAGCTGGCGTACAGGCGCTCACTTTGTTCGCGTTTAGCAGCGAAAACTGGCAGCGTCCGACTGAGGAAGTGCGCGGGCTGATGGATTTATTTTTGCGGGCAATGCGTTCGGAGTCAAAAAACTTACACAAAGACGGCGTCAAACTTTGCTTTATCGGCGACTTAGCGCGGTTTTCCCGAACCTTACAGGCAGAAATGGCTTCGATCTCTGCGTTGACTGAGGCCAATCTAGGCCTAGTTCTCAATATCGCCGTGAACTACGGCGGACGCTGGGATCTCGCACAGGCGGCGCGCCAGCTTGCAGCGGCCGCGAAGGCAGGCAGCATCGCAGTAGAAAGCATCAGTGAGGCGAATTTAGATCAGCTAACCGCGCTCAACTCGCTGGCAAAGCCGGATTTATTCATCCGCACCGGCGGCGAGCGCCGAATCAGTAATTTTTTACTTTGGCAGCTCGCGTACACCGAGCTTTATTTCACTGACGTGCTGTGGCCTGACTTTGATCGCAATCATTTCAACGCGGCCCTGGAGGACTTTGCCGGGCGGCAGCGTAGGTTTGGCAAAACAAGCGCGCAAATTCAGAGCGAGCAAGCGGCACCATGACAGCCGAGGCGAAAATCTACAAGCCTGACCCGCAATTTAAGGCGAGAATGGTGACGGCGATATTGCTCGCACCCGCAGCGATTGCCGCAGTGCTTTACGCACCCACACGCGCTTTTGCGTTTGGATTCGCCGCCGTACTGATGCTGGCGGTGTGGGAGTGGACGCGCATTATCGGCGTAGAACGCAAACGTTTTCGAATATCAATTGTATCCGGCAATCTAGCGCTCATTGCCGCATGCTGGTTCGCTTTGCGACAAGATAGCTGGCTTTACGTATCGGAAGTGGGCGTGTTGTGGTGGTTCTTAGCGCTGTTTTGGCTGCGCCGATTTACTTTTGGACAGCAGCAAACCCCCAGCAACTTAGAGCTCAAAACCATTGTAGGCAGTCTCGTCGTTGTGCCCGCTTGGTGCGCAGCGGTTTTACTACATGGGCATCAGGCGCAGGGCCCGCAGTGGACGCTATTTGTCATGGGGCTGATATGGGTCGCGGATATCGGTGCTTATTTTTCTGGACGACGTTTTGGTAATAAAAAGCTTGCCCCGAATATCAGCCCTGGAAAGACGCGCGAAGGCGTATATGGCGCTTTGACGGCGAGCGCTATTTACACAGTCGCTACTGCGCTGCTGTATTTCAATCGCTCACTGACTGAAGCGCTCTTATTAGGCATGATCGCGCTTGTTGTGGTGATGTTTTCAATAGTAGGCGATCTTTTTGAAAGCCTTATGAAGCGCCATGCCAGTCTGAAAGATTCCGGCAGCTTGCTACCCGGGCATGGCGGCGTTCTAGATCGAATTGACTCATTGCTGGCGGCGCTGCCGATATTTGTTGTCAGCAAGACGCTGCTGGGGCTATAGCTTACAAATGCGCAACGTAGCGCTGCTCGGCGGCACTGGCTCGATAGGTCAAAGCACGCTTAAGGTGCTGCGGCTTCATCCGGAAAAATTCAGATTATTTGCAATAAGCGCGCACCGTCAAATCTTGCCGCTTTTCGAAATCTGCAAAGAATTCAGGCCAGCGTTAATTGCGCTCAGTGGCAGTGCCCAGCGCGAGCAACTTAAGACACTGTTGACGCAGATAGCCGGCTACCATCCTGAACTGCGCTGCGGGCCAAGCGCACTCGATTGGTTGGCGGCACACGCAGACGTGCATACGGTCGTTGCCGCTATTGTGGGCGCTGCGGGTCTGCCCAGCACCTACGCTGCGGCAAAAGCGGGCAAGCGAATTTTGCTGGCGAACAAAGAAGCACTGGTCATTGGCGGCGCGTTGGTTACCGATGCTGCGCAGCGCGCTGGCGCATTATTGCTGCCGGTGGATAGCGAACACAATGCGCTTTTTCAGTGCCTGCCGAACGAGCGCCCGCTTAGCGAGCGTATGGGTATAAAGTCGCTCTGGCTAACCGCATCTGGCGGGCCTTTTCGCACCGCATCACCGGATGCATTGGCCACCGTAACGCCCGAACAGGCCTGCCGGCATCCGCGCTGGGCTATGGGCCGAAAAATCTCAGTTGATTCCGCCACGCTGATGAATAAAGGCTTGGAAGTAATCGAGGCACACTGGCTGTTTGGGCTAAACCCGGGCGACATTCACGTCGTGATTCATCCGCAAAGCACGCTACATTCGATGGTGGAGTACGTCGATGGTAGTTTTTTAGCGCAATTGGGCAGCCCGGATATGTGTACGCCGATAGCCCACGCGCTAGCCTGGCCTGAGCGCATTGACGCCGGCGTTGTTAGGCTAAACCCGCTAACGATGGGCACACTGGATTTTTCCGCGCCTGATTTTTCGCGCTTCCCTGCCCTGCAATTGGCCTATGACGCTCTGAATTCAGGCTCAGCAGCTTGCGTGGTACTGAACGCCGCCAATGAAATTGCGGTTGAGCGCTTCCTGAACGGCAAACTGCCGTTTTTAGCGATTTACCGAGCGATTAACGCGTGTTTACAGCATGAGTTTCTAAGCTCCAGCCCAGATCATGCGCAACTGCAAAGCGTGGATGCGGTGCTAGCGCTGGATGCGCTCGCTCGTGTGCATACCGCTGAGCTGATTGACACGGGGCGTTATTGAGGCTGCGTTTTGCAGCTGATCGCTATTTTCAAAACATTGCTCGTCCTAGAACCACGATTTCAGAACCACAAATCCAGAAACACCAACTCAGAAACACCAACCGATAACTATCCGCTGTATTTAACTTTCGCTTAACCAAGGGCAATAAAACTGTGACTTACGCGCTTAGCTCATTCTTTTGGTTTGTGGTGGTCACCGGCATATTGGTGACTTGGCACGAGTTCGGGCATTTTTGGGTCGCGCGTCGACTCGGCGTAAAAACGACCAATTTCGCCGTCGGTTTTGGACCTTCATTATTCGCCAGAACCGGTAAAGATGGCACCGAATACGCCGTGAAAGCAATTCCCCTCGGTGGCTATGTCAAGTTCATTGATTCCCGCGAAGCGGAGGTTTTGCCGGCTGATATACCGTTTGCGTTTGATAAACAGCCTATTTGGAAGCGCTCGCTCATCGTCCTGGCAGGGCCGGTTGCAAATTTACTCCTGACGCTTGCTGCTTTCACCCTCATGTTTATGCTGGGCAAAGAAGATTTGCGGCTGGTTGTCGGCACCAGCAGCGGCGCGGCGGCTACAGCCGGGCTGGTGCGTTACGACGAGATCATCAAAGTTGGCGATGTGGCTATCGGCGGCATTGGCGAGGCCACGTTAGAGCTGGTGCATCAGGGTTACTCCAAGCAAAAAGTGCTGCTGACCGTGCGCGATGTGCGCTCGGATGCGATCCGCACGCTAACGATGGATTTGAGCCAGCTGCCGGAAAAATTTGACGAAAAAGATCCGCTAGCGGCGATGGGCATCACCGGCTTCCACCGAGACGCTGACACGTTGGTTGACGCACTCACCCCCGATTTTCCGGCAGCGCTTGCAGGCGTGCGCCCCGGTGATCGCATCATCGCAGTCAATAATTTACCGGTGGCGCGCTTCAGTGATTTTGTAAAAACGCTAAATGAGCAGGCTAACCGCGCTGAGGGCCGCGTTGAGCTGACCATTGAGCGCGGCGGCGCGCGCTCGCTGCTGGCGGTAACCGCGAAAAAAATACCAGCCAGCGCTGAAACCAGCGTGCCGATGTGGCGCTTGGGCATGGGTTTTAAGAATTACACCGTCACCAAGCGGCTGGGCCTTAATGCAGCAGCGTTAGAGTCAGGCCGGTCTTGCTACTATCTGTTCAAACGGACAATGAGTGCGATTGGCGCGCTGTTAAGCGGCGAGGCAAGCTTAAAAAATGTTGCCGGGCCGATTACCATTGCGCAAGCGGCAGAAGCCACGGCTAGCGCGGGTGCGGCGCAGTTTTTATGGTTTCTTGGGCTGGTTTCACTCAGCCTTTTCGTTGTGAATTTGCTGCCGATCCCGGTTTTAGACGGTGGTCAGCTGATGTTTTTCATGATGGAGTGGCTGAAGGGCAGTCCTTTGAGTCAAAATACGCAGTTTGCAGGCCAAATCGTCGGGCTGTTGGCGATATTGGGATTGATGCTGCTCGCTTTTTATAACGATTTGGCACGCGTTTTTGGCGTCGCTTGAGTTGAACACTGAATCTGCTGTTTGGAAAATGCATGAAAATTAATAAATTATCGTTACGCCTGCTGGCTTTGAGCCTGGCGGCGGCGCTATCTCAGCAGGCTTATGCTTTTGAGAACTTTAAAATCTCAGATATTCGCGTCGATGGACTTGAGCGTATATCAACCGGTACCGTTTTAACGTATTTACCCGTCGAACGCGGCGACGACATGGATAAGGCACGCGCTGCGACCGCCATGCGTGCACTGTTTCGAACTGGTTTTTTTGACGATGTGAAGCTGAGCCAAGAAAACGACATTTTGGTGATTAAGGTGATCGAGCGGCCTGCTATCAGCAAAGTCACGCTGATTGGCAATAAAGATATCAAAGAGCCTGATCTGCGCAAAGCGCTCACTGGCATCGGGCTTTCTGAGGGCGAAGTTTATAACCGCCTCATTATCGACAAAGTCGAGCAAGAGCTGACTAAGCAGTATTACAACCGAGGCAAGTACAACGTTAAAGTAAAATCCTCTGTTAAAGCACTGGATCGAAACCGCGTGGAAGTCACGCTGACGATGGCGGAAGGCAAGGCGGCAAAAATTCGCCACGTCAACATCGTTGGCAATAAGCGTTTCACCGATGCCGAGATCACTGAAGGCTTCGAATCGAAAACCACCAATTGGCTGAGCTGGTATCGGCGCGACGATCAATATTCGAAGGAAAAGGTTCAGGGTGATTTAGAAAAGCTGCGCGCCTTTTATTTGGATCGCGGCTATGTGGATTTTGCGATTGACTCTACGCAAGTCAGCATCAGCCCGGATAAGCGCAATATTTACGTAACTGCCAACGTGACCGAGGGCGAAGTTTATAAAATCAGTGACACCAAGCTCACCGGTACGTTCATCGTCGGCCAAGATGCGCTGGAGCCGCTGATTTTTTTATCGAAGGGTGATATTTTTTCTCGCCGCCGCTTAGAGCAAACGACCGAGTCGATTAAAGCAGTGCTGTCGAACGTTGGCTACGCTTTTGCCGACGTGCAGTTCGTACCAGAAATAGATAAGAAAAAACGCGAAGTTGGAATTACCTTCTTTGTTGATCCGGGCAAGCGCGTGTATGTGCGCCGGATTAACTTTAAGGGCAACGCGAAAACCATGGACGAAGTAATTCGCAGGGAAATGCGGGTATTTGAAGGCGGCTGGTTTTCTCAAGCTGCGGTAGATCGCTCAAAAATCCGCTTGCAGCGGCTCGGGTTTTTCCAAGAGGTCAAAATCGAAACGCCGAAGGTGGCCGGTAGCGAAGATCAGATTGATATCGATGTCGTCGTCGAAGAACGCCAGTCAGGTAACTTCCAGTTCGGCTTTGGCTATTCGGCGCTGAGCAAGTTCGTCATCAACACCTCTTTACAGCAAGAAAACTTCCTCGGGCGCGGCAACCGCGTTGGGGTTGCGGTGACCAACAACGCCTTCAGCCAGCGCTTTGACTTTAGCTATTTCAATCCGTACTGGACGGATGATGGCGTCAGCCGCGGCTATAATTTGAGCTACACCAAAAGCGATTTTGGTGAAATCAGTACCCAAGCGCCGTTTTTTAGCGGCCGCGTTGAGCTATCGAATGTCTACAGCATTCCAATTACCGAAACTGATCGAATTAATTTACAGATTGGCGTCGATCAAAACAAAATCAGCCCAACCAGGCAGCTCGTCTCGACAGTTGATGGAATGTTGAGCTATAGCGACAGCAGCCCAACCTCGTTTTTTGACTATGTGCGAAATAATGATGGCTCAAAGGGTTGCCCAACGCTGGCGCAAGCTGACGCTAGCGTGGTCAACAATGTTCCAAACCCGAACTTCTTTCCGTTTTGCAAGGCAAAATACAGTGCGCTTCGGGCACAAATCGGCTGGTCGCGCGATACGCGAAACCGCTTCTTCATTCCAACCGATGGCTATTTCGCCCGCATTGGCGCTGAACTGACATTGCCCGGTTCAGATTTGCGCTATTACAAAGCTTCTGGGCAATTCCAGCGTTTTGTGCCGCTACCGAAGTCCTTTGTATTCGTTAGCAACAGTGAATTTGGCTACGGCGACGGCTATGGCAGCACGACCGGACTGCCGTTTTTTGAGAATTTCTACAATGGCGGCGTGCGCTCCGTGCGCGGCTATGAGGACAATTCGCTCGGCCCAATTGCGGTGTATGAATCTTTCGAAGCGGGCATCAATACCGCCATTGGCGGAGCACTTAGTGTAAATCAGACCTTTGAGCTGCTGTTCCCGACGCCGTTTGCAAAGGATAAAGAATCCGTGCGTATTGCCGCCTTTTTGGATGCAGGGCAAGTATTCGCAGGCTTTGATGAGTTTAACGCGGACGAAATTCGCTATTCCGCCGGCATTTCTGTGCAGTGGCAATCGCCGATCGCGCCCATTATTATCAACTGGGCCTATCCGCTGAACGATAAACAGGGCGATCGCGTTGAACGACTGCAGTTCTCATTTTTTAATAATCTCTAAATTACTCCTGCTTGCGAAGGCTAATTTAATGATTTTTGCGCCGGTTTAACGGTAAGCGAGTCGATCTTGGCGCGTTTAAAGGCGCTCAGGAACCAAATAAGCGTTTTGCGGTTTAATATCGGTCACTGACTTTCACTCATATCCGGGGCATGATTATTTTATCCGCACGAATCTCGCCTACCATCACCAGACGCGTCCTTGCGCGGCTGGCGCTGCTTGCGTGCGTATGGGTCAACTGCATTTGCTATGCACAAGCGCCGCCTGTGCAAACCGGCGGTACGCGCTTTGCCATTGTTGATATGAAGCGGGTCATTGACGGCGCGCCGCAGTTTGCCGCAGGGAAACAGCGCGTCATTCAGGAACTAGGCGCCGTTGAAGTTCGGCTCAAAGCCGATGAGGCTGCGCTATTAGCGCTCAAACTTAGACGCGAGCAAGAGGCTGCTAGCTTGCCGAAAGCTGAATTAGAAAGCTTACTGCGCACCATTGAAGCGAGCGAGCGCGCGTTAAAGCGCGGCCGTAATGATTTTAATCAGCGCCTTACCCTGCGTACCAATGAGGTAGTTCGCGAGTTGGAACGCAAAATTGGTGAAGTGATTGCAGATGTTGCCAAAGCACAGGGCGTGGATGCCGTGATTAGTGATGAGGCAGCCATTTATGGCAATCCAAAGCTCGACATTACCGATGCCGTGCTGCTGAAGCTAAATTCTGCGCGTTAAAGCACGCACGCACGCCTGCACCTTAACGCTGATGCACGAAGGCTGGCTCAGGTTATGGCAATTCGCTTACGTTTAGCGCTTTAGACTTGTCCGCTAAGGCATTGCAGCGCTAGAGTTCGGCTCCTCATGGATGATTCGCCCAAAGCGTAATAACGCGCTGGCGCTGAACGGATAAAAATTATGTTTAAAGGACTGCGCGGACTGTTTTCAACAGATCTGTCAATTGATTTGGGCACTGCAAATACGCTGATCTACGCGCGTGGCCAGGGTATCGTACTGAATGAACCCTCCGTTGTAGCCATTCGCCAAGAAAGAGGTGCCGGCGGACCGCGATCAGTCGCAGCTGTTGGCACTGAAGCAAAGCGAATGCTGGGGCGAACGCCAGGAAACATTGTGACGGTTCGTCCGCTAAAAGATGGTGTAATCGCCAATTTTGAAATGACTGAAGCGATGCTCGAGCATTTCATTCGAAAGGTTCATCCAAATCGATTTATGCGCGCAAGTCCGCGCGTCGTTATTTGCGTTCCTTGCGGCTCGACGCAAGTTGAGCGACGCGCCATTGAAGAATCCGCAGACCGCGCAGGTGCCAGAAAGGTATTCCTAATCGAGGAGCCTATGGCTGCGGCGATTGGTGCAGGCATCCCGATCGGTGAAGCCCGGGGCTCGATGGTCATTGACATTGGCGGCGGCACCAGCGAAGTAGCCGTGCTGTCACTCAACGGCATTGTTTACAGCGAATCGGTTCGAATAGGCGGCGACAAGTTTGATGAAGCGATCATAAACTACGTGCGACGCAATCATGGCACGCTGATTGGTGAAAGCACCGCAGAGCGCATCAAGCTTGAAATTGGCTGCGCACATGCTTCTAGCGAACTTCGCGAAATGGAGGTGTCTGGACGAAATTTAGCGGCTGGCGTTCCGCGCCATTTTACCGTCAATTCCAATGAAATGTTGGAAGCGCTGCACGAACCGCTGCAGGGCATCTGCCAAGCGGTGAAGACCGCCCTCGAGAAAACGCCACCCGAACTATGCGCAGATTTAGCCGAGCGCGGCATCGTACTGACCGGCGGCGGTGCCTTGCTTCGCGATTTAGATAAGCTCATTAGCGACATTACCGGATTGCACGTGCAGGTTGCAGATGAGCCGCTAACCTGCGTTGCGCGCGGTGGCGGCCGAGCGCTGGAGCTTATCGATCAGCACGGCCCTGATTTCTTTTCAGGCGCGTGAGCGAACGAACCGATTTTTTCAATAAGAGCGCTGACAGTACGTTAGCGCTGTTGGTTTATTGCGCGATTGCGGTCGCGCTCGTGGTTGTGGATCGGCGCCTAAACTATTTAGCGCAAACACGCCAGTCCTTGATTGACTGGGTACGTCCGATTTGGCAAATAAGCGAAATACCCGCTCGTTTAACGCGCTCAGCCGAAGGCTACTTTATCGAGCGAAGCAAGTTACTCTCAGCTAACGCACAGCTTCGCACGGAATATTTGCAGCAGCAGCAAGACCTGTTCCGGCTGCGCTCGCAGGTCCAATCGCAGGCGCGGCTGGCTCGTCTGGTCTCTGCCATTGAAGCACAGCCCGAACTCGGCAGTGGCCAATTCGCGCGGGTTATGGCGCTTGATTTTTCGACCAACCAGCATCGGCTCGTGGTAAATCAAGGCGCTAAAAGCGGCTTAGTGATTAACAGTATCGCAATTGACGAAGGCGGGCTGGTAGGCCAAGTTGAAACGCTCGGTACAGATGTTGCCAGCCTTATTTTAGTGAGCGATCCCCAGCATCGAATTCCAGCGCAGGTGGTTCCGGGCGGAGAACGATTTTATGTCTCTGGCATGGGCAATATGCGAACGCTGGTGATTGAGAAGCTGGCGCTCAATACCGCTATTAAACTCGGCGACACAATCCAAACATCAGGCCTTGGCGGCGTTTTTCCTGAAGGAATACCCATTGGCGTAGTCGTTAAACTCGACAAAATTGACGCTGAAGGACTGCTGCGCATTGAAATTAGTCCGGCGGCCAAGCTAAATGCCCTGCGGGAAGTTTACTTGCTGCCGCCGACCCCTGCAGTGGGTCCTATTGCACCCAGTCGAGCGTTGGCGAAGGACAAATTCGGTGCAAGGTAACGGTAGAGAAACGCAAGTCTTTCTTTGTGCAATTGCGCTATCGCTGATTTTGCAGCTCGTGTACTTGCCTGCACCGCTTGGGCCGCTGAAGCCCTGGTTTTTAGGGATGGTGATTTGCTACTACGTTTTGGAACA
>Ga0163144_10022242_pt1 | contig 12571 bp, 11 predicted proteins | sample OliLak19BULKMAT1_FD_123175 | JGI IMG/M metagenome (GOLD analysis project Ga0163144, IMG submission 123175) | Freshwater microbial mat bacterial communities from Lake Vanda, McMurdo Dry Valleys, Antarctica - Oligotrophic Lake LV.19.BULKMAT1 | ecosystem: Environmental > Aquatic > Freshwater >... | reverse complement strand
GGACACGCTGCCGGACAGGTCGATGACTATGTTGGTGCCGATGTTGATTCGGTTAGCGCCGTTGGCCACCGTGGCGACGCTGCCACGGGCCCCGAGCTTGAGGGACCCGTTGATGGTGTTGGTCTGGCCGGCGACGGTGAAGAGGTTAGAAACCGCGCCCGCGTAGAATCCAGGCACGCTGACGGTATGATTCGCCGTGCCGAGCCGGATCTGATTCGTGGTCGTTGTCTCCGTGCCGATGCCGAGATGGTCTCGCGGCCCGATGGCGGCGGAGTTGGAGAAAAAGCTTGTTGCGAGGCCGCCAAGCGCAATCGAGTTCATTTCGACCGCCCAGGCTTCCGCGCCCAACGCCAAAGATTCATTCTTGTTCGCATAGGAAAAAGCACCAACGGCCGTCGACTGATAACCACCGGCGGTGGCGCTTGAACCCACCACCGTGGACCGGCTATTGGTCGCGGTCGTTGCGAAGCCAATCGCCACGCTGTTGGAGCCTTTCGCTAAAGCCCCGTTGCCTAGTGCGGTCGCATATTCATTAGTCGCGATGGCTCCGATACCCGCCGCAAGCGAGAAAATGCCGCTTGCCAAAGAATCATTTCCGATCGCCATGCTGACGTTTGCACTCGCCACCGCATTGCTGCCGGCCTGGAACGAATTCCCACCGCTGCCTTCGCTCCGAATCGCGTTCCCATAATTCACGAGGTTGCTCGTCACCGGGTTGATGTTCGTGATGCCCGAGAGGATGCCGTTGGTCATCTGCAAGCCGCGCCCGGTCACGGCGGTGGCGTTGCTGATCGCGGCCCCAACGATATTGCCGTTGGTTAAATTCGAGATGCTGCCGGAATACACGCCGCCGTGCATCACGATGGCCGTGAGCGTGCCGTTGCTCGCGGTCAAGTGCGTGGCATTGGTGATGCGCCGCCCGTCGCTCATGCCGCCCAGATTCGTGGCGCTCGAGTAAATGCCATTCGTCAGGCCCGCGTTCGTGCCCGAAAGCGCATTGAACTGCACCGGCGACAGCACGCGCTGCAACGGACCCGCGCCCTTCTGCAACAGGTTGCTCGTCGCCGTGGAGTTGGTCGGAAAGGCCAGCGTGGAGTAATTGCCGAGCCCGCTCACGAAGGCGTCCGCCTGGTTCGTCCAGTTGGTTTGGGGCATCGTCTCGAAGGGCCAAATCGCCCCGTAACGGTTTGTGACCGTGTTCGTCGTGATGGTGGCACTGGCCCAGAAGCCCGTGAGGCTGATCGTGATGGGCTGATCGATTAGACTCTCGATCCGCAGGTTCGTGCTCGAGCCGTAATACACCAGCAGCCGGTTTCCGGGGTTGAGGAAGCGCGCGAGATGATCGTAAAGATTCGTCGTGGTCCCGGCGGTGGTCGCGTTGGTCTGCATCCAGAAGCTGGAGCCGGCCGGTGGACTGTTGGTGAATAACCTCGTGGTGGCGTTCAGCGTGAGGCCAGCTCCATTGGTCGAGGGCGCGTTGGTCACCGTGAGAACAAGTCGGTATTGGGAAGCGGCCGGCGCTGAAAAGACCGCGAGAAAAAATAGGAGAATGGCCAGCCGATGTCGCATTTCCCGAGTTGACCCGAGTCAACGCGATGGAGGGAAGGCGCGCGGCCTCACCCCAGCAGATCGTAACGCGGCTGCAACGCGTCATCGATCCAAAACCAGACCTTCGTTCCGTTTGGCGTGGTGAACACGACCGGCTCTCCCGGCCCCAGCTCTCGCGGAACGTAGCCCGCAAAGGTTTGCGCCTTGGTCAAATATTCATCCGCCGGGACGGGCACGGTGCTCGATGTTTTGAGCCCGCTGGCATTTACCGAGACCGCGCGCTGGATGGTGCGGATGCCCTGCGGACTGGTGACCTCGACCTCAAGCGTGGTGTTGGCCGAGTTCGACGCGCCCAGCAGCGTGGCAATGGCGGCCGTGGCCAGGCTCAGCACGCCCGAGTGCAACTGCCTGATCGCGTCGTAGGTGAGCGTCGATTGCGCGTGGATCGTCGAGACGCTGGGGCCGGGTGTGACCAGACCGATCTTGCAACTCGTCGCATCCGTGACCACCTGGTGAGGGGCGAGGATGTTGGTGTTCGCCGTGCCCCGGAGAAGAATTAAATCCACCGGCAGGTTCTCGCCCTGCAAAAATCCCGGAACGACCGGGGAAGGGTCGCCAATGGCCCGGACGAGCAGCCCGCGGTCAATATCGAGGAAGATTTGGAGCAGTCCGGCCATGCAATGGGGGAAGCCACCGAGTCAACCTAGAGCGCGGTAGGGACGGGCGCGGCCGCGTGCCGTGACCCGGTAGGGCGAGGCTCCCGCCGAGCCGTGATCCATCCCCCCGGCCAGCCCTCATTTCTGGCCGTACGGCACCGCCTTGTTCATCGCTTCCTGGCGCTCGGGGCATCGGCAGGACATGCCGAACCATTGCATCGCCTGGGCAATGCCGGTCGAGTGCGTGATCTTCGCCACGGTATCGCCGAGTCCGCGCGAGACGGCGGGCGGCGGCTCGGGCAGTGTCGTGCCGGGCGGGTGGCGACGGGTGATCTTGAATGTCATGCGAGAGGGACGGTGACGCGACTGATGCCGGTGGCGACCACATAACGGTCGGCGACGACAGGGTGATCGCATCCAGCGAACGTGCTCACGTGGTTCTTCGCCACGATGCCGCCGGGGTGGATCGGGAGATCAACGAGCACCTCGGCGTTTCCGCTGAAATAATCGGTCGGGGTGGGTACCTCCTGGCACTCATACGTGACGCTATTTCGACCGCGCGGGCGCGGGGCGGCGGGATCCCAAGGGAACAGCCCGGCGCAAGGCAGTGGCAGTTCCGCGACCGATTCTGAATGGGTAATGAGCGTCGTGGTGTTCAACGCCAGGAACGATTGCCCCTCTGCCATGAGTTGCTGCAGTATCGGCGAGAACGCATTGGAGACGGACGCGAGCGACGAGATCCGAAACTTGGATTGCCTCTTTACGATCAGCAAATTGCGAACCCCCAAACCGTCGGTGCTGATCGAAAAAAAGACACCGCTGGCCACCGGGGTCGACAGCCATCCACGATGCTGTGTGTCAATCAGCCCGCCGCCGGGCGTCGCGTTGGCCGCCAGAATTATCCAAACCGTTCCGCCTAAAGTAGTGACCCCGTCGGTCGTCATCTCGTAGGTCGTCGTCGCCTCATACTCCAGGGGCGTGGGCACCATCACGGGCAGGATGGTGAGCAGGTTAAGCGCCGAGCCAAGCGCGTTGTATTTCGACGCCCTCATCACTGTGTTGGGCAGCGCTCCGAAACTCTGCGCGTTGTCCGGGCGCTGCGTAATGTCGATCAGGCTCTGCCATCTCGTGAACGTGGCGTGATGAAACAACGTGTCCTTCGTATAGTTGACGAATCGCGGCGCGCAGCCGCCTCCGGACACGTTGTGCAAACGGCGGTCGAGGTAGCCCGGCGCCATTGCGTCGATGGTCCAGTCCATCCATTGCATCCGCGCGGCCAGGCAGCGCGTGTCCTCGTCTTCCTGCGTATCATTGTCGGCCGGCGTATCGACATACACTCGCGGCATTTGCCGGGTGAAATAGAACCTCGGCACGCAAGAGCCGTTCGTGATCTCGCTGGTCGCGTCCGAGGCCTGGTCGCCGACGCGTTTTGGACAGGCCAGTCCGGCGTCAATGTAGTTGAGGTAATCCGTCAGCCCATTGGCATCCTGCCGCTCGGCGCCAACGGGGGTTCGGAGCGGCCCCGAGAGAGTGACCTTGACCAGCCCGGCCTCATCGTACTCGACGCGCTCGACGACGTAATCGGGCTGATAGATTTTGCACGATGCGAAGAACGCATTGCTCCCCAAAGCGTTTGCGTTTTCAGCGTAGGTCCAGCCCGAGGGCAGCTTGGGCTGGATGACCTCGTTGGGCGGGGCGTCGGCCATGGCGCCGATGGTTTCTGAGAAGCCTCCATTCGAGCCGGTCATCCCGAACGTGAACAGCGAGCAGCGACTGACGAGCATGCCGAGCGGGTCGCTGTAATCCTCGATCTGGAATGCCCCGCCGTCGTAGGTAGTGAAACCCATGAACAACGTCCACTCGTTGGTCTGCCCGCTCTCCGGCGCTCCGGTGACGATGCCGTTGATCTGATGCGGGCCGGCGTCGCCCGTGCTAGCGTAGATGCGTATCCCAGGACGGGCGGTGAAGGTGTCTCCAATCGCGTAGGTTGATCCACCATAGACCACCGAGCCGAGCGCGCCCTGCACCCGATACTCCATCCCGCTCAAGAGCGACCCGCTCGATATGGGTGTGAGAGGCGGGGCGAATCCGCTCCAGGCATCGAGCGCGGGACTTGTCCCGACCGTGCGGCCGAACCGAAGCACGGCCTTGCCGCTCACCACTTCGTAACTTTGGAATGACTCTCGTTTCAGCAGGCGCAGGTTCTCTCGCAGCATCCGGCGCGTGGCCTCATAAACCGGATTGTCCTGTATGTCCGGCTCGTTGACGATGGCGCAACTCTGCGCGTTCACGATGCACCCGCAGGCAAAATAATTGTCACCCATCGACTTGGCCGATGCGTGATCCCACCCACCTCGATCCGGCGCGTCCTCCTTGCAACTGCCGCGCCGCGTCACCACGTAGGCATCGATCAGTCGCGGCTTGCGCGCCAGCAACGGAGCAAGCTCGAAATTAATGAGCGCCCCCAGGGGAATGACATCCTGAGACACGAGTTCAAGCGTGCCTGTCTCGGGCGCATCGAACCAATAAACGCGCGTCCCGTTTTGCACGGTGACGGTGGGACTCTCCAGCAGCTCCGGGCCTCCGACGTGTTGTAGCCGGATGGGCACCGGCGCGGTCAACCCGCTGGCCGTGACCTTGTAGCCCGCGAAACAGAAGGCGCCGCCGAAGTCGTAGCTGACCGCGGACAGGGCGTCCACGGCCTTGGTTAAGCGCGGGAGTTCGGCTCCCGTGGCGTCGAAGGTGAGCTGGTGGTAATCCGAGACCAGCGCGAGAACGCCGCTGCCAAAGAACGTTTCCTCCATCATGCCGCGCACGGGTGCGAGCAGATACTGGCGCGTGAAGAATTTTTCAAAGTCGAAGCCCACCGTGCTGATCGTGAACTTATCTTCCGCCCGCTGTGCGTCACTGCCTCTGAACGATGAAGCAAACGCGTTGAATCCCTCGTGCATCTGCCAGCCTGGCGCGTGGCTCGCCTCCACCGATGGGCGAGTTGGCACAAATAAATAATCAGAGTAGAAAAGGCGATGCAGAACGGTGCCCGCGCCGGCCGTGACGTAAACCGCGTAATGGTCGCTGGCATTGACGACGGTCACGCTCTGGCCGCAGGAGTTAAATGTCCGGTCCTCGAAGCCAAGGCGAAGCTTGATGAACACCCATTCCTCTCCGGTGTAGCCCCCGCAATCAGCCGCCTGCGGACCCATCAGGTAACCGCCCCAAACCGATAAAATTTTTGAGGGCTGACCGTAACTCCAGCCAGTTGCCGAGGCGTATTCAGCCGCGTCCAGGGCGGGAGCGCCCGCGTTCCCGGAGACCGGGTCGTAGGCTCCGCGTTGCGCCTTGCCCTGCTCCCATTGCGACACCGGGTCCGTCGAGCCGGACGTGATCAACTCATTGAGCCGCACGTCCTCCGCGTCACGATTGAGTTCCTCGTTGCCATGCACGAAGCCCGGCAGAGGCGCATTGAAATTCAGCAATCCAGTCGTCGCGCCGTCCTCGGGCGCCGCGTGCATGAAGTACTCAAGCCACTCGTCTTGCGCTGGAGATAACGTGCCCTGCGGTTGCTGGAATTCGCGAGTGAGCGCGTAGGCCTTCCACCACATGCGCCAGGTTGGGTCGCCGAGGCCGGAGAGCAGCCGCTGGTTGAACGCATTTGCCAGCGCGTTCTGCTGCGCGCTGGTGATGGGTGATCCCTCGCTCACGCCATAGACGATGGGCCAGGTGTAGGGCATTGGATTGTCAGGACTTCAACTCCATCGCGCATCCGTCGCTGGAGTCTCGGCCGGCGCGGATGGCTCGGCGACCGGCCTTCGGGTCGCGCCCATGCTCGTGACGCCGAGCAGCGCGTTGGGCGTGGCCGCCGGCGTGATCGATTGCGCGTGGTCGCGCAGCTTGTTCAACCACGCGTACAGCGCCGCAAACTCTCCGGACTCTGGAAGTCGATCAGGCAGCATTCGGTTAAATCAGGTTTCACTGGACTACCGTGTAAGTGAGAGTTGACCACGCCGCAAAAACCCATTCCATCACTTCTTCATCGCGGTTCAGATCCGGAATGTAGCTCGTCTCCTGAGTGCGCAGCCACCAAGCCCAGACCGTGCCCGAGGGCGTCGTGGTCGGATCGGCCGGCAGCCGCGCGGTCACCGCGCCGGGCAGCGTAAACACCGTGGCCAGCTTGGCCGTCTTGTAAACGGTCGGGATCACGGTGGGCTTCAGCGCCCCGGTAACTCCGCCCCGCGTGCGCGTGCGCCTCAACGTAATGCGGCTCTCCGGATAGGTGCGCCCGCCGCGCGCCCAGAAAACGTAGAGATCGGATTGCGGCGTCGAAACGGTGCCCGATAAATTCTCGCCCGCGGCCACGGCGGCAGAGATGTCCTTGATCCATAGCGCCAGTGTGTCCGCCGTGACCGCGCCCGCGATCACGTTCGGATGGTTCCGGATGTCCACCTCGACGATCTCCGTTCGGAAATCATAACGGTCCGTGCCATCCGATCCGACAAACTGCTGTTGCACGGTCTGAACCGTCATGCGGTATTTCGGCCCGCTTGCCTGCTGCACCGACACCCGGTGTCCAGCGAGTTGGAGATTCAGCGCCGCCGGCAGCAGCGATTCCTCCAGCCCTTCGTAAACGTGCGTGGCGAGCAATCCATACTTTGAATCGAACTCGTAAACCGTCGAAACGAACTGGGGGCCGGAATTGCCAAGTATGGTCAGGCCCATGCGTCACCCCGTTCGTAAATCTTAAATCGCAAATCGTAAATCATAAACCCGGAAACCTCCCGCCCATGCCGCGCTTGGCCGTGTTTTCCGCCGTCAACTCCGTGGCTCGGGCGATGCGCTCCTGCAGCGCCGTCATGCCGCTGCCCGAGTTCGCCGCAAACCCTCCGATGCGCGCCAGGGAATCGTTTTGAAATTCCAGGGCGCGTATTTCCGGGGCCTTAACCACGGCGGCTTTGGCCTGCTCCAGTTCCGCAATTTTCTGAGCGATGGCCAAGGCTTGTTCGACCGTCGAGAACTTTTGTGCGTCCTGTTCGGCGTTCAGCGCGTCGAGTTCGCCCTTCACTTTGGCCACCACCGCGCCGGGATCCATGCCTCTCAACTCCTCCGCCCGGTTCAGCCGATCTAATTCGCCAAGCTGTCGGGCCGTTTGCGCCGCGCCTTTGGCGGTGCGGGAATCCTTGACGCCCTTCGCCTCGGCAGCGTCCAGCGAGACCAGTGATGCCCTGCGGGCCGCCGCCGCCCTTTTCTCGGTGCGGTCTCTATCATCGATCTCTTTCTGGACGACCGCGGCTTTCCCATCCGCCGCATTTAACACGCGTGTGGCGTTGGTCTTGAACTCAAAAATGCTTTTAGGGTTTTTTCCAATGTCTATCATTTCCCGAATGGCTCCGTCACGCCACGTCCCGAAGAGCTTGAGTTTGTCCAGTAACGATTCGAGCAGATCCGTCGCCGAGGCGAGGGCCCCACCGAAGTTGGATCTCACAATCTTGCCGAGCCGCGTCATCGCGTCGCCGGCGGCATCGAGCTTGGCAATGGTTTCATCAGACATCACCGCGCCCGCCGCCTGCGCCACTTCTCCCATTTCGCGCAGGCCCGCCACGAGCGCCGGCAAAACCGCCAAGCTCTTGGATCCGATAAGCTCCAGGATTTTCGGCATCGAATTCAGATCCAAGTTCGTGCCCTTCACCGCGTCGCCCAGCTTTAGCATCAGCTCCGAAGGGTCAGTGGTGTTTTTCAGCGTCGCGGCATCGATGCCAAAGTTTGCGAAGGCCTGGGCCTTGTCTCCCTCTGGATTCTTCAGCGCCTCGTCCCGGGCCAGGGCGAGCATCCTCATGGCTTTTGCGCCGTCCTCCAGACTCGCCCCGGTGAGTGCCAAAGCGTAATCGAACTTCTGCAAATTGCCCGCGCCCGCCCCGGTGGCTGCGGACAAATCCGCAATAGTGCCGGCGTAGTCGAGCGCGGCCTTGCTCTGTTGCACCGCGATGGCGGGGACGGCAAGCATCGCGCCGGCAAAAGCGGCTTTAACGGCGAAACCCGCGCGCGCCGCAAATTTATCCGCCTTCGCTCCCGCGCGGGTCAGGCCGGCGTCGAAGGCGCTGCCGTCGAGGCTTAGGGAGCCCTTGATATCGAAGCCCATGGCGGCTTCAACGGAGTCAATGTGGCGGGGCGGGCGGGTGGTCGGGTTCCGCGTCGTACCGCTGCAGCACCATCCCGAACTCCGCTGCCTTTTTCGCGAGCGCGCTGTGCAGGCTGGCGCTGAGGTTCGAGCTGATTCTGATCCGTCCATTGCGCTCCAGCCGGCCGAGGTACATCCAATGCGCGGCCGGCAGCGGCAGGTTCATCGCCTCATCCATGCTCAGATGCAATTCACCGCAGAGCGCCTGGAGCAGGACGACTGGCATGGGCGCACCGGGCGTGACCAGGCTGCGACCTAGGATGGGCATCACCTCGTAGTCCGGGCACTCGTGGCCGGCTTTCAGGTATGCCATGAAGCGACTGAATTCATCCGCGATCGGGTCCGCCTCCGTCTCGCCAAACTGCTTCCGCCAGTCAGCAATGCGTTGGGTGAAATCGGGCCGCGCCAGCTCGTCCTGCAACTCGGGCCAGCGGTGGCAGCAGAGGTAGACCGCAAGGTAAAGTTCGGTGGCCCAACCCCCGCCACCGGGGTTTTCGCCGGCGTCGAGGAATCGGCTGCCATGCCGGCGCAACGCCATTTCGTGCGCCAGGCTGTAGGGTTCGAGTTTCTGGCCGAGACAAATGACGGGGTCAGGTAGGAAGGCCAGCAGGCAGTCGGTCATGGCGCATGCTAGTAATTCAAGCCCGCGCCATAAAGCCCCAAGTTTTCGATCCGAAATCCGGATCAAGTAATATCGGTGGCCAGGAGGTCGGTCAGGAATTTCTCCAGGGGCAACGTCAATTCAAGGATGCCGTCGAACGAGTAACGGTAGGAGCCACCGCCGAAGTAAAGCCATTTAGCCGAATTGATCGCTCCTTCCGCTGTGCCGACTACGGGCGGGAAACCGGTCAGGGCGACCTTGGATCCGCGCGCGGGCATCACGGAGTTGGTCCGGGCCGTGCTAATCGCGCCAGGCCCCGCGACCGCGCACGGATAAAACGTGATCGTGATTTTGGGATTCGGATTGAAAAGCAGGACGCCCACCGTCTCGCCTTTTTTGTCCTGCACGTCGATCCGCCCGACTTCGTCTCGATACTCCATGCTGCGCAGCTCGTTGGCCGCGGTGGCCACGCCGACGTAGGACATGGCTCCGTCGAGCCCGAAGACGTAAGCGCGTCCGATATGTGTAGGTTCAGCCATACTCGGGCAGGGGGAGAGTCAATTCACGCGGCCGACGGCTGACGGTGAGGGGGGAGGGGTTAGTCCTCATGCCGGTCGTGGTCGTCGTCGCGGAAAGCTCGGCGAATTTTGATCGCGAGCCAAAGGCAGGTCAGAGCCGTGGCCACAATCGAGAGCGCCACATGCACGATGGCCAACGAACCTGACGATGAAATAAAGGCCACGGCGATCACACGCCAGGTTTCAAAGTCAAACGCCTTGCGCACATGTTCCGTCATTTGGTCAAGGCCGAGAGTCAACCGCCCATCTTCTGCCTTCTTCTTTCCCCCGGGTTGACTCCGCCGCCCTTCCCCGAGTGAACACTATTTTCCTCAAGCCCTCCACGCTCACGGTCGCCGAATGGGTGACGCAGCTCGAGACCTGGCTGCGCGAAGCCCAGCAGGACGCCGCCGGCGGCAAGACCCGCACGCAGGCCGGCGCGGGCGACGTGAATGCCAGCTTCCTCGTGGCCATCGGCCCTGAGCGCCGCATCGGGCTGCTGCTCGAAGCCCTCAGCTACTACGCGCCGGCGGATTATCCGGCGGCCACCGTCCTGCCCATCAAGCGCACCCGTCCGCAATACTCATGAGCCACCGATTCATCGACCGCCGCGCGGAGAACGTCAGCCGCGAATCCGCTTCCTCCGGTGGCAGCGGGCTGTTCCGCACGCCACGCAACACGGGCCAGTCTGATTTCTACCGGCCGCGCCCTTGGTTCTGGAGCGTCGATAAAAAGGACATCACCTCGGGCGACTGGCCTGAGCTCGTGGCGTATTCGCGGCAGATCTTCGCGCAGATCGGTGATCTCAGCGCGGCCATTCTTCAAAAAAACAATTACGCGGTGGGCAATGCCTGGCGGCCGCAGTTCAAGGGGTTGAACCAGGCGTGGGGTCAGGAGGCCGAAGAATGGCTGCATCACGTCTGGTTGCCAAACTGCGACGTGCGCGGCGGCGTGTTTGATTTTCAAACTCAGCTCTTGCTCTCGGGCATCGCTTGGGACGTCGACGGTGATGACGCGGTGATCTTCACGGCGGACGAGCACGGTTTTCCCAAGCTTAAATTTTGCGACGCCACGGACATCGGCAGCGCCGGCCAAGGCGAGGTCAAGGGCGGCGTGTTTGATGGCGCGCGACTGTGTCACGGGATCATCCTCGACCGGCACAACGCCATGATCGGCGCGCGGCTGCTCACTCCCTCGCCCTATGGAGGGGAGAGGAACGTGGGGCCGGATTCCGAATACACGGACGTCCCCGCCTATCATCTGCAGATGCTCTTCGAGCCGGAGTGGCGTTCTCCCAGTCGCGGCATCCCTCGCCTGGCGAAGGTGATCCTCGACTGGTTTGACATCGAGGACATTGATGATTTCCTCAAGCGCGGCGTGAAGATGGATGCATCTCAAGGAATTCTCGTCACGAACGAAGCCGGGCGCGCGGATGATTCTCGCAACTACATCGTGCCGCAGGAGGCCAGCGCCGCGGCGGTGAGCGACATCGCCATCGAGAAACGCATGGGTGGCGAGTTCTGGTATCTGCGCGCCAACGCCGGCGAGAAAGTCGAACCCTACCGCAGCGAGCGGCCACACCCGAACACCGAGGCGTTCGTGGCGCGCATTGCCCGCCGTGGTTTCCTCGCGGCCGGTTGGTTCATCGAATTGCTCAACCCCTCGCAGATCGGCGGCGCGAGTGTGCGGCTGATTCAAGATCAAGCCCGGCATTCCATCCGCGCCCGGCAACGCACTCAGGAACGCCGCGCCCGGCGCTGCATTCAATACGCCGTTTCCGTCGCGATGGAGCGCGGCTTGATCAGCAAAAATAATGACGGCGGTGATTTCCTCCGATGGGCCTTCGAGATGCCCTGCCAGCTCACGGTCGATGCCGGATACGACGAGCAGGCCGACCGCGAGAATCTGCTGATGGGCACCGCCAGCTTCGCCAGCATCACGGAAAAAAAAGGCCGCTGGTGGGAGGAGGTTCGTTCCCAGCGCCAGAAGGAAAACGAAGATCTGATCAACCGCGCCATCGCTTTGGTTCAGCACGCGGCCGCGCAGGGCCAGGCGCTCACGCTCCGCGAGGGCCTTGACATGATGCAGCGCGACGCCGCAATGCAGCGCATGGAGCCGGGCCGCACCGGTGGCGGTGGCACTGCTCCCTCTGCCGGGGTGGATGGCAATCAGAAATAAATTCCACATCATTTTATGATCAGCAAATATCTCGCCCAGGAATGGATTATCCTCGAATCCCACGCGCTGGAATTGTTTCAGCGCCTGCTCGCGCTACAGGCCGGCCCGATGGAGGCGGGCCTCCGCGAGCGCGCGGGCGCCGCCGCCGATGGCAAGCGACCAAAGCGCGACGCTTACGGCGACGAGATCGAACAGATGACCCTGCGCGAAGGCATTGCGGTCGTGCCCATTCATGGGGCGCTGGTGCAGGGCGCGAGCGGCTTCGAAAAATTCTGCGCCGGCGTCCGGTCTCACGAGGATGTTCATGCCGACCTGGATCGAGCGGAGAACGCGGTGGACTCTGGCGAGGCGCGCGGGATCTTGCTCGAGATGAAATCCCCCGGCGGCACGGTCGCGGGCACGCCTGAACTGGCCGCGCGCATTCAGCAGCTGGCCGGACGCATGGCGGTCGCGAGTTTCAACGGCGACCTCAGCGCCTCCGCCGCGGAATACCTGAGCGCCGCCGCCGCGCCGCGCTTCGCCACTCCGTCATCCACGAACGGATCCATTGGCGTGATCCTTCAACGCGTGAGCCTGGTCGGGCGGCTGGAACAGATGGGCATCGAGGTCACGACGTTCACGAGCGGCAAGCTCAAGGCCGCGGCGAATCCCTACAAGCCCCTGACCGAGGGCGATGCCTCGTACCTACAAGGCCGCACCGATGCGCTGGGCGTCGAGTTCCGCTCGTGGATGCAAGCCCATCGGCCCGGCCTGACCTCTGACTCAATGGAGGGTCAGGTGTTCACCGGCCGTCAAGCGCTCGCCAACGGCCTCATCGATGCGCTCGAGCCCAATCAGCGCGCGGTGTTGCGCGCCCTGT
>Ga0163144_10022241_pt1 | contig 12571 bp, 15 predicted proteins | sample OliLak19BULKMAT1_FD_123175 | JGI IMG/M metagenome (GOLD analysis project Ga0163144, IMG submission 123175) | Freshwater microbial mat bacterial communities from Lake Vanda, McMurdo Dry Valleys, Antarctica - Oligotrophic Lake LV.19.BULKMAT1 | ecosystem: Environmental > Aquatic > Freshwater >... | reverse complement strand
CTCTTCCTCGGTGATGCGTCTGTAAGCCATGTCGTTTCCCTCGTGTTATGACACACGAAGAACGTAGCTTACCGCGTGAGCTTCTCACGCTACGAGTGTTGCACTAGCCGGTGGAACGCGGGGCCCAAGAACCACGCGTCAGGCCCGCAAACGACCTTGACCGGAAAGGTCCCCACCTTGCTCGGCACGACCTACGTCTCCGCCAGCGACAACAACTCGGGCTCGACGACGGCCTGGACCGCCACCATCTCGAGCGGGGCCCTGTGGCTGCCGTACACCCGTTTTCAGTTGGGCGGGGTCTCGACGGGCACCTGGACCCTCGCCGTCGCCTACAGCACGGTCTCCGCCTTTTACGATAACGTCGTCGTCACGCAAGGCGGGTACACGGGCGTCCCCAACGCGGGCACCTCGCCGGCGGCGGCCGGCGCCGGGGTCAGCCAGATTCAGTTGACCAGCACCACGTCCTCGGGCTACGTGAAAGGCACGATCACGAACACGAACAACGGACTGCCGATCAACGGCATCACCGTCCTGGGGGGCGGCGCCACGAAGATCACCGGCACCAACGGCGTCTATTTCATGGCGGTGTCGACCGGCACGGTGACCGTCATCGCCAACCCCAACAACGCGAGCGCCAGCTACGTCACAGGGATCGCCGCGGTCGTCGTCACGGCCGGCGCCGTGACGACGCAGAACTTCAGCTTGGCCCAGGGCGGACGCATCACGGGCTACATCACGACGGGCACGACACCGCTCGCGTTCCAGGCCGTCACCGCGGTCAACGGCGCGGGCAACCAGGTCGGCGCGGCCGTCACCGACGCGAGCGGAAACTTCACGATGCGCAATATCTCGACGGGCACCTACACGGTCTTCCCCGTGCTCGAGTCGGGACAGAGCACGGACCCGGACGACCTCCCCGCCACGGTGACCAACACCGGCACGGTGTCGGTCGGAACTTTCACGGTCATCGGAGCCTTCGGCAACATCGCGGGCACCGTCACGGACGCCTCCGGGCTCGTGACCTCCGGGGCGCTGATCCTGGCGTCGACCAACACCATCGCCAGCGTGCCGACCGCGATCGTCGGCTCCTCGGCGCCCTCGCAGGTGCCCATGTACATGGTCTCGAGCAAGGCCGACGGCACCTATGTTCTGCCCGTGCGCGGCGGCTCCACCTACAACCTCTCGGCTTACGTCCCCGTGATCACGGGGACGGTCGTGTCGATCACAACGAAGACCTACACGGGGATCGCCGTCTCGGCGAGCGCGACGACGACCAAGAACATCACGATCCCATGAGAAAGCTCATGAACCGGCGCGGCTACACCCTCACCGAGATGATGATGGTCGTCGCCATCATCGGGATCCTCGCGACCGTCATGCCGACGATGATGACGCAGATGCAGAACTTCTTCATGATGACAAGCGCGCGCTACGAGATCCAGCGCGACGCGCGCACGACCCTCGATACCGTCAACCGCTACATGCGCCAGGCCGTAGCGACCACGGTCGTCATGGACACCCCCGTGGGACAGGGGCCCTTTTCCCGCATCCGCTTCCGGCACATCGACGGCCGTTACATGGAATTCCGGCAGCAGGGAAGCAAGCTCATCCAGGTCATCGACACCGCCCAATCCGTGGTCAGCAACAATCTCATCTATATCGCCTTCACATACCCTCACACCGACGACATCTCGATCGTCAGCGTGTCCATCACGATGGGCAAGAGCATCCAGCTCGGCCGCCGCAAGGTTCTCGAGCTGACCATCCAAAAGATCCGCGTCATGAACTGATATGAAGATATTCACCCCGTTCAATCGCCGTGGCCAGATCCTTCCCGGAGCGATCGCGATGCTCGTGGTCCTGGCCGTCATGGTCCCCGCGATGGTGATGTGGGTGCAGCGCGAAACCGTGTTCGCCAGCAAGCAGTCCATGAACACGACCGCCTTCCACCTCGCCGAGGCCGCCGGCGAGAAGGCCTACCTTTACATCTCACTCTCCACGATCACCTGGACCCAAATCCAGGCCGGCCAGTCGCAGCCCGACTACCGGTTCGACAAGTCGTACACCGACATCGAGGGCGGCACCTACGCGATCAGCATCACGAGCGGCCCCGCGTCGGAGCAGGTGACGATCATTACCGTGGGCCGGGACCGCTACAACAAAGAGACCCGCGCGCTGAAGATCGTCTACAGCAACTCGATCCTCGGCGACACCGCGATCTACGCGGGCCAGGGCGTGCGTATCGCGGGCGGCGCCAACGTGGAGTGGGGCGCCGTGATGAGCCCCGCGACGATCGACGCGACGGCCCGCAACCACCCGCAGTTCTGGTCGGCCAGCCAGATCACCGGCAAGGACACCAACGCGAACCCGGCCAACTGCGACTCCCCCGGCTGCTGCCAATGGCATTCCTTCTCGAAAAACCTTCCGACGCCTCCGGACATCGACTTCGACTTCTTCCGCAGCTCCGCGGCGGCGTCGACGGGCTGCCCGGACCACAACGGAGCGAGAGGAAAGACCTTGGCCGGCGTCGCGTCGCCGGGCAGCTGCTACTACACCAGCGCCGACAATTGGGACAACACGACCTCCGGCAAGACCATCTTCATCGAGGGAGACCTCACCGTGAAGTCGCCCGGCATGTTCCATACGGGCACGATGATTGTCAAAGGTAACGTCAACCTCCCGAACGGCGTGTGGGGCGCGGGAACGGCGACGATGACGATGCCGAACAAGGCCTGGAAGCAGTACTGCAACGACTGGGCGAAGTACCTGACCTATGACACCACCTGCCCTCATCCGAACTTTCCGGGCATCAACTCGACCTACACAGCCCCCGTCGTCACCAAGGTCTCCTCCAAGCTCGCGGTCAACGGCTTCATCTACGTCGGCGGCAACTTCAACAACGGCGGCGGCGGCGGCGGCGGCAGCGACATCTACGGCGTGCTCTACACGATCGGGACCTCGACCCTGTCGGCGGCCTCGACGATCGACTTCTACTACAACGGCAGCGCGGCTAACGGCATCGTCACCACGAACGTGAGCCTGACGCGCTCCTCCTGGCAGAACGACACGCGCGGTTGGCCCGCGGGCCTTTAGAGCGGGCGTTTGATAGAATAGCGACGTGAAGCGCCCCCCCGGCCTGTTCGTCGTTCTCGAAGGTCCCGATAAATCGGGGAAGTCTACGCAGGCGCGATTAATCGTGGAGTCGTTGAGGGCCAGAGGTCACGACGTCGTTCACACGCGCGAGCCCGGCGGCACCTCCGTCGCGGAAGGCGTGCGCCGGGTGTTGCTGGACCCCGCCCTCACGATCGATCCCTTGGCCGAGCTTTTCCTCTACGAGGCCTCGCGCGCGCAGCACACGAGCGAGAAGATCCTCCCCGCCCTGAAGGCGGGCAAGATCGTCGTCTCCGAGCGCTTCACGATGTCGACAGACGCCTACCAGGGCGCCGCCCGCGGGCTGGGACTCAAGACGACCGGCATCCTCAACCGAATCGCCACGAGCGGGCTGAAGCCGGACCTGACCGTGCTCCTCGACATCCCCGTCGCGGAGTTCGACACGCGCGACCAGGGCCGCGAGCTCGACCGCCTCGAGAGGGAAAACGCGGCCTTCCGCTTAAAGGTGCGCAAGGGCTATCTCAAGGCGGCCAAGGCCGACCCCCGCGCCGTCGTCCTCAATGGCAGGCTTCCAGCCGAGGTTCTGCACGCGAAGATCCTCGCGCTCGTCGGGAAGAGATTGTAATGCGCCTCGACAAGGTCCTCGGCCAGCGCCGCGCGGTCAAGACCCTCGAGGGCCTGCTCGCCTCGATGCAGCTGCCCGCCGCGATGCTGTTCGTCGGCCCCGAGGGCGTGGGCAAGGCCCTCGCCGCGATCGAGTTCGCCAAGGCCCTCCTGTGCCGCGAGCGCCCCTTCACGGGCGAGGCCTCCTGCGGGGAGTGCCCCGACTGCCGGGGCGTCGACGGCCGCTCGCATCCCGACGCCGTTATCGTAGACGCGCGCTATCAGGCCTCGCTCGAGGAGGAGGACCCCGAGAAGCAGAAGGTCTGGAAGGTGGACACGATCCGCCACCTGCTCAAGGATCTCAGCTTCAAGTCGATGCTCGACGGCTGGAAGATCGCGGTGATCCCCGACGCGCAGCGCCTCAATGAGGCCGCGGCCAACGCGATGCTCAAGATCCTCGAGGAGCCGCAGCCGAAGACGCTCTGGATCCTGGGGGCCACCCAGCGCGAGCGCCTGCCGCGCACGATCTCCTCTCGCTGCTTCACGGTGCCGTTCGGCCCGCTGCCCGAGCCCGTCGTCGAGAAGATCCTGACGGCGCGCGGAGAGGCTCCGGCCTCCGCGAAGCGGCTGGCCGCCTTCTCCGACGGCTCCGCCGGCCGCGCGCTCGAGCTCGCCGATGACGACGGCCTGACGAAGGCCGCCGGCCCGCTGGCCGCCGTCACCGCGTCCGATTCCCTGCCGAAGGATCTCCCGGCCGCGCGCGTGAAGGTGGAGCGGGCGCTGTACTCGCTCGGCCAGCAGCTTCGCCTGCGCCACCTCAACGGAGAATCCTCCTTCCGGGACGTCGAGGCGCCGCTTCGAGAGCTGGCTCGCCTGCGCGCGGCCCTTCGCGCCAACGCCGACCCGAAGCTGATCCTGACCTTGGCCTCCTTGGAAGCCGAGGCCGCCGCACGGTGAACCCTATGACGAAGCGCTACTACATCACGACTCCGATCTACTACATCAACGCCTCGCCCCACATCGGCCACGCGTACACGACGATCGCGGCCGACGTCCTGGCCCGCCACATCCGCGGCCGCGGGCGCGCCGCGCACCTGCTGACCGGCACCGACGAGCACGGCCAGAAGATCGAGGACGCCGCCAAGGCCGCGGGCAAGCACGTGATGGATTTCTGCGACCACACGTCCTCGCTGTTCCGCGACCTCTGGAAGCACCTCGACGTGCACGTCGACGACTACATCCGCACCACCGAGAAGCGCCACGAGGAAAAGGTCCAAGAGCTGTTCGCGCGGCTCATGAAGAACGGCGACATCTACAAGGGCAAGTACGAAGGCCTCTACGACGTCGTCAGCGAGTCCTTCGTCAAGGAGACCGACGCGGTGAAGGGCCCCGGCGGCGTCCTGCTCGGCCCCGACTCCGGCAAGCCCCTGCAGAAGCTCTCCGAGGAGACCTACTTCTTCAAGCTCTCGAAGTACCAGGGCCGCCTCCTCGCGCACTACGAGGCGAATCCCGGCTTCCTCGCCCCGTCGCATCGCGCGAAGGAGCTCCACAACTTCGTCAAGGAAGGCCTCGAGGACATCTCCGTCTCGCGCACCAAGGTGAAGTGGGGCATCCCCGTCCCCGGCGACCCCGACCACACGATCTACGTTTGGTTTGACGCCTTGATCAACTACTGGTCGGCGACCGGCGCCGACGGGGATCTCTGGCCCGCCGACGTCCACATCGTGGGCAAGGAAATTTTCCGGTTCCACGGCGTGATCTGGCCCGCGATGCTCATGGCCGCGGACCTCCCGCTGCCCAAGAAGGTTTTCGCGCACGGCTGGTGGACCGTCGAGGGCGCGAAGATGTCGAAGTCCGCGGGCAACTTCATCTCTCCTTACGACATCACGGCCGAGTTCGGCGTGGACGCGCTGCGCTACTTCCTCCTGCGCGAGATGCCGTTCGGCAACGACGGTGATTTCTCGAAGGCGTCCCTGACCAAGCGCTACAACGCGGAGCTCGCCAACGATCTCGGCAACCTCGTCTCGCGCGTCTCGGAGATGGTGGACAAGTTCCTCGGCGGACGCCTGCCCACCAAGCCGCCGCTCGGCGAGGACTTCTACACGACGGTCGTCGCGAAACGGACCCCCGAAATCTCCGAGAAGATGGAGGCGCTCGATTTCAGCGGCGCCCTCGACGTGATGTGGGAGGTGATCCGCAGCCTCAACGCCCGCGTCAACGAAAAATCCCCGTGGAAGCTCGCCAAGGAGGACATGAAGCAGTGCGAGCTCGTCCTGTTCGACATGGTCTGGTCCCTGCGCCTCGTCAGCGGCTGGCTCGACCCGTTCATGCCGCACACGGCCGCGAAGATCCACATGCAGCTCGGGGTGCGCCTGTTCCCCGACGCGCTGACGGCCGAGGACGTGCTCGCGGGCAAAACTCAGGGCACGGGCCTGATCCAGAAGGGTCCCATCCTTTTCCCGCGGAAAGAAAACCTGAAGTGAGGAAGTTCGTTCTTTTCCTGCCGGTCGCGTTCCTGGCCTTGAGCCTCGACCGCGTCCTGCCCGAGAAGCCGGCCGTCCCCGCGCCGCGCCGGACGGTCGCGCTCGAAGCGGCGGTGGCCGGGCTGCCCGGCATGAACAAAGGCCGCTTCGGCCGCGAGGGCAACCCGCTCAACCTCGTCTTCGTCGGCACGGAGGCGAGCCTGCGCGAGGCGCTCTCGAACGCGGGCTGGACCGAGGTCCCCGGCACGATCCGCGCGTCCACGGCCGCGGGGCTCCACGAGCTGCTGACCGGACGTCCGGTCTCATCGGCTCCGCCGATGAATGAGTATTGGCTCGACGGACGCCGGCAGGACATGAACTGGTCGATCCCGACCAAGTTTCTTTCGGCGCGCCACCATTTCCGCGTCTGGGACACCGGCCTGCGCGATCCGAAGGGCCGCGCGATCTGGTGGGGGGCGGGCGACTACGACTCGGCGATCCGCTGGCACGATCTCTCGCACGTACGCGATCCCGACATCGACGCCGAGCGAGACTACATCGCCGCTTCGCTCAAGGATTCCCCCCGCCTCGAGCGCGTCACCCTGACGGCCCTGCAGGCCATCCCGCGCTCGGGCGCCAACGACAAGGGGTATACGTTCCACACGGACGGCAGGGCGGCCGTGATCGAGCTGCGCGAGTAGGCTACTTCCCGGTCGAGCCGAAGCCGCCGACGCCGCGCGCCGTCTCGCCCAGGTCGTCGGAGTCGACGGGCGCGGGCGTGGCGATCGGGATCACCAGCAGCTGCGCGATGCGCTCGCCCTTCTTGAGCGCGTGCGTCGACGTCGAGATGTTCCAGAGCATGACCCCGACCTCGCCGCGGTAGCCCGCGTCGATGACGCCTCCCGCGGTTTTGAGGCCGCGCTTGGCCATCGAGGAGCGGTCGCAGACGAGCCCGACGTGCCCGGCCGGAATGGCCATCGCCACCCCCGTGTGCACGACCTTGCCCTGCCCGGGCGCCAGTTCGGCGTCCTCAAGCGAGTACAGGTCGAGGCCCGCGTCATCGGCGTGCGCGCGCGTGGGCAAGGTCGCGGCCGGCTCGAGGCGGCGCATCGCGAGTATTCCGTGGGCGGGCTTCGTCATTAGAGGTGCTCTCCGTAGTTGCTGTCGTGATCGTGGCGGGGCGGCGCCCAGCCCACGAGGCGCCCGGCCATGCGCGCGATCCACGACACGGGGCCGAGCAGGGCGTAGAAGAAAAACACGAAGAAGAGGACCATGAGCGGGTAATAGAACAGGAGCAGGCCGATCCCGAGCAGGATCAGGATCCGCGTCAGCGTCTTCGGCCGCATCACGCCCGGCTGCTTGAAGGCGGGATACGGGATCGTCGAAACCATCAGCAGCGCGATGACGACGGTCATGGCCGGCGCGACGCCGTACAGCGCGGGGATCTGGTCCATCAAGAACTTCCAGGTGCCCGCGGGGCGGCCTTCCTCGATGACCTGATACAGCAGGACGTAGCTCGCCAGAAATCCCGCGCCGGCCGGGATCGCGAGGCCGGTGAAATGGGTCTTCGACCCTTGGCCCAGATGCGCCATCGCGTTGAAGCGCGCGAGGCGCAGGCCGCCGCACATCGCGTAGAGGAACGCGATCGGGTAGCCCCAGGCCCCGTAGTCCTTCAGGATGAACGCGTACATCATGAGGGCGGGTGCTACGCCGAAGGACAGGAAATCCGACATCGAGTCGAACTCGACGCCGAACTCGGACTCGCCGTGCACGAGTCGCGCCACCCGGCCGTCGAGCGCATCGAAGACCATGCCCGCGATGATCGCCGTCGCCGCGGAAACGAACTCCCCGCGCACGGAGGACATCAGCGCGTAGAAGCCGCAGGCCATGTTGCCCAGGGTGAAGAGCGAGGGCGCGAGGACCGCGCCGCCGCGCTTTAAGGCTTGCTTGTCCATTCTCCGATGGGGGTCAGGCCGCCGGCGACGCGATCGCCGACCTTGACCGTGCAGCGCGAGCCTTCGGGAAAATGAACGGCCGCCTGCGAGCCGAAATAGATGATCCCGTATTTCTCGCCCGTCTTCACCTCGTCGCCGGGCTTGCGCCAGCACTCGATGCGGCGCGCGATGAGGCCGGAGATCTGCTCGACGACGAGAAGGCCGCGCTTCTGGGGCTCGATCGTCATGACGACGCGGTAGTTCCCGCGCGCCGCGTCCTTCATCGCAGCGGCGAAGGAACCGGGGACCTCCGCGACCTTCATCACGCGGCCGGCGGTGGGCGCGCGCTGGATATGGACGTCAAAGACGGAGAGGAAGATCCTGCACGTGACCACGTCGCCGGGACCCTCGCGCCCGACGGAGAGCACGACGCCGTCGCCGGGCGAGTAGATGCGGTCGTCCGTGGGCAGGGCGCGCTCGGGATCGCGGAAGAAGTAGAGCGTGAACGCGGCGAAGGCGAAGCAGAGGAAGGACAGCAGGGCCCCGAGGATCGCCGTGGAGGGACGGCCCATCAGCCACATGCCGAGGGAGCCGGCCGCGACGGCCGGGACGACGAACTGCCACGCTTGGGGAGCGATTTTCATTCTTGATGCATCATACTAAAGCCAAATCATGGGCAGGGCGGGACTCGAACCCGCATGACCTTGCGGCCGGGGGATTTTAAGTCCCCAGCGTCTGCCAGTTTCGCCACCTGCCCGACGAGGCATGATAGCAATTAGGGCTTATAAGCCAATGTCCTCATTCCAGAGGTCGGGCTTCTCGCGCACGAAGCGCTCCATGAGGGCGATGCAGTCCGGATCCTGGAGAACCTTCAGCTCGACGCCGCGCGCGGCGAAGAGGTCCTCCGCCCCGAGGAAGTTCTTGTTCTCGCCCACGATCACGCGAGGGATGCGGTACAGCAAGGTCGTCCCCGTGCACATGATGCAAGGGCTGAGCGAGGACACCAAGGTGAGCTCGGGCCAATCGCGGCGGCGGCCCGCGTTGCGCAGGCAGACGACCTCGGCGTGCGCGGTCGGGTCTCCGGTCTGCACACGCTGGTTATGGCCGCGCGCCACGATCTTTCCCTTCGCGTCGACGAGCACGGAGCCGATCGGCAGGCCGCCCTCGTCATAGCCCTTTTTCGCCTCGAGAAACGCCTCTTTCACCAGTTCATGGTCGGTCATGCCCCGATCTTACTTTTTTAACTTGCAGCCCTTCATTTCAAGACAAAGGTTCCGCGTTATCCCCAATTTTCCACCGGTGGAATTTCGCGGATAACTTCCGGGATTATTTTTTCCGCCGGAGCGCAATGAGGCGCTCGCGCTCGTTTTTCATCGCGCGCTTCAGGCGCTCCCTTTCCAGACGCGCCTTCGCGTGCAGGGCGAGGCGGTCCCGGCGCGACTTCTCGTGGATCTCGAGGATGAGGGCGTGCAGGGCCTCCCCCCTCGCGGCGGAGGTCCTCGCCAGCCTCAGGTCGGACTTCTCGCGCTCGCGGATGAGCAGGAGCTCCTTATGGCGCTCGGAGCCGACCTGCTTGAGCCGCCGCTGGGCGTCCCGCAGGGCCTCCCGATCCGCCGGTCCGGCTCCCGTCAGGCACAGCGCGAAAACGCACATCATCAATCGTTTCATGGTTATACCCCCTACATACCAGACGATCGACCCCCCTAAAAAGTTGCATCGAAGGGCCCTGGCGCGAAGAGGTCCGGCCTGCTACCCTACGGCTATGGCCCCCCTCCTGATCCCGGCCTTGGCGCTCCTATTGCTGCCCGTCTCCGCGCTCGCGCACGACGCGAAACGAGAGGCGGGAGAGGCGGCCCTTCAGTCCGAGGGCGCCGCGGGAGCCGGCGATCCAGGCGCCACGCGCGAGGCGGCCGCCCGCCCCTTCGACGGCAATCCCGCCGAGGAGAACGTGGTGGTGGCCCCCGGCGTGACGCGCAAAGCCATGCGCTTCGCGAAGCCGGGCGCGGAGGAACGCCGCGTCGAGCCGCCCATGCCCGTCGAGAAGAAGGAAAAATCCGGCAAGCTCGGCACCGGCCTCATGATGGGCGGCGCCGCGGCCTTGGGCGGACTGCAGGGTTTCCTGTCGGCGGGAATAATCGGAGCGGCGGCGGGCGCGGGCCTGGGCCTGGCCGCGGCGTGGCTGTTCCACAAGAAGGACTACGGCGGCGCCTTCGGCGTGACGGCGGGCGCCATCATCGGCACGGCCTTCGGCGGTCCCATCGGCGGACTGATCGGCGCCGTGGTGGGCGGCGTGATCGGGCACTTCCTGGGCAAGCTTTTCCTATGATGCGGAAATGATCCGCTACCTCCGCTTTCTCGCAGGGCGCGAGCGCACGCGCGAGTCCAACCGCCACCTGGGCCTGACCTTGGCTTTCATCGCCGGAGCGGTCAACGCGGGCGGCTTCCTCGCCGTTTCCCAGTTCACCTCACATATGACGGGCGTGCTGTCCTTGATCGCAGAGCACCTCGCCCTGGGAGAGACGCGGCTGGTGGCCGCCGGGCTCGCGTCGTTCGCCGCGTTCCTCGCCGGCGCCTCCACTTCGGCGATCCTCGTCAACTGGGCCCGGCGCAAGGAGCTCCACAGCGAGTACGCGCTCGCGCTGCTTCTCGAGGCGGTCCTGCTCATGGTGTTCGGCGGGCTCGGCCATAGCCTGGACGCGTACGGCAGCTCGTTCACCGCGGTCACCGTGCTGCTGCTCTGCTTCGTGATGGGCCTTCAGAACGCGATCATCACCAAGATCTCGGGCGCCGAGATCCGGACCACGCACATGACGGGCAACGCGACGGACCTCGGCATCGAGCTGGGCAAGCTGTTCTATTGGAACGCCCGCTCGTCGACGTCCAAGGTGGCGGCCAACCGGGAGAAGCTGGGCCTGCACGCGGCCTTCATCTCGTTCTTTGTCGGGGGCGGCTTCGCCGGAGCGCTCGGGTTCAAGCGCCTGGGGTTCGGCGTGACCTTTCCGATCGCGGCGCTGCTGGTGATCATCGCCGTCGGTCCCGTCTGGGCGGATCTCGCGCCGCACAGCTCCGGCCCCGCCGACACGGGAATCTAGAGGCGCGTCAGGATCCGCTCCGCCTCGGCCTCATCGATCAAAATGAAGCGGCCCAGCTCCGGCTCCCAGGCGTGCACGTCGGCTCCGGCGAGATCGAAGAACCAGGCGTGAAGGCTCAGGCGGCCCGCGGCCAGGGCTTCGCGCACGGCGGCGTGGGTCTTCAGGTGCTCGAGCTGCACGAGCGCGTGAGCCTGGGCGAGCCGATCGTGGCGCGCACGCCCGGGCGCGAGCTCGGGACGGCGCTCGAGCTCCGTAAGCGAGTCGCCCGCCGCGCGAAGCCAGGCCGCCAGCGGACCCGCGTCGCCCTCGGAGCCCGTCGTCATCGCCTTCATCACGCCGCAGTCGGAGTGCCCGCAGACGACGGCGTTCGTCACGCCGAGGCGGCGCACGGCGAACTCGACCGCCGCGGCCGCGCCCGCCGCGGCCGGGATCACCGAGTCGTTCTCCGGCGGGATGATGTTGCCCGGATTGCGGACGACGAAGAGGTCCCCGGGGTCGGTCGAGGCGAAGGTGTTGGGCACCACGCGGCTGTCGGAGCAGGCGACGAAGAGCGTGTCGGGGCTCTGGTCGAGGGCGAGGTGCGCGAACTGCTCGCGATAGCCGGGACGCATCTCCCGGCGGAAGCGCGCGATGCCCTCGACGAGCTTTCTCACCTAGCGCAGCGACGGGTCGGACTGCAGCGCGGTGACGCAGGCCATGTTCACGATGTCGTCGACGGACGCGCCGCGCGACAGATCGTTGACGGGCTTGGCGAAGCCCTGAAGGATCGGCCCCAGCGCCTCGGCGCCCGTCAGGCGCTGCACGAGCTTGTAGCCGATGTTGCCGCTTTGCAGGTCCGGGAACACGAGAACGTTCGCGCGCCCCGCGACCTTCGAGCCGGGGAACTTCTTCTGGCCGATCTCCGGCACGAGCGCGGCGTCCGCCTGCATCTCGCCGTCGATCGCGAGGTCCGGAGCCTTTTCCTTCGCGATGCGGACGGCTTCCTTGACGGCGTCGACGAGCTCATGCTCCGTCGAGCCGTTCGTCGAAAAGCTGAGAAACGCGATGCGGGGATCGATGCCCGTCAGCACCTTGGCCATCCGCGCCGACGAAATGCCGATCGCGGCGAGCTTCACGGGAACGGGATCGATGTTGATCGCGCAGTCGCCCATGATGAGCACGCCGTCGTCGCCCTGCTTGGGCGACGGGAAGATCATGATGAAGAAGCTCGAGATCGTGCGCACGCCCGCGGCGGGCTTGATGATATGCAATGCCGGTCTGACCGTGTCGGCGGTGGCATGGTCCGCTCCGGACAAAAATCCGTCGACGCGGTCGTTATGCAGCATCATGACGCCGTAGACGAGGGGCTCGGCGACGGTCTTTTTCGCCT
>Ga0163144_10022240_pt1 | contig 12571 bp, 9 predicted proteins | sample OliLak19BULKMAT1_FD_123175 | JGI IMG/M metagenome (GOLD analysis project Ga0163144, IMG submission 123175) | Freshwater microbial mat bacterial communities from Lake Vanda, McMurdo Dry Valleys, Antarctica - Oligotrophic Lake LV.19.BULKMAT1 | ecosystem: Environmental > Aquatic > Freshwater > Lake... | reverse complement strand
CGGTTCAGCTCCAAGGCGTGCAACCGGGCCGCGGGCGCCATGCCACGGAAGTTGGCTCCATCGGTGGAACCGGGCGCATTGGTCGCAGGCGGGGAATTCAACCCGGAACTGGCAATGATGCCGGCGACGTGCGTCCCGTGCCCTTCCACGTCGGTCAACACGCCGACATTCTCGCCGGTGACACGGCCTTTCAGATCGGGGTGAGTGGCGTCGATGCCGGAGTCAGTGACCGCCACGAGGACGTTGGTGCCCGTCAGATCGAGCCAGTTGCTGGTGGCGATGACGTTCGTGGTGACACGTAGCCGGAAACGCGTGAGATCGTTGGCCAGCTTGCGTGAAGGAGCATTCTCGATGGACTGCACGGCGTCGATCCGCGCGAGCGCGGCGACATCCATCGACGCCCCAGTGACGATCAGGCGACGGCCGAACGGCGACGAATCCTCGCGGACCACCTTCAAGCCAAGGGCTTCAATGGAGGCCCGCCCGGCCGCAGCCGTGTCGTGGAACAAAGTCACAGAAAGCGCGCTGTTAGCCGGCAGGCTCCCCTGCCCCATCGCCGCCGCCATCAGCTTGGGCTGGATCTTGTAATAGGGCTCAAACGGAACGACGGCCTGGACGCGCGAATTGCCCGACAGACGCGCTTCCGCTCCGGCGTCGGCCCGGACGAGGTAGGCGTTGTTCGGAATATAGGAAATCACCCGACCACCGGCTGAGACGATCGCTTCACGGAACGTCTTATCGGTCGCACCGCGCGCCTGGACTATGAAACTGCGATTCACCTGCGGGTTGCCGCGCAACGCCGGGGCAACGTCCAGGGCTGTTCCGACGGCGGAATCGATGAACGCGTTTTCAAGGAGTATCGCGGACGTCTTTTTGAACAGGGCGGCTGGCTTCTCAGGCGAGTTGCTCAGGCGGAACGGAAACCGGTTCGTGGACTCGCTCTTGGCCTGGGGAGTTGCTCCGGCGGCGGGCACCGGCAGCGGCAGCGTGGCTGGAACGGCATCAAGGCCGACCGCTCCGGCCTCGCGTTTCGCCTGCTGGACACGGTCCGCTTTCCACAGCAGGCCGCCGGCGAGAACGAAGAGCATCGCACTCAGGACGGCCCAACCTTTTACACTCAGTCGCATAGAAATCTTGATAGTCGGGACCCGCCTATTCGGACGGCAGGACGTCGAACTTCTCCAGGACCACCACGGGATTCGTGATGGACCCCTCCAACCGGATCAGGCTCCGCGTGACATATTCGCCCATGACCTGGTAGTTGGTGACCATGTTCTCGTATCCCGTATTGAATACGATCGAACGTTCGGCCGGTTTCAGCGCCTGTCCATAGGCGTAGATCATGTATCGGGGCTTGCCGATCGTCAGGAGGGACAATGTCTGGCGAGGGATCCATTCGTAGGCCGCATCGGAAATTCCGCTGGCGATCTGGCCGGGAGCCTTGTTGAGGAACGGCGATTCGATCGTCATCTGTGGGACCCTGAGGATGTCGCCCACCTTTGTGAACATGCCGCTGGGGGCCTGGTTCGTGCGGAAGAAATGCAGGTTTGTCACGATCGACTGGAGGCCGGACGACGACGGCTCGATCGTGTAGGCTTCGAATCGGGGCGCAGGGCCGAACTCATCAATGGCGGGTAGGTTGTTCGAGATCACCACCACTCCCGAGAGAAGCGCTGACCAGGATGCGATGTCGGGTTGGTTTACCGAAAGCAGCCCTGTGTTGGCGGCGTCCGAGAAGGTCGTCGTGAAGGTGTCGACCAGCTTCCAGTCGTTCGTGGGATGCGACTCCGCATAGCCGGCCCAGGTGAGCCACTTGTCTTTCGAATTGGGCCAGGATTTCAAGTAGATCGTCTGCCATGGAGTGCCCCGGTGGACCCGCCCGATTTGGCCGACCCCGGCCAGCTTGTTCGTCGGGAAATCCCAGTCGTCTGCCTGACGGATGAGAGGATCCTTGTAGAGGACATTGGCCACGAAGTCGGGATCGGAAGATTCGGTATCTTGGAGCGCTTTGGTCGTGCCCGGGAAGCGTTTGTTTCCCCAGGGGCGGTAACGCACGTTCAGCCCCCCCATCGTCACGAGAATGCTTCCCGAATTTGTCACTGTAATCGATGGGGATCCGGGGAGGGTTCGCGCCAAACGTATCGGATTGGCGATCGTTGGCTCCGTCAGGTCGGCCGTCGTGTAGTGGACCAGAGGGTCATTGGCCGAGTAGACGGAAACCATGTTCAGACTGTCGACCACGTCGAACGGCGCTTTCCAGGCAATGCTGGAAGCAACCGCCGGATTCGTTGCCAGCCCGCTGATCGGCCGCAGCCCGCAGAAAACACGGAACGCATCGATCTCCTTCTGTCGTTGGGAAACAATTCCAAGGGCGTCGTTCCACTGATACTGCGGCGGAAGTTGGGAGACGTTTCCGAGGCTGATGTCCATCTGGCTCTGGATTCCGTTCGTCGCCCAGAAACTGGGAGAATTGTTTCCGGGGCTGCCCAAGGCCTGGTCGTTGAGCATCGCCAGGATATTGGTGGAAAAACCAAGTCCATCGAGGGACACGTAGTCTAGGATGACCCCGGGTTGACCAGTCGAGGGGTCCACCGCCGTGGCATCGACAATCGCGAACTGCAGCCGGTAGGCCACGTTCAGATGCATGTCCGGAGTCGCAAGCCCGCTGGCCCACAGATTGGTGTAGCCCTGCGCGGGAAGGAACTGGTTGTTGGTGACATAGTAGACCGAGTTTGAAATGCGAAGCGTCTCGGCGATCAACGGGAGAACGAACCGGGTGCCGGCCCATCCCGAGTCAAGGTTTACTGCGAAGCGCTGGGGAAGAGTGTTTGCGCCGAGAAACAGGCTGTCGGCACCTCGCACAATTCCAAGGCTGTTTGTCAGCGAAAACACCGGCTGGTAATTGCCGATGATCTTCAACTTGTTCGCCGTCGGCTGGTAGGCGTTCGTGTAGGGATTCCACGCTTCGATCGCGAACTGGTTGGTGATCCCGAAGATCAGCATCTGATTGGTGCGGACGGGAAGCGTGCCGGGCTGAATCTTGGTGACCTGTAATTTTCGCTGGATAGCGACACGGGACAACAGCGCCACTTCGTTCAGGTTGGGAAGGCCTTTCCGCGCGCCGATGATCATCGGGATGCCGTAGGCCACCCGGTCCGCGTTCAAACCGGCCTGGCCGACGCTGGAGTTGGTTGCGATGGTCCCGAGGTCGAACACCCGGTTCTGGCCGCGTCCTTGGTCGAGGATGTTGGTGCCGTATTCCACCTGGTAGCCGGAGATTCGAACCAGGTTTCCCTCTTTATAGAGCAATGGGCGAAAGACAACCGGCCGGGGATTGGGGCGCGTGGCTTCGTAGAGATTGGCCGAGAGCTGGAGCAGTCGGTGCAGCGCTGGGGTGTAATGGTTCGTGGGGTAGACCGGAATGTTGGTGATGCTGAATCCGTTCGGGATGAACAGTCCCGCAAAACGGTTCGTGCCCTTGACGGCGTCGCGGATGAGCCGGTCGGCGACGTTCGTGAAGAAGGCGATCGGACTCCAGTTTGTCAGGACCTGACCGACTGCATTGATGGCCGGATCATTGAGGTAGTTGAGATTGATCTTGCCGCCGGTCTCGGGCTCGGAGGCGACGCCCATCTGGGAAAGCAGGCGGTAGAAGGTGTAGCGATCGTAGGTCGAACTGTTGGTTCCCTGGAGACCTTGGACAAAGGCGGCCCGGGATTTCGAGGAGTTGAAGAAATCTTGGACGTCCGTGAAGACGTTGGTGCTCGGACTGCCCGGCCAAGGCTGGGTCGCATCGTCCAGATCAATCCCCGAAGAAAACGGGGGCGCGAGGACAGGCGCCTTGGCATAACCATCGACGAGATCGTTTTGAAGATTGGTGACCCCGTTTGCACCGAGGATCGAACGCACGCTCAACTGGTTGTTGGCATTGCGTCCGTAACGATAGCGGAGGATCGAGTTGGCATCGTCGAACGCCCTGCCCCGGTTGTTGACGGCGACGCTGTTGAAATACTCGTAGTCGAGCGGCAGGTAGACGTTCGTGTTCAGGTCTTTGAGGAACGCCGCAAGGTTGAGCTCGAATGAACCCACGCCTTGATTGCGTAGGAAACCGTCGCCGGTCATCGTGGCAGGAAGTCCACCGCCCTGGTAGTTGCCCTTCGAGTAGTTGTGCATCCGATTCACATCGAGCGACATGGTCGCCGGGAGCACGACAAAGGCGAAACGGCCGACCGCACGGTTGGTTTTGGAGTGGCCAAACTGGGGTTTCTCGAGAACGCCGATCCACTCGGGATCGCCCACGACGTTGACCGATCCGATGGAATTGCCCAAGGCATCAAGGTTGGCGATCAGGCCATTCGTGTCGAAGCGGCCGTTGCGGTTGAAATCGAGGAAATATCGGAACTCGCGGGCTGCGGCCGCATTGGCGTTGGTCTGGACGAACACGGGCAGGCGGGGATCGAAGAACAGGTTGGTCAACATCTGCAGGCGGTTGGGTTCGCTGAGCGCCCCACCCGTGATGGTCCGGTCCCAATTCACGTTGTCGAAGCTGCTGACCCCGGGATCAAACCCGGCTTGGTTCTGATACGTCCGCGACACCATCAGCGGAGCGCTCCCCAGGTTCCCCTTGGCCGCCACGAATCCGAAGATTTCCGCCTGTGCCCGGGCAGCGGCGGTTTCGGCGAGATACTTGGACTCGGTCTGCGTGATTGAGATCGCAACGGACTGGCGGTCGCGGCGCGACAGGGCGAGGAATGCGACCGCGAGAAAAGTGATCACCGACAACAGGAGGAGCGTGACCACCAGGGCCACACCCTTACGGAATTCGTGACGGGAAAGATTCACAGGGATACGCCTAGCCGGATGGGAACGCGTTGGCGGAAGAAATGGACTCGATGGGCGTTACGTTTCAGGAAATCCGAAGTCGCCACCTTGTCGGCGAGCAACGCCCGGACCTGGGTCAAGGCCTCGTGCTCCAGGAGACCGATCTCAACTTCGACATACGACGGAAGCATGTCGCCGGTATAGATCTCCGAAACTCCGTCCGGGAATCGGGACCAAACGCCCAATGTCTCGAACCCGGGAAGCCGCCGGTAAACGCCCAATTCGGAAACGAGGTTCGTCACGCGGCCCGAGTCGACCCACTCCGCTCCGACATTGCTGGTCCGGATTGAAAAATGAACGACACCATCAACCACGCGGGAGTATCGGGTCGGATCGATGTTGCTGATCTTGGTATCCCGCGGTTCGAGCAGCCCATTAGCCGAACTGTCATCAAGGAACAGGCGGTTGGTCACCGAGGTCAGGACGGAGGACTGATACCGATACAGGCTTCCGATCAAGACGTCCTGAGGCGAATCCCACGGGTAGGCATTGGAATCAAGGTGAGCCACGAGGAACGCGGTTCGAATCCACTCATCCTGGGAGCGGTGCAGAACCAGGAGCTTCTGCATGAACAGTTGCTGTCTGGGGGAAGCGATGCTCAGGGGAAGAGTCACTCCACCCGACGCAGACTGGAGCGGCGTCAGCAGACTGAAGGCGTCGGGATTGATGTTTCCCCGCCCCGACGGTGAAAGGTCGGTCAATACCCGGGTCACCATTTCAATCGAGGCCCGGCCCGATTCCTGGACGTCGGTCTGGTTGAAACCCGTCTTGAAAGCCCGCGTCGTCTGGTTGAACGCCCCGAGGAGCGCCGTCACGATCAACACGAGCAGTCCGACGGCCACGATCATCTCGACCAGGGTGATGCCGGACTCGGATCTACGTGATGCTGAATGTCCGGGTTGCATTACAGGGATCCTTTGGGCGATTTCAGGGAATAGGGCCTGACGGAAAACATCTGGGTTCCCCCGAACATTCCGGCATCGATGATCTCGCCGGTGAAATTGGAGCGGAACACCAACCGGTTGTTGCCGACGATGGTTCCGTCGGGATTGCTGGGCCACCGGAACGTCACCCTCAATTCATGAAGGTTGGCCCGAAGGTTGGTTCGCATCTTGGCATCCAGAACGGGATCCCTCGACGTGGGGATCGCGCTTGTGGAGGGCTGGATCTGGACGTCCACGGAATACCAAAGAGCCAAGTCCTGGGAAGTCGTGTCTGTGGGAGACCAACCCAAGGTCGCCGATCCGTTCATCGACCGCATGACCGCGTGGGCGCTGGCTACTTCGGATCCGTTCGTCTGGAAGCCGTGGCGGACCGACAAAAGCCCGATGACCTGCTCGTTGAAGAACGGACTCCCGAACGCGAGGAAGGGACTCCCGTTAGTATCCCGCCATTCGATACGGCTCACGACGTTGCTGAGATATCCGTTCTGCTTGATCCCGTGGGTGAGCGCCTCGATCAGATACTGCGCATCCTGGTTCACCATCGTCTCCTCGCGGTTGTCCCGCTGGGTGTTCATGCCCGCCGGAAGGACACCGATCACAGCAACGAGCGCAAAACCGACGATCGCGATCGAGACGGCGATCTCGATCATCGTGAAACCGGCCGCCCTCAGACGCCTGTTCCGGTTTGCATGTGTGGTGGGAATCATCAGTTGAGCTCCGGCTTGTCGATCCGGCCCCGGCCCGTCAGCCATTCGATGTGGATGCGATAGAAATTGCTGACCGAGTTGCCAAACGGCTCCTGCTTGGGTGTGCCAAGATACCCGCCGCCTCCGTCCGTCGAATAATCCACGGTTCCGCGGGCCAGCGGGATCGACACATCCTGGTAACGGCCGGCATAGGACTCTGAAACCAACTGACCCTGCGCGTTGAACGCGATGTAGGGAAGTTTCACCGGAGGACCGTCGCTCGTCGGGATTGGAAAGAACCGGTAGCCAAAAGCCCGGTTCGGAAGGACCGCGGTCTCCGTGAAGCGATCGTCCGGGTTGGCCAACTCGCGGAACTTGATCTCGCCGATGAAAACGCCCTCCGGGAGGAACTTCCATTCCGACAAGTAGCGTGGCCGGATCAGCCCCGGCTGTTCGCCGACCGCCCGTTCCGAATAGAGGGCATAGGATTGGAACTGGGCCGTCGCAATGTTCGTGTAGGCTGCCCCGAGGTCGGATGGAACGAGTCCTCGAATGGTTGAATCCCCGATCCCCGGTCCAGTGAAAACCATGTAGACGGTGGAACGCGTGTTGATCGCCCGGGCTTTGGCGAACGCCACGTCATCCTGCAATTGCCGGGCTGCGGCCGTCATGGCGTTCGATTTCCCGAAGCTCGACGAGACCGGGATCGCGATGGCGGTAACGATGCCAATGATTCCGATCACCACCAGCAATTCGGTCAGGGTAAACCCCCGCCGGAGGGCGGACCTAAACCGGATGGTGGTTCCGAGGTTCATCCTCATTTCCAGCTGAGGACGTTGTCCCGGTTGACCCGTTGCAGCCGATCCAGCGAAGCATCGGGAAATGCGGGTTGGGAAGTGCTGAATTCCTTGTCAGGCCCGGCGGACCAGACCATGGCTTGGCCAACTAATTCGGTGTCTGCTGACCCCTCTATCTGAGAGAGCCCCACCGCCCTCGCGTTCAGGACAGATCGACTGTAGACCCCGTCGCGGACTCGGTTGTCATTGTTCAGGTCCAACGAGATGAAGTAGGGCGTTCCCCACGGATCCCGGTAGATGCCGTCGGGTCCGATTCCAGCAGCCTTGGGATCCTGAGTAAGGCGGGCGTTTAGAAAGACCGTCTGCTGCGGATTCCTCCGCGCCACCACATTTTTGAGGGCCAGCGTTTGTCCACGATTGATGAGGATCGCAATCAGTGGGCTGTTGTCCTTCACCGCGTTGAACGGCGCGTCGGGAGTCGGACCATCGGTGCCGTAGGGGGCAATGATTCCGTCGCCCAGCGTGAAATCGTTGGTCCGCACCCCGGCAAACGGAAAAGGCATTGCGTTGTGCTGCGAGTAATAGCCGTTGATCGCGCTGACGATCGCCTGCATCTCGATCTTGGATTGGGCGACCTTCGCCTTCTCTTTCACTTTGGACAATGCCGGGAGCAGCATTCCCGCGATGATGCCGATAATGGCGATCACCACGAGCAGTTCGATCAATGTGAATCCCCGTTCCGTGTTGTTCTTCATAGGGTTGGGCCGGGTTTCTGAACTGCCTGAAGCGGCCACGGCAACATAAATCGCCTTGGGCCAGCGCACGGAACGCCAGCGCACCGGCAACTTGATCAACCGCGTGGCGGGCCTGGGAGAATTCATCGCTGCCTCCTTTTCCAATTACCTACAACAACCGTTTTATTCTGAAACGTGATCTCGGCCCACAGGTCGAACGACCCCGGGTTGTTGGTGGGACTCGTTGAGTTGTAGCGCCAAGGATTCAAATCCGGAGTGCTCGCAAATATGGTTGGGCCTTTGGCTGGAGCTACCAGAACCTTGGCGGCACCCGCCCCGGGAATCGCACCGGCGGGAATCTCGCGATAGTTCAGCGGCAGCATGCTCGTGAAGAAATTCTTTCGGGAGTCATCTGCGGAATTGGCCAGACCCTGCCTGCCGAACAAGCCCTGCAGAGTCGCGTCGGAAATTGTCTCGTTGCCCAATACACTCCTATAAAGACCGGAAGCAGGAACGTGGACAGTCCCGGTCAACTCGTAGAACAACGGAGAAAGCACGGTCCAATTGGCATTGCCCTGATTCCCGTTATCCGGCGGATAAAAGCCAAACTTGGTCTTGTAGTCCAAAATCGCCAACTCCACCTGCCGCATCTGGGCCTCGACCAACTTGATTGTTCGTTTTTCCGTGATCGTCTTGGTGGCGACCGCCGTCATCGCAGCCAGTGTCGCGATGATGCTGATTACGATCAGCATCTCGACGAGGGTAAACGCGGATTCGATTTTCCGGCTCATCGGCCCCCTCCCCTGACTCGTGTCTGTTGGGTTGGCTGATTCTCACGAAGCTCAGCTTCCAGGCGTTCGCTAATCCACTGCTTTATCATGCTCTGGTAATTCAGAAAACGGCCCTTTGCCAAACGTTTGATCCTTCCCAAAAGCCTCGGATCCATTCTCAGCGAGATGCTTACTGATTCCGCGTTTTCAGCCGAATGGGTTAACGACGATTCCATCAGGCGCACGTCAAGTTTCGTCTCCGCCCAATAGGCCGCCTCGGCCGACTCGCTGTCGAACATTGGAACCTCTTCCCACTTCGAGATCTTGTTCATGGCGAAACCTCCAACTGCTGATCCATCCTTCGCTGATAAAGAAAACGTTCCTCAGCTTCGAAACGACGAGCATGAACGATCCTGATCGATTTTCCATTGGTCCGGTAGACCGAGAATATCCCTGAACCGTCTGAACCAACACCCAAGTTGAAGAATCGAGCTTGGACAGAAAACCGGGGGGAATCAGGCATCAGCTTCAGCGAGAACGGATCATCAAATGAACTCTCGATCTCCTCGAGATGAAGATCGGATTCCAATGTGAAAGGTGGATTAGCCCAATCGAAGTCCATGACAGCTAGAATCAGTGGTGTTCAATGTGTATACATTGTGTTTACACCGCCAATTCCAAGAGTCAACTGGCAATCTTACTCTGCGGGGCCGTCTCCTGCTCCAATCTTGTCCATCAGAACAATCAGGGGCAAAAACAAGGCGATGACGATGCTGCCAACGATTACAGCGAGAAACACGATCATGACCGGTTCAAGAAGGGAGGTCATGGCAGACACAGCGTTGTCGACCTCTTCGTCATAGTTGTCCGCGATTTTTAGGAGCATCTCAGGAAGCGCGCCAGTCTGCTCACCAACGTCGACCATGCTGATCACCATCGGCGGGAATACTTTGGATGCTTCCAAGGGCGCCGTAATTGTCTCACCTTCTTTGACACTCTCATGGACCGCTTGGACGGCATCCGCAACCACTACATTTCCTGAAGTTTCCCTGACGATCACCAACGATTGGAGAATTGGGACCCCCGAACTGATCAGGGTTCCAAGGGTGCGCGTAAACCGTGCGATGGCTACCTTGTTGATCACAGGTCCAACCCCCGGCAGAATTAGCTTGAGTCGATCGAAGAGCTTGCGACCTCTCTTGGTGCTGACCGCGAACTTGAAGATGATGAAGAGGATCACGATTGCGATCACAGCCAAGAGGAAGTGGTCCTTGAGGATGTCCGAAATCTTGAGGACGATCTGGGTGAACTCAGGCAGGTCGGCACCGTTCAACATGCCGGCGAAGATTTCCTTGAACTTCGGAACCACGACAATCATCAGCAATGCCATGATGCCGACGGCCACAGTCATGACCGCCGCCGGATAGAACATCGCGGCGATGACCTTGCCCTTGATGCGCTCGGCCTTCTCTTGGAACTCGGCGAGACGTTTCAACACGACTTCCAGCACGCCGCCCAATTCACCGGCCTTCACCATGTTGATGTAGAGGCGATTGAAAATCTTGGGGTGCTGGGCCAGCGATTCGGAAAAGGTGCTGCCGGCTTCAATGGATCCGCCCAACTCTCCGAGGATTCTCTTCAGGGTTACATTCCGTTCCTGCTTTTGAAGCACCCGAAGACCGCGCAACAGCGGCAACCCAGCCTCAACTAGAGTGGCCAACTGGCGGGTAAACGTCGCAAGGACCTTGGCTTTGACTCCGTTGCCAAGCCCGGGGATCCGCAATTCCATCGCCCCCTTCCCTTTGCCTTTCTTGCCCTTGGCGGATGCTTTCTTCGGGGCGGTCTTGTCCATCTCCACAACCTTGGTCGGGAAATAGCCCATCTCCTTGATCCGGGAGATCGCCTCGTTCTGATTGGCGACGTCAAGGGTTCCCTTGGTCTCCTTACCCTTCTGATCCATCGCGACGTAGCTGAATGTGGGCATAACTGTTCCCGGTTAGGTGTATTTGACGACTTCTTCGATAGTCGTATCACCGTCGAAGATGCCGCGCAAGCCGTCCTCGCGCAGCGTGACCATGCCCAACTCGACAGACTTCTGCCGGATGACAACTGTTGGGGCACGTTCGTTTATCAGATTGCGGATCGGCTCCGTGACGACCAAAAGCTCGAAGATGCCTTTGCGACCCTTGTAGCCGGTGTCATTGCAATTGGAGCATCCACGGCCGTAGTAGAAGGCCTTGTCGCCAATGTCGTGCGGGGACAAATTCAGCTGCGACAACTGGGATTCCGTTGGTTCAAACGGAGTGCGGCACTTCCGGCAAACGGTCCGAACCAGTCGCTGGGCGAGGACGCCGAGAAGAGTCGATGAAATCAGGAACGGCTCAACACCCATGTCGACCAAGCGGGTCACAGCGCCTGGCGCGTCATTCGTATGGAGCGTGCTCAAAACCAAGTGGCCGGTCAGCGATGCCTGGATCGCGATCTGCGAGGTTTCGAGGTCGCGCATTTCCCCCAGCATGATCACGTCGGGATCCTGACGAAGGAACGCACGAAGCGCCTTTCCGAAGGTCATTCCAGCCCCCTCGTTGACGGCTACCTGCATTATTCCTTCGATGTCGAACTCGACAGGGTCTTCGACGGTCAACACCTTGATGTCGATCGTATTCACCCGGCGGAGGCACGAGTAGAGAGTCGTAGTCTTTCCGCATCCGGTCGGTCCGGTCACCACGAAAATACCGTTGGGCTGCTCCACCGCCTCGGAAACGTAATCCAGAATCAGCTTGGGGAATCCAAGCGTCGCCAAGTCCAGATTGACCGCACTTCGGTCAAGCACACGGAGCACGACCGATTCGCCAAACTGCGTGGGAAGCGTGGATACACGAAGATCGATTTGCTTGCCGCCGATCGGAACACTGATACGTCCGTCCTGAGGAAGTCGCTTCTCGGAGATGTCCAGGTTGGACATGACTTTGATGCGCGAAATCACCGGGAGCGCCAGATCCTTCGGCGGCGGGGCCATTTCATAGAGGGCTCCATCCACACGGTAGCGGATCTTGAACTCGTCCTCGAACGGCTCGAAATGGATGTCAGACGCCCGGTCCTGAACCGCCTGTTGAAGGACAAGGTTCACGAACTTGACGATTGGCGCCTCGTTCAGGAGGTCCTCGGCGTCGGACTCGCCGGCAGCGACCTTCGCCGCTTCCTTGGCGAGCTTCGGATCCTTCTTGATGTCCTGGGCGGCTTCTCGGACGGAACCTGTCTCAGGACCGTAACGCTCCTGGATCACTTTCAGGATCTGTTTCGGATCCGCGACCACGGGGACGACATCGCGCTTGAGCGAGAATCCAAGCTCGTCCATCACCGAAGGGTTTAGTGGTTGCGCCAGTGCGATCTGGAGCGTGGATCCGTATTCCGCGACCGGAACGACCTGATGGAGGCGCGCGATATTTCCGGGGACGGTCTTGAGCAACTCGGGCGTGAATTGAACGCCCGACAGGTCCACCACCTCGGTGCCGAGCTGGTCAGCCATCAGCTGAAGCTGCGTTCGGATGTCGACGAAGCCGAAGTTCACGAGCACTTCGCTGACCGGCTTCCCGGTTCGCGTGTGCTCGGAAATGACTTCTTCGAACTGCATGTCATCAAGCAGGCCTTTCTCCTTGATCAGCTGCAGAAGCGGGTCGGACATCGTTTTATCTCCAAATGGGTTGTCGGCGTGAAATCACTGGGTGCCGGCTGCGGCATCCATCTCCTGGAACTTCT
>Ga0163144_10022239_pt1 | contig 12572 bp, 13 predicted proteins | sample OliLak19BULKMAT1_FD_123175 | JGI IMG/M metagenome (GOLD analysis project Ga0163144, IMG submission 123175) | Freshwater microbial mat bacterial communities from Lake Vanda, McMurdo Dry Valleys, Antarctica - Oligotrophic Lake LV.19.BULKMAT1 | ecosystem: Environmental > Aquatic > Freshwater >... | reverse complement strand
GCCGCACTCTCCCTGCCCGCCTTTGCTCTGGCAAGCTGCGTCCAAGCCGAAACCGGGGAAAGCGCGGCAGTTCCGACTGACGGTACGCCATTTGTCGTCAGCGAAGCGGCCACGTTTGACGAACCTTGGGCGATGGCCTTTGCGCCGGGTACTTCGGTGGTGTTCGTGACCGAAAAAGCGGGCGCGTTGAAGTTCTTCGACACCGAAACCGGCATCACGCGGACGGTCAGCGGCGCACCAGCAGTCGATTATGGCGGTCAGGGCGGATTGGGCGATATCGCCTTTTTGCCTGGCGAAGCCGCAGATGAGCTGGGCCGCCGCACGGTCTATCTCAGCTGGGCCGAGGCAGGCGAAGGCGACGCTCGCGGCGCGGTGGTTGGCAAAGGGACACTGGTTTGCGTTGCGGTCGAAAACTGCGCCATCCAAGGCCTCAATGTGATCTGGCGCCAGACCCCCAAGGTTACCGGGCGCGGTCACTATTCGCACCGCCTCAGCATTTCACCCGACGGCCAATACCTCTACGTCGCCAGCGGTGAGCGGCAGAAGATGCAGCCGGCGCAGGACACCGGCACCACGCTCGGCAAGATCGTGCGCCTCAACCTGGATGGCACTCCTGCTGCGGGCAACCCATTGGCGGATAAGGGCGGGGTTTCGGCCGAAATCTGGTCGTGGGGCCACCGCAATATTCTGGGCATGGACTGGGACGCGAGCGGGCGGTTGTGGGAAGTCGAGCACGGCCCGGCGGGCGGGGATGAACTCAATCTGGTGCAGCGCGCCGCCAATTACGGCTGGCCGATCCGCTCCAACGGCGAACATTACAATGGCGACCCGATCCCCGATCACGCCGCCGACGATGGCTTCGCCCAGCCCGCGCTGAGCTGGAACCCGGTGATCGCGCCGGGCGACATGCTGATCTATTCCGGCGATATGTTTGCGGCGTGGAAGGGCCACGCCTTGATGGCAGGCCTTGCCACGCAGGCGATTGTCGATGTCGCGATTGACGGCGAGACCGGACGCGAAGTCACCCGTCACACCTTCGATCGCCGCCTGCGTGCGTTGGCCCAAGGGCCGGATGGCGCGGTGTGGGTGGCTGAGGATGGCGAAGGCGGGCGGTTGCTCAAACTTACCGCCAAATGAGCAGCGCCGCGACCGCTACCCTGATCCCGCTTGAAGCAGTCGATCCCGCCATGATCGAAGCTGTGCTTGACCGCGCGTTTGGTGAAGACCGGCACGCGCGCACCGCCTATCGCATCCGCGACGGCATGGACTGGCTACCGGGGCTGAGCCTTGCCGCGTTGGACGGTGACGATATGCTGGTCGCAACGATCCAGTGCTGGCCGATCGCGCTCCAGACCAAGCAGGGGCAGGTTCCGCTGGTGATGGTCGGCCCGGTGGCGGTGGTTCCCGAACGGCAGGGCGAAGGCTTTGGCGTAGGATTAATGAGCGCGATGATAGCCGAGGACGCGCGGCTGGCGGCAAGTGGTGGGCCGTCCCTGCCTCAGGTGCTGATTGGTGATGCAGACTATTATGGCCGTTGGGGCTTTTCCGCCGCGCTCACCGGTGGATGGCGCTGCCCCGGCCCCTACGAAGCGCATCGCCTGCTAGCGCGTGGCTCTGCGTTGGCGGCGATGCCTGGCGTGGGAATGCTGGGGCCGTGGGAGGGATAAGCATAGTAACCCCCTTCACCTAGGCCCGCCCTTCTGGCATCGCTACTTGCAGATCATGCCCTACGAACCGCCACCGTACCTCGCCAGCCTGACGCTCGCTGAAATCGCCGAGCTGGTGGCGCAGCGCAAACTGCCGCCAGTCGAAGGCTGGGCGCCGCAGATATCAGGCGATAGCGCGATGCGGATTGCCGCAGATGGCACTTGGTATCACGAAGGCGGCGTGATCCGGCGCGAGGCGATGGTGCGCGCCTTTGCCGGGCTGCTGAAGCGCGATGAGGCAGGCCAGCATTGGCTGGTCACGCCATTCGAGAAATTGACAATTGAGGTTGAGGACGCAGCTTTCATAGCTGTTGATTGCGTGCGCGCCGATGATGCGCTGGCGTTCCGGCTTAACACCGATGACATCGTGATTGCCGGGCCGGATCATCCCTTGCGTGCGGCAGGCGATTCCGAAACCCCGGCGCTGTATCTCGATGTTCGGCGCGGATGCGAGGCCCGGCTTAACCGCTCAACCTATGCACAGCTGGCGGAAATCGCGCTGGCTGAAGGAGCAGAGGCGAACGGCTGGCAAGTGACCAGCAAAGGCGCGGCCTTCGGCTTGCTGCCATGACGCCGCCCCTCGCTGCCAGCATCTACGATCCGCTCGCCCGGGCCTTTGCCGAAGGGCACCGCGCGCCGCTCACCGATCTGCTGAGCGATGCCGCCTTCGCGATGGATGGCCGCGCCACTCCGGCAGCTGTGCTGATCGCGATCACTGATGTGGCGCATGATCCGCAGGTGATCCTGACCCAGCGCCCCCGCGCGATGCGCGATCATCCGGGGCAAGTCGCCTTTCCCGGTGGCAAGATCGATCCGGGCGAGGATGCCATTACCGCCGCCCTGCGCGAGGCGGAGGAGGAACTCGCCCTACCGCGCTCTGCCGTGCGGGTGATCGGCACCACCGATACTTACCAGACCGGCACCGGATTTATCATCACCCCGGTGCTTGGCGTGGTGCCACCCGGCCTCATTCTTACCCCAAACCCCTCCGAGGTCGACGCATGGTTTGAAGCGCCGCTCGCGATGCTGCTCAATCCTGCTAGCTGGACCACAAACGAGGTGTTCTGGCGCGGCGCCAACCGGCGCTATCTCGAACTGGAATGGAAGGGCTTCCGCATCTGGGGCGTGACCGCAGCGATCATCGCCAACCTGTCGCGGCGGATCGCGCTGGAGGGGCTGCGCGATGCTGCTTGATCTGGCAGGCGCCGATTGGCCGCACCGCCCTGGCCTAGCTGCGCTGACGGCGGCGCTTGGGGCGGAATACATCCGCTGGGTCGGCGGGGCAGTGCGCGACAGCCTGCTCGGCATGGACGTGCACGATGTCGATTGCGCCACGCTGTTGATGCCGGCGGAGGTGATAGAGCGTTGCGCCCGCGCTGGCATCCGCACTGTGCCGACCGGGATCGAGCACGGCACCGTCACCGCGATTCTCAAGGATGGACCGGTCGAAGTCACCACCTTGCGCCGTGATGTCGCCACCGATGGCAGACGCGCCACCATCGCCTTTGCCAGTGACTGGCCCGAAGACGCAGCCCGGCGCGATTTCACGATCAATGCGCTCTATGCACATCCTGTTACGCTGGAGATTGCAGACTATTTCGGCGGGCTGGATGATCTCATCGCGCGGCGCGTGCGGTTCATTGGCGATCCCCGCGCCCGGATTGCCGAGGATCACCTGCGGATCCTGCGCTATTTCCGCTTTCAGGCGCGGTTTGGGGCAGAGCTGGACGCAGCGGCCGAAGAAGCCTGCGCCGAATTGGCTCATACCCTAAAGGGCCTCAGCCGCGAACGTATCGCTGCCGAATTACTGGCGCTGCTGGCGCTGCCTGATCCGCACTCCACGGTTGAGCGGATGCGGGCGCGCGGCGTGCTCGGCGTGATCCTGCCAGAGGCGTGCCCGGCACATTTGGCTGCGCTTGCCCGGCTCATCACAGCGGAAGCTGAACAGGGGTTCGCGTCTGATCCGGTGCGCCGGCTGGCGGCACTGCTGCCACCCTCGCCCGATGTGGCAGAGACCGTTGCGGCGCGGTTGCGACTGTCCAAAGCACAACGCACCCGGCTTGTCAGCGCAGCGGAGCGGGCAGCGAGCGATGCCGACAACCAACAGGTGCTTGCCTACCGCCTGACCCCGCCCCTCGCGATCGACCGGCTGCTGCTGCTCGGCAGCGACGCACGCAGCCTTGCCGATTGGACGGTGCCGGTGTTCCCGTTGAAAGGCGGCGCGATTGTCGCGCGCGGGATCACCGCTGGCCCGGCGGTCGCGCGCCTGCTTCACACTATCGAAGCCCGCTGGGTAGCCGAGGGTTTCCCCGGCTCCGCCCGGATTGAGACGCTGCTGGCCGAAGAACTTGCCAAAATCGCGCCCTAACCGCCCAAGCGGGGTGAACCGGGCCCTAGGGGCGGTGAGCGGCCCATGACGCGGTTGTCACCGCCATCAAGCGCAGGTTAGCATGAAGGCGCGGGTTTGAGCGCGTCCGATTGCGATGGGCTCAACCTAATCCGGGCCTCACCGTTTGGCCCATTCCTGCGGCCTTCCAATGCTGCCAAAACCCGCGTGTCCCCGCTGATCTGGCCGTCCCTACGGCAAGATCATATTTTGATGTAACAAGGGAGAAATTGATGAGAACCCTTAAGCTGGCGCTTCTTGCCACCGTGATTGCCGCAACCCCGATGGCGGCATTCGCGCAAGACGTGGGTGCAACCATCTACGGCAATGACGGCAACCCCATCGGCACGGTAGAACAGGCGAATGATCAAGTCGTGGTAATCGACATTGGCAAGCACAAAGCCCCGGTCGGCGCCAACATGATCTATGAGAGCGAGGCCGGCCCCAGCGTCAACACAACCAAAGCCCAAATCGAAGCGATGATCGACAAGCAGCTCGCAGATGCGGCCACCAAGCGTGATGCTGCACTGGTCGAAGGGGCGGCGGTGGTGTCGGTCAACGGCAATCCTGCCGGTAAGCTGAAGAGCGTCGACATGGCAAATGATGCCATCATCCTTGAAAGTCCGACCGGCCTGGTGGCGATGAAGAAGGAACATTTCTCGGTCAGCTCACAAGGTCAGCTTATGGCGCTGTTCACGCGCGAACAAATCGCCATCACGGCCGCCAGCGCCACTGCTGGCGGCGGAGCGCAGTAACACCTACGCCTTGCTCGGGGTCGCAATCGGGCCGCGGATGCTACTATGCGGTCCGCGGTCCGATCCCCTGATTAATCGAAACGGCCTGACTTGGGGAATCCCTGCGGCGGCATCCGTCCGGCGGCCCCGCGCGCAACCTTCCACATCCGGATTTCGGTTTCAGTACGGGTGCGCTCACCCGATCCGCCCATCTGCCAGCTGAGGCCTTCGCCAAGCACAAAGGTAATAGCATCGGCCATGCCGCCATCGCGGTAACGCTGCAACTGCACTCCCTGCCCGCGCGTCATCACCGGCAGTTCTTCCAGGTTGAACACCACCAGCTTGCGATTATCGCCGAAGCAGGCGACGTGATCGTGGGTGGGGGCAATCTCGCGGATCACGGAAAGCCGCGCGCCATCCTTCAGGTTCACCACCTGCCGGCCCTTGCGGGTTTCAGCCAGAAGATCGTCCATCTCGGCGACAAAACCCTTGCCGTGGCTTGAAGCAAGCAGCAGCCGTCCGCCCGGACGATGCACCATCATGGCGCTGATCGAAGCATCGCTTTCCAGCTCGATCATGGTGCGTGCTGGCTCGCCGAACCCGCGTGCGCCGGGCAATTTGTCGCAGCCGAGCGTGAAAAACCGCCCGTCGGATGCAGCCAGCAGCAGCTTGTCGGTGGTCTGCGCGTGGAGGATGAAGGCGAGGCTATCGCCTTCCTTGTATTTGAATTCCTGATCCAGCGGAACGTGGCCGCTCGCGGCGCGGATCCAACCCTTCTGGCTGAGGATCACTGTAACCGGCGCCTTTTCGATCATTGCATCCATGCTGAATTCCACCGTCGGCGCAGCCTCGGCGATCAGTGTGCGGCGGCGACCCAGCGGGGTGTCTTCGGCATAATCCTTGCGAAGTGCCTTCAAGTCACGCTTCAACCGGGTGCGCTGTTTGGCGGGGCTTTCGAGCAGCGCGTTGAGGTCGGCTTCCTCAGCGAGCAGTTCGTCCTGCTCCTTGCGCAGCTCCATTTCTTCAAGTTTGCGCAAAGACCGCAGCCGCATGTCGAGGATCGCTTCGGCCTGCCGGTCGGTCAGGTCAAACTCGTCCATCATCAACGGCTTGGGCTTGTCCTCGGTGCGGATGATTTCGATCACCCGGTCGAGGTTGAGGAAGGCGATGATATAGCCGCGCACCAGTTCCAGCCGCGCAGCGATCTTGTCGAGCCGGTGCTGCGCGCGGCGTTGCAGAATGTCGATCTGCGCGCGCGTCCAGCTTTCCAAAAGCTCTTTTAGCCCCATAACCATCGGCGCGCGGCCAAATCCCGGCTGCGTGTCGAGCACGTTGAGGTTGAGGCTGAAGCGCGTCTCAAGGTCGGTCAGCTTGAACAGGCTTTCCTTGAGCAATTCGGGATCGACATTGCGGCTTTTGGGCACGAGCACGATGCGGATCGCGGTGTCGCTTTCGTCGCGGACATCCTCAAGGATCGGCAGTTTCCGGTCGCCGATCAGCGCGGCGATCTGTTCGATCAGCTTGCCCTTGGGCACCTGATACGGAATTTCAGTGATGACCAGCTGCCACTGCCCGCCGCCCAGTCGCTCGATTCCGGCGGCGATATCATCGGCGTCCTTGGCCTCGGGTGCGTGGAACTTGCCGCGCAGCCGGAAGCCGCCGCGCCCGGTGCGATAGGCTTCGGCGATGCTCGCCGCGCTGTCGACCACCTGACCGCCTGTGGCAAAGTCCGGGCCGTGGAACAGCTGCATCAGCCGCTCGTGTTCCACGTGAGGATTATCGATCAGCTCCAATGTCGCGTCGATTACCTCGGCGACATTGTGGCTCGGGATGCTGGTCGCCATGCCGACCGCGATGCCGCTCGATCCGTTCGCCAGCAGGTTGGGGAACAGGCCAGGGAAGATGACCGGCTCCACCTCTTCATTGTTATAGGTGGGCAGGAAATCGACCGTGCCTTCATCCAGCCCCGTCATCAGCTGCATCGCGGTGCGGGTCAGGCGGCATTCGGTGTAGCGGTCGGCGGCGGCATTATCGCCGTCGATATTGCCAAAATTGCCCTGCCCCTCGATCAGCGGATAGCGCAGCATGAACGGCTGAGCGAGCCGCACCAGTGCATCGTACAACGCAAGATTGCCGTGCGGGTGGTATTTACCCATCACATCGCCAACCACGCGCGCGCATTTCTTGAAAGCGCTATCGGGCGTGACGCGCAACTGGCGCATCCCCCACAGCAGGCGGCGGTGGACCGGTTTCAAGCCATCGCGCAGATCGGGCAGCGAACGCGCGGTGATCGTGGACAGCGCATAGACCAGATAACGTTCAGACAGCGCCGCATCGAACGGCGCATCGACGATCGCATCAAAGCTGTCGTCAGGCGGGGTGGTAACGGGGTCGGACATGGCCACCGTCTAGCAACCTGTATCGGTGCGAGGGAGAGGGGTTTCCACAGGGAAAAGGTGCCCCAACGCATGTGCCGCCCGCTTTGCCCACTTCCCGGGAACACGCATGTCAGCCCGCCCATTGCTTGTTCAACAGGGCGAATACGGAGACAAAAACATGCAACGCATCCTCATCATCGCAACCGACGGTTTTGAACAGTCCGAATTGCTGCAGCCGAAGCAGATGCTGGAAGAGGCGGGAGCTCAGATCACTATCGCCAGCCTTAAGCTAGGCGAAATCAAGGGTTGGGATCAGAAGAACTGGGGTCAAAGCGTAGCGGTCGACATCACCGTCGATCAGGCCAAGGTTGGCGATTATGATGCGCTGCTGCTTCCCGGCGGCCAGATCAATCCTGACATTCTGAGGATGAATGCGGATGTCATCGCTCTGGTCAAGGCGTTCGGCGACGCGCGCAAGCCCATTGCGGCGATTTGTCATGCGCCGTGGCTGCTGGCCGAAGCGGATATGCTGAAAGGCCGCACCGTGACCGGATGGCCATCGATCCGCACCGATCTCGCCAATGCCGGGGCGGAAGTCGTGGACCGCGAGGTGGTGATTGACGGCAACCTGATCACCAGCCGCAAACCCGATGATATCCCTGCCTTTGTCGAGGCTATGATGGCAGCGCTTAATATGGAAATGGCGGACTAGGACGCCCAGCGGCTACATCCGCCGCATGTCGTTGCTTTCGGTGGGGACGGAGACGGTCAGCCCATCCATCCCCGCCGTCAGCTCGATTTGGCACGACAGGCGCGAGGTTCGCCGCGCCCCGGCGGCGAAATCGAGCATGTCTTCCTCCTCCTCGGCAGCGGGCGGCAGGCGGTCGAACCACTCGGCGGCGACAATGACGTGGCAGGTCGAACATGCCATCTGTCCTTCGCAGGTGCCCTCCAGGGGCAAGCCCGCCGCTTGGCCAACGCGCAGCAGATTGTCGCCGGGTTCGCACGCGGCCATCACCGGCTTGCCGTGGGGATCGAGGAAGGTGACAGTAATGCTCACAGGCCCTGCTCCTTGGCGGCAACGATGATTGCTGCGGCGGCGGTTTCAATCTCTTCGGCGCTGGTATAGCGGCCAAATCCAAGGCGAATAGAGGACTTGGCCTGAGCGTCGCCAAGGCCAATCGCCTTCAACACATGGCTCGGCCGGCCTGATCCGCTGGCGCAGGCGCTGCCCGCCGAGAACATGATGGTGCGGCAATCGGACATCAACCGGGCGACGTCCAAGCTCCCATGATCATTGGCCAATCGCAGATTGAGATTGCCGTGCCAGCGATCCTCGGCGCTACCGTTAAGCTGCCACCCGGCGAAGGCTTCCCGCGCGATGTTCCACAAATGTTTCACGTGAAACATGTCATCCACCATCCGCTCCTGCGCCGTCTGCGCCGCTGCCCCAAACCCGGCGCAAAGGGCGGGCGAGAGGGTGCCTGACCGCAGGCTAGCCTCCTGTCCGCCGCCCCAAAGCAGGGGCGAGGGCGCAGCAGCATCCGGCCCGATCCAGAGCGCGCCGATTCCTTTGGGACCGTGCATCTTGTGGGCCGAGACCGCGATGTAGTCCGCCGCGACCTCTACCGGCACTCTACCATAGGCCTGGACGGCATCTACCAGCACCCTGGCCCCCACCTGGCGCGCGATTTGGGCCACCGGGGTGAGCGGGTTGCGCACGCCAATCTCGTTATTGATCGCCATCACCGCAATCAGCCCGGTTGCGGGCGTGATCGCGGCTTGCAGCGCATCCAGATCAGCGCGGCCATCGGGGCGCACGGGGAGCACTGTGAAGCGCCGCCCCTGCGCTTCGACCACCTGCGCACAATCGAGCACCGCGGCGTGTTCGGTGGCGAAGGTGATGACATCGCCCGGCGTGCCTTGCAGCACCATGTTAAGCGCCTCGGTCGCGCCGGAGGTGAAGATCACCTTGCCGCCTTCGGGCAGCAGGGCAGCCACCCGTTCGCGCGCGGTCTCGACTGCGGCGGCGGCCATTCGGCCCATGCGGTGCGGGGAATGCGGGTTGCCAAAGGTGTCGCTGTCCGGCCCGCCCAGCCAGCGCAGCATCACCTCACGCGCTTCGGGGCACAGGGGCGTGGTGGCTTGGTAATCGAGGTAGATCATCGCCTTTCCTCCCCGCCCCGGGCTTGACCCGGGGCCCCGCTTCCTTCCTTGCGGGGATCAAGACCGCTGGGTCCCGGGTCAAGCCCGGGACGTGGGGTGGGGCTCAACATAGCGAAGCCCAAGCCGCCGCAAACCGCTCCAAGTCCTCGGGCGTGGTGTTCCACCCCAAACTCACCCGGATCGTCTTTGCCGCGACATCATCGGGCACGCCAAAGGCATCGAGCACCCGGCTCTTCTTGAGCGTGCCCGAAGAACACGCGCTCCCCGCAGAGACGGCAAAACCCATCGCGTCGAGCCGGATCAGGAGGGCTTGGGCGCTGATGGTGGGGTGGGTCAGGGCCAAGATATGGTCCTTCATCTTTCCTACCATCAAACGTTCGCCGCGCTTCTCAAAAGCCTCGGCAAACTCGTGGCGCCAGATAGGTGCAGTCTTCCATTCGCACTTCGTGGCTCTTTCAAGCGCGGCAGCCATACCCATGGCGGCAGGCAGGTTTTCCGTCCCCTGTCGGTAGCCGCGCTCATGTCCACCGATCGGTTCAAGCATATTGAAGTCACGGATCAGTAGAGCGCCAATTCCAATCGGGCCTCCGAATTTGTGAGCAGAGACGACACGCATGTGTGCTGCCTCATGACCAATCCCGTTGCTTTGGGAGCAGTCGATAAGCACCATTCCGTCTTGACTTTGAACCCGCTTAATCAGCGCACTTTGACCGTCTGGGATGAGCACTGCGCCCGTTTCAGAGTTGACCGACTGAATTGCTACAATAGCCCTTGCTGGGTTGTAGAGTTCTTCGTCCAAGCATGTTTCAGGCCAAGGGTCGGAGTAATGCCTCACCGGCACCACCTCGGCATCCGGTGCAGCCCGGAATACAGCATCATGCTCCACGGCGCTGACAATCCGGCGCTTCACCTTCGCCCGGTTCAGCGCAATCCACAGCGCCTCACTCGCGCCGCTCGTGAAGATCAGCTCCCCCTCCCACCCGAGCGCGCGCTTGATCCGCTCACGCGCATCTTCCAGCGCCGCGCGGGCTTTCCGCCCTTCGGCGTGGGGGCTGGACGGGTTGGCCCACAGCCGAAACCCCTCCTCCATCGCTGCCTTGGCCTCAGGCCGCAAAGGCGAGGTGGCCGCGTGGTCGAGATAGACCCGCTCAGCCATTTGAGTCCCGTGATTCCGGCCCAAACTCCGGCGGTGTCACTGCAACCGCGACAAAAAATTGCGAAAATACCATCGCGCCCTATATAGAGCCCGCTTTCGCGTGCGCCACCCGGCAGCTTGCGGCTCCTCGATCAACAAGGTTTACCGATGCCCTCAGTCATCTTCCCCGGCCCTGAAGGTCGTCTCGAAGGCCGTTTCTCGCCCCCGCCGCGCCCGCGTGCGCCGGTAGCGATGATCCTGCACCCGCACCCCGAAGGCGGCGGCACGATGAATGACCGGATCGTGCAGCGGCTTTACAAAACCTTTGCTGATCGCGGGTTCGCCACACTGCGGTTCAACTTTCGCGGTGTTGGCCGTTCGCAAGGCAGCTTCGATTCTGGCATTGGCGAACTTTCCGATGCGGCTAGCGCATTGGATTGGGTGCAGTCGATCCACCCCGAAGCGCAGAGCACCTGGATTGCAGGCTACAGTTTCGGCGCGCTGATCGGGATGCAATTGCTGATGCGCCGCCCCGAAGTGCGCGGCTTCATCTCGGTCGCGCCGCCCGCCAACATGTATGATTTCAGCTTCCTTGCCCCCTGCCCGGCATCGGGCATCTTTGTGCAGGGCGCGGCTGATACGGTGGTGCAGCCAATTGCCGTGCAAAAGCTGGTCGACAAGCTGCGCACGCAAAAGCACATCACCATCCACCACGAAGAAATCCCGCGCGCCAACCACTTCTTCGAAAACGAGATCGAAGAATTGATGGGTTCGGTCGATAATTATCTGGATTTCCGGCTCAGCCCGGATTGCCCGATCAAGTAATTTCACGCTCCACCCCGCCCCGGGCCTGACCCGGGGCCCCGCTCCTTCCCTGCCCACCGCAAGAAAGCTGGGTCCCGGGTCAAGCCCGGGACGGGGGAGAAGTGTACGTCTCGAATCGCAACGCGAAAGTTCTTCGCCCCTATCAAAAAGCATAGTACCTATGCGCTTGAGCGGGGCCGGAGGGTTACTGCTTGTCATCGGCGCTCCGGCCACCGCTCCCACGATGATGGAGAGAGGAGCCCCCCGAATGAACTATGCTTCCAACACCCGCCGTCCCAACCCTGCCGCCATGCTCGGTGCACTCGGCATTCCCGCTGCCATTGGCGCTTTGCTGGTGGTGGGCCTTGCCGTGACAGTGGTCGTCACGCCTGAGCCACCCCGCCCTAAAGGCGAGATGATCACCGAAGCGCCCCTGCCCCCGCCGCCGCCGCCAACCCCGGATGCGAACCCGAGGACGAACCCCAACGCGGCCCCGACTACGACGCTTACCCCCATCCCGCCGCGCGCCGATATGCTGCCGGTTGACCTCGGGCGGGCTGATCCGGTCAGCACTCTACCCGGCACCGGCGATCTGGTTGGCCCGGTAGATTTCGGCATCCCCGGCCCGACTCCCAGCGCCTTGCCATTTGATCCCGTGGGCGCGAACCCGCGCGGGAGGCCCGGCACCTGGGTGACCAATGCCGATTATCGCCCGCGTTGGATCCGCGAAGATTTGACCGGCAGTGCCAGCTTTCGGCTCAGCATTGATGCGGCGGGCAAGGTGACGGGCTGCACCATCACCCGCTCCACCGGGCACGCGGCGTTGGATACGGCAACCTGCGAACTCGTGACCAAGCGCGCCCGGTTCGATGCCGCGCGCGATGGCAATGACAAGCCTGTTGCGGGAACTTACGCGAACACGGTCACTTGGGCGATCCCCGAGTAACCGGATGCCGCCGGGGCGATTCACCCCTCCCCGGCGGCCTTGATCTGCGTGATCGGTGCATCACCCGTGCTTGTGGGCACTGTCCAGATCAGCACGTTGAGCACTGCGATCACCGCCAGCACGACCATCAATGCGGGCTGTTTCACCGCACCCGTCCGCCGCCACAGCACAAACGCCCCCGCCACCAATGCCAGCGCGGCGAGCATCACGATCGAGAGCACGATATCGGTCATGGGGTGCAGCGTTCCTTTTCAGCGGTGAGCATGGGGGTGCGAGTCTCGGAGACGGAACATCTGCACCCTATAGTCTTCCCAGCG
>Ga0163144_10022238_pt1 | contig 12573 bp, 7 predicted proteins | sample OliLak19BULKMAT1_FD_123175 | JGI IMG/M metagenome (GOLD analysis project Ga0163144, IMG submission 123175) | Freshwater microbial mat bacterial communities from Lake Vanda, McMurdo Dry Valleys, Antarctica - Oligotrophic Lake LV.19.BULKMAT1 | ecosystem: Environmental > Aquatic > Freshwater > Lake... | reverse complement strand
GTAGATGACCGCAGGCATTCCTGCACTTGCGGATAGGATACCGGCAAAGTGAGCACGCTGTGCCGACACCGAGATACCGCGAGACAATACCCTCGGAATTACCATCAATCCCGCTGCACCAACACTGCGAGCATGCGCCGCATGCGCTGCCGCGATCGCTGGATTTTGAGCCCCTGTCCCAACAATGACAGGAACACCCGCAGCAGTCAATCGACGCACACCTTCCTGACGCTGAGAGTCTGTCAAAAGCGGCCAGTCACCCATCGAACCGCAGTAAACGACGGCTCGCATCCCTATCTCAACCAACTCCTTCCCTTTGGCAACCAAATGGTCAAACAGCGGTTCCCCCTTTTCATTGCAGGGGGTCATCAGTGCCGGTATGCAGCCAGAAAAAATTCCGTTATCGCTCATTTGTTCGCTCGCCAAGCCTGTCGGATCGGTCATCAAAAATCGTTGTTCTCGAACGGTTCAATACGCAGGAAAGGTTAGCCGGACGGCATGAAATCGTCCAGCGTCCAATCCTGCTAATCCAAGCGGAATAGCCCAATCGCAAAAGCAAGAAAAATGGTATACTCCCACATCGCATTACAACTTTGGAAATCCCCTTCGATTTCCATTTATTGCCTTGGTTGGAATTGTCAAGAATAGAACTTATGAACGCACCTACCGATCTGCCAAACGACCCACATCTGGAACTCGATAGCGATGGCGTACCGATCCACGGCTCTGAATACAATGCCGAAGACCTAAAGCACCTCAGCGACCTAGAGCACGTCCGGAAACGCCCAGGCATGTACATCGGGGATACCACCCTCAAGGGACTTCATCATTTGGCCTACGAAGTGGTCGATAATTCAATCGACGAGGCCATGGCAAAGCACGCAAAAATCGTGTCGGTCACCATTAACGCCGATGGTTCGGTAACAGTCGAAGACGACGGCCGAGGTATCCCGGTCGAAAAACATGCGCAACTCACTGAGCTCATGCAACGTGAAATGAGCACGCTCGAAGGCGTTATGACGGTCCTCAAGTTCGGCGGGAAGTTTGAGAAAAATGCCTACAAGACTTCCGGTGGTCTACACGGAGTCGGTGTTACTGTCGTGAATTTCTTGTCGCAATGGTGCGAAGTAGAAGTTAGCCGAGACGGAAAAGTCTGGACCCAATCCTACGAACGAGGGGTGGCAACTGGACCCGTTCGCGAAGCGGGCATCACCACCAAACGCGGTACCAAGACGACTTTCAAGCCCGATAGCCAGATCTTCCCGAATACCAAATACACCTACGATATTCTCGTCAAACGCCTCCAGGAACTAGCTTTCCTTAACAGTGGCGTTCGCATTAGGGTAAAAGACGAACGGACCGGCCAAGCGGACGATTTCCGCTACGAACGGGGCATCGTCGAGTTTGTGGAGTACCTAAATCGCGCCAGCGAAGTGATCCACAAAGATGTGATCTTGATCGAAGGCCAAAAGGACGACCTCGGCTTCTCTATCGCCTTGCAATACTCCGAGGAATACACCGAAAACCTGCATTCCTACGTCAATAATATCAATACGATCGAGGGTGGTACGCACGTTTCCGGCTTCCGGGCGGCTTTGACTCGAACTCTCAATGCCTACGGCAAAAAAGAGAACCTTTTCAAAGACCTCACTCCGACCGGTGACGATTTCCGCGAGGGTCTCACATGCGTCATCTCGGTCCGCGTCAGTACGCCGCAATTCGAGGGGCAAACGAAGACAAAACTTGGTAATAGCGAAGTCGAGGGCATCGTCAATTCTGCCGTCGGCGATGGTCTCTCCAAATACCTCGAGGAGAATCCCAAGAACGCGCGTCTGCTAGTCAAAAAGGGATTGCTTGCCGCCGAAGCCCGTGAAGCAGCCAAGAAAGCCAAAGACATCCTCCGCAATCGAAAGAACGTGCTCGGCGGTGGCGGTCTGCCCGGAAAACTTCGCGACTGCATCAGCAACAAAATGGAAGAGTGCGAGCTCTACCTGGTAGAAGGTGATTCGGCAGGTGGTAGCGCCGAAGGTGGCCGATTCCGAGACACACAGGCCATCTTGCCGTTGCGAGGCAAGATCATCAACGCATACAAAAGTCGTGAAGACAAAGTGCTTGCAAACGAAGAAGTCATGAGCATGATCCAAGCCATCGGCTGCGGTATCGGCCTCGACCAAGACGTTGGCAAACGCCGTTACAACCGCATCATTATCATGACCGACGCGGACATCGACGGTTCCCACATTCGCACGCTTTTGTTGTGCTTCTTCTACCGGCAAATGTATCAATTGGTCGCCGGTGGACACGTTTACTTGGCACAACCGCCTTTGTTCCGAGTCGTACGCGGCAAAAAAGAACGGTACTACGTCCAAACCGAAGAGGAAATGAAATTCCAACTTCTGGAGCGTGGTCTCAACGATAGCCACTTCGTCGGTGATGACGGCAAGAAGATCGAAGGGGCGGAAATGCGGAAGCTTTGCATCACGTTGGCTTCGATGGAAGACGCCATGCTGACCCTAGAGCGTCGCGGAATCTCGCTCCGAGTGCATACCGAACGCATGGAAGTGGAAACCGGTAGATTGCCTGTGTTCCATCTCGATATGGGAACCGAAGATCATTGGTTTGTAACTCGCGATAAACTGGATGAGTTCCTGGCGACTCGCAAAGTACAAGTGGATGCCGCTCCCGCGCCCTCTGAAACCTCAGATGCTGGTCCGCCCACAGCACCCACCAGCCATATCTCGGAACTGTTCGAGGTGCGAACCATCAACTCAGGACTAAAGGAACTGGCTGATTTTGGTTTTTCCATCGAAGATCTCATTCCAAAGGATCGGACGGGGGCAACGGATTCCCGTTTTTACCTTTATCGCGACGAAAATGCGATCGGATTAGAAGACCTCCGAGGACTACTGCCTGGAATTCGCGAGTCAGGGCGAAGAGGACTTTCGGTAACACGCTTTAAGGGATTGGGTGAAATGAACGCCGAAGAACTTCGCGAAACAACACTCGACCCATCCAATCGCACCGTTGTGAAAGTTCAACTCACTGACGCTGCGGCAGCCGACGAAATGTTTCGAGTGCTGATGGGCGACAAAGTGGAACCGCGACGTGAATTCATCGAAAAACACGCACTGGATGTGCGAAACTTGGACGTTTGAAAAAGTCTCCAATAAAGACCAATAAATCAATGACGACTTATCGCACGAGTACCGTTTCCAGACAAACTGCGGAAACAAAAATTGAACTAAAGCTGTCGCTGGATGGTTCCGGTCAAAATAACATCCATACCGGCATCGGCTTTCTCGACCACATGCTGGTTCTGATCGCCCGGCACGCCCTAGTGGATCTCGATGTCCATGCCGTAGGTGATTTGCAAGTGGACGCACACCATACCACCGAGGACATCGGCATCTGCCTTGGGCAAGCCATGAACCAATGCTTGGGTGCCAAACACGGAATCCGACGTTACGGCCACATGATTTTGCCAATGGAAGAGACTCTGGTCACGAGCGCCATCGATTTTAGCGGCCGGCCCTTTCTGGTTTTCCAAGCAGAGATGCCGTCGCCAAAGATCGGCGATTTCGACAGCGAACTGGTCGAAGACTTTTGGCAAGCGTTTGCTTCGAACGCATTGTGCAACTTGCATATCCTGATGCACCACGGTCGAAATACGCATCACATCGCCGAAGCCATCTTCAAGGGAACGGCCCGAGCGATCCGCATTGCATGCGAAATCGATCCACGCCAAACAGGTGTTCCGAGTTCCAAGGGCGTTCTTTAGGCGAGCAATAGAAAAACCCTCGGAGTTGTCTCCGAGGGTTTTTGCTTTTTGTTATCGCTTATCCATTGTACTTATCACGGTTGACGCGGTACGCCCAGTGCTTCTTCTTCTTCCTCAGGAATAATGATCCGAGGTGTGACCGTCATCATCAGCGTATTGGTTTCTCGACCGATCGCATTGTTCTTGAACAATCGACTCAGGTAAGGAATCTTGCTGAGGATGGGTGTTCCGCGTTCTGTTCGTCCTTCTCGTAGACGCTTAATGCCGCCCAAGAGAATGGTACCGCCGTCTGGAACGCTGACCGTGGTTTGCACGCTCGTTGTACCCAGTGTTGGCTGCTGAACAGTTGTACCCTCAATCACATCGGCATTCGAATTTTGAACGTTCTGAGTGCTGTTTGGATTGAGAATGCTCGTTCCGGTTGCCGAGGACCGACGTCCCTGGAAGGTAAACTGACGGTCAGCCGACTCAATTCGAGTGAACTGTGGTACTAGCGTCATTCGTACAAACCGCTTGTCTTGCGAGACCACCGACTGAACATTCATTTGTGTTCCTTCGTTCAGAACCACAATGATCGGTCGCTGTGCGACTGCGAAGTCACCAACAACCGGTTCGAAGGAGATAACGAAAGGTCTCTGTGCAGTATCGTTGATGCTAGCCGTTTGACCATCGAACATCGTAACCTTGGGAGCATTCAAAACGTTCGTTCGTGCATTCCCTTGAACGGCTTGGAGGAAGAAGAACAACTCCAAATCGCTTAGGATTGCCAAACCAACTTGAGTACCCGCATCACCCGCATCCGGAGCACCGAAGGCTGGTGTTACACCGAAGTTGTTTCGAATGTTAAAGTCCAAATCCGAGGTGAACACCGGTGCTGTTGATCCAACACCGCTGGATAGACCGACTGCAACACTTGGAGACCCTTGTGATCGAGGCGGACTATTGGTTCGGTTCAGCTTGTCGCGAATATTAAAGTCGAAGTCGAGTCCAATGCGTTCGAAGAATGTATCCGAAAGCTGGATGAACCGAACTTCAATGGTAACCTGCAAGTTCTGCAGAGCACGCAACGACTTCAACAAATTCGCAATCGCTTCATGCGTTTCCTGCGGAGCGGTCACGACGAGGCTCAAGTTCTGACGGAACTCTCGCATCGTGGCGGAACCACCGGCTATGTCCCATTGATCCGGTGAAATCGTGCTCTGAATCAGCGTGATCAACTCTGTGTAATCGGCCATGGCAGCACCACCAAGTCCCGTCCTGGCCGAAGCGTAACCGCCTGGCAATCCACCAGCCATCGCACCAGGCGACATGCCTGTCAAACCACCCATCGAGCTCATTTGAGCAAGCACGGCGGAGTTCGGATCCATACTAGCGATCCGGTTTTGCGCCACACCCGCAGCATTGGGTTCAGCAATAGTTGCTGACGCCATGTGCGTTTGTGATTGATAAGCCGCCTGAAGTGCACCTGCCATTCCGCTGTTGTAGTCGGTCACAAAGTTTGGAATTGGAATAACCAAGTCCTTCACATTGTAAGTGTACGGGTACATCTGCTTTTGACTGAGTCGCGAGCTTTCGATCTTGAGTACTTCGTTCTTGATTGAGTACGTCAAGTTGAGGTTGCTCAAGATCAGGTTTAGGGCACTCTTGACTCGAATGGAACTTCCCTTCAAGTCGAGCGTGATCGGCTGGTCTATGGTGACTCCCTCTTCTAGGATCGACCGATCATCAATGACGATCGCAATACCGGTCATTTCCGAGATCGTGTTCAACGCTTCTGATAGAGGACGTCGATCGAAGCTCGCCGAGAACGGCTGCTCGAGGGTGTCTCGAATCTTTCGCTCGGATGGCAGCATCAACAGGTCATCTTTCTTGGACATCCTGTTTTTGCTGAGTCGAGTCCAGTCCACTGCATCGGGCCACTGCAACGGTGTTTCTCCATCGTAAGGCGTGGAGGCTTTTTCGATGCTGTTAAAGAGATCGACGAACAGCTCTTCCTTGCGAGTCTTGATCAAATCCTGTTCTTCCACGCGAGCTTGAATCCGCGACTTCTGATACAGAACATTTGCGATCTCGCTGCCTGGCTTGAGTTCACCAACCTTCTTCGCAACTTCCAACGCCTCTTTAAAGCGTCGGTCTCGGATCAAGTCGTTGTACTGCTCGATCAAAGTTTGAACTTGCTTGTCGGTTTTATTCAGCGTATCACGCTCGAGTGAAATCTGCGCCTCGATTTGGCTGTTGCGTTGATCCAGTTCGATCATCGACTTGTTCTGGTCGGCCCACTCTTGCATGTGATTTGCAACGCGGTCTACCATCCCAAGCAGATTCTTTCGCTGGGCACCATCAATGTCGGCTTGAGAGACGCGTTGTCGCAATCCCCTCAGCTTATCGAGAGCGTCCATCGGCTTGTTCGACTGCGCCAATTTCTCAGCGTCGGCGATCTCACCCGATACCTCTGCAAACCATCTCTGTCGTTTGATTTGATCTTCGCGACGTTCTGGACTTGTCGCGTCGATGCTCTCTGGAGCGCCATTGAATTGCAGCTGGGACAATTTGTCCTTGAGCGGCGACATTAGCCTTGGATCCAGCTGATCTTTTTTCTGAAAAGCTGCTTTGAAGTGGCCCAGAGCCGCCTCTTTCTTGCCTGCAGATAGAGCGGTGATACCCTTTTGATAGAGTTCATCCGCCGTTTCATCCACGTCGTACTGCGAGAGCACGCCACTTGCTGGCGCAACTTGAGTGCGGTCCATCTGAGGTTGATAGACCCCTGGCTGAACATTGTTCGCATTGCCATATACCGGCATCTGACCCATTGCATTCTGAACATTCCCCACCGGGGCCGTTGCAGAAGCTGTCGTCACCGCTGTGGATGGTCCACCGCGAAGTCGTTCGGCTCGGTCCACGAGTAACGCGACGTCCCAAGGCTTGAGTTGGCCTGGGCCAAACTCACTGTCTTGAACGCGAAGCGAACTCGCTTTCTGAATGAATTGCCGTGCACTGGTCGTATCGCCTCGATCGAGTGCCAACTTTGCTTCGGCAGCCAACCCAGCGGCTTGATCGCGAAGCGGATTGGCTGGTCCAGGATTTTGAGCTGCCGCAGGCGGCAACGCAGGTGGCAAACTAAACACTTGACCAACCGCTGGCGGCAAGGTCGAGGGAATCCCGTTGTTTCGCAATGCGTTTGCAGCCCGGCTGTTTAGCCCCGGAGCCGTTTGTGCGACGCGCATGGCTTGATCGAGTGCTTGCTGGTTCAGACCACGGTCAGCAAATTGCTGCCGAGTTTGCTGAAGCTCAGACGCCATCTCGGGAGACTGCTGGGCCGCAATCGATGCTTGCGCAAAGGCTTGGGCTGCCGCCTCATTTTTTCCTTCGCTCAACGCTGCTCGTGCTTTGATCAATAATGATCTCGCACTCGCGTTTGCATCTGCCGCCGCGGGGCCACTTGTTGGTGCAGTTCCATAAGTCTGCGCCGGTGGCAACAAAGGAGGGAGAGCAGGATTCGTTGGGCTTTGAGCGATCGCATTCAATGCAGAGCATGCGATCGATCCTACGATACCAGCCGACGCCGTCATGCCATAAGGCATGGATACCGGTGCAGATACCGCTGACATTGCTGCCAAATAACGTAATGTTCGTAGGGGGTTGAATTGTTTCAACGCGACACTCCTTTATCGCTCAGAGTCCAAAAAAATCGCTCGTCTTTATCAACTATCATTGTGAGTTCAGGTCCACAAAACGCTGCATCCTTGCAACTATTTGCGGTTGGCCTCACACTGATGAATCTTCATTTCTGTTTACCGGAATAGGTGGTCTTTCGGCATTAGGTCAATCCCATCTCTTCTCATTAAGGGAGATTTTCCGCAAAAACAAGATGGGTAATCTAGAGGCGACTATGCAGGGTCGCCAAACCGCCTGATTTAACGCCGAATGATCCCGCCACCAATCGTTTGAAACGGCGCCGGCAGGCTTACGCTCTGCGGAACTGCTCCTGACCCTATGTTCCCAACTTGTTTCGTAGCAGGAATAAAAGAATCTTTGGCTTGAATCAGTAGCGTTTCTGGTTTGATCCATTGCTGTTGGCGGAATTGGTCCAGGTAGTAGCTACCTGTACTCGTGGCCAGCGAGTTGTTTGGCAAGTTGTTTGGCAAGTTGTTAATGGCCGCGATCGTTGGTGTTGTAGCCGATGCCAGCTGCACTGGGTTTCGCGTGTTGGCTGCAATCGCGCTAGTCGAAACGCCCAATGACTCTGCTGTGTAGTTGTCCACTTGACCGCCTCCGCCCCTTACCCAGTCGTTCCAGGCGTTTTGCAAATTTCCAAGCTTTGGATATTGATAAAACTCATTCGTCGCACTCGCCCAATCCTCGGTTTCCATGCCCCTTTCCAAGAATTGAACAAAACGACGCGGACCACCTTGGCAAATCAAAAAGCAGGACAAACTGTAGCCTTGAGCGTACAGTGGCATCATATCCTGGGGGTAATCCTTGAGCGCAAAGAGCACCTTAAATGGGATGCCTCGGCCCTGGCTTAGAAAACGTACCAACATCTCGTCATGCTTGCCACGTTCAGCTTGGTGTTCGACAGTTGTGCAGGCACCCTCATCAGCCCATCGGGGCAACGGTTTACCCATCGCTGCGAAATGACTTGCCATGACAGTATGAGTGATTTCATGGGGCAAAACACTGTCGAGGATGCGCTCTCGCGTCCCAGAAACGGACATCTGAAAGTTCCCCACGTCGCTACGATCCAAGGTGTATTTGGTTTCGCCGCTCGCAGGCATTCTTGGGCCGTCATTAACGACCAGCGGGCAGGGTTCCGACCAACTTGGCAACTCTCTGCCGAGCCAATGCAGTGCTAATTGCTTGCGGTTTTCTTCAGCCGAACGAGCGACGTCGTTTGCAAGTTCTGCACTTCGAGCGTACACACGAAAGTTCTGCGTCTGAACGAGGCTACGCGGACCAACAAAGACCTGCGCTGTACAAGTCGTGCTTAAGGTAAATAACGCCATCAGTGCGAACAATACGCTTCGTGCATCCATGCGGTTTTCAACTCCAAAGTGGAATGCTCAGAAACCTCGACAGATCGAGATTCGTGTCTTAAGGATCGCGGTGCTTCCTGCATTGCGACCCATGTACGCTATTCGACGCGAGTCTAGAAGACCTTGCAAAACGGTCTCTAGATCAATCTTGAGTGAAAGTTCGGAAAAATCGGCAAATCATTTCAGTCTGCTAGCTATCGCATCCGAAAGGAAAAGTCTCATGACTCTCGAACGAAACTTACAAATCGGTAAACTGCGAGATGGACGCTTCTTTGCGATCCTTGCCGGTGCCATTCTCATTGGCTTCCTTGCGTACATCGCTCGCGTCAGCGACGTCACCCACGATGCATTTCACGAAATGGCTTTGGTCCGCGTGTTCGCAGAGGGCGGTGCCTTTCCGCTCGGCGATGTTTTTGCGTTCACGCCGACCGTGTATCCGGCTGTCCATCATGAATGGGGAACGGGGCTAGTTTTATACTGGTGTGCTGGCATCAGCCCGCTCGGACTAGACGGGATGGCGATATTGAGAGTACTCATCGTCCTAGCGGTGGCTGCTGCGCTATATCGATGTGCTCGTAACGGAGGCGCACATCCACTTTTGTTCTGCTGTTGCGCACCGATCCTCTTTCCGCTCCTCTGGGTCGGGTTTGGAACCATCCGGGCTCAGTTGTTTACGCTTTTGTTTCTGTTATTTCAGATCTTGCTACAGCAATCCGATTGGCAGGGACGTCGGTATTGGGTCATTGCTTGGTCATTCATGTATGTCATTTGGCTGAACATGCACGCTGGCTTCGTGGTGGGTGTTGGGATGCTCTTTTTTCACGTTATCGAACGATGGCTTACGGAAATCGGTGACGACTGGTCTTACGCGAGTTTTAGCAAAGCCTACTTCAAGCTTTGGCATCATCTCCTCTTACCCCCCGTCCTCGCAATAGGTTTGCAAATCAATCCGTGGGGGTTCCTTTATGGCCCCTATTTGCTGCGGGCCATCACCATGCCCCGTCCGACGATTCTCGAGTGGCAGCCATTGTGGATGACTCACGATAGCACAACAGCCATCGCGGCTTTTGCATTGTCCGTGTTCGCGCTCGGCTACGTTGCAAAGAATCGACGTTGGTCGCGATTGCGAGGCTGGTTTTTTTGCTGCATCGCAGCGTACATGGCGCTGAAACACTTACGGCATGGTTCTCTCTACGCAATCGTTTGGATGGCTTATATGCCAGGTTGGCTAACACCAACTGCGTTCGGACGAACCGCCATAGCCACGTTGGTCAATTGCAGAACAACTGCGATCCGAAGCGCTGCATTCGTTTCTGTTGCTTGCATCGGTTTTATCCTTTGGCATCCCATTTGGAAGATAACGATTCCGACAAGCGACCCAGAGGGCGCTATGGTCTACCCGGCTGGCGCCGTTCAATTCCTTCGTGACCATTCCTTCTCGGGAAACGTGCTGACTCCGTTCGCCAGCGGTGCCTACGTCTCATGGATGTGTTATCCAAAAGTGCGAGTGAGCATTGATGGAAGATATGAAGTTGCATATCGAGACGATGTGTTACCCAAACACGATCTCTTTTACGCTGCCAAGTCCGGATGGCAAAGTGTTCTGAGCGAGTATTCCGCCGACCTTGTTCTAGTTCAAACGAACGCACCTGTTAAGCAGTTGTTGGGCAAACCCGGCTCGATGACCGAGCGGTGGCGGGTCATCTACGAGGATTCCGTTTTCTCACTTTACGCCAACGATTGAAAGTATCATTGCAATGCGGCTGGGAGGAGCGTGAGGCCATCGTGTGATGTTGCCTCAAAAACCAATGGTTTTTGAACTGCGGAAGTCACACGGAGTGTGATGGGTACTATAAAACCACAGCCTCTGAGCGTGCCACTAACGCCTACAGCGTAGGCTTAAGTTGGGGATGCGGGCGTTCCTAGGGGGAGCGTTTCCTAGTTGTGAACCCTTAGCCTCCGACCAGAAAAGCTCGTCGGGCCAGCGAAAACAAATCACGACGCGGAGCGTCGTGCAACGCACTCCGCTATTCTTAACCGACTTGCGTTAATTGTCGGTTCTTTAACTCAAAGCGCTTTTGCATCTGACCGGCGAGCGACATGGAGTGCGTCACGACGATGAGCACCGTGTTCTCTTCCTTCGGGACCTCCAACAATAGTCTTGCCACGTTCTCGGCAGACTGCTGATCCAAGTTGCCTGTCGGTTCGTCCGCCAAGACGACCATTGGCTTGAGCACCAGTGCTCGCGCGACGGCAACGCGTTCTCGCTCGCCACCCGAAAGCTGGCTCGGTAGATGGGACATGCGGTCCTTAAGCCCAACCCGTTCAAGCAAAGCTATCGCACGTTCACGAATCGCTTGCGATGGTACGCCCTTGGCCAACGCTGGCAGCAACGTGTTCTCCAACACGTTCCACTGTGGCAGCAAATGATGCTCTTGGAAAATAAAACCAATTCGTTCGTTTCGGAATCTCGCTTGTTGGTTCTCGGTCAATTGATAAGGATCCTGGCCACCGATTTGAACCGTCCCGCTCGTCGGCGCGTCCAGGGTGCCAAGTATTTGCAAGAGAGTGGATTTGCCAGATCCGCTGGGCCCGACGATCGCAAGGTTTTCACCTGCGTTCATCGAAAAGGAAACGCTCTCCAACACAACGATCTCCTCCGATAAAGTCTGGTAGACCTTGCGAATTTCTATTGCTTCAAGCGTTGGAGTTGTCATAACCATGGACCGTTAGCCAAGGATCATTTTTTGAATGAAGTATATTACGACGCCACCGAGGTATCCAGCCAATGCCAACGGACCGATCCGCCGAGCGTACCACATGAAGTCGATTTTCTCGAGCCCCATGGCCGCAACTCCCGCCGCCGAACCGATGATCAAACAGCTGCCGCCCGTCCCAGCGCAGTATGCCAATAACATCCAAAACGAATCGTTGGGAGGTGTATCGCCATACATCTCAATGCCTGCCGCAACCAGCGGTACATTGTCAACCACCGCAGAGACCAACCCGATAATGATCGCTATGATCGACGAATTCCCAATGGTGTTTTGGAGATAGACCGCAATGTTCTTAAGAATTTCGACACTTCCTAATGCTCCCACTGCGAGCAAAATTCCGAGAAAGAATAATATGCTGGACATGTCCACTCGCCTGAGTGCCGACAATACTCCGGTCGAGCTGCGCGTTTTGTCGTCCATCGTATGGCTAACCAACTCGGAGACCACCCACAGCACGCCAAGACTGAGTACCATGCCCATGAAGGGAGGTAGGTGCGTATAGGCCTTGAAGATCGGAACCATCATCAAGCCACTTAGTCCAAGAGCCAGAAACAGAGCCCGATGCCACGGCTGAATCGTTCTGTCATCGTTCTCGTCCGTTTCAAGCGAAACAGGTGGCAAATCACCCTTCATCCAACGCGATGCGATCAGAAGTGGAATAAGCAAACACACTACGCTCGACAGGAACAAGTCTCGCATCACGTCGACCGAATTGATTTTGTTTTTGACCCATAACATCGTGGTCGTAACGTCTCCAATCACGGTCCAAGCACCACCAGCGTTTGCAGCGATCACCGCGATGCCGATGAACATCAGGCGCGTTTCTCGATCCGCTATTAACTTCCGAAGCAACGATACAACGACGATGGTCGTGGTAAGGTTGTCTAACACTGCGGACAAGAAAAAAGTTACCCAAGCAACGATCCAGAGCAACGTCACTTGGTTTCTCGATTTGACCAGCTTTGTCACTAAGGAAAAACCCTCG
>Ga0163144_10022236_pt1 | contig 12574 bp, 11 predicted proteins | sample OliLak19BULKMAT1_FD_123175 | JGI IMG/M metagenome (GOLD analysis project Ga0163144, IMG submission 123175) | Freshwater microbial mat bacterial communities from Lake Vanda, McMurdo Dry Valleys, Antarctica - Oligotrophic Lake LV.19.BULKMAT1 | ecosystem: Environmental > Aquatic > Freshwater >... | reverse complement strand
CGCCCGCACTCCAGAGCAGCAGCTGCGCCCGCTGGATTTCTCGCCGCGTGTGCTTCCCTCGCTTGACCACTGCTTCCAGTTCCGCTTTTTCGACCTCGCTCAACACAACGGGGTGCTTTTGTGGGCGCATGGTATACTCCTTTTTGCTCGGAGTATACCCTTTCATCAGCTACCTTGCTGGCGGACTACTAGTAACGCCTGATGCGAGTCAATCACAAAATCGTTTTGCTGAACTTCGCGCTGCAAATCCTCTTTGGTGTGCTGAAGCAGAGGCAGCCACTCCCGACCTTTGGCAACCCAGTTACGCTGCTGCATCCGGGGATGATCAACCAGATGCTGCATTTCACCTATCATTTTCTCAATCGCAGCGATAGTCCGTGCATTTGGATGTGCGCTCATTTACTCTTCCTTTAGGACTGCTCAACCCACTCTGCCGCCAGCAGTTCTGCCTGCTCCAACACAAGGTCGGTTGCGGCATCCTGCAAGTCAGGTGGATAACCATACTGCCGTAGAATACGCTTGACCAGTACACGTATCTTTGCCCGCGCCCCCTGTTTGACTGACCAGTCGATGGTCACGTTGGCACGCACCGCCTTGAGCAGTTCGAGTGCGATCACGGCAAGCTGCTTGTCACCAAGTACCTCACGCGCACTCTGGTTTTCTGCCAGCGCATCGTAGAATGCCATTTCCTCTTCTGACAACCCGAGTTCGGCGCCGCGCTGAGCGGCATCACGCACCTCTTTGGCAATATCAATCAGTTCGGTGATGACCTGAGCAGCATCAATAGTTCGGTTCTGATAGCGACGAATTGTTTTCTCCAGCATATCCGCAAACGAACGCGCCTGAACCACATTGTGCCGTCCCCGTGTCTTGATCTCATCGTCGAGCAACTTACGCAGCAGTTCCAGTGCCAGATTGCGCTGTGGCAGATGCCGTACATCTTCTAAAAATTCGTCGGATAGAATCGAGATGTCGGGTCTTTTCAGTCCGGCAGCGTCAAAGATATTGATGACCTCTTGTGAGGCAACCGCTTGCGACACCAACTGTTTGATCGCGCCGTCAATGTCTTCTTTGGCACGCCCTTCGACGGAGGTGCTTTTGGCAAAAGTGGAGCGAAGTGCCTGGAAGAAAGCAACTTCATCACGAATAGCAAGCGCTCGATCATCTGGAATCGAGAGTGCAAAGGCTTTAGCCAGCCTTGTGACCTCATCCATAAAGCGTTTTTTGCCGTCGCGCTGTGTAAGGATATGCTCCATCGCCGCAGGAATAATCGAGAGCCGGTCAGCGGGTGTACCTGTGAAAAATTGGCTGTAGTCGAAATGATGGAAGAATGCTCGTACCACATGATACGCATCCTGCATGAGCGCAATTGCTTCTTCCTGAGGCAGTGCGGGGCGTCCATTCCCACTGGCGGTGTAGACACTGATCGCCTGCTGCAAGTCAGCGGCGATACCGAGATAATCCACCACCAGACCGCCGGGCTTATCGCGGAACACACGGTTAACACGGGCGATTGCCTGCATCAGTCCGTGACTGTGCATGGGTTTATCGATATACATGGTATGGAGCGGTGGCGCATCAAATCCGGTCAGCCACATGTCACGAACAATAACGAGTTTGAAAGAATCGTCAGGTTTCTTAAAGCGCTCTGCTAATGCCTTACGACGTGGTTTGCTGCGGATATGCGGTTGATACGCTGCTGGGTCGCTGGCGCTCCCGGTCATGATGACCTTGAGAAAACCACTATCATCTGTATTGCTGTGCCATTCAGGGCGCAGCCGCATAATCTGCCCATACAATTCAACGGCAATTCGACGACTCATGCACACAATCATGCCTTTGCCATCGAGCACCTCAAGCCGTCCCTCAAAATGAGTCACGATGTCCTGCGCCACCTGTGCCAGCCGTTCTTCTGCGCCGACCATCGCTTCAAGCTGCGCCCACTTGCTTTTAAGGCGTTCCTTGACTGTTTCTTCTTCGCCTTCGGTGATTTCTTCAAAGGTTGAGTCAATCACCGGGCGCTGATCATCTCTCAGTTTGATACGCGCTAAACGCGCCTCATAGTAAATCGGCACGGTTGCGCCGTCATCCACCGCCCGCTGGATGTCGTAGATGTCAATGTAGTCGCCAAAGATCAGCCGTGTGTTGGCATCGGTTGTCTCTACAGGTGTGCCAGTGAAACCGATGAACGACGCATTCGGCAGGGCATCGCGGACGTATTTGGCGAAACCGTAGCTGATCTCTCCAGTTTTCGATGTTTTCGCCTCAAGCCCATACTGGCTGCGATGGGCTTCGTCGGCAATAAACACGATATTGCGCCGATCAGATAGCAGCGGATACTCGCTGCCTTCTTCCGGCATGAACTTCTGAATAGTGGTGAACACCACGCCGCCTGATGCCACGCGCAATAGATCGCGGAGGTGATCGCGGTTGTCTGCCTGCACTGGTTCCTGCCGCAGCAATTCTTGACCAACCGCGAACGTACCAAACAATTGATCGTCGAGGTCGTTACGGTCGGTCAGTATAACCAGCGTAGGATTTTCCATCGCCGAATGCTGGATGATCTTCCCTGCGTAGAACAGCATAGACAAACTTTTGCCACTGCCCTGGGTATGCCAGACCACGCCAACTTTTCGATCTCCAGTATCCTCGGTTGCCGTGACTGTGCGTTCCACCGCTTTGTTGACGGCATGATACTGATGATACGCCGCCACCTTCTTGACAAGGTTTATCTCATCCTGCTCGAAGACGATGAACGAGCGCACGATGTCCAGCAGATAATCAGGGGCGAACACACCGCGAATAAGTGTTTCGAGTTGCGTCGGATAGGGATCAACCTTACCACCATCGACGGCGCGCCAGGGCTTGAAATATTCCCAACCCGCGCTCAGCGCACCGAGCCGAGCATCGACACCATCGGAGATCGCCAACAGCGTGTTATAGCGGAACAGCGACGGGATGTCCTCGCGGTATGTTTGAAGTTGATTGTAAGCCTTGCGGATAGTCGCTTGCTCATCAGCGGTGTTTTTCAGTTCGATCACTACCAGTGGCAACCCGTTGACGAACAGCACAATATCGGGTCTGCGGTTGGTCTTGGCGCGGGTGATAGGGTTGATGTCCTCAATCGTGAACTGGTTGACCGCGAGAAATTCGTTCGTCTCTATATTGTCAAAATCGATCAGCCACACCTTATCATGCCGTGCCTGCCCACCGTCGCGGTAAGTGATATCCACGCCTTCTGTGAGCAGTCTGTGAAAGGCATGGTTGTTAATCAGCGGGTTCTGACTGTCAGTACGTGTAACCGTTCGTACCACCTCATCAATGACCGCTGGACGTGTCTTTGGAGGAATATGACCATTGATACGTTCCAGCCGATCACGCAAATGACGCACGAGAACAACTTCGCTGTAATGAGTACGCTCTGCTTTTAACTCACCGGGCGCAATTTCGATTCCCGATAAGATTGTGTAGCCGACGACCTCTAACCAGGCGAGTGCTGCCTGTTCAACGACAGATTCGGTAAGTGCGCTGGCTTGTGTCATTCTGCTGCCTCCTCACCCGAATCACCATTTTCAGGCTCTTCTGGCTGGCTCAAATAATCGGTCAGATTGACCCGGTATGCTTCCTGATCCATTTCAAACAGCACTTCACTGGGGCGATACTCGCCATCGAAAATATTGATAGCGCCGCCATGTATCTCATCGACGTAATCGTTAAAATCGGGATTTTGTGGGAAAGTTAATCGTGTTGTCGTCAAATCTCGACGATAGTTCAGATGGACGTTATAAAGGAAATGGACGATGGCATCCGCAGATTGGGCAACGAGAAGCGCCTGGACTGCTTCTACCGGACGTGCATAGGCATCTTTGCCATGAGATGCCATTCCTTGCTCATTACGAAGCTCAGCCATCCCTTGTACGGCTTGCAGCAGTCCACGAGCAGTCTTTTCCAGACCTTGCCGGGTATTTCTTGCCCCGGATTGATCAGGCGGCAGCAGTTGAAGATTCTCAATTGTTTTGCGGAATAATTGCTGCACATCATCGTCATTGGTGTACGCGATCTTTCGATCATTCAGGATTGTTTTACAAACGGTTTCCACCAATGCTTTGGATAAGTCAAAAACGAGAGACGGATTATTCCCCAGTGCATTTTCAATCGTTTCTATCTGCTGCTGCATGTGGATTGCCGTGCCTGCAATCAGTAAAACTGAACGGCAGCCTCGCATTTCAAAAAGAAGAATGTTGTTCGTCATATTCACGCTTATCTACCAGTGCCTAAAATCGCACGCCATTTATTGACAATCGTCTGTGCCGCGTTATCGAGCGTTGGCATTAGATGTGCTTTAGTCACTTTTTCGAGGTAAAGGATACGGATCAATTCTTCTGCTTCTGAAATAGGCAGAATGTATTTGATGGGTTTATAAGGTTGCGTTGGATGGCCACCTAATCCAAACAACGATTCCATCAAATGAGGATAGCTACCGTTGTTGATACAGTGAATGTCAGCTTCTGTATCCACAGTGAATACGCCATCCTGTGAGCGTAAGAACTGATTCTCACTTTGCCGCACCTTGACCTCGTGTACTTTCTGCTGGAGATGCTCACTGTGTATGGCAAATACTGCAAAGTGCGACGGTGGGGTTTCTTTAGAGATAGCATCACTGGCTGCAAAATATGCTGCTGCCAGCGGATTACGAGTCCAATCTAGGAGCCGCGTTGGAATGCCATGATGCTGAGCGAGAGCGATTGCAGGGTCAAACCAAACCTTTCTGAACATGCCGTCAGCCGGAAGTTCAGTTAGCTCGCTGACGATCCCAACGCACAAATCTCTGGTAATTGGTGGTATGCGCGTCACAGGGACGAAATGACCGAGGCTATCGGCAAAATCGATAAACTCGCGGACTATTTGTAGTTCTACAAGAAGCTGTCTGGACGCAAACTCGACCCGATCCCAGTCAAAATCGTTGTGGAGATTATCCCGCGAACGAAAGTATTGAACGTCCTGTACAGCCTTGCGTACCCATTCATCAAGATGACTTTGCTTGCCCCATTCAATGGGTGACTTATCTGATCGTCGCCATGCAGAGGGAATCAAATCCCAGTCTGCGTCTGCCTGCCCTCGAAAATACCAACCGCGTATCCACTCATCATCGCTACCTTTGTCGTCCTCACGGTGTGTTTTCCACTCAGGGTTAGATAAGCGCAGAAGGTCGATAAGTTCCTTTGCGCTGGTTGGTGTTTCTTGTCGGAATTTTTGCGCGTATATTTCGCGTTCAAGTGCCTTATCCATCTGTATATTCTCCACCTGCACCTCGCAGCGGACTGGCTTAAATAGCTACCTATTCCTTGTTCAAGAAATCTGATTCTTGCTTTCCGCCACCCAGTGTTCCCTATCGCGCCGATCCGTGAGATACATGCCCAATCCGGCGACATCAGGGTAAATCGACCCAGCATGAATTCCCATCCGATAGAGTTGTGTCTTGATTTGAGCTTTGCTGGCGGCTGGTATGGTAAAGTGAGCCAAACTTGCCCCAAATTCGGCGTCATGTGGGTTTTTATTATTGAGATGGACAGAAAATAGTGCTGATTGCGCCTGAATACGTGCATCAATGAGCGGCGGCTGAATGATTTGAATGCCGTTCAATGCCTCTTTTTGTCCTTTTTCTGTTTTACCACCGAGCCACTTTAAAAAAGAGCGATTTGGCGGCAAGTCAGAAATATTGACCCCACGATATCCTAAACGCTCCACGTCTCCATGTTGTGAGGCAAATGCAGTAACGTTTAGTATAAAAATCATTCCGTCCTTTAACTCTTTTGGGTTTTTATAGCCGTCTTCTACTGCAAAATAGCCTGCAATGAGTGGGTTAATTGTCCAGTCAAGCAGACGTGTGGGAACCCCGATGTGCTGGGCATAACACAGCAGTTCCCAGGGATTATTCAAGTCGATTGTTTGAGAGGGATGAAATCGTAGTCGATTGTAGAAGTCTGTGTAAATTTCTCTTTCGATATCTTCAGAATCATATTCCTTATGTCGAAAAATACTGGGGTTTAGGCGCTCACCTTTTTCACCGTAAGCTGCCGTCTGCCCGCGGAAGATGAAAAAATTATCTAACCTTCTTTGACTTGGCTCGAATATTTTAAGAAGGCTATTGATATCGTGGACTGTTTGATCCTCAATCGGTGTTGTAGCGGGTGGTTCCATCTTTTAGCCTCCTACTCGAAGTTGCCCACTAATGAGCTTCGGCAGCAGCGCATCCCGCGTTTCTGCCAGTGTGCGCGACTCATGTACGTTTGCACTGATCTCTTGAATCATTGGGCTTACCAACTCTGAAAACACAGCAGCAATATTTTCAGGCGGCAATACAACAGAATATCCTGCTATATCATGCCAACTTGTGCGCGGCATTTTCGTACCACTGGACAATGTGATTGTATGAGCAACAAGGGCATCGCTCGAGATGTGGAACAGAACGAATCCCGCCCATGAGTCCGAGATTGGCATCAAAACCAAAATGTCGGTTGAGCAAATGCCGTCAATAGGAGCTATACCGACTTTATGGAAGTATGGACGCAGCTTGCCAAAGAGAAACTCTCCCCGGTAGAACAGCGATTTGTTACTTTCTACATCGTCAGCCGTTCCCCATTCCGACAAGGCGAGGCTTTTTTGTGGCATGTGTTCTAAACCAATGTAAAGCGTCCCAACAGGCACATCTTGAGGATTCACGCCGCGTCTCGGATTTTCTGCTACTTCACCAAGCTTTCCTACCCTCCACCCACTCGGAATCCACCCCAAAGCGCTGTCCTCGAAAGCATCCGGGAACAGTGCCGCCGTCGCCGCGTCCATGCCTTCCGGCTGCCGACCTTCGGCTTTAGCGCGCACCGGGTCGAAGTCCGCGAACCATGATTGGAACAGGGCGCGGGCAGTCGCTTCGAGCGTGGCGTTCATACGGCGGTTGAGGTCGATCTTATCGTCCAGCGCACTGAGGATATGGGCGATCTCACGCTGTTCACTCAGTGGTGGAAGGTACAAAGGTGTGTTTCGTAGAATAGACAAGTTCGTGTGAGGTACACCCGTCTGTATAGAGTTCTGCCGAATATACGCCTGTTGTTCATGTGACGAAAAGTAATAATATAGGAAATGCACATCGGCTTTCTCAGGATCGACGGTCAGTTTCATCTGACTTTGAGAGACAATGTATCTATCGAATATTCCATCGGGAACAATCGCGATTTGCCCCAATGTGCCGCGTTGTGTGAATATCAAATCGCCCGGTTTGGCTATGTTGGCTGCAAGTTCTCGCGCTTTTTCTTCGGAAACAAATACAAAGCCACCCGCAACCCATTTTCTAAAACCCATATTTTGCCCACGAATGACTGGTACACCGTGAGATACATAGTTTGTTGAGACTAAATTTGAGCCAAACGGACCGCCGACAAGCGCATTACGTATAGGAGCAGCTACGTCTTGGACTACAAACTCCCCCCATTCACTCATTGCTATACCTCAATCGACGTAAGTTCTCGCTGATTACCTGTTCCAACCGCGCACTCTCTGCGAACTGTTCACGCAGCGTCGCCGTCAGATGTTCCATCTTCTCCACGAATGGTTCGCCGTCGTCGTCCACGTCCGCAGCGCCCACATAGCGTCCCGGTGTCAGCACATAGCTATGTCCGGCGATTTCGTCTAGGGTTGCGCTTTTGCAGAAGCCCGGCACATTGGCATACTCGCCGTCACCCGTGCGCCAGTTGTGATATGTTCCCGCGATGCGTCCCATTTCATCCTCATTCAGCGTTCGCAGTGTGCGGTTAACCAGCGTTCCCATCGAGCGAGCATCGATAAACAGCGTTTGTCCCCGGCGGTGTTCCGGTTTGCGTCGATTAACGAACCACAGGCACGCGGGAATCTGCGTGTTCGTGAACAACTGCGGCGGCAGCGCGACCATGCAGTCGATCAGGTCAGCCGCCACCATCGCCACCCGGATTTTGCCTTCGCTGCTGGTATTGGTGGACATCGAGCCGTTCGAGAGGACGAATCCGGCGCGCCCGTTTGTACTCAGGTGGTAGATGATGTGCTGCACCCAGGCGTAGTTCGCGTTGCCCGTTGGCGGCACACCGTACTGCCAGCGTGGATCATCTTCGAGAAGTTGCCCGCCCCAGTCGCTCATGTTGAACGGCGGGTTGGCGAGGATATAATCCGCCCGCAGGTCGCGGTGCTGGTTATTGTGGAAGGTGTCCGCGGCGTGCGTGCCGAGATTGCACTCGATTCCGCGAATAGCAAGGTTCATCCGGCACAAGCGCCACGTCGTCGGGTTGCTCTCCTGCCCAAACACGGAGATATTGTTGACATTGCCACCGTGCTGCTCAATAAACTTTTCCGATTGAATGAACATCCCACCGCTGCCGCAGCAGGGGTCGTAAACGCGCCCCTGGTATGGCTCAAGCATCTCGACCAACAGCCGCACCACTGAACGCGGCGTATAGAACTGCCCGCCCTTTTTCCCTTCGGCATTGGCGAATTGTCCGAGGAAGTATTCAAACACGTAGCCGAGCAGGTCAATTGAACGGTGTTCACTCCCGCCCAGCGAAATCGTGCCGATCAGGTCAATGAGTTCACCGAGCCGCTGTTTATCGAGATCGGCGCGTCCGTAATCCTGTGGCAGCACACCCTTGAGCGTTGGATTGTCGCGCTCAATACTCGCCATCGCCCGATCAATCAGAATGCCGATTTCGGCACTCTTAGCATTGTCTTGGAGGTGTTTCCAGCGCGCCTCTTTTGGCACCCAGAAGATATTTTCCGCCGCGTATTCATCCCGGTCTTCCGGGTCAGCATTAGGGGTATTCGTCAACGCATCAAACAACTCCTGAAACGCATCCGAGATGTATTTCAGGAAGATCAAGCCTAAAACGACGTGTTTGTATTCGGCAGCATCTAAGTGTCCGCGCAGTTTATCAGCCGTCGCCCAGAGTTTTGATTCGAGGTCTGCGGGAATGCCGTTGCCATTCCTTTGAGGTTGCACCATTAAGGTTCCTTGTAAGTTCAAGTAACAGGAGTTTTTTGTATAGCCTGATTATAGCCTGCTTCGCCTAATCGCTCAATCGAGGGACAGTGAAAGCTGCGTGAAATCCGCGATGGTAATGCTTCACAGTGCCATGCCTGAATTATTTCACATCCCTTAGCAAGACTGCTAACCCGAAACTGTAAAATTAGTCAGGTTAGTTGAACTGACTTTGATATGCTGGTCGCATCGGTAAAACGTGGAAAACCACTCGATGCACCAGCATTTTGTTTTCTCATTTCCCCTCAATTCAGCACTAAAGTTGCCCGGACTGAAATTTTGACGGGGGCAACTGTAATTTTACAGGGGTTTGGAGAAGCGACTTTGGTATGCTGAGTATATGAGTAAAACGAAGGAGCGTGACTTATGCAGAAACCAATTGTACCCACCCTACCTATCCGCCAGCCAAAGCGGAAACGTATTTTTGCGATTCGGCTGACAGATGGGGAACGTGCTGAGATTGAAACACTGGCAAAGCAACTTAAGATGCCGGACTCGTTCATGGCACGTCATTTCATACTGGAGGCGGTAGCGTATCACCGCACTGTTCAGCAAGGAGACCGGGTTGGAGACGGAACCCACAGCAAATGAAGTAAACCCACAACTGAATAGCGAGCAGGGCATGAATCTGGAAAGCGTTTATCGCTCACTGCTCAGGATTGTTGCGCGGCTGGACGAAAATGAGTACACTGAATGCAATTCGTTGTTGCGCCAGACCACCGAGGTGGTACTCGATGATCTGGCTGACCCCGCGAGTGATGTTGACACGTCGCAGGGCTAGGAAGCATTGTACAATATGCGCCTTGCTCTTGCCGTATCACTTTTGCGGGAGCAGGGCGTTTTGTTTGGAAAGGAGCATTGGCAATGGCAACCAAATACAAGCGCCCCGAACAGACCCTCGTTGATCCGTATCGGTTTGAACCACTGCCGGTGGATCGTCCCTGCGCCATCTACTACCGCCAGTCCACCGACGCGCAGATTGGCAACATCAACACGACATTGCAAACCGTCGATATGTTTGAACACCTGGTTCGTCAGGGTTGGGCGCGGGACAGCATCGAGATGATCGACATGGATGCGGGTGTCAGTGGGACAACCAAACTGGCAGACCGCAAAGGCATGGCGCGGCTGATGGCACTCATCGAGAGCGGACAAATCAGCCTGGTCGCGGCGCAGGAAGTAGACCGTTTCTTCCGCGACGTGACGCAAATTCAGACCAACCTGTTCATTGATGCCTGCAAACGCAACAACGTGCGAGTGATGACTCCGCGCATGGTGTATGACTTCAATCACCCGATGATGGGCGCTTACCACATGAAGATTTTCCGCGAGGAAGCGCAGCACGCAGCGGATTTCCTTGAGTATCATATCAAAGGGCGACTGCACAAAAGCCGCGCCTACTTGCACGAGCAGGGGTTATGGGCAGGACGCGCCATCATCACAGGCTATATGGTGGACATGCGTCCGAAACTGCCCGGCGGCAGCCCTAACCCGAACCACCGTCGCTATGTGCCTTTTGCTCCGTGTGCTGATGCGATCCGCGTGTACTTTGAGTTGTTCAAACGCTTCAATCGCAACATGCAGAAGACCTGGGAATATGTTGAGCAGCACGGACCGTTTCTCCCTGAACCGGAGGAAGTTGCACGCCTGACACCGGATGGTTTGCGCACCGATACGCGGATGGATTATCGTTCGATGTTTACCGGGCGGATTGTGCCGTCACTCTCCGGGATCGATAAGCTGCTGACGAACGTGGTTTACATGGGGCATTGGGTCCACCAGGGCGCAATCACCCGCTTCTACAACCATGAACCCATCGTGGACGAAGACCTGTTTATGTTCGCTTTCAATGCCCTGTCGCCACTGGATTTTTATGGCGACCCGAACCCGGCGTATCAGCCCTATCGCACCTACAACCGTCATGACGCGAAAACGCGAACGGAATCATCACCGGTGTATAGGGGTCTCGTTTTCTCAGATGATGCACTGGATTATCCCCACCAGCGGTTGCATACCCACTGGAACAGTCATAACAAGGTCTACCAGTACGCTTTACGGGATCGACGCGGGACAGTCCTATTCAGTGTGAAAGCCAGCCGGATGGATTTGAGTATCGACACTTTGCTGCTGGAACGGCTCAAAGCGACCACGATTGACGAAACGGCATGGCAGGCAGCCTTAGCCAGCACCCGTGAAGATGGTCACAGCGAACTGCGTCGGATCGAGAGTGAAATTCGTGGTGCCGAACGTGCTAAGACCGCTGTTCTCGAAAACCTCAAGACCTTGCAGCACCCGGAGATGGTGCGTAACCTGGAAGCCAGCTACGCTGCCAACGAGCGTGTGATTGAGCGCCTTAGGTCTGAACTTGCCGAACTAAGACAGGGAAAACGCCAGCGCGAGGTTTTGGAAGATGCCCGCCCGGTGTTGAACAAGATTATCACCCGGTGGCAGGATGTGCCGGGAGCAAGTCGCCGTGAATTGTTCGAGGCGCTGGCATCCTACGCCAAGGTGAAGCTGCTGGACGAGGTGCGGCGCGAACTGACGATTTTCTGGCGTGACGGTTCGACTTCATCCGTCATTTTCCGCTGGGGTGACTTTCGCCAGCATTGGACGCAGGCAGAACTCCAGCGACTGCGCGAAATGGTGGACGCAGGACATCCTCAGTGGGAGATTCTCAAAGCATTTCCGCATTGGAACTGGCACACCATCACCTGCCGCTACCTGAATCACTTCTCCCCGGATCGGCGCTTCATTCCCTACTACAAGGGTGAGAAGAAATATCCCTGTCGCATCAAGTGGCACGAAACCGAAGAATATCAGGCGGAACAGCAGGCTCTTAGTTTAGCGACGAGTTCTATCTCTCTTCCGTGATATGCTGGTTATAAATACACCACAATGCCAGAGCGCCGTCTTGCAGCCATTTCCAACTGTGCCGCAGATAAACGAACTCAATCCGTTTGTTGCCTTTCTCGACCTTGCTGTGGTCGTAGGGAGGATTGAGCCACGCTGCGCCAAAGGCGTTGTTGGATGCCAGCAACCGCTCGACATCGCAGCGTACTGCCTGTTTGGGACCGAAGCGCTCGATACATGCCTGAGCGCGTTCGCCGTCTAACTCATTAGCTTAGGGCGTGACATTCCATGCCTGTACTGCCACATCCAGAAACAGCCCGTCTCCGGCGAAGGGGTCAAGCAGTTTCACGGCGGGGGTGGCAGGCATCACCAGCGACAGGATGGCAGGATGATGGTGCGACTCAATCGGCAGATAGCCCATGACCATTTTGCTCTCAGCTCGTGCCATGAGAAAGTTCCTTTCATAAGAATCAAAAACAGCCGCCTGCCAGAGTTCTGACAGACGGCTGCTGCATGGATGGGATGAAATCAGTTGGTACTGGGTAGTGTGATCACGCCTTGTTCAATACCCCCGGTGATGAGCCGTGTCCAGGCATCAATATCCAGGGTGACACTGAGCAAATCAATGTCGCCAGCAGAGCGGGTCGGACGCACCAGCATCGCGGAATG
>Ga0163144_10022235_pt1 | contig 12574 bp, 9 predicted proteins | sample OliLak19BULKMAT1_FD_123175 | JGI IMG/M metagenome (GOLD analysis project Ga0163144, IMG submission 123175) | Freshwater microbial mat bacterial communities from Lake Vanda, McMurdo Dry Valleys, Antarctica - Oligotrophic Lake LV.19.BULKMAT1 | ecosystem: Environmental > Aquatic > Freshwater > Lake... | reverse complement strand
GGGGTTCCGTCGGTACGCTCTCTCTCCGGTTCGGGGTGTAGCTCAGCGGTAGAGCCTCAGCTTTGGGAGCTGTATGTCGAGGGTTCAAATCCCTCCACCCCGACCACCTGAAGCGGAGAGGGAAGGGGATCGTTCCTGAGCAGCGGCGCTTGCCAACCCTCGACATACGGGGGGTAGGCGGCGCAGCGCGAGCGGAGCGAGTGCGTGGCGACGCCGGAGGGAACGATCGGCGCGGGTCCGCGAGCTCGCACGGAGCCCGCCGGACCGACGGCCCGGCGCACCCCCGGGGGTGGGGGAGCGGCCCCGTGATACCCTCGTGACGTGCTGCTCGGAGGCTCCTGGGCTGGCGATGGTGCCCCCCCCCGGGCGCACGCGATCGGCCCTGGAGCCTTGGATGCCTGTCGATCGTCGTCTCGGCCGCGTCGGCGCGTTCCTCTTCGCCCTCCTCCCCCTCGCGACGCCCGGGTGCGGCTTGGCCGCCGCCATCGCCGTCCCGCTCATCACGGACGCGATCGACGGCAACAACGACGACGGCGGCGACCCCACGATCCTCGACGTCCGGAACGACGCCGTGAGCCTCGACGCGATCGTGAAGGTCGAGGTGGCGCGCGTTGACGGGACCCAGGCCCCGTACAGCTACGTGGTGAACGAGGGGCCGGGCGACGGCAAGTCGCTCCGGAACGTCTTCGATGCCGGCCCGCACTGGGTGCGCGTCGTCTACGCGTCGGGGTGGCGCTCTCGCGCCCGCGCGATCACCGTGGTCAAGGACGACACGGTCACGATCACGTTCGCGCACCGGGCCCCCGACCTCGCGACGATGGCCGGCACGTGGTTCGGTCCGTCGGGGACCCTCGGGAGTCCGTCCCAGACCTACGGCCTGACGCTCGACGCCGCGGGCCAAGCCACCGCGCGCGCGGTGGACGGCGTCGCGGCCGCGGTGACGGGGACGCTCGCCGAGACGTCCGAGGGCGTCTACCGCGTCTCGTGGAGCGACGCGTCGGTGATCGCGCTCGTCGCGGACGGCCCTCGCACGCACGCCGGCCTGCTCGCCTCCGACGCGCGCGTCGGCGCGCTGCAGAAGGGCGCGACGCCGCCCCTACCCACGGGCGCCGACGCGAACGTCGTCGGGTCGTGGGTCGGCACGGAAGTGCGCTTCGGGGGCGCCACCCTCACCCCGACCGACATCGACGCCGCGAGCGCGACCGTGTCGGCCCAGCAGCACTGGGACGGCACCGACGGCGACGGCGACACCACGACGGGCGTATCCCCGCTCCTCGTGACGGCGCCCGCGTACCTGCGCTTCGAGGGCGACGCCGAGGACGGGGCGGCCCTCGCGCTCGACCAGTTGATGTGGCTCACCTCCGACCGTACGTTCGGCTTCGTGCAGTTCACGCCGGTCACGCCCGGCGCGTTCCCGGCCGCGGGCATCTTCCAGGCGCTCGAGAAGGCGCCGTAGCGAAGCGTTTCTGAAGAAATCGCCGTTGCTCGGTTTCCGGCGTGTAAGGCACCCCGGAAACCCGCTCGGCGCACGGCCCCGGCGGTCCCTGCGGCCCCTGCGGGCCTGCGGGCCTCGCGTCCCCGCGCACGGGTTCGCTGTCGGGACGGTAGGCTGCCGTCGTGCGGATCACCGACCTCCAGCGACGGGAGACCGACGGCCGGGTCCGGTTGTCGGCCCGACTCGTGTGGGAGGACGTCGCGCGACCCGACGACCTCGCGTGGATCGAGACGGCGGAAGCGGACGCCGAGGGCTTCGGCCTCCGCGGCGAGACGTTCGTCCTGCCGGCGATGGTCCCCGCGATGACGCGGGGCGAGCGCCGCCTCGTCGTCGACGGGCCCCTGTGCCCGCGGTTCGTCCACGCCCTGCCGGCCGCGCAGCGGGCCCTCCGCGCGTGGACTCCCGCGCTCGCGGAGGTCGAGGTGGGGGCGGAGGGCGGCACCGTCGCGCGGTTCCCGGCGGACGAGCCGTGCACCGCCGCCACGTTCTCGGGCGGGGTCGATTCGTTCTCGACGATCCGGTGCAACCGACTCGACCTGCCCCGGGCCCACCCGGACGCGATCCGCGACGCGTTCTTCGTCTTCGGGATGAACGGGCACGATGTGCCGGAGGGCCGCCCGGACCCCGCGCGATGGGCCGACGCGCAGGCCCGCCTGGCTCGGTGGCGCCCCGTCGCGGCGGAGGCCGGCGTGCGCCTCGTGCCGGTCTCGATGTCGTTCCGCACGCTCGCGGTGGATTTTCCGTCTTGGACGCGATCGATGCTCGGCTCGGTGCTCGCGGCGGTCGCCCACGCGTTCACCGGCCGCGTGACGCGGATGCTGCTGCCTTCGGCGGGCAGCCGTCGGCCGCTCGACCCCGACGGGTGCCATCCGGTCCTCGACCCCTACTACGGCGCGTCCGACCTCGCGGTGGCCGATGACGGGGCGACCCGAACGCGCCTCGAGAAGTTGCGGGACCTGGCGGACTGGCCGGCCGCGCTCGCGGTGCTGCAGCCGTGCCAGCAGCACGCGGTGGGCGGCGCGACGCCGAACTGCGGAACGTGCAACAAGTGCCACCGCACGATGGTCGGGCTCCACGCGCTCGGCCGGCTCGGGGCGGCGACGTCGTTCCCGCCGACGCAGGTCGATGCGGCGTTCGTCGCGCGGCTGCGCCTGGCGAACGACTTCGACGTGCAGGGGCACCTCGAGTCGGCCGTCGTGCTCCGCGCCGCGGGGCAGGCGGCCCTCGCCGACGCACTCGAGCGGCGCGTCGCATCGTACGTTCGCCACCGGCGGTGGCGCGCGGTCAAGCGCCGGCTCCTCGGGCGCGGGGCGGGGACGTAGGCGTGCGGATCGTCGATCTCCGCAAGTTGGCGACGTCGGACGGCGCGCAGGTGGTCGCGCGCATCATCTGGGAGGACGCACGGCGCCCGGACCAAGAGCTCGTCGTCCGGACGGAGGCCCCGTTCGACGTCGACCTCGAGGCCCGTCCCGCGGCGTTCGTGGCCGCGGCGGCCGTCCCGGCGTACGACGCGGGCGAGCGCCGCATCGCCGTCGACGGCGCGGTCTGTCCGAGGCTGCGCGACGGGCTCGAGACGGTGCTGCGGACGCTGCGCGGTTGGTACCCGCCCGCCCGACCGCTCCCGACGCTCGAGCCCTCGGACGGCTTCGTGGCGCGCCGTCCGGCGGCGACGCGGCGGGCCGCGACGTTCCTGTCGGGCGGCGTGGACTCGCTCGACGCGCTGCGGGAGAACGCCGAGGCCTTCCCCGCGGACCACCCACGCCGCATCCGCGACGCGTTCTTCGTGCACGGGCTCGACATCGGGGCGCCGCGGCAGCGGGAGCGCCTCGACTTCTTCGCGCGGGCTCGCGGGGCGCTCGGACCCGTGCTGGCCGCGTCCGGGGCGTCGCTGGTGCCGGTGTTCACGAACGTCCGGACGCTGCACCCCGACGGGAAGGCCTGGCCGGCCGCGTGGTTCGGCCCGGGCACGATCGCGCTGGCCCACGCGTTCGACGCACGTGTGACGGAGGTGCTCTTCGCCGCCAGCCTCGACGTCGAGGGCCTCGCGCCGGTGGGGTCGCACCCGATGACCGACCCGTCCCTTGCGAGCAGCGCGCTCGACGTGCGCCACGAGGGCGCCCACCGCTCGCGACTCGTGAAACTTCGCGCGCTGGCGGACTGGGCGCCGGCGCGGCGGGCGCTGCGGGTGTGCTGGCAGGACCTCCCCGACGCGGTCGCCGACGGCGGTGCGCTCAACTGCGGTCGGTGCCGCAAGTGCGTCCGCGCGCTCCTCGGGCTGGAGGCGCTCGGCGTGCGGCGCGCGTTCACGACGTTCCCCGACCGTCCGCTCGTCGTCGCGGACCTCGAGGCGTGCACGGTGGACCCGCACATGGTCCGCTTCTACGAGGACCTGCTCGTGCCGCTCGAGGCCCGGGGCCGCGGTGACCTCGCGGCCGGGCTGCGGGGCCGGCTCGAGGCCTGGCGTGTCGGGGCCGGACCGGCGGTCGGGTGGCGGCCCCGCCTGCGCCGCTGGCTCCGCCGCCGCTGACCGAATGTGCCCGGGGCGCGGCCGGGGGAGGTCCGGGCCCGGTCAGACCGACGCGGAGGTCTCGCCGACGCGGAGGACCTCCTTCACCTCGGCAGGGCTCGTCGCGTCGAGCAGTCGGGTCCGGAGGAAGTCGCTGTCCATCAGGCCGCCCGCCTTGCGCAGGAGTCGCGACTGCGTGCCCGGCGCGGCGTCGGCCGGGGAGAGGAGGAGGAGGACGAGGCGCACGGGGCGGCCGTCGGGCGCATGGTAGTCGACGCCCTCGCGCAGGCGGGCGAACGCGGCGCGCGGCGCCCGGAGCCCCGGGACGCGCGCGTGGGGGACGGCGACCGAGCCCGCCACCGCGCTCGGCACGGCCTTCTCGCGCCGCAGGACCGCGTCGATGGCCACGCCCGTGTCCACCATGGCGCCCTCGCACGCGAGGCGCACCAGGCGCTCGACCAGCGCGATGTGGTCGTCGATCGGCGGGTCGAGCAGGATCGCCTCGGGGCGCAGGACGTCGGCGATGGAGACGTCGCGCGACGGTTCGAACTCGTCCTTGATGTCGCCGATGAGCTCCTCGACGATGTCCTCGAGCGTGAACATGCCGACGGGGCTGCCGTCCTCGGCGACCGCGATGCCCATGTGCTCGCCCGACTTCTGCAGCTTGCGGAGCGCCGCCTCGAGGAGCAGTTCCTGCGCGGCGCGGGGCATCTTGATCATCTCGCGGCGCAGGTCGGGGGTGCGGCCCGCCAGCAGGTCCATGAGGATCGTCTTCACGTGGACGAGGCCGATGACCTTGCCCTTCGGGCCGTCCACGAGCGGGTAGCGCGAGAGGCGCTTCTGCGTGATGACCGCGGCGTTCTCCGTCCAGGGCCGCGACACGTCGAGGCACGTGGCCTGGTCGAGCGGGAGCATCACGTCCTTGATGCGGAGCTCGCCGAAGTCGAAGGCGTTCTCGAGCAACAGGAGGTGGTGGAACGAGAAGCCGCCGCGCTCCTGCGACGCGCCGAGGATCGAGCGAAGCTCCTCCTCGGTGTAGGTCATCTCGAACTCGCTGGCCGGCTTCACGCGGATCATGCGCAGCACCGCCCGGGACGCCCCGTTCATCAGCGAGAGGGGGAGCTTGAACATCCGGTGGAACAGGGTGAGCGGGCGCGCGATGAAGAGCGCCGACTTCTCGGCGTGCTGGATCGCGATCGACTTGAACGTCAACTCGCCGACGACGATGTGGATCACGCTGATCAGGAGGAACGCCGCGGTGGCCGAGGCCCCGTGGGCGGCCGCCGTGCTCATCCACCCGCCGGCCTGGAACACCCGCGCGAACATCCCCGCGAAGGCAGGCTCCCCGATCCACCCGAGGGCGAGGCTCGCGAGGGTGATGCCGAGCTGTGTGGCCGAGAGGTAGTCGTCGAGGCGGCTGACGACGTGGAGCGCCTCCTTCGCCTTCGGGGCGTTCTTGCCGCCGGCGTCCACAAGCTCCTCGAGGCGGGTGGAACGCACCTTCACGAGGGCGAACTCCGCCAGCACGAAGAATCCGTTGATCACGACGAGCGCGAGGGCGGCGATGATCCTGGCGACGTCGTCGAGCATCGGTCCTCCGGGGGGGGAGGGAGAGGGTACCCGACTTCCGGCTGCCGTCGTCTTTACGGAAAATTGATGCTTGCGGCATCGTGGCTTGGTCGGTTACTTCGACCTTCCCCGCGGCAAGGAGGGCCGTCCGCGTTCGCGGGCGCCCGTTTCCGTTCCGTGATCCGGGGTTCCGCCCCGGGATTCCACCCAACCGGGAGGGTTTCTACGATGGATTGGCGCACGTACGCGGCGGTCGGGGCCTTGGGCCTCGCCGCTTTCGCCGCTCCGGCCGGGGCCGACGACACGTCGGACCTCCGTCAGCAGCTCGAGAGCCTGCAGCTCAAGGTCCGCCAGCTGGAGAACAGCGCGCCGTCGCAGGACGAGATCAGCGCGGCGGTCACCCAGTACATGACCACGGCACCGTCGGTGGCGCTGGTCGGCGGCGGCGCCGACGGCTCGGCCGGCTTCCCCATGGGCAAGAAGCCCTACATCAAGGAGGGTCCGAACAAGCTCGAGATCGCCTTCCGCAACCAGGTGCGGTACGAGGCGTTCCTCTACAGCGACGACGCCGTGGGCACGCTCTCCGACAGCGGCAACCCGGTGAGCGACAACGGCCCCCGCGACCGCTCCGGCTTCGAGATCGAGCGGCTCTACCTCGGGCTCGATGGCTCGATCTTCTGCGACGACATCACCTACAAGCTTGAGCTGAACTTCGACGCCGACAGCAGCGGGAGCGTCGAGAAGCGCTACGCCTACCTCGACTGGAAGTTCTCGGGCGAGCACCACGTCCGCGCGGGCGCGGACAAGGTGGCGTACTGCGCGGAGGAGAACCACTCGTCGGGCGCGCTCGCGTTCGTCGACCGCTCCATCGCCGGCAAGGCCTTCGAGGTCGGGTTCGATACCGGCGTGGCGCTCTGGGGCTACCTCGGCACCTGTGACTGCCCGAAGAACTTCATGTACAAGGTGCAGGTGCTGAACGGCGAGGGCCTGATCAACCGCGGCTCGACCTTCAACACGGACGCCTTCGACACGTACAGCGACAACCTCCTTGTGGCGGCGATGTTCGAGTGGAACATCACCTGCAAGGACTGGAAGTGGGACATGGTCGACCACCGGTCCTGCGAGAAGCGGTGCGCGCTCGACCTCTCCATCGGCCTGTCGGGCTACTACGAGAACGACGACGACAGCAAACACGACCAGTGGGGCGGCCTGCGGCTCGGCGACAGCAACGACCGCGCGGAGCGGTACGGGCTCGACTTCTGGGTCCGCGGCCAGTGGAACGGCCTGTCGTGGCTCGGCGAGGTCATGATGCGCAACGTCCAGTACACGCGCGACAACGGCGGCGGCCCTTCGACGAAGAAGGAGCAGGAGGACATGGGTGCGACGCTCGCGGTCCACTACCGCTTCGCAGACAGCAACTGGGGCATCGGCGCGCGCGCCTCGATGATCTGGCTCGACGACGACTACCTCACGCTCTCCTCGGGTCCCCAGGGCAACGTGACGACCATCGACCTCGAGGACACGATCACCGAGTTCGGCGTTGCCGTGAACTACTTCTTCCACGACCACAACAACAAGATCACGGCTGACGTCCTGTTCATCCAGGACAACTCGGGCGTGAACTCGTCGAGCGCCGGCTACATGCACGGCGCGTCGCGCGGCGTCCTCGTCGAGGACGGCATCTTCGTCCGCGTCCAGTGGCAGCTCAGCTTCTAATCTCGCGCTGACGTCGTCCGGACCTCCTTGGCGACGTCGGCCCTCCCGGGGGGGCGCCCTTCACGGGGCGCCCCCCTTTTCTCCGCTCCCCCCCCTTTCCCCCGCGCGACCCGCCCCGGGTCGTGCCCGAGGAGTCTCCATGACCCGTCGTCTGCTGACCGTCGTGCTCGTCGCCGCGTTCTGCGCCACGTTCACCGCCTGCTGCGGGACCTGCATCAAGGACCCGCCGTGCTGCAAGAAGCCGGAGGCCGCCAAGTGATCCGGGCCCTCCGCACCCTGGCCGCGACGTTCGTCGCGGGGGCCGCGCTCGTCGGTTGCTGTGCCGGTGGAACCTGCATCAAGGAACCGCCCTGCAAGTGCGGCGAGGACCCCTGCTGCCTGTCGCCGATCCAACAGAAGTCGCTCGAAGCGAAGACCCACGCGCTCCCCACGGGGCCCGTGGCCTACACGTACGAGGAGAAGACCTACATCCTCCTCACCGAGAAGGGCGTCGCGGAGTTCAAGAAGGACCCCGGCGCGTTCGAGGAAAAGGGGGCGACCCGCCTCATCCGGAAGGGGAAGACGTACCGCGTCGACCTCAACCCGGGCTCGGGGAACGAGCCGGACTGGGCCTCGATTGCCGCTCGCGCCTCGCCGTTCACCTGGGTGCCGCCGCCGAAGAAGAAGTAGTCGCTGCCGATCCCGAGCGGTCGCACCTCACGGGCCGGGCCTCGCGTCGAGAGCGCGAGGCCCGGCCCGTCGCCCTTGGGGCGATGGGGAGCGACGGGGGGGCGATGCGGGGCGGACGCCGACGACCGGGTGGAGCGAGCGGGGGCGGTCCCGAAGCGCGGCGCCGACGGGTTGATCGACGTAATCCATTTGTGGATAACTGGTTGCGCCGATTGCCTTACGTCGGAAGAAATCTACCGAGATCTTTACAAAGGCTTGAAGGTCGGCAGCGACGCTCCGCGCACTTCCCTCTCCCAAGGAGTCCCGAGTGCGCAAGCCCTTCTCGTTCGTGACCGCCGCGGCGCTCGCCGCGCTGGCAACCTTTTCGTCGCGCGCCGACGCCGACAGCCTCGTCGGCCTTCCGGAATACGCGACGACCGGCGGCGTGTCCGGCGACCTGACGAGCGTCGGGTCGGACACGCTCAACAATCTCATGACGTTCTGGGCGGAGGGCTTCCAGGGCCTCTACCCGAACGTGAACCCCGCCATCGAGGGCAAGGGGTCGACCACGGGTCCGCCCGCCCTGACCCAGGGCACCTGCCTCTTCGCGCCGATGTCGCGCGAGATGAAGGCCGAGGAGATCCAGAAGTTCGAGGCGAAGTTCGGCTACAAGCCGACCGGCGTCCGCGTGGCGCTCGATGCCTTGGCGGTCTTCGTCGGCAAGGACAACCCGGTCGCGAGCTTTACGATGGAGCAGGTCGACGCGATGTTCTCGTCGACGCGTAAGCGCGGCGCGAAGGCCGACGTCACGACGTGGGGCCAGGTGGGCCTGACGGGCGAGTGGGCGTCGCTGCCGATCTCGCTCTACGGCCGCAACAGCGCGTCGGGCACCTACGGCTACTTCAAGGAACACGTCCTCAGCAAGGGCGACTACAAGGCGACCGTGAAGGAGCAGCCGGGCTCCGCGGCCGTCGTGAAGGGCGTGACCGAGGACCGCGCCGGCGCCGGCTACAGCGGCATCGGTTACTCGACCGCGAGCGTGCGCGCCGTGCCGATCGTCGGCAAGGACGGCAAGCCCCACGCGGCGGACAAGGCCAACGTCTACAGCGGCGCGTACCCGATCTCGCGCGCGCTGTTCGTCTACGTGAACAAGGCGCCGGGGCAGGCGTTGCAGCCCCTCGTGAAGGAGTTCCTCCTCTACGTGCTGTCGCGGGCCGGCCAGGAGGTCGTCGAAAAGGACGGCTACATCGCCCTGACGCCCGACATCGTGGTTGCCGAGCGGGCGAAGCTCAACTGAGCCCACGCGCTTCCTCCGGGGGCGGGCTGCCGAACGGGCGGTCCCGCCCCCGCCGTTCCTCCGTCGGGGCTTTCCGCCGCCCCCGTTGGCCCGATCCCGCCGCGCCCCCTCCCCGTTGCCTGCCCCCGAGTCCTAGACGAGGTCGCTGCCCGTGACGACGGACCCCGAGCCCGCCGCGCCGACCCCGTCTCCGACCCCCGACCTGCCGGCCCCGATCGTGGGGCCCCGGGCGACCGCGCGCAGCGTCAAGGTTGCCGACGCCGTCGCCGGGGGCGTCGTCCGCCTCGGCGGGACGCTGGTGATCGTCGCCGTCGTGGGGATCCTCGTGTTCCTCGTGGCGACCGTCCTCCCCCTCTTCCGCGGGGCGAACGTGACCGCGGCGTCGTCGGTCGGGAAGGTCCCGGTCGACGGCCAGGTGCGCTGTCTCGTGATCGACGAGTATCGCGTCCTCGCGGCCGCCGTGGGGGAGGCGCCCGAGGTCGTGGTCTTCCGCCCGGACGACCCGGGCCACGTCGTCGCCCGGTTCCCGATCCCGGGCCTCGAGACCACGCGGTTGTCCACCGCAGCGCGGTCGATCCGTACGAAGGACTTGGTCGTCGGGACCACCGACGGTCGGGTGGCGTTCTTGGGGCTCTCGTTCGCCTCCGACTACGCGTTGGGCACCGAGGGCGACGCCCTGCGGCGCCGCATCGCGTACGGGCGCGTCGAGACCGTGGACGGCGCGGTGGTCCAGCGCAAGGCCGGCGGCACCATGCTCCGCGTCCGCTGCGTCGTCGAGCCGCGCGGCGTGCTCGACCTGCCGCCCGGGGCCGGTCCGGTCGCGGCGGCGGCGTACGCGACCCACGAAGGCGAGGGGGTCGCCACCGTGCTGGGCGCCGACGGACGGGCCCACGTGGTTCGCCAGGGGGCGAGCGAAGGCGAGGGCGCCGCGGCGACCACGTTCGCGCTCGAGGCGCTCGAGGCGGGGGGCATGGACGTGCCCGGGGATCTCTTCACGACGCTCGTGGACGAGGAGTTGCGCAACGCCTGGTTCGTCGCCCGCGACGGCGTCCTCCTCCGCGTCGACGTCCGCTCGCGCCCGGCCGTCGCGCGGGAGGTGCGCCGGACCGACGCCGGCGACGGCGCGCGTCTCACGGCCGCCGCGTTCCTGCTCGGCGACCAGTCGCTCGTCCTCGGCGACGACCGCGGTCGCGTCGCGATGTGGAGCCCGGTCCCGTTGAACGCCCGGCTCGCTGCGAACCGGGCGGACCCGGGCGACGGACGCGTCGTCGAGAAGATCCGCGAGCTCGAGCCGTACGCGTCGCCGGTCGTGTCGATCGCCGCGTGCCCCACGCGCCTGACGTATTACCTCGGGCACGCCGACGGCTCGATCACCGCGGCATACGCCGTCAACGACCGGATCCTCGCGCGCGTCCAGGCGTTCGGGGGCCCCGTGGGCGCGATCGCCGTCGGGATCAAGGACGACGGCCTTCTCGTCGTCGGCCCCGGCGAGGGATTCCGGGCGTTCGACGTCGACGCGCCGCACCCCGAGACCAACCTCAAGGCGCTCTTCCTCCCCGTCCACTACCAGGGGTATGCCGAGAAACAGCTGCGGTACGAGTCGTCGGCCGGCAGCGACGAGGCCGAGCCGAAGCTCTCGCTGGCGCCTCTGCTGTTCGGCACGTTCAAGGCGACCTTCTACGCGATGCTCTTCGCGCTCCCGCTGGCGTTGCTGGGCGCGCTCTACACCTCGCAGTTCATGCACCCGCGCGTCCGCGCGGTCGTGAAGCCGGCGGTGGAGATCATGGCGAGCCTTCCCAGCGTGGTGCTCGGGTTCGTCGCGGCACTCGTGCTGGCGCCGGCCATCGAACGGGTCGTCCCGGGCGTGTTCGCGGCGGTGCTCTCCCTCGGGATCGTCGGGTTCCTCGCGGGCCTGGTGTGGTACGTGCTGCCGCCCGAGGTCCGCAACGGCATGGGATCCGGCGCGCGCCTCCTGATCGCGGCGGCGCTGGTCGGCTCCACCTGCTGGCTGTGCGTGGCCCAGACGCCGTGGATCGAACACGTGCTGTTCCAGGTTCGCCTGCAGGACGGGCGCACGATCGCCGACTTCCGCCAGTGGATGGACGCCCCGCGGTCCGCGGCGTTCGGCGACGGCTCGAGCGCGTCGGGTCTGCCGCTGCTGCGGGTGACCCTGGGCGCCGTCGCCGCGGTCCTGGGGCTGTTCGTCCTGCCGCGGTGGCTCGCCCGCGTGCTGCCGGCGGCGCTTCCGAACGTCGCCCGCACCGCGGCCCAGGTCGTCGGCTGCGCCGTGCTCCCGGCGGTCGCGTTCGTCCTGCTGGCGCCGCTCGTCGAGGGCGCGGTGTTCGGCGGGGACTTCCGCTGGTTCCTGGTCGGGACCGACGACCCGACCCACGGCATCGTCCTCGACCAGCGGAACAGCCTCGTGGTGGGCATCGCCATGGGCTTCGCGGTGATCCCGATCATCTACACCATCGCCGAGGACGCGCTCTCCGCGATCCCCGACTCGCTGCGCTCCGCGGCGCTCGGCTGCGGCGCCAGCCCGTGGCAGGCCTCCACGCGTGTCGTGCTCCCGGCGGCCATCCCGGGCATCTTCTCGGCGGGCATGATCGGGTTCGGGCGCGCCATCGGCGAGACCATGATCGTCCTCATGGCCGCCGGCGGCACGGCGATCATGGACATGACGATCTTCAACGGGTTCCGCACGCTCAGCGTGAACATCGCGACCGAGCTCCCGGAGGCCCCGGTCGAGGGGACCTTGTACCGCGTCCTGTTCCTCGCGGGCCTGCTCCTGTTCGGGATCACGTTCGTGCTCAACACGGTCGCCGAGGGTGTCCGGATCCGGTTCCGCCGGCGGTTCAAGGGGCTCTGACGTGAACGCACCTTCCGCCCACCCGCCGCTCCCCCCGTCGCCCTTCGGCCGGCTGTTCCGTGACGGCCACCCCTGGGTGTGGATCACCCGCTGCGGGACCGCGCTCCTCCTGCTGATGGTGGTCGGGATCGTCGGCATCGTCGTCGTCAACGGGCTCTCGACCTTCTGGCCCCGCCGCCTCGTCCGCTACGAACTGAAGGACGGCACCGTCGTGGTGGGTGAGGAGATCAAGCGGGAGGTCCGCAAGGTCGGGCAGGACAGCCGGAAGGAGGTCCAGGTCTTCCTTCGCGTGGGCAACCGCGACCTCTTCGGCAGCGGCGGCGACTTCCGGTGGATCCGGGCCGACGACGTGTCGGCCGTTTCGACGCCGGACGACCTGCTGGTCTTCGAGCGCGTCGAACACGGTCCCGCGTACGGTCGGGTGCGGCAGGTGATCGAGGTGGACGTCGTGGACGGAAAGCGGACGAACCGGGT
>Ga0163144_10022234_pt1 | contig 12574 bp, 7 predicted proteins | sample OliLak19BULKMAT1_FD_123175 | JGI IMG/M metagenome (GOLD analysis project Ga0163144, IMG submission 123175) | Freshwater microbial mat bacterial communities from Lake Vanda, McMurdo Dry Valleys, Antarctica - Oligotrophic Lake LV.19.BULKMAT1 | ecosystem: Environmental > Aquatic > Freshwater > Lake... | reverse complement strand
CTCCGGTTGAACATTTTGTTCAATGGCCGCTTGAATCTCGTCTTGTGTCGGCCAAATTTCTCGGAAGTAGACTGGCTTTCCATCGGGATCGTGTCCGATCGGCTCGGTTTCGAAATCGACTTCAACCGTTCCCGCGATCGCGTATGCGACGACCAGGGCGGGACTTGCTAGATAGTTGGCACGGGTATGCGGATTCACTCGTCCCTCGAAATTGCGATTACCACTTAGCACTGCGGCCGCAACGAGATTTCCCTCGTGGATTGCATTCGAAACCGATTCTGGCAGTGGACCGCTGTTACCTATGCAGGTTGTGCAACCGTAACCGACAACATGAAATCCGAGTTGCTGCAGGGGTTTGAGCACGCCCGCTTTTTCGAGATAGTCCGTAACGACGCGGGAGCCGGGTGCCAAGCTTGTTTTCACAAATGACTTCACTGTCAACCCGCGGGCCACCGCTTTCTTTGCAAGTAGTCCGGCACCGAGCATGACCGATGGATTGCTGGTGTTGGTACACGAAGTGATCGCTGCAATCACAACCGAACCGTGTCCTATACTAGAGCTGCGCCCGTTATCCTCAACCGTTGCGGTCGAACTCAGCTGTTCGCTTGACAATCCGAAACCGCGTTCCGAAATCGGTGCGGAAAGAGCTTTGGCAAACGATGCCTTTAAAGACTTCAATGCAACGCGATCCTGGGGACGCTTGGGCCCAGCAACGGAAGGCTCTACACTGCTCAAGTCCAGCGTGAGCACTTTGGTGTAATTCAAATCTGAGCTTCCGTCGACGCGGAACAACCCCTGCTCCTTGCAGTATCTCTCTACGAGTTCGACTTCATCCGAAGTTCTGCCGGTGCGTCGCATGTAGACAAGAGTTTCGTTATCCACAGGAAAGAAGCCCATGGTTGCTCCATACTCGGGCGCCATGTTGGCTATGGTCGCTCGGTCTGCTAGCGACATCCGCGAAACTCCTTCGCCAAAGAACTCAACAAACTTATTAACGACTCCTTCTTTTCGTAGAATCTCAGTCACTCGCAATACAAGATCCGTTGCTGTTGCGCCCGGGGCCAACTTGCCTAAAAGTCTCATACCGACAACTTCTGGCATCAGCATATAAAGCGGTTGGCCCAGCATGGTAGCTTCAGCTTCGATACCACCGACTCCCCAACCCAATACGCCCAGACCATTGATCATTGTCGTATGCGAGTCCGTTCCGACTAAGGTGTCCGGATACGCGACTGCGCCAGCATGATCCTTACCGGTGAAGACAACTTTCGCGAGGAACTCCAAGTTCACTTGATGGACGATGCCTGTGTTAGGAGGAACCACTCGGAAATTATTGAAAGCTTGTTGGCCCCAACGCAGGAATTCGTATCGCTCCTTGTTGCGCTCGAACTCGACCTCTACGTTTCGAGCGAGCGAGTCTGCCGTACCGAAATAGTCGACTTGAACGGAGTGATCGATGACTAAGTCGACAGGAATAAGTGGATTGATCTTGTTTGGATCACCGCCCAATGCTTTCATACCATCTCGCATGGCTGCAAGATCGACTACCGCAGGCACGCCGGTGAAGTCCTGCAGGACCACGCGTGCGGCTTTGAATGGCACCTCGAGCTCGGCAGGCTTTGCGGCATTCCATTTTGCAAGATTGACAACGTCGGCTTCGGAAACCTGGTAGCCATCGCAGTTCCTCAAAACCGCTTCAAGAAGGACGCGGATCGAGAAGGGCAGTTTCGAGACCGGTGCAATTCCATCCTTTTCTAGTTTTGCAAGTCGGTAAATCCCGAGTTGGCCCATGGGCGCTTGAAAGGAATCTCGTGCGCCAAACGGATCGGTCAGTCTCTTTTGGGTGGTCATAGCAGGCTAGTGTGGAAATTGGAGGGAGGGTGACATGGGACAGCTATTGTAGCTTGGTCAGTCAAAAGAAAAACGGCCCGTGCAAGGATACCTCGCACAGGCCGTTTTGGATTTATCGAAGTTCTGACCCTATTTTGCTGGCGACCCGTTCCCTTAGGTCCAGTGTCGCGAGCTCAACAGGCCGAAATCAATTACTTGCAACCGCAACCCGAAGCTGCTGGAGCAGGAGCTGCACAACCGCAACCGGTCGAAGCTGCTGGTGCTGCACATCCACCGCCACAAGCACTGCCGCTGATTGCAGCACCGCCGCAACCCGAGGCCGCTGGAACCGATACAGGAACTGTTACGGTTTGTGGAACCATCTTGCAGACGGTTACAGCAACTTCTTCGGTAACTGTGTAAGGAACACAAACGTTGTATGTGTCTGTCTTCTCTTCGTTGACAGTGTCATAAACAGTTACGTTGTAGGTGTTGGTACGTTGTTCTGGAACCATTGTGCAAGTGACTACGTCCTTGGTCTTGGTTTCAGGAACCATGGTAACAACAGTCTTCATACGTGTTTTGGTTTCTGGTGTGCAGACAACTTTGCTCACGGTACGGGTCAGTTGCTTTGCAACAACGCTTGGAACCTTGACGGTCGCAGTGCGTTCTTCGGTCTTCATTACGCACTTGCTAACGTCGCGAGTACGTGTTTCCATTTCGGTAACGGACTTGTTAACAGTACGTTGACGTGTCTCAACGTTCATGACAGTCTTGCAAACGGTTCGTTGACGCGTTTCTGCTTGCATCTGGCACTGTTTGACAGTCCTTTGACGAGCTTCTGTAACATAGCTAACCTTGTTCACGGTTCGCATCTTGGTCTCGGTGGTCATGCTGCACTTCTTGACCGTTCGCATCTTGGTCTCAGTCGTGTAGCTAACCCTCTTGACTGTGTTTTGACGGACTTCGTCACGGCACAGCGAAACGGTGTAGGTGTAAGGCTCGTCAACCATTTGTCTTTGCATGGTTGTTACAGGCATTTCTTGTGTTACCACGTTTGGAACCCAAACCTTTTTGCAAACAGTGCGAGTCGTCATGACTGGCGCTGGAGCTGCACAACCACAACCTGTCGATGCTGCTGGAGCTGCACATCCGCAGCCCGATGCTGCTGGAGCAGGAGCGGCACAACCACAACCGGAGGAAGCAACAACGCCGCATCCGATAGCAACTGGAACTTCTTCTGTTACAGTTTGGTACGAGCCCATATCCTTGGTAACAGTCTTGGTGGTCGTTACTGGGAACGAACGGCAAACTTGACGAGTGCCAGTCTTTTGTTCGGTGTAAGGAACCTTGACAGTCGTGGATACAACTTCGTCTGTGTAAACAGGGACTTGAACGGTGTAAGCAACTTGTTCGTCTGTGTAGACAGGAACTTGAACCGTGTAAGGAACTTGGACTTGGGTTGTTACAGGCACAGAAACGTTGTAGGTCTGAACGACATCAACGTAGTGTGGAACTTGAACAGTGTAGTTCACTGTTTCGTTGACGTTCGATGGAACCTGAACCGTGTACGACTGTACTTCAGGAACGGTCTTGCACACTGCAACTTGGTAAGTCTGTTGTTCAACGACAGTCGATGGGACCTGAACGGTGTAGGTCTTAACGGTGTCGGTGTAGATGGTTTCGTTGACGGTATACGGAACTTCTTCAGTAACTGTCTTCGATACGTTAACTTGGTAGGTTTCTTCTACTTGGCTCGAAACTGGCGTGTTCACTGTATAAGGAACTTGCTTTGTCTCTTTCTTTGGAACCATCACGGTTGTCGTGCTGGTCTTTGGCTCTGTGCGTGGGACCTGTTTGGTCACTGTGTAAGTGCGAGTGCGAGCTTCCATCTTGGAAGCCGTCTTGTTGACGGTTCGCATTTCGGTAACTTGCGTTGGGACCATGATGGTCTTTTCAACGTAACTAACCTGTGGCGCTACACAACCACAGCCTGCACCACCACCAACAACCATACCGCTGACAACACTGCCGGTGGCAGTTGTGCTTCCGCAACCGCAGTCTCCTGCGAATACACTACTGGCCCCAAACAACATTGTGGCCAGCCCTAGGGCAAATCCTGGGCGAAACTTCATTGTAGTCTCCTCGACGATTAAAAATTGTGGCCACACGGCCAGTAAACACACCACTAAATTAGTCCGTCACAAACAAGATGTAGCGGATTGTGATTCAACGTTGCTGATCTAAGCAGACATGGACGTTCGCGGGTCATAGAAACCACCCGAACCAGGCAAAAGTCATTTTCACCCCTCCCCAAACCTGTGACCACGAGTTTAGCCAAGAGAACAGGTTAGGGAAGATCTTTAGGAATAAATTCCCTAAATTTCCTATTTTTGCTAACCGAATCAATTGAAACAATCGATTCGACCTGAGCTCGTGAGTAGAAACCACAAAAGTGGAGGTACAACAAGATCCATTGATCCTGTTGATGCTTAACAAAGAAAGTACCCATCACACTCCGTGTGATGTTGCCTCAAAAACCAAAGGTTACCAAAGTTTTTTGAGCTGCGGAAATCACACGGAGTGTGATGGGTACTTTAAAATCACAGCCTCTGAAAGGGGGAAATCCTATTTCTCTCTGACTATTGGCTGAATCTCCAATGTCATCAACTTGCCTTCTCGCAAGAATTTGATGGGATAAGCTCGGTCGGCTGGCAACTGCTCTACCAAACTCTTGAAATCTTCCGGCGTAAACACTTTCTGACCGGCCAACTCCTGAATCACATCCCCAATCTCCATCCCAGCCCTGGTTGCAGGTGAATTCGCCGTCATCTTGATTAGCTCAACGCCGCCACGTACCGGTATCTTCAGTTCTTCCGCCAAGTACTGAGGGATGACGTCAACCGTTGCGCCAAGCTTCGCCCGCCGGACCTCGCCGAATTCCAATAGCTCTTTCGATATCCACTGAACTCGCCGAATCGGAATTGCAAAGCCGATCCCCTGAAATTGTCCAGTCGTCGTCGGAATGGCCGTATTGATCCCGACCAATGCACCGTTCAAGTCGAGCAGGGCTCCCCCCGAATTGCCTGGATTGATAGTCGCATCCGTTTGCAAAAGCTGCCCCTCCAACAAACCGCGGATCGTTCTCCCCTTGCTACTGATGATTCCAACACTCACCGTCTGATCCAACATGAAAGGACTGCCAATCGTCATCACCCAATCACCAATCGCCAACGCATCCGAATCGCCAATCGCGGCTGCTGACAACGGGGCCTTGGTCGCAATACGAAATACTGCGATATCGCTAGATGGATCGGACAACACATCCTTGCCCAGCAGCACGCGACCATCCGCCAATCGAACTCGAATTCCCTTACTCCCTTTAATGACGTGGTGATTGGTAATACATAACCCATCCTCCGAAATAATCACTCCAGATCCAATGTTGAATGCCGAAGAGTCTTCCTCTAGCAAATCCAAAATATCCAACGTTTCGTCCACATCGGATCGCTTGGCCAGCACAGTGACCACGCTCGGCATCATCTTGGAAGCGGCCGATTGAAACGCCAACGCCAATCCGCGAGCCTGCTCCTTGGCCACGCTCAAGCGAGCTGCATCCGCGCTCTCTTGAGCCACTAACAGACTGCTTAGGCCAACTTGCACCGCGATTAAAGTCGCGATGACCATTATGCGAAACCGATATCTCGTCAAATTCAACATCATTCGAAACCCTATCTCTACTCGCACTGTTTATCACCAAAACCAAGAGTCGGTCCTACCGATCGGTTATCATACGATCTACGCAACCCACAATGGTTCCGTCCAGTTTACTCCATTCATTCTAATTTAGTTGTCCCAAACATGATTCCCGCAGTCGTCATTGCCCACAAACGAGATCGGTGCACCTTATCCAGCGACGAAATCAAGTTCATGATCGACGGATACGCCCAAGGTACTATCCCGGATTACCAAATGTCTGCCCTGGCCATGGCCATTTATCTCAATGGCATGTCAGATCGAGAAATTTCTGACCTCACCGATTCAATGATCGCAAGCGGATCGAAATTAGGCAGAGTCGGTGATACTCCTCGAGTCGACAAGCACTCAACGGGTGGCCTTGGCGACAAAACGTCTCTCATCCTGGCTCCGCTTCTTGCATGCTGCGAGTTGCAAGTACCGATGATCAGCGGGCGAGGACTCGGAATCACTGGCGGTACCCTTGATAAACTGGAAGCCATCGAAGGCTTTCGCACAAATCTCTCCGAAACAGAAATCGATCGCCAACTGGAAAGTGTCGGCTGTGTCATTACGGGTGCGACCGAATCGCTGGTCCCGGCAGACAAAAAACTCTATGGCTTGCGCGATGTGACCGCCACGGTCCCTTCCATTCCGCTGATCACCGCCAGCATCATGTCAAAAAAGATCGCCGAATCGCTGGACTCGCTCGTGCTGGATGTCAAATACGGAAGCGGAGCCTTTCTAGGGACCGAAGCGCTGGCCGAAGCACTCGCCGCGTCTTTGATTCGTGTTGGCACCTTAGCCGGCGTTCTAACGACGGCACTCATCACTGACATGACTCAACCATTAGGTGATATGATCGGCAACGCCTGCGAAGTGGACGAATCGATTGCCGTACTTCAAGGTGGTGGCCCGATCGATGTGCGTGAACTGACCATTGAACTTGCCGCTCGACTGCTCATCAGCACAAAACGTGAAAACCAACTCGACGAAGCCCGCGGTCGACTCGGGAAACTGCTGGATAGCGGTGCCGCCATGGACCGCTTCGAACGCATGGTCCACGCTCAAGGTGGCTCGCTCACCGCAGTACGACCCATCGGTCAATGCAAAGACTATCTCGCCAAGTCCGACGGATATCTTCATTCGATCGACGGACAACTCCTTGGACAAGCGATCATCGCTATGGGCGGAGGAAGAATCGTAGCAGGCCAAGCTATCGATTTTTCCGTCGGACTCCAAATGCATTGCAAGGTCGGTGCAACACTCTCTGCAAATCAACCCATCCTCGCGGTCCAATGCGACGACGAAAACAAATCGCAGTTAGCAATGCAGTTGATCGATCAAGCCATAGTTGTTTCCAACGAACCACCTCAAGTCCCGCCGCTATGGCGCGATTTTATTACAATATAATGAACCCCTTTTGAATGCTATCGCCCCCTATCGCCCCCTGCGAGCTTGCTCGTGGGAGCGCCAGCTTTGCAGCTAGTGCGTCGTCCAACCTAAAAGCTTGGGTTGGCAAACTTAGTTGCACGACGCTCCGCGTCGTGATTTAATAGTATCCGTCACACTCCGTGTGACGTCGGCAGTTCAAAAACCTTTGGTTTTTGAGGTGACATCACACGGAGTGTGATGAGTACTTTGTGCGACGCGGAGCGTCGCACAACAAAGGAAATACCGACCGATGAATACAGACATGTCTCTTATCTCGTTCTTACTATGCATTTCATACATTTGCCCAACGAGTTTTGCAGATGAGCCCCTCTTAGAAAAAACCGACGTCTTTCCCTCTGGAATGAACGGTGTGACGCTCTATCGAATCCCTGGAATCGTCGTGACGAACAAAGGGACAGTCCTCGCTTATTGCGAAGCTCGAACGAACTCTCGTTCCGATTGGGGTGAAATCGAAGTCCACCTGCGCCGCTCCACCGACGGTGGCTTGACATGGGACATACCTAAACAAATCGCGCATCTCGCCGACCGCATCGAAGGCAATCCGACCAAGCAGGTCGACGGAGCTCGTGAGCAAACCGTAAACAACCCGGTCGCTATCGTGGATCGAACTACGGGTACCATCGAGTTCCTATATTGCATCAACTACGCTCGATGCTTCTCGATACGAAGCGTCGACGATGGCATTACATGGAGCAAACCGGTCGAGATCACGGAAACGTTCCAACCTTTTCGTAAACTTTATGACTGGAAAGTGATCGCAACTGGCCCCGGCCATGGTATCCAACTCCAAAGCGGTCGACTCGTTGTCCCAATCTGGTTAGCCTACGGAAAGATAGGGGAACATAAACCGTCTGCTGCTGCGACAATCTACAGCGACGATCATGGAAAGACTTGGCTAGCGGGCCAGATCGCAGTTCCCAATGAAGGCGCTTTCGGCGACCCAAACGAGACGATGATTGCCACCCTGTCCGATGGCCGTGTCCTGCTCGTTACTCGAAGCGTTTCCAAACCGAACCGAAAACTCATCACCATCAGTCCCAATGGCGCAAGCGACTGGAGCGATCCGGCCTTTCACGATTCTCTTTGGGAACCAATCTGCATGGCCAGCATCATCCAACATCCATCAACCCCAGCCACCATGCTCTTTTCAAACCCTCATAGCCTTGGACGCGATAAGCTTGGCAAAGAGATTCCGGCCGGCCGAGGCAAGCGAGAGAATTTGTCCATCAAATTGAGTCGCGACGACGGAAAGACATGGCCTCGGAACAAGACGCTGGAACGAGGCCCAAGCGCCTATTCGGATCTGGCTGTGTTGCCGGATGGCAAAGTGCTTTGCCTGTACGAAGCGGACAAGGCAATAGTCTGTGCACGCTTTAACTTGGAATGGATTGCAGCGCCATGACAGGCTGTGATTTTATATGCTAGGTGCAAAACATCGTCGTCTTTTGCTCCGCAAAAGTGCGTTAACGAGGCGTTCTTTCGCGGAGCGAAAGGCGACAATAAAAAAATCAAAGCCTCTGAGTGTGCTGTGTCACGCTAACGCGGGCGCAATAGCTGGAGGATCGTGCTTTCCGATTCGGTGTCGGGCATGTTGTAGCCAGCAACTCGGCGTAGCTCAATGTTCTTCATAAGTCCTTTGTGACGGGCTTCGCCTCTCTCCTCGGTCCATTTCGGTCCCTTGATCGCTAGCAGCCGGCGAAACTTATGCCAGTCTTCTTGAAGCCAAGTACAGATTCGCGATAACGGACCAACCGCTCGTGCCGTCAACGTGTCGTAACGGAATTCCTCAAGGACTTTTTGAACGCTAAGCGGATATACCGGGATCTTCAACTTCAAATGATCGATGACACGAGTAGCGACGGTCATCTTTTTGGCAACGCTATCGCAAAGTGTGACTTGAACATCGGGCCGAAGGATCGCAACGAGAATTCCAGGTACGCCACCACCTGCTCCGATATCTAAGATCTCTTCGTTTGGCTCTAATAGTTTCGCAAGGTGCCAGGCGTCCAGTAAATCCCGCTTAACGAATAGCTCCGGCGTCGTGTGGCGGGTCAAGTTGATACTTTGATTCCACGACCATATTTGCAGACAATACTCGGCGATACTGTTCCACGCGTCGGGCGAGACATCGTTGATCTCAAGTGCCGTCGCATAGGATCGCAATTGTGGCAAAAGATCCGAGACATCTCCTTGGAACATAACCGGCTTTGGCTTACTCTCAGATTCACTTGGTGGCGTTGGTTGATTTAAATTCATGCGTCCTTTTTTCAATCTACAGCAGGTCTAACAGTCGGTTCGAATTGGCAAACTGCAAAAAACACTCGAATTGCGACCAACCTCAAGTGTAACTTAGTGGTGGGCAAGGTGATACACTAACTCAGGAAATCAATCATGGAGTTTACCAATGGATAAGCGAGCATTCTTCGTTTTCGCCTTTTTTGGGATGGTTGCGGCGCTTTCTTGCCCCACGGCGTTTGGACAATCCCGAGACACGTCCCGATCGGTAATCGACGTCGTTCATTTAAAAAACCAAAAGCAAATTCGCGGGTTCGTTCTCAAAACAGATTCTAAGGATGAACTATCCATAGCCGTGTCGTGTGGGTTCTACGAAAAGGAGGACCGCGACGCGTATCTCAAAGCTTTGGAGAACGCAAAACAAGGATCGGACAAAGCCATGCAGCAACTCAGGGATAGACTCAAACGAACATTGGAACAACCGATCGCGGCTGACGGCCAACTTGGGATACAAAACCAACCTGGGATACAAAACGGAGCGTTTCAATTTTTCCTAAAGAAGGAACTTGAACGTGTGGATGCGGAGATACTCAATCGGCTGGGTGAAGATGTCCAGTTTCTCATTCTCAGGATCAAGTCCAACACAGTATCAAGCCTAAGCCTTGCGAATGACTTGAATCGAAAAATCGCCGTATGGAGTTGGTACGAACGGTTGGCCGACGTCGAAACGCGAAAGCCAAGCAGTCTTAACATCGAGTTGAAAGCGAAGAAAATCGATGCGGCGTCCACTCCACCGAGTCTCGCAAACCGTTTTTACCCGGTCGAGGAAAGCGAGGATCAATGGTCCATGAGGCTAGCGATTGTCTCGTACCGGCTCGACAAGCCGGTTGAGTTTCAGGGGTCAGGCGAATCGATGTTTTATATCGAAAATGGCCAAGCGCCCGACATGGCATCTTTGATGGGACAGATGATGCAGTCCCAAATGAGTACGTTGCTCGCTGAGTTATCCGGCGTTCCTAAGAAACCCACAGCTTCGAAAATAGAAGACACGGCATGGTTGCAGAGCGCCGTAAAGCAAGCGGAAAAGAAGAACGCGAAATACCTCAGAGCAACCCATGTTCGAACGGAACCAGTTCTCGACATTGCTACTGTCGATTCCGTATTCTTGGTTAAGTTAGAGTCCGGGAAATGGTCGACGGCATGGCAAGCAAACTCGGTTCAGTCCGCTGGCGAACAAAAGGAAGATGCGATGAAGAGAGTCGCAAACGATCCGCAGATCCAGTCCATTCAAACTCAGTTTGAAGCGTTGGGCGGCACTGGCGGACCGATGGACAAGGCTATTCGTATGGGCGCTGCTACTATGGCGGGACAGCGGTTTGTAAACGACGAATTTCTGCAGTTCACCGAGCGATACCTCAATCGGCTAAGCGTTCCACCGATCCAGGCTCAGAAATAAGCGCAAAAAAAGGTCGTGGTATGCCGCTCCATCGTCACACCACGACCATTGATGTCGGCCGATCAGTCTTGCAACTGATCCGACTTCCCAATCCGTGCTGATAGATTCATCGACAATCACGAACCACAAAAATGATCGTTATCGCTGCTGGCGAAAGGATCGTTACAATCGGAAAGATTTATCAACCTACCGAGTTGCTTGAAATGTTATTTGGGAATTCTGGAGCTGAACTGCCGATCGGGGATTGCTGATCACTGGAGATGCAACTCGATCCCTTGGAGGCAAGGACACCATCGGAGCCATTGGACGCGAGGCTGAAGCTGGATGCATTTCAGTTCCAACGTGGCCTTGGCCGCTCTGGCAAATTTGGCAACTGCAAGAACCGTTAATCGCTCCGCCCACGGAACAAACACCTGCACTACAAGGATCCGACGCGACATTGCACAGAGTCGAATTGGGTGTCTTGTATCGATTGATCAGTTTAGGCTTGCACCCAAGCGAACAACTTCCTGTCGAGCATTCACCTGGGGTGGACGCGGACGCGTGCAGTCCCTGTTTGCAATTGAAGCAGCTGCAACGCATGTCAACATGCTTTGAGATCCGACTCGCAATGGCCGCTCGTTCGCAAGCATAGTTATTCCAAGTATTTGGGCTCCAATCGCTGCAGTTCATGTAGGACGCAAGCTGGGAGTAGGGACGGCCTGATTCATGAGGAATAAATTCAGGAGTGGATTGAGATGATGGTAGCGAAAAATACTTTCCCGCCGATTCATCACCCATTTCGTCCCCGTTGGGAACGACCGCAGACGGCGCTAAAACCGAATGTTGTGCAGCGGGAAAAGCTGGAAGTGGTTTGAGATATGGCGATTGGGCTTGTAGTGCGGAAAAGCTAGCCAAAAACAAAACTGTTGCGTGCATCATGCTTCGCATGGTTTATACCCTGTAGAAAGTCGTCCGTGAGTCGATCAACTAAAAACGAAAATGGGCGATGGCGAAGTGCCCTATGCCGTGGCAACGTGAGCCACTTTCACTGCGGGACATGCCGCAGCGGGTTTCGCAAATTCGATCGCCCATGATCGATGAACAAAGATTGCACGCAAAGAGTTGGTTGGCAAACACACGTGCTCTTTTTTTTCGAATGTGACTCGTCTGTGATTGGGCTGTACTAAATAGTGATAGCTTTCGCATCGTTCCCATTTTCAGTGTGTCGTCAAATCAAATGAAACGAAGTTCAGATTTTCGCTAAGGTTTCACTGCTGTTCTCTTTCCACCCAATTTAAAGGTAGATTTCAAACTGCCGCCGTCTAAAATCCACCCGCTGACGCGGCGGGTTACTAAAATCGCACAAAATCCTGACCCCTGATATTCGCGGAATCCCTCAAACGACCTTGCATTCCGATCAGATTTAGACAGAATACGGAATATTGGAGAGGTGGCTGAGTGGTCGAAAGCACCGGATTGCTAATTCGGCGTAGGAAGAAATTCTTACCGCAGGTTCAAATCCTGTCCTCTCCGTTTTTGTTTTCGGTTTTTTGAGTGAGTTTTCATGTCGGCTTACCGACATGAAAACTCAGCCGTTGGTACGAGCGGCAGGTCAAATCAAAGGATTCCGATCCGGGGTGGCACGCCCTGAGACACGAAGGGCGTGTGAGTCGCCAGTGCCGCAACTCTAAAATAGGCCTGCACGATCAATTCGTGGGATAGGCTTCCAGCCTGTCGCATTGAAAATGACAGGCTGGAAGCCTATCCCACGTCAAAAATCGCACACCCATTGATCGACTGACCCTCAGTTGCCTAACAGTTCCGAGTTGAGGCGTCAGTGACATTTGCCAAGCTCCCCCCACGCCCATCGCTAACACTCTG
>Ga0163144_10022233_pt1 | contig 12574 bp, 18 predicted proteins | sample OliLak19BULKMAT1_FD_123175 | JGI IMG/M metagenome (GOLD analysis project Ga0163144, IMG submission 123175) | Freshwater microbial mat bacterial communities from Lake Vanda, McMurdo Dry Valleys, Antarctica - Oligotrophic Lake LV.19.BULKMAT1 | ecosystem: Environmental > Aquatic > Freshwater >... | reverse complement strand
TACGCAGAATGACTGGATCAAGGCGCAGATCGACAGCGGCGCTTACACGAACGACAGCGAAGTGTTGCGCGACCTGATCCGCAAGGCGCAGCAGGAAACTTCCGAGATCGAGGCCATTCGCGCAGCGCTCATCGAAGGCGAGAGAAGCGGCCTCAGCGCGCGCGGCCCCGGAGATATTCGCGCGGCGGTGAAGAAGCGGAAGCTCCTGAATGGTTGATGGCCGCTATCATTTAACCCAGGCGGCCGATGCGGACCTCGAACGCTTGTACGAGTGGGGCATTGAACGCTTCGGCGTGAAAGCGGCGGACGAATATTATGAGGGGCTGATCGCGCGCCTGGTGCAGATCGCGGATACTCCGCAGATATGGCAAGATGTCGATCATATCCGCGCTGGCTATCGCCGCTCGGTGTATGTCGCGCATTCTATCTATTTCCGGGTCGAGGCGAGTGGCGTCTTGATCGTGCGCGTCCTCGGGCGCGAAAATCCGCAAACCAGTCTTCCGAATGACTAACCGATGATCAGGGCAGACCGGTCATCGGTAAGCCACGCCGATATCAGGCCGGACTTCGCCGCAATAAGACACTCCGAATTATGTGCAACAGTGAGCGTAACCAGATGCCGCATTGATCGTCCCTCCAAAAATGTTGGTGCATATCAGATCGGATTCTTCGATAGACTACATCAGCTTGCCTTGATCGGACGAAAACCTGCAGCTGCGATCCATTCGCTGTCGTCCGGCGTATTGATCTTATGCATCGGGCTATCTTTGTTTTGTTCACTGCGCTGATTTATGCGGGCGCAGCTATGACCAGCGCCGCAGCGCCGAAGGAAACGTCCATGACCCCGCTGATTTCATTTCAGTCACCAGAGGAGGCGCGCGCCTGGCGTACCGTCAATGACAACGTCATGGGCGGCCGCTCTGAAGGCGGGAGCATCATCGAGGACGGCCAGCTCGTCTTTGCAGGCGTAGTCAATACGGACGGCGGAGGATTTTCTTCGGTTCGCCGCAGCATGCAGCCCGGCGACCTGGAAGGAAGCAGGGCCTTCGTCCTGTCGGTAAAATCAGATGGCCGGTCCTATAGGCTGGTAGCTCAAACCAACGAGCGTTTCAGGGGTCGTTACGTTTCTTATCAGGCGCCAATCCCTGTCACTCCAAAGGGCGAGTGGTCGGACATTCGGGTCGCATTCAGTGATTTTGTCCCAAGCGTTTTCGGCCGCAGTGTTCCGGCCACTGCTTTTTCGCCAGAGGAGGTCACGGAGCTCGGCTTAATCATTGCAGATAATGTCGATGGTGATTTTGCTTTGAGCGTCAGATCGATCAGCATCGAACCCTAGAAATGCTATTTCTTGCAAAGCCCTGAGCGCAGATTGGGTTCATCAGCAGACCTGGGCGACGGGCAGAGTCAGTTGAATTGAGATACGAGCATACTAGGCTCCCAAGAGGCCAGAAATCGCAGATTGCGGGCGAAGTTCAGCCGACGACAGCAATATGCCGCTGTCTGTGCTAACCTGGATAAATGGAAGTGGCTCCAACCTTCAGCGAAGCGGCCAGAAGGCTCGGAATTGCTGCCGCGCTCGGTGTTGCTGTGCTCTGCCCTGTCTACGCGATTTCGTTGGTCATAGGCTTACTGACCCTCCCAACGTCGCAGGACCCGATTGGTGATCCGATCTTCTGGATCTTGGAAATCCTGATCCTGCTGCTGGCCCCGCTGATGGTGATGCTGGCCGCCGCAATACATGCATGGGCTCCGCAAAGGGCGAAGGTATTCGGTCTTCTGTCACTTGTTTTCATGAGCTTGATGGCGGTCATCACATGCAGCGTCCACTTCGTCATTCTGACTGTTAGCCGCGACACTGCGGTGGCCTCTCTGGAATCAGCGCCGCTGTTCCTGGCTTTCAGATGGCCCTCGGTCGTCTATGCCCTGGATATACTGGCCTGGGATGTCTTCTTTGGGCTTTCGACATTGTTTGCTGCCTGTGCACTTGACGGGGGTCGTTTGACTTCCTGGATTCGCGGCCTCCTGATCCTTAGTGGCGTGCTCGCATTCGCCGGGATGAGCGGCGTCGTTTCGGGCAATATGCAGCTGCGAAACATTGGAATAATCGGTTATGTCGGCGTGTTCCCCGTTGCGGCAGCACTGCTTGCGGTCTTGTTTATGAGAACAAACCCGCGTCCGGCTGTTTAGGGCCAGGTCGGTTCCCATGGTCATCGCCACCCAACGGCAGAGTCACCTCAGTCCGGCCATCGGGATGCCAGGTCGTTACCCGGCAGGCCTTCGCCGAAGGCAGGCACTCACTACACGCAATACGCCGCGCCTGATGGCAGCAATTTGTGAGTGGAGCGGAGCGAGCCTCCCGACTGTTTGCCCGCACCCGTCATCGCCGGGTCCAGTACATTAAGTTCGGATGAAGATGCTGAAGGTCTCGGTCTACGGGGTTGCAGGCAGCCGGGCGCCCTACCATTTCTTCAGTATGCGGACCGGGCCCCTCTGGCGGCAGCAACCTCGACAGGAAGCTGCTGTGATGTCGGACCGCACCGGGAGAACCGGTGCAGGCCTGGAATTGCCCAAAGCGCTCTGCGTCGCCCTCTCCCGAATGCACACAAGAGGAGAGACCCATGAACTCGAGATACATCAATGCGCTTGTCCGGCGCCATACCGGCATAGAACGCCAGATCGAGCACGCGCAGAAATCGCCTTGTCCTGACGCGCTGCTCATCTCTCGGCTCGAAAAAATCCGCCTGCAGTGCCGAGACCAGATGAAGGAAGCGATCACTCAGAAGCGCATCCCAACCAATGGAGACCAGCGGTCTCGCTTCCCCAAGGCGTCAGCCAGGTTGACGCAGGCATATCAACCCCAACCGAACGGAGGCGCGTGAACCATGCCGCTTGTTAACTCACCGATCGACGGCGCGCCGATGCGCCAAATCCACCGCTTCGGCATCGAGTTCGATGTTTGCCCGACAACGGGCGGCGTCTGGCTCGACAAGGGTGAGCTTGAAAAGCTCATCGCCCTCGTCAAGGAAGAGGCCTATGAAGTACGAGGTCATCCGAGTGGCGGAGCGACGTTCCGTGCCCGGGACGACGACGATGACGAACGGAGCCGTGGCCGTGATGGCGGCCGGAAGCGGTCGAGGCTCAGTGACATCTTCGACTTCTGATCCGTGACCGGCGCTGCTGCCTGACAGCCGGCAGCGCCGGCTGGTCAGCGAAGATCGAGATCGTCTGCCTCGAATCAAGATGCGACTGGCGCGGTCGATAGCGCTTATCTGCGTAGCGCTGCGCACATGAATCCGCATATGTAACGAGGCGGATCTATCGCCGTGAAAGATAGAAGGAAAACATGATGCGTACTGTTCTGGTGGCCGGTTTCGCACTGGTGCTTGCGGCCTGCGGAGATGCAGCCGACCTGCAACAATTGAAGCAGGGCGCGCTCGATCTAGGCGGGCAGGCGCTCGAGGCTGCAAGCGGCGCAGTGGATACCAAGACGGCCTGCGTTCTGGCCGGGCAATCGGAAGTATTCTGCGGCTGCGTGCAGGACAGCCTGGGGTCCGAGATCACCGGTGAGCATCTGGAAGCGCTGAAGAATGTGGTCAGCGAAAGTCTCAGCGGTGAAGGCTTGCCGGCCGCCATCGAGAAAGCCGGCAATGTTGACGCCCAGACCCGCGAGGCATTGGTGCAATGTGCAACAACGGCCGCCGTCGAAGGCGCTTTGGGCGAGGCGGGGAACTAGCCTTTCAACCACTCTGACCGAGCGGCTGTTTAGGGCCGAGGCTGTGTAAAAACGTGCTGCTGCGATTTTTATGCGCAACGAAAAGTCCCAATTCGCCGGGTATCGGGAACAGCTCGATTAGATCGCAGTCATGCTGTTTCTCCGGAGGCAGAATTTTCCAACCGCGCTGACCAATTCTGCGTTTTTACGCAGCCTCGGCCAAGGATGCCCGTGCCCTGAAATTTAGGCAATGGCGGGGCCGATGCAATCCTGCCGGCCGGAATGCAAATGGTGTCCAGACACGATTTCGCCGATAGCCGTCATCTGCGGCTTAGCTGACTGCTGACATTCTGGCGTCCGTGGCGAAAGACCAACAATGCGCCAGCATTACATTTACGCCTGTGACGCGACGCGCTTCCGACCGAACTAACCCTGTGATTGAAGTTGCTTGTATTGGAAACGCCAAGGCTGCAGCCATACCTAACCAAGGAGGAGATTTACATGAAAATCAATCTGGAACTGAACAAGCTTCTGGGCTTTCGGCTCTACTCGGCAGAAGTCATCGGCGGCAAGCAGGGCAACAAGACCGGCGGCGCGATGGGCGTGAAAACGGGCGGCGTCGCAGGCGTGAAAAATGGCGGTGGATACACCTAAAGTCTGACCTCAATTCGACGCGTTTTATGGCTTCGAAATTGCAAGAACGGCGCTGAGGTCCTCAGCGCCGTTTTTTGTCGAAGGTTTGTGATGATGGATGTGAGCTTTCGCCCCGATAGGCAGCGCGCCCGGAAACTCAATTTCCGAATGAACTCTGAACTTGGCGAAAGCCTGCAGCATGTCTGCGACCAGGCGCAAGGCGAGCTTTCATATGACCGCATCGCGCTTCGAACCCTTGTCGATCACTTGCTGGAAGGCAGGAATGTCCCGCCCGCAACATTCGCTCACTACTTCGAACTGGTAAAAGCCATCTATGCCGACGCTCGCGAAGAGGCGGAGCGGCGGCTGAAGCTGCTCGCGGAAACGGACCTATCCGCGCGCCCCCTCGAGATAACAGCCCTGGGAAGTCCGGAACTCGAAGAGGCGACACAGATCTACTTTGCAAAGTGGAGCGAGAACATGGGTCCGTCCCTTGGTTTTCGAGAACCGACGGGCAAGATCGCGCAGGAATTTCAGGTCAGGCTTTCGGAAGGGCTGGATCTGGTCCGCCAGGCATTGCCGGAACTCCATGGCGAGATCGAAGCGATCATTCATCAGATCGTCATTGTCGGAAGCAATCCGGAATCCAAGTATCAGGTCGACGGGGGATCCCACTTTCAGCTTTGGGGCGCCCTGTTCCTGAACGGCCACTTTCATCCAGATCGTATCGCGGTCGCGGAAGTCCTCGCCCACGAAAGCGCCCATAGCCTGTTGTTCTCTTTCTGCACGGACGAGGCCTTGACGAACAACGACGAGGAAATGACCTATAAGTCGCCGCTGCGCCCGGACCCTCGTCCGATGGACGGCATCTATCATGCAACATTCGTCTCTGCGCGCATGCACTGGGCAATGACCGAGCTTGCCAAATTTGGCGGCCTGACAGCCGACGAGCGCGCGCGGGCACTGAAGTGCGCGGAAGAAGACCGGCTGAATTTCCTGTCCGGATACGGCGTGGTCGAGCAACACGGCAACCTGACCGAAACCGGGGCCACGCTCATGGCCAACGCACGCGACTATATCAGGCGGTCCAGTCCTCTCACCACTGAGTAGGATCGATGGCAATCCTGTCACGCGCCTATTCTGGGATAGCCTGGTCCGCAGGGGCCGGCGCGCTCCAGATGGTGATCCGCCTGACGACGTTCATGCTAGTCGCCAGCCAGCTTGCGCCTGCCGAGATCGGCGCGTTTGCGATAGCCATGATGTTTTGCGGCTTTGCGGAAGTCCTGACCGCAACCCCGTTCGGCGAAAGCCTGCAACAGCGCAAATCCATCCGCAGGGCCCACCTTAACGCCACCTTCCTGTCGGTCCTGGTACTGACGATTTCCGGGGCAATCGTGCTGGCAGGCATGGCTCCGCTTATCGCGCACGCCTTTTCGAGCCCGGAGTCGGCGATCCTGATTCAGGTTCTGGCGGCGTTCATTCCACTCTCTTCCATTTCAGTGATCAACGGCGCGATTCTGGTGCGCAAAATGCGCTTTGACACGCTGGCACGGTCCGGCGCATCGGGCGCGGCCGTGTCCGGCGTTGTCGCCATCTCGGGCATGCTGCTTGGCGCCGGAGTCTGGAGCCTCGTTGCCGCGGAGATTGCCAGCCGCATCTACCAGTTTGTCTATGTCTGGCGCGCCGCGCGGTACGTGCCGGGCGGACGGACAAACCGGGCCGCGTTCACGGATCTGTTCCGGTTCAACATGAACTCCGTGCTGACCTATGTGATCGGATTTTTCGATAATGCCGCGCCTCGGGCTCTTGCCGGGTTCCTGCTCGGACCTGCCGCGCTCGGCTACCTGGTGATCGCACAACGGTTTACGGACCTTCTGGGTTCCCTTGTCCTCAGCCCGATTGCGGGCGTGACGATGGCATCTGTGGCCCGTCTTCAGTCAAACCCCGCGGAACGAAAAGCCCTTGTCCTCTCACTCTACCGGTTCGCCGCACTGGTCGGCTATCCGGCGTTCCTCGGCGCTGCGCTGATTGTCCCGGACATCGCCGGCTTGCTGGGCGACAAATGGGCGGCGTCCATTCTCATTGCGCAAATCCTGCTGATCCGGGGCATCCGGCTGACAACAGGGGCGTTTAATGTCGGCATCCTTCGCGGCGCCGGCCATAGCGGCGCACCCCTGGTTCTCCTCGGATCGGGCCTGATCCTGAACCTCGTCCTGATCCCTCCGGCGGCGACCTTCGGACTGACAGGGATTGCGCTGGCCATGCTTGTCCGCACGCTGCTGACCTGGCCCCTCGGGGTTGTGCTTATTCGGCGCGCAACCGGGATCAGCGCAAAGGATCAGCTGGTGGTCGGAACCCGCTACCTTATCCTGGCCCTGATCATGGCAGCGGTCATTGGCGCCGGCCAGCACGTGTGGACGGTCGGCGAACACGCCCTGCGCGCCTGCGTAGCGGCCCTGTCCGGCGCAGTCCTCTATGGTGCGCTGCTGGCAATGGGGTCGACGTCGAGCCTGATCGAAGCGGCACGGTTCTTGCGCGCGGGTGAACGAGGGGCTGCGTTCAGGCACCTTCGTGCAGCGCTTGGATTCTGAGTCATGATTGTATTCGTATCAACCGGAAGCCACACGTATACGCATCGCTATGTTGCCGCGAAGGTCGCTGGCTTCAGGCTGATGAGCTACCCTGAAATCTTCATGCGCAATCGCCTGCCAAAAGCGACGTACATATTCAGCGACTTCGACCGCCTGTCCTTCTTCCAGCTTGAACTCGCTGGGCACCTCTATCGTCAGCTTGCAGAGGCCGGGTGCCGCGTTCTGAATGATCCGGCTCGCGCGCTGCATCGCCTCGAACTTCTGCAGGGCCTCTATCGAGCTCAGCTCAACACGTTCAAAGCGTGGTCGGCGGCCCAGGTGTCCGAGGTCGATCGTTTTCCGGTATTCATCAGGAAGATCCGAGCCCACCGGGGTGTTCTGACCGACCTGATCCACGATAGAGGGGATCTGCATGCGCAGCTGGATCGGCTTCTCGGCGCCGGCATGCCCGTCAGTGATTTGATGATTGCCGAGTATGCCGCAGAGCCCAACGCCGACGGCGTGTTCCGGAAACTGTCAGTCTACAAGGTTGGCCCGACACAGATTGCGACGCCCAGCGTTCACGAAAGGCATTGGGCCGCCAAGTACGGAGAGCTGGGCGCTGCAGGCAAGGAGGGTTACATCAAGGACCTGGAAATGGTCCGGACAAATCCGTTCAAGGATCATCTCGAGAAGGCCTTTGACCTCGCGAAGATCGATTATGGCCGCGTTGATTTTGGCATTCTGAACGGTCATCCGGAAGTCTACGAGATCAACACCAACCCGATGATCGAACCGTCGACTGAGCACCCTTTCCCCGAAAGGGTTGAAGCGTTCCGCCTTTCCGACCTCGCCTACCTCGAAGCACTGACGGCGCTCGACACGCCGCATGCCAAGAAGCGGATCACGGTCAATCTCCCGGACATGCTCGCCGCACGGCGACGCCGCACCCGCCTTTGGCCGGGCTATCAATGGATGCCTTAGCTGGAGCCGCGTCGCTCGAACGATACGCGTCCGGCCCGAGACGCGGTCAAGTCGGAAGGGATTTGAAAATGTCGTGTAATCCTCCCTGAAGACAATCGACTTGAGAACTGGGATTTTGAGGTCGGCCTCACAGCCGCGAGGATCTCAGTTGCCGAAGACGTGCCGTTCGTAAGCTCTGCCTTGACCGGCAGCTTGGGGCCAAGTTGGCTCTGATACTCATAGGCCACGATCGGCAAGGTCAACCCGAACAGATCTTTCGCCAGCGGCGCCGGGACCAGGCTGGATCTCGCCGAAAGCAGTCACTGCCCAATGATTTTCTAGCGGGGTGTGCCGGCTGTGAGTGAGCAATAAAAGCGAACTCAATCGCGGGCGGCGAGCAAAGTGTTCAGTTTCTCATTTTCAGTTGAGCCGCCGGCTGAAAGAGTATCGCCTTTGACTGAAAAGGCTTCAGGCGTTGCTATATGTACAGCAAACCGTGCGCCTTGGTTGTTCTCTCCGCAGCCCGTCCGAAGCTCGCCACCAATAGCTGCGACGAGTGAGCGGACGATGCGCATGCCGAGGCCTTTACTTTTGGCTGGGTCAAATCCTTCCGGTAGCGCCGGCCCGCCGTTCTCGACAAAAATTGCAATTCCCATGCGAGGATCTCGCGCGAGCCCAACTTTGATAGGATCCTGACCGTATTTCAGGGCGTTGGTGATCAGTTCGGTGATAACAAAGCCAAGCGGCACGGCCACTGCGGTCGGCAGCTGAAGCTCGTCGCCTTCAACGGTTATGCATCGTCCAGCGCCCAATAACATAGTCGCATAGTCGAGGCACAACACTTCGAGGAAAGTTTTGAAAGCAACGCTCTCAACGCCATCGATGGAATGAAGGTGGCGGTGTATTTGCCCCATCATGGCGACTCGATTGGCGGCCATCGTCAAAGCCGATGCGCAGTCTTTGTTGGCTAAAACGCGACTTTGCATCGAGATCAGGCTGGAGATCATCTGAACATTGTTCAAGAACCGGTGATCCGCCTCTCGGCTAAGCGTCGTCTGACGTTCAATCAATGCGTCCCTCTCGCGAAGCAACGCCGCTTCCCGGTCCAATGCCGCCCGCAGTTCAGCAACCGGACAGATACCTTCGACGGCCTGGCATGCATGCGGTGCCGTTTTGCTCACGGCCTGCGCTCGCAAGATTTGCAGCGCAGTCGGAACAGACGCTAGCTGCCGGGCAGAACTCTTCATTTCCAGAACTCCGTTTAGCTCGATGCCGGCATGGTTCAGCTCACAGTTAAGGACTCGGACGTCAATTCCACGGCCTCGTCGGCAGCTTTCATGGCGACCGAATTGAGAACTCCGAGGTCAGCCTTTCTTGCGGCCGAGGAGCAGGAGGACGCCGCCTAGAAAGACCGCCCCTGCGCCCACCCAGACCGGGACGTTGACGCGCTCCCGGTCGGTGACCGAAAATTCGACCGGCCCAATCCTGGCTTCGTGGGTTTCACGCGTGTAGCTGAACCCGCCATACACGAGCCCGAGAACACCCGCGACGATCAAGGCAATCGCCATGATCCTGACAGGGTTCATCGGCCGCGCTCCGAGACATACATCAGACGCGGCGGTTCTGTATGATGCGGACAAGGACCACGACGATGGCCACGACGAGTAGGATATGTATCAATCCGCCCATCGTATAGGAGCTGACCAATCCCAGCACCCAAAGCACCAACAAAATTACTGCTACCGTGTATAACATCTCTTCCTCCTTCGAGTTCTACGGCCTTCGGACGTGCATTCGTCGCTGCCGTGCAGGCAGGCGAAGCGGGGACCTGAGCCACCGCCGTAGGACGGCGGCTCAGTATCCGAAGTCCGGATCCGGCCTAGCTGTGATCACGCGTCAAAGCGTAGCCAAGAAGTCCGACAGCGGCGGCAGCAAAGGCTGCGGCGGAAATCGGATGCTCTCGCACTTCTTCGCCTGCCTCTTTCGCCAGTGAGCCCGCTTGTTCCTTGAGGCTGTCGGCGAGCTTGGAGGCTGCATGGACAAAGCCCCGCGCAGACTCCGCGATCGCATCGTCGCCGTGCTCGCCAAGGTTTTTCGTCATCCGGCCGAGGGCGTGGACAACCACTCCGTAGTCATCAGAAAGTTCGGTGATCAGTTTCTTCGCTGTATGGCTCATGTGCGTGCTTCCTTGTTGTCGCTCATTCTGGATACGCTGCGGCGAACATGGCGTTCCTGATGCAAGTCAGTCTGCGGGAGAAAAGAATGTGAGATAAAACTTGGTGGCCCGAGCGCTTGAGCAGGCCGTTTGTCTTAGAAAGCATACTGATCATCCCATGACGATCCGGACGGTCTTCATCCTGTTGGTTTCGGCAGTGATCACCGGTTGCGCATCCACGACGTATAAAGACAAAACCGGTGACGCCCGGGTGCGGAATGCCTTCGAGCAACCGTTCCGCGATGTCAGCTGGATGCGTGAAAATCCGCCAGCAATCCTCATAAGTGCTGTCGCAAACCCCTATGCGCGGGGCGAGCCGACCGGGTGTATGGATGTCCTTTCCGAAATTGAAGCGCTCGACGTGGTCCTCGGGCCCGACCTTGACCGGGTCCTTGAAGAAGACAGCGAACCCGACAGTGACGGGAACGCGCTGCTGTCGGGCGCGATCGGTGGCCTGATCGGCCTTCCTTACCGCAGCGTCATTCGGAGAATCTCAGGGTCGGGAAAGCGGGAAGATGGGCTGCGAAAAGCAATTCTCGCGGGCATGGTACGGCGCGGCTTTCTCAAGGGTCTCGCCCTTGGCGCAGCTTGCGATGGTCCCCAGCCGCCGCTGTTGGATGAAGCGGCGCGCGTCCCAGGTGAGGATCGATGATTGAGCGAGGTGCCGCCTGCACACCTCCGCGCCAGCTTGGACTGCGAATACGACGAAGGGCGCTGTCGAACCGGAAGTCCCATGGGAGCCCTGTGGGCGCCTCGCCGCGCAGCTGAGGCCGGGCGGTCCGTCTTCGTGCCGCCGCACGAAGCAAAGCTGGGCCTAGGCCCTGCGGACCGAGTTGCCACCAGATATGATCTTGCCAATAAGAACAGCCACTGCGCGGTGGACTTCGCCCTTGGTATCGACGGCGTTCTCGTGCGTGGCGGCTGCGTCTCTGAGAACCCCGAGGATATCGCTTTCGGGTAATATCTTGTGGTCGTTAAGGGCAAGAAGAAGAGACTCGCAGATTGTAAGAGCAGCCATTCCCGAATAATAATTTTCATCGTCCATGTCGGATTACTTCCGGAGTGGGTGGAGCGGCTGACGCAGGAATGCGCCTTTCACCAACAGCTCGATCACTCTCACAATCCGGCATATGAGGAACTGATCGAGAGCAGTTTCCGCTGAATGTTGATCGGCGGAGTTTATTTGGATTGTCATGTTGCCTTGAACTCTATTCATGAGTCACCCCTCGTCCGGAAGCTCCGCGCCTTCGTCGCCTTGTCGGGCGAGGAGCTTGATGTCCTGCTCCGACTGCATCAGCGGCGCCGTACTTTTGAGCCCGGTCATCCCTTTTTGTACCAGGGCCATTCGCAGCGTTCAGCTTTCATCCTGGCTTCAGGATGGGTCTGTTCTTACAAGACCTTGCCATCAGGATCGCGCCAGATTGTCGACTTCCAGGTACCCGGAGACTTTCTGGGATTGCGAAGCGTTCTTCTTCAGACGTCGGATCATTTTATCGAAGCGGTAACGCGTGTCGAAGTCTCAGAAGTCCTGCCGGAGGAATTGTTCGATGCGTTCAGGGAAACTCCGCGCCTGGCAGCTGCGGTTTTATGGGCCGCATCGCGGGATGAAGCGATGGTCGTCGAGCACCTGATCGATATTGGCCGGCGGAGCGCCGAAGAGCGCGTCGCCCATTTCCTGCTGGAAATGAGCTTCAGGCTCTCGCTGGTCGGTTTAGCCGACAAGGCGGGATACACTTGTCCTTTGTCCCAGTTCCATCTCGCCGACGCGCTGGGCCTCAGCGCAGTGCACGTAAACCGAGTGCTCCGGAAATTGCGCGAGGATGGTATGGTTACATTTCGGGGCGGCAAAGTGACGTTCGACAACTTCGACGCGCTTGTGGCTTTCGCGGACTTTGATACGGCCTATCTAGATCAGGAAAGACCTTTGTTGAAGTAACACAGCCTGGCCCAGCGCAAGCCCAGGCAGTTACGCCTTCCGGCTAATTGCGGTTTAAGTCGAGGCCGTCTTGAAGGAGATTTCGGACGGCCGGCATCGCTTGTGTGTCGCAAGGTTTCCGGGCCTTTGAGGTTCGGGCATGTGAATGCATGCGGCCCGGGTGCGTTCTGATCGATATGCCGGCCTAAAATTGCGCCTTGGCTCGCGCTTCACCTGATAGAGGGACCTTTCAGCGCGACTCAGCTGATCGTCGAATATCTGACTGAAATGACGGGAAAGGACCAGGTCGGCTCCGAGCGCCACCGCAGGCAAGCGGCGAGGTCAATCCGATTTTGTCATTCGAGAGCCACGCTGGAACAAGGCCGGACTTCGCCTAAGGCGGACAGTCACTTCCTCGGAAAATTCTTGGACCCCTGTTCGAACTAAGCGTTCATGAGGCAAAGGATTGAGTCGAGGTCCGATGACGCGGCGGGGGCATGCCCGGCAAATTGGGTTTGGCGCGGCGCGTGAGGCGTTAAGGCAGCGCTGCGCCAGCTGACAACCAG
>Ga0163144_10022232_pt1 | contig 12574 bp, 15 predicted proteins | sample OliLak19BULKMAT1_FD_123175 | JGI IMG/M metagenome (GOLD analysis project Ga0163144, IMG submission 123175) | Freshwater microbial mat bacterial communities from Lake Vanda, McMurdo Dry Valleys, Antarctica - Oligotrophic Lake LV.19.BULKMAT1 | ecosystem: Environmental > Aquatic > Freshwater >... | reverse complement strand
TCTGTTGGCGAGAATAGCGAGTTCTTCGCGTTCGTCGGCTTCCAATTTTATGTGATACTTTTTCAAAGGCATCCCATACAAGATACCAATTTCAGAAAAGTACAATTATGGTAATTATAAGTTCCCGTCGTTTTAGTCTTGGGGGAACACTACCCCTGCCTGACGAACCGCTACCATAGCTTAAGTCGGCTTCACAGTGTCCGGGGTTCGCGGTCCACCTCAATCCCTCTGTGAGCCACTGTCGCTGCTTGGGAAATTTTGAGGCCAACTCTTCACTCTGTTCGTCCCTCTCGCAAACCCAGTCTTTCCCGCAACGACTCGCGCCACTGGTGGGTCTGCTTGTTGTCGAGTCCCTCCTTCGACTTGATATTGCGGTCGAAAAATTTTACCAGTTTCTCAAACAACTGCTTACGCACCTCCTCGCTGAAAACTTTCGGTGACGCGAAAAGTTCCGGCTTCGGGCTCGTGTTGTGGGCGATGCAGCGATAGAGGAACACTCGATCATAGGTGCTGTGCAAAGGCAGTCGGGAGAGTTCCCGGAAGGCCTCCCGCAGCACCGCCTGGGTTGCGTCGAATTTGCTGAGCAGGTGGGCCAACTCGACCCCATAGACCCACTCTGGATTGCGGTATCGATGACTCCGATCATAAAGCCCCACCGTCTCACCGGCAATGATCCCCAGCGCCTGGCGCACCAGGCTGAGCAAATACGACTCCGCGAGCCTCGCGCCGAAAGCTTTGCCTCCCCGCCAGATCAACTCGGTTCCCGCGATCCAACCGGCGGCGAGCAGCGGGTTTGCCGCCAGGAGAACCTTGCCCCCGTGGCCGAGATAGCGCATCGACTGAAAGATGGGCTGCATCTCGTCGATCTTGCGGTAAACCTTGGCGGCGTTGCGGATGTGGTCGGCCATTTTCCGCAAGCTCATCTCCTGGAGTTTAAGCATGGGGATCTCTTCCAGCAGCAGGATAAGTTGCAGGGAGGCCCGGTTGATCGCCTTGAGCAGCTTTTCAAAATTCATCTCCAACAGCGGTCGCGGTGAATCCGGCTGATAGATCCGGGCGATGGACTCCACGAAGGAGATGAGGTCGAGCAGCAGTTGCCGCCCTTCGAAGCGGCCATCCGTCCAGTAGGCTCCCGAGCCGAAGCGCTTCAGCATCAAGTCCGATTCCTGATCGAGTAAACGGGCGACCCGTGCATCGAGTTCGAGATGAAACTCGTCGTGCCAATCGGTCTTCTCCAGTTCCGCATAGTCGGGAGACTCCAACCATTCACCGTAAGTCAGGATCAGTTTCTCCAGATCCCGCTTTTTCGCATCGAGCCGCTTCGCTTCGCTCGCGAGGGCCCCCCGGGCGATCTCTATCAGTTCGTCTCCTTCCTCAGGCGCTGTGGCGGGGGCATTCCCGAATACCACGACCAGCAGCCCGATCAAAGACAGGGAGAAAAGCACATAAGCCACCCAGCGAGGTTCGACCGAGGCAAAAATCGGAACGCTCCCGAACAGAAGGAAAAATCCCGCCACCGCCATCTTCGCCCCGACCGTGAGGCGGGCGCGGCGATGGAATGGTGAAGGTTGTTTCATCAAATGGCAGTGGGTCATTCCCCAGGATTCGCCCGAAGATATGGGGGAATTCCCACATAGCCAAGCGAGGATCGCAGGCCGACTCAACGGGATTTGTTCCCCGCTACCGCCAGCTTAGCAGAAACGCGGTGGGAAATCGCAGTCCCTCCTCTTCGCTGATCTCGGAGTTGCCATCGGTATCGAGCTTTTGAAAAACGATTTCATTCGCCTTCGTGGATTCATCCAGAGAGGCGGCACCGTCCTTGTCCTTGTCGAAAGTCAGGAGGATTCGTGTGACCAAAACCGCCGCAAATCCTCCGGCGATGTCCCCAACTTCACTACGAATCGGACTTGCCAGTTCGTCGATCTCTTCTTCGGTGATGCGCTGATCACGATCCTTGTCGATCAGGGTGGAGGCGTCGGCGGTTCCACTCCGCCATTCGCCCAGGTCGATTCGATCATTCCCCTTTGTGATCAAACTGGCCCTGGCGGAGTTCGACCACAGCGGAACCTCCGGGAATTTCAATCGCCGGAGAAGGTGTGGTGAGGATGAGGGTGCATATAGCGGCGATCAAAGGGTGTCGTGTCATAAGCGGCGGGTGAGCTTGCCGGGGATCACGGATTGCGATACTCTGGAAAGACGATCCTCCTTCGTCGCGCCTCAGAAAAGCTTGGGAACTCCGTCGTCACGCCCTTAGGCACTCCACAACATGTCCGCACTCGTCGCCATCGAATTCCTCGCCGTCGTCGTCGCCGCCATCTATGGAGTGCTGCTGGCCGCACGCCAAGGTATGGATGTCATGGGGGTCTTCGCGGTTTCGCTGGCAGTGGCCTTCGGGGGAGGCACCCTGCGCGATCTATTTTTGGATCGCACTCCGCTGTTCTGGATCGGGAATCCGCACTATCCGCTGATCGTGTTTATCATCGCTTTGCTCTCCGGCGCGATCCTCCGCTTTGTCGTGCGGATCCGGCCGCTCCTAGTCTTTCCCGATGCGATGGGAATGGCGCTTTTCACTCTCACCGGGACGGGTTATGCGCTGGAGGCGGGGGTGGGCCCCTTTGTAGCGGTGCTGCTGGGGGTGATCACCGGAACCTTTGGAGGGGTGCTCGGCGATGTACTTTGCAATGAAGTTCCCCAGCTATTCCGGCCCAGTCCGCTCTACGCGACCTGCTCGTTCACCGGAGCCTGGATCTATCTCGGTTGCCGCTACCTTGAGTGGCCCGAACTTACCTCACTCGTGATCGGAGCGACAGTGATCGTGCTCTTCCGCCTCGCGGCGGTGCGGTGGAACTGGTGCTTCCCGGCAGTGCGGGAAAAAAGACCGTCTGGACCATGAAATACACACTCCTCGTCTCTGCCATTTTTTCCGGGATCCTTTCGTCGGTAGGAGCGCTCGGTGCTGATCCCACGAATCTCAACGATGTCGCCCCGGATCTCGCGGTTCCGGCGACGGTGGAGGCGGTTCCGGCACCCGGCCTGCGCGTTCGTTCGGTAACGAAGGGCTGGGAGGCCTCAGCCGTGTATCACGCGCTCTATTTGCCGCGAGATTGGGAAGCGGGTCGCTTGTATCCGGTGCTGGTGGAATATCCGGGCAATGGAGGGTATCAAAATCCACTCGGCGACGTCTCGGACGGCTCGGTCGAGGGCGCGGTGCTTGGCTACGGGCTGAGCGGTGGAAGCGGCTATCTTTGGGTTTGTCTGCCCTGCATCGATTACGACTCGGAAGGTGGTCTTCAAAATGATCCGAAGTGGTGGGGGGACGTCGCCACGACAAATCGATATGCGATCGATACTGTCGCGGAGGTCTGTGCGCGATACGGGGGTGACCCGGCTCAAATCGTGCTTTGCGGCTTCTCGCGAGGGGCGATCGCCACCCACTACCTCGGGCTGCACGATGACAAGATCGCCGCCCTCTGGCAGGCCTTTTTTTGCCACAGCCACTACGACGGGGTGCGAGTCTGGCCCTATCCGCAATCTGACGCGGACTCGGCGAAAGAACGATTGAAGCGGCTCGGCTTACGCCCTGTCTGGATTTCTCAAGAACTCACCACTACCTCGACGGAGGACTACCTCGCCCGTTCGGGGATGCTGGTGAGCGCCACGTTTGTCCCGCTGCCTTTTCCCAATCACAGCGCCGGCTGGGTCCTGCGAGATCTCCCGGAGCGAGCCCAGGCGCGGGCATGGTTGGCACGACTGCGGACCTCGCCCTGAGCAGCGGCCTCACGTCACACGTTGAAGCGGAACTCCACCACGTCGCCGTCGCGCATCACGTATTCCTTGCCTTCGATCCGCAGTTTCCCCGCCTCGCGGGCTTTGGCGTGGGAACCCAGGCCGACCAAATCGTCGTAGTGGACGACCTCGGCGGCGATGAAACCCCGTTCGAAATCCCCGTGGATGACACCAGCCGCCTGGGGGGCTTTCGCTCCGGCAGGAATGGGCCAGGCGCGGGTCTCCTTCTCTCCCGTAGTCAGATAGGTGCGCAGACCGAGCAAGTGATAGACCCCGCGGATCAACGACGAAACGCCGGAGTCGGTCACGCCCATGTCGGTGAGAAATTCGGCCGCTTCGTCGGGAGTGAGGTCAGTCATCTCCTCCTCGATCCGGGCGGAAATGACGACCGCTTCAGTCCCATGAGTCGCGGCGGCGTAGTCACGTACCGATTTGACCATGGCATGACTATCGGGATCGGCGGTGGCGGCGGCGAGCTCACCCTCCGCGACATTGCAGGCGAAGATGGTCTTCTTCGAGCTGAGCAGGAAAAATTCACGAAGAAGTTTGCGTTCCTCGTCGGTGAGCTCGGCGGTCAGCGCGGGTTTACCCTGGTCGAGGTGGGGCATCAGTTTGTTGATGAGCTCGACTTCGGCCTTGGCCTCGTTGTCGCCGCTTTTGGCTTTTTTTTCCCGGGAATCACGGCGTTTTTCCAAAGTCGCCATGTCGGCAAGGATCAGTTCGGAATTGATGATGTCGATGTCGCGAAGCGGATTCACGGAACCGAGTTCGTGGATGATCTGGTCGTCCACAAAGCAGCGCACCACCTGGACGATGGCATCGACTTCGCGGATGTTGGCGAGGAATTTGTTGCCGAGACCGGCTCCCGCCGAAGCGCCTTCGACCAGTCCCGCGATATCGACGAACTCAATCGCCGTGGGCACCAGCTTTTGCGACCCGGACAATTTGCTCAGCACCGCGAGGCGCTCATCCGGCACCACGACCACTCCGACATTCGGATCGATCGTGCAGAACGGATAGTTGGCCGCCTCCGCCTTGCGGGTGCGGGTGACGGCGTTGAAGAGAGTCGATTTGCCGACGTTGGGGAGTCCGACGATGCCTGCTTGTAACATGGGGGCGACAGTAGCACGGCTTCGGGCGTGTGCTGGGGGAAATTTTTCGCTGGGAAAAGTTCGCGTGTTTCGCATGTTTCGTATGGGAAGAGATGCGTGAAACGATCAGTGGACTCTTTTAAGCGGGTCAAGCAGAAGGACTTAGTTGTCTCCTGATCGGAGGAAGCGCTTTGGCCTTCTTTGGATATCCCCGCAATACTCTTGACGTGGATCTACTCATTTGTGGAGAGGAGCTGGAGCGGTGGCAGGAATTGCTGGAGCGGCGCGGGTATCAGAAGTTTTTGGCACCGGGGCTTTTGCTCAGTTCTCCCACCCCGTCAAGATGCCCGTCGATCTGATGGTCGTGAGCCTCTCGACCTGGCAAAAATTTCAAGAAGAGGCTCGCACCTTCGATTTGACCGGAACGACCATCGCCTTGCCAGCACCCCGGCATTTTGTCGCCCGGAAGCTTCATGCCGCCAACAGCACCGTTCGTTCGAAATCGGCCCAGGACTGGGAAGATATTTTCCAGCTTATCCGACTCCAGCACCTTGATCCCCACGAGTCGGCTTTCCAAACGCTGATTCTGCGTTACGGTGGTCAATCAAGCCTTACTCGTCTTCTCGAAGCTTTTGATGGAAACGGATCTCTCGATTGATTCCCTGTTTGACCTCCCGGTCTGCCTTGTTCCCTTGAAGGGGCACTCCTGCACGCGTATTCCAGTGGAGGAATCGATGAAGGTCTTTGCGGAAATCAATTCTCTGATCGCCCTTCCAACGCCTGATCGGATGGATCCTTCGATGACTCGCTTTGAGTTGGAATGAGCGACAGTAAAACAACTGCCGCCAATCTCGGGAGGACCTTCCCCGAGCCAACCGGTCCGTTACTCACGGGACCAGGGGCCTCCTGCAGTTGGCACGCGTGCATGGGGGAGATGGCGGTGCAGGTGAATCATTGGCTTCGGCATTATAGTCACGGGCCCCCGCCTCCCGCGTGGGAGGAGCGCTTTGTCCGGGAAAAACCTTAATGTCTCCATGAAACGCCTTTTTCTCCGCTTGCTGCCGCTCCTTTCGATCGTGGCGTTGGTCATCGCCCTTCTGACGATGAGCGGGTCTGAACTGATCGCCAAAAAAGTTCTCGCCCATCTCCTGATGCCGGCCGGGCTGATCTGGCTGGCATTACTTGGGTTGGTGAACACTCCAGGCCTCCCATGGAAGCAGCGAGCCACCCTCAGCTTCATTTGGTTCGCCTACACCCTCGCGGGCAGTCCGTATTTGGGCAACGCCCTGCTGGCGATCCAAGAGAGCCCCTTCTACGGGAAGGAAGCGCTAGCCGAACCGCTCGACGCCCTCGTCGTTCTCGGGGGTGGCACGAGCGTGACTCCCGGGGGAAATCCCAGCATCGGACCGCACGGGGACCGCATCCTCAAGCCAGCCCAACTTTTTCTCTCCGGCAACTGCCGACGCCTCGTCACCACCGGGCGCAGTGTCACCGAGAGCGGCGCGGACCGCTTGCTCTCGCGAGAGACATCGCAGCTCTGGCAAAGTCTCGGGATTCCCGCCGATGCGATCACCGAACTGAGCGAACCCCGCAACACGGCCGAAGAAATGGCTGCCGTAGCGATCTTGCTCAAAGCGCACCCCGAGTGGGAGAAAGTCGGCCTCGCTACCTCGGCATCCCACCTGCCACGGGCCCTCGACGAGGCCCGCAAGCAAGGACTGGAGTTGGTTCCGGTTCCCTGTGATTTCCGTTCCGGACCCCTGCCATCAACTCCGCTCTATCTCGTTCCCCAAGCGCGCGGATTTCGCGATGTGCAGACCGCCCTGTGGGAGTGGTTGGGACGGGTGGCGCGATGAAATGGGAGAAACTGAAGGGGAGAAACTTCTCCGCGCGAACAAGAAAACGGGGGACAGATCGTTCCGTCCTCCCGCTCAAAGGAATGCTGATCACACCGTGGTAGGCGCGGTTGCCTCCGGCTTGAGACTCAGGCTTTCGCCTTGCCCACTTTGCACTGGCCCTCCAGCGAAGCACCTTCCTCCATTTGGAGACTAATGGTGCTAACCGAACCCGAAATCACTGAAGTCGGGGACATCCGGCAGGAGTTAAAGTCGCCGTTCCCGGATACTTTTCCAGAAATGACAGCCTTGTCGGCCTTCAGGTCACCTTTTACAGTGGCATTTTCACCAATGGTCAAACTCCCCTTGGCGTGGATGTTTCCGGTGATGAACCCGTCAAAAACGAGGTCGCTCGAACAATTGAGGTCTCCCTCGATTTGAATGTCGCTTAAAAGATGGCTGCTCACGATGATATGCGGTTGATTTCGATAAGATGGCTTGTTTCAGAAGCGGAGGTCGCTCAGGGCGGCCCGCTTGCCTTCTTACTGTAACGTAAAATCTCCCGGTTTCTTGATTATTTTTAAAAACTTTCGTAAAAGTGCCTATCGCCCCTGCGAAGACCGCCCGCACCCGAGTGAGTCACGGCGGCGCAGAGACGTTTGGGCTGCGTCTTGAAATGGCGTCAGGCTGAGCTAACGTAGCCCCAGAATTTCATCCGATGGCCCTGCCCCTCTTTCAAGAGCGACCAATTTTTGGTCACACCTTCAGTAGCGCCATGTGGCTGCTGGGAGTGTGCGCTTGTGTGGAGGTCGGTGCGTTTTTCTGGGCGATTTGGCAAATTCCGCCGGGTTTGCAGCCGATACGCGCCGTTGCGGCATTCGTGCCGGAGATTTCGCGGGGTGTCGCCACCTTGGTGCCGGCGGGTGAACCATCTCTCACCGGCGCTGCTCCCGCCCCATCCGCCCCAGCGCCCCCGCCATTGGACGCCCAGCCTTCCACCCGGGGAGTGACTTCCCCGGTCCCCCTGCTTAGTGATGAACCCATCGAAGATGCCGTGGTGGAACGCCTCGTGATCATCGGGGAGGAACTCAGGTCCAAAGGATCCTTGGCCGGGGCGCTCCAAAATTTCCGCCAGGCCGAATCCGTTTTGCCCGACCATCCGCGGATCCTGGCCGGTTTGGCGGCCACGCTGGAAGGACTCGGGCAGGCTGCCGATGCCCTGCCCTACCTCCGGCGACTCGCTGAGTTCAATGCCCGGCCCGAGCCCGTGGCCGACTCGACTCCGGCGGTCCCTCCCCCCTCGGCAAGCGCCCGCACCATACTCAAAATCGGAGAAGTGAAAGTGAATCAGCAAAGCGTCGGGCCGGATGGTCAGCACGTCGCCCTCCGCGTCATCATCGAGGCGGAAGCGTCATCCCGCCCCGTCGGTGAAAGCACCTCGCTGATTGTGTTTTTCTACGACGAAGTCACGGCAGACCCTTCTTCGTCGAATCGGATTGAGTCCTCGACGGCCGATACTTCCTATCTATACCCGACCGAGCCCTATGATTGGCAGGTTGGCGGTCGGGAAGAAATCGTGGTGAACTACCATCAACCACAATTCACCGAGGAGGAGACTCAGGATTTGGGCAATCGGAGCTACTATGGCTACGTGATCGAATTGTATTATCAGGATCGCTTGCAGGACCGTATCGTGGTTCCCGAGGACATCAATCAGGTTCGCCCAGGCGACCCAACCGAGTCGGTGCCCTCGGCCTTTCCCGGACCTGACAGCTCTCTATTCCCCTCCGCTCCCCGCCCCTAGTCCGCTTCTCTCCTCTGCACATGTCCAACGAAATTGTTATCCTTCTGGTGGAACCCGTCCTGGGTGATGCCGACGTGATCCGCTCCACCCTTGAGCCGCTATCCCATCGCCTGATCTGGGCACGCGACGCAGCGGAAGCGTGGCAGATGACTCTGACAGAGAACCATATCTCCGCGTTGATCGCCGGAGTCACCAATGCCACCGGCTCTGAGATCCTTGACCTCAGGGACCACCTCCTCATCCAAGTTGGATTTTTCCCCTCGGTGATCTGCAGTCACGAGGACATGGCGCCTTTCTATGACCGGGTCGGAGAATTTGACCAAATGTTCTTCAAACCGGTCAATCGCTCAGTGCTGCTCGAGTGGTTCGACGCATCGGTGACCGCCCGCCATTTGGCTCGCCAGGGCACTCTTGCTGCGGGAGTTCAGGATTCCGGCAATCCTGATTTGAATTGGGAGCAATCCGTGGATGCCGCCTCCAGTGGGAATGCTCCCCAAGTGGAGTCCGTCTCCATCCCCCTGCCCGAGGAAAATCTTCCGGTGGGAACCCGTCTCGGCGATTACAAGCTTCTCCGGGAAATCCAGCACGATCAGAACTTCGCGCTTTTCGAGGCCGAGCAAACCTCGATCGGTCGTCGAGTCGCCCTAAAAACGCTCTATCGCAAGCACCGCAAGGATCTCACCTGGGTTCAATCATTCGTCGAAGAAGCGAGCGCCCGGGCCTCGGTCAATCACCCTTCCATCTCACTCGTCTATGAATGCGATCAGGAGCTTGGGGTCAATTTCTACACGCTCGAACTGGTCGATGCCCCGAACCTGGCCGATCTCGCCCGCCGGGGCAGTCCCCTCGACGGTGCGGTCCTCTGGCGGATCCTTCGCTCGGTCGCGGATGCCCTGGGCTATCTGCGGGACCAGGGCAAACCCCATCGCCTGATCAGCGCCCAGAGCATTTTGTTGCTGAAGAGCGGGGAAGTTCGCATCGCCAATCCGGTGCGGAGCCGGGGCGAAGCGCTCAGTGCTGAAGACCAAAAGCTACAACTCACCCTGCTGGCAGATGCGCTCAATCCCTTCCTGACGCCCGGACTTTCCGACCCCCGCTTGATTACCTTGGTTGATCGCCTCGGCATTGATCGGGTCGATGCGATCCAATCCATCGAAGGACTGCGGCGCGCTGTTTTGCCGCCGGAGCATGCAAACACTCCCACTCCCGCCGAGTCGAAAAAGGCTCCCGATCCCAAGCGAGGCAACGGCCTCGTCACGGCGGTGGTCATTGCGGCCGCCGTCGTGGGTGGGATGATTCTCCTCGCCAATTTGCCGAAGCGCCCCGTTGCCCGCGATCTCGCTGGATTGACGAAAGTCCCCCCGGGCAAGTTCATATATCAAAAGGACAAGGACATTGAATTGCCTGCCTTCTGGATGGGTGACTACGAAGTTACCATCTCCGAATATGCCGCCTTCCTTGATGCCTTGATCGCGCAACCATCGCTGATCGCTCGAGTCAAACACCCCGATCAACCCGCCACCAAAACAACCTTTCTGCCCGAGAAGTGGAACGAGTTGCTAGAGGCCGCGTTAAAAGGAGGCAAGTTCCTCGGGGGAGACATTGATGTGAATTGTCCGGTGGTCGGCGTCGATTGGTGGGACGCCTACGCTTACGCCACTTGGGCGGGATGCCGTCTCCCGACTGAAGAAGAGTGGGAAAAAGCCGGACGGGGGCGGGAAGGAAATCGATTTCCCTGGGGCAACGAAGTGAATCTCGCCGCCTTCAACAGTGGAGCCGATCACGAAAGCACCGAAACCGTCGCGGCTGGCTCGATTGATGGTTCGCGCTTTTGGAGTCCAGTCGATGGTTTGCCCAGCGACACCAGTCGCTACGGCATCGTCGGACTGACCGGCAACGTCTCGGAGTGGACCGGCAGTTGGGACGCTCATCCCGATTCTCCCGACAAAAAGGTCCCGATCAAGCGGGGTGCGTCCTTCGCCACCACCGCAGGTTTTGAACTTTCTGCCCGCCGCGCGGCGGAGTCGCCCTCGGAGCGTAATTTCCTCACCGGATTCCGGATCGCCTCAGACGGGGAAAATCCCCAAGCCTTGACGGCAGAATCCCCATCGGAAGTAAAGAGTCCTCCGACAAGCACGACTTCCCCGGTTTCGCCTGCCTCGGTAGCGGAACCGGCGGCTCCTTGAGCGGTCAAACTTATTCCTCTTCTTTACCTCAGTCCCCCAAACCTCGCGCACTGGCCCAGACCTGTCCGTCGATCTCCTCGAACCAGATCAGGAGCGGGCGACAGCAGACTTCGCAATCATAATCGACTTCGCAGGGCACCTCCTCGACCGGAGGGAGAGCCACTTCGAATTCCTCGAAGCAGCTCGGACAAATGACCGGACCAGTATCCATGAGATCTAAGGTCGGTTCGGGAGAATCGGTGCGATGACGCCACCGCGGAAGGGCTGCTGTAATCCAGGCGGCGAGGCGGTCGTTTCCTCGTCAGGGGCACCATGGTATTTTTCAATATGCGATCGAAATCGGCGTCCCCGGATCGACCCATGTGAAAAAGCGCTTGGCAGGATTCATTCCAGTCAGCGGGACGCGGATGCATCCGTGAGACGCCGGATAATTGGGCACGGAGGTGAATCCGTGGATGAAAATGTTTCCGCTGACTTGAACCGCCCATGGCATGGGCGCATTGTTGTAGAGGCTGGAATAGTGGTCGGCGTTTTTCCAGCCCGCCGAGAAACGGCCCGTAGGGGTGGCGCGGTTCCGTCCCGAACTGATGTGCGTTTTCATCACGAGGCGATTGCCTTCCCAAGCTCGCAGCACTTGGGCGGTCAGATCGATTTCGACGCGTTTCCGACCTGTTGGCACCGCTGCGCGCCGCATCCAATCGAGCCCTGGCGACGAAGCCTCCGCCTTTCCTCCGAAAAGAAATTCCAAAGGTGAGCGATCCTCCCCTTTTACCGGAAAAGCGCCGAAGAGGCTGATCGAAGCCACGAGAACCAAGAAAGAATTGAGATACCGCATAGGAGGAAACTGGCACACAATCACCAGAATGCGCAAGCGCAACTTTTGGCTTCGTTGACCCCCACCTAATTTTTCAGAGTTCCAGCACCCGAGCCACCGCCACGCATGACTTCCTTGTCCATTCTCTACCGCGATGAGTTCCTCGTCGCCATAGACAAGCCTGCCGGGATGATTGTGCATCCCGGGCGGGACCCGGTGGACTTGGAGTGGATCGCCATGAAACGGCTGCGCGACCAACTCGGGCAACGGGTCTTTCCGGTGCATCGGCTGGATCGGCCGACCTCGGGCGTCCTTCTCTTCGCCCTCGATCCAGCAAGCGCCGGTATCGTCCAAGGGGATTTCGCGAAACGGAAGGTGGTAAAAACCTATCACGCCGTTGTTTCCGGAGCGGTCCCAAAGGAGTGGGTTTGCGAATCTCCCATACAAGCGGAGCCCGACGGCAAATGGCTTCCAGCACTCACTTCTTTCGCTCGTCTCGCCGACACTGGGGAGAGTACCTTTCCAGCTGAACCGACTCTCCTCCTTTCCCTCCTCCAAGCCACTCCAACCACCGGGCGATATCATCAAATCCGCCGTCACCTCCTGGAAGCGGGGCACCCGATCGTCGGAGACTTCCGATATGCCGGAATCGAGCGCAGCACCGAACTCTGTGGGCTCCTCGGCATCGGGACCCGTATGATGCTGCGGTCCGTCGCTCTCGAACTCCGGCACCCTCGCTCCGGCCTAGCTGTGAAAATCAAGGCGGGAGAGGATCCCGATTTTTGCAGATTGTTTCCGTGTTTCGGCTGAGTCCAATCAGACTGCGCCGAAGCATTGGACGAAACAGGTGCTCTCACCAACCTTTCTTGCCGTAATGTTCCGGTGTGTTGCCAGAGCACTCCCCATCCCACCATCCGCTCGTCGTGTCTTCCGTAATTCGAGTGTTTACCGTGGATCTACCGCCTAGAGTTTGTTCTCTCATCAATCGGTCGTCCCTGAATGCAGAATCAAGCAAACTTCTCTCGAAGAAAGCTCTCGCCGAGGACTTGACGGGGACT
>Ga0163144_10022231_pt1 | contig 12574 bp, 14 predicted proteins | sample OliLak19BULKMAT1_FD_123175 | JGI IMG/M metagenome (GOLD analysis project Ga0163144, IMG submission 123175) | Freshwater microbial mat bacterial communities from Lake Vanda, McMurdo Dry Valleys, Antarctica - Oligotrophic Lake LV.19.BULKMAT1 | ecosystem: Environmental > Aquatic > Freshwater >... | reverse complement strand
TTTGGTAATTACTATCCCGTCCTAGGGATAATTTTTATCTTATTTATCCTATGCCTCCAAATTGGCCACCCACCAGTACGGAACGCGGCGGGGGGTGATCCGTTCGTTGGCCGTACCGGCTCATGAACTAAGATCGCCCACAAAGCATCACCTTCCCCACCCCTTCTTGAGGAGAAGCTCTTCCTACTTATCCCATCTATTGTCCCAAAAATAGATGGACGACAACAAGCCGCACCATAAAGATGCCGCTTCTTGCGGGTTAATAGGAATTCACTTCGCCAGAACTGGTGGTTCATTAAGACGATAAAATTTGGTAAGCTATCATTAGCCATTGTTAACACTCTTTATGTTTACGGTGGTTAGTGCCCGGCGGGTGTTTCCGCACCTTCCGGGTACGCCTATTATCTTAACTTAATTACATAAGAATGCAAGTACCCAATGTACAATTCATTTTTAATTCAGGCTGCTAGACCGACGATACAATTATTGGGAACTTACAATAGCAATTCTATTATGATCCCCCATGGCGCAAAGAATTTTCTGGGAAAATTGTTTTCTATTACCATGAAAAAAGAAGCCCTGGCAGTTAGCGGAGTATCAACGCATACGCCAGCGAACTTTGCTGCTTAAGTGGATGCGGAATCTCTTTCGCACGCACAGGGTACTCACGAGCATGTGAAAGAGATGCAGCAGACAGGACCCAGCAACGCCAATCCTGCGAGTTGGCGGATGTCGTTGATGCGACGCGGAGTGGGTTTACAGCTCAATATCGGCATCACTTACTTACTTGACGAAATGGTTCTTCCGGGAAATAAAGGCAAATGTTTCGCCAAAAAAGCAGCCGCTAATAAACCTAGCGGCAAAATACTCAAGGCTATTTGATATTGATGCACCGTATAATGAGAACTGTGGTGGCTCGATAAAGCCAATAAAAACCCGGCCAAGGGCTGCAACAAAGGCGCACTACCCACCGAAAGCATATTAATAAAACCCACACTGGTTGACCTCATATGAATCGGCGCAGTTTCATTAGCAATGACAAAAGTAAGCACATAAGCGCTGCAAGTAAAACCCAATAAAAGCATCAATACCACAACCGCCCAAATCGGAAATTGCGGTAAATAAAGCACTAAACTCAAAAATAATAAACTCGCCAAAGCACTCCCAACAGTAATCTGCCGGCGAATAGGATAACGGCTGTCAAACCAGGCCACAATTGGCCCGCCTATAGAAACACCTATAAAAACCAGATTACAAAGAAAAGCAGCCATAATCAATGAAACATGGTGAGCGGCTTGCATAAAAGGCACCCCCCATAGAGCTATAAATACGGTCTGAACTGCAAACATCAATCCAGAATAAGCGCCATTGATCCAGGCCAATTTATTTTTAACCAGTATTTTAATATCCTGCCAAAAATGAGTGGGGGGTATGGGCAGTGGAACCGAACTGGGAGGCGAATCACGCACAATCATCCAAATCAAAATCCCAATAATAAGCGCTAAAAATGCTGCCCCTTGAATAGAAGGCCGCCAGCCATATTTAACCACTAAATGAGCCAATAAAGTGCCACCGAACATAGCCCCAAACATACCTGTGGTTTCAGCAATAGCGACCATGACAGAAAACCGGTGGATTGGAAACCAGCGGGCAATTAAACTAAGAGAACCGACGAAAGCAAAAGCAGCCCCCCCGCCCATTAACAATCTACCCAAAATTGCCCAGTGAAGATGGAATGAATTGGAAAATACCCAGCAACCGAAACCACAAACAAAAGCGCCAATAGTCAATAAACGGCGAGGGCCAAAACGGTCAATTAAAATTCCCGCCGGAGCTTGCAAACTCACATAAATATAATAATAGGAACTTGCTAAAATGCTGGCCCCCAAAGCGTTAAGCGAAAAACTTTCCATTAATCCAGAAACGATATCAGCAGAAGATAATTGTAAAAAAAATTGAAATAATAAAAAAACGGCAGATACGGACCAGACTATCCATGCTAAAGCTTGATTATTTGGCTGACATATTTTTTTTAATGATTTCATATTCGTTTTCACGCGCCATCATAACTCAGCGCCTATGAGAGAACAATCCAAAATAAATAATGTCAGCAATTCTCGCTGAAGCGAGAACTGCTTCCTGGTTTATATCCTACGCATCGGCAAAGCCGATGCTCGGAATGAAGGCGGAGTTATAATTCACCGAGAATTGCTGAAATAATGTTATAATAAGGTATGAAATTTAAAACACTCCTGGGCTTAATCGACAATTTTGCTTTAATTGAAGTGAGCGGTGCGAAAGCTGCTCAATTTCTTCAAGGTCAGTTTACTTGTGATATTTTAGCTATCAATCATGGCCAAGCGGCTTTAGGGGCCTGCTGCGATCATAAAGGCCGGATGCTGGCGAATGGCTGGATTGGCCGCCAGGATCAGGATTTTTTTATTTTCTTACCGGAAAATATGGCGGATTTTTTAATTACACATTTACAAAAATTCGCAGTTTTTTCTAAGGTAAATTTATCCAGAAAAAATGATTGGTTGGCGCTTAATTACTCAGGGCCATCTTCCCTACCCTCCTTGCCTGATAATGAATTTATCCACAGTAAACTCACTTATTTTTCTGAGCCTGATTATTTTTTACATTGGCTGATAGGGCCTGCCCATAATATTCGCTCAATTCAACAAACCTTAGCACTTACTGCTACAGATATGACTACACTTGAACGAGAATATGCAACCTTAGCCACTCATTTGATTTTTATTGAGCCTAAAACCCAAAATTTATTCATCCCCCAAATGATCGGTCTCGAAAAATTAGGCGGCGTCAGTTTTAAGAAAGGCTGCTATGTCGGTCAAGAGGTGATCGCCCGTACCCAACACTTAGGGCAATTAAAAAGACATCTATATCCTGGGCATAGCGACTATCCCCTGACCAAGGGTGAACCGCTGTTTAACACCCAAAAAGAAATTGCCGGCCATATCGCCGCTTCGAGTTTAAGCCCTCAAAACAGCTATTTATTTTTAGCTGTTTTGCAGGATAAATTCATTACCGAACCTATTTTTGATTCTCAGGGACGAGCCGCAATAATGGAAACAAAATAACATCACGAATCGAAGGGCTATCAGTGAATAACATGGTTAATCGATCTATGCCTATCCCTTCACCCGCAGTCGGCGGCAAACCATACTCTAAAGCAATAATATAATCTTCATCATAAGTCATCGCTTCTTCATCGCCTTCGGCGCGCGCTTCCACTTGACGGTGAAACCTTTGCGCCTGGTCTTCCGGGTCATTTAACTCGGAAAATCCATTCGCCAATTCTCTGCCCGCAATAAATAATTCGAAACGGTCTGTAATAAAAGGATTTTGATCATTCGCACGGGCTAAAGGAGACACTTCGGCTGGGTATTCAGTAATAAAAGTAGGTTGGGTCAATTTTTCTTCCACTATAGCTTCAAATAAAGCGGTTTGTAATTTACCCAAACCAACACTGTCAGGAACGCCCGCTTGATATTGACGGCATAATTCCCGGGCTTGTTTTTCATCTTCCAATTGGGCTGCGGTAATCTGAGGACAGTATTGAATTATAGAGTCTTTCAGAGTAATTCGTTGAAAAGGCTGACTCAAATCAATATCCATACCTTGGTAAGAAAGCTGTAAACTGCCTAGCACTTTTTCAGCCAGATATTGCAACATTTTTTCAGTGAAAGTCATCATCTCAGTATAGTCGGAATAGGCTTGATAAAATTCAACCATGGTAAATTCCGGATTATGGCGGGTAGAAATGCCTTCATTGCGGAAATTTCTATTAATTTCATAAACTTTTTCAAAGCCACCGACCACCAAACGTTTCAAATAAAGTTCAGGGGCAATCCTTAAATATAACTTCATATCCATAGCGTTATGATGAGTGGTAAAAGGCTTAGCGATGGCGCCCCCTGGTTGAGGCTGCATCATCGGTGTTTCGACCTCAATAAATCCGTGATCACTAAAAAAATTACGCATTTCGCTGACTAATCGAGAGCGAATCTGAAAGATTCGACTGCTTTTCTCATTAACCAATAAATCCAAATACCGTTGACGAAAACGCTGCTCTTGATCGGCAAGTCCATGGAATTTATCAGGCATAGGACGTAAAGATTTGGTGAGTAGCTTAAGCGCATCAATCTTTATGGACAATTCGCCAGTCTGGGTTTTAAAAATAACCCCCTCAGCGCCAATAATATCGCCTAAATCCCATGTTTTAAATTCTTCATACAAACCTTGAGGAAGATGGTCCCTGGCAATATAAAGCTGGATTCGCCCTGACATATCTTGAATATGAACAAAACTGGCTTTGCCCATCAGCCGCCGAGTCATGATTCTCCCAGCAATTTTGACATGAATAGACCGTTCATTGAGACTTTCGGTGCTTTCTTGATTAAATCGCTCATGAAGTTCTTTTGCGAGCGCATTACGCCGAAAATCATTCGGATAAGCCAGGCCTTTTTGACGCAAGTCTTGTAGTTTCGCTTTGCGCTGAGTTATTTGCTCATTAGATTCGATTTCGATCATAGTTAAACCCCTTGTTTCAAACTGGCTTTGATAAATGTGTCAAGATCGCCATCTAAAACTGCTTGAGTATTAGTGGTCTCGACGGATGTTCGTAAATCCTTAATTCTGGCAGCGTCTAAAACATAGGACCGTATTTGGCTGCCCCAGCTAATAGCCGACTTCCCTTCTTCTAAAACTTGCAATTGTGCTTTTTTCTTTTGTTCTTCCATTTCATACAATTTAGCCTTGAGTTGCTTCATGGCCGAAGAACGATTTTTATGTTGTGAACGATCACTTTGGCATTGAACAACAATGCCTGTAGGCATATGGGTTAACCGGATCGCCGAATCAGTTTTATTAACATGTTGACCACCCGCGCCACTCGCTCTATAGGTATCGGTGCGAATATCGGCAGGATTGATTTCGATTTGTATATCATCCGAAATTTCTGGAGAAATAAATACGGAAGCGAAGGAAGTATGGCGGCGATTACCTGAGTCAAACGGAGATTTTCTGACGAGACGATGAACCCCAGTTTCGGTCCTCAGCCAGCCAAAGGCATATTCCCCTTCAACATGAACGGTCGCGCTCTTAATGCCTGCGACTTCACCTGCAGATAATTCAACGATTGTATGCTTAAAATTATGCTGATCGCACCATCTAAGATACATACGCAGTATCATTTCCGCCCAGTCTTGGGCTTCAGTCCCCCCCGATCCGGAATTAACTTCCAAAAATGCATTATTGGTATCCATAGGATTCGAGAACATACGCTTAAATTCCAAAGCCTCAACACCCTCTTGTAAATGGGTAATTTCTGCTTCAATCAGCTGGACAGCTTCAGCATCTTCATCCGCTTTGGCCATGGTCAGTAATTCAGTATTTTCTTGATGGGCTTTGGTTAATTGTTCTATGGCTTCAATAGCAGACTGCAATTGAACTCTTTCTCGGCCTAATTCCTGGGCTTGAGTGGGATTTTTCCAGATTTCAGGATTTTCTAATTCCGCCTGGACTTCCCCTAAGCGCCTGCTTTTAGTTTCATAGTCAAAGATACCCCCTAAGCCCCTGGAGGCGTTTGCCTAAATCAGCTAATAACTCAAACAACCAATTGGTTTCCAGCATATCTTGTTCCGGTCTAAAATTATTGATTTTATCGCGAATTACCCCCATGGCGCAATCCTGCCGAATTAAATCAGCATAGCTGCCATTCTTGAACTATGACTGATGGATTCAAGCCACAATGGACTTTATCAAAGCAATTTTAACTTAAGATATATTTTTATTAAAAAAATTTGAAATATTCATTAAATGCCAAACAAGTTCATCAACATTTGTCCATGGATTTTTATTATTAACTGTACCACAGTCTCTAGATTTTTTCGCTCGCGAAATTGCATTTAACAAACTACTTTCATTTATTATTTGCGAGAAAATTTTAGTTGTATTTTTTTCATATTCTCCATTCCACAATTTCTTCCATTCGTCTTTTAATTCTAAAGACGATAAGAATGGTTTGAACGTCTCTTTGCGATGAATCAATAGCCAATACTCAAAGCAGGGAATGGCTATAATAGCATACATCTTGACGGGACTACCATCTCGGGATTTAAGTTTCGAATTTCTAATTTTTGATTGGACACTTTCAAAATCCGGGTGTGTATCTTTATCAAATATTATATAGATTTCCCCATATTTTTTTATCATACTTTTTATGTATATCGGCAGCATGTTGTAATAAATTTGTCAAGGATATTCCCTCAGCTTTTCTGAGAGGTATATCAAGATAATTCAAACGTAAATAGTTTTTCAGCTGTTTAAAATATTCCGGAGTCCTGATACTATCTTCACAAACAATTAATATGGGAATATTACGTTCATGCGTTAGATATTTTTGACGTTGTAATGATCTCTCCGTGCGATACTTTTTGTTAATCATTAAATTGCCATTCGCCAATAAAAGGCAAAGCTCCATAACGACCTTCTAGATAACCTTTTCCAAATGCTTCATTTTTCCGCGGGCTAAAATTGGCAAGAGAATATAAATCAGTAGAGTTGTCCTGTTTTTTTTCAACAAACCAAATTTGATCACGCCTCAATAATTCGGGATCAAGTAGGCTAACATCATGACTTGTACAAATTATTTGTGCTTTTGATTGTTTATCTACTGAATTCCTAAAATATTTAATCAAACCTCGAACTAATGAAGGATGCAAGCTATTATCAATTTCATCTATTATTAAAATTTTCTCATCCTGCAGCACTTTAAGTAAACGAGGAACCTCATAGAATAACTTTATAGTTCCATCGGATTCCATGTCAAGATTGAAGGCTATTTCTTCATTTTTTTCATTTAAATGAATAAAAGTTATTTTTGGAGGGGCTTTCATATCAGTCCCTTCAATTTTTTCTTCTCGATTTTCAACACGAATATCGCTAATCTTTAAATCTAAGGCATTCATGAAATTTAGAATTTTTTCTTTTTCCTGTTTCTTTTCGAATAGAGGAAAAAATGGATAATAGCGATAAACTTGATAAGCTCGATGATGGTTATGATTCAATATAATTAACTGTTTACTAAACCAATCATAGATAGGCTTCAATTGTTCACTGTTTAATTGATGTGCTGTAGATAAAAATAAAGCATCTGATCTCGTTGATTTTTTCCAAAGGTCGATTTGTCGACCACCTAACAATTTTGAACCTATTTTCCATTCTTCTTGATTGGTTTTATTATTATATTCACGCTCAAACCAATGTTGAGGCCTTTTTTCAGGATATGCTATCAGCCATTCTTTAGTAACCCGTGTGGGTGTTACCGCAAATCCATATTGATATCTTACTCCATCACTAATAAAAATCATTTCAAATTCAGAAGGCATGCTGCTTGTATAAGAATCCAGCAAAAAAGGTGCGCAATCAATAGGCCCTTGTCCTTCTCGGGTAGATTCTATAATAAATCGTTTCATGAAATACATGGCAGTAATAAGGTTACTTTTACCGGCAGCGTTGGCGCCATAAATTATTGCGGATTTTAATAACCTAATGTTTTGTTCATGCGGAGCATGAAAGGTATTTTCTATGTGTAATTCTTTACCGGAGTTAGCTACCAGACTCAGCTGTTCTTGTTCTTTAAACGAACGATAATTCATGACACCAAATTCAATCAACATAAAAATTTCCCAAGTTTAGAGGTATTTATTGCATATTTTTTCCAAAAAATAGCATTTAATTTAAAAATTGTCAATGTCTCCCAGAAAAATGTACGCCAAAGTTGTAATGTCCGCTTTTAAAAGAAAGAGGACAACAGCTGGATTTAACGGATCGCCAAGTCAAACGTTGCAAAAAAATAGCCGAACAAGGTGCAGCCGGTTTGGTTTCCCCGCAACGTGGAAAACTCAGCAATAATCGACACTCTGGCGCCGAGAAAAAAAAATCGTACGAAGCCAGTATATCCACTTTGACCCAACACTGGCCCATGAAAAATTAGTTAAAATTAAACACTATAAGGACTCAACATATTGGCCATCCGTGACTCATGACTGAATGAGCTTGGGACTAAGTGATGCATAAAAATTTTATAATTTCGCCTGATCATTGCTGAAACAATTTTTTTATCATCTTCCAGGTTGTATTTTTTTAAAAAATTATCGAGAACTTCTTTGGATAATAAATAAGACAAATTTAAATTTTTTAAAAAATTCAGTGATTTCTTGCTTGATTCAAGCCAGCCATCTTGATATTTAATTGCGGGTAAACATTTTTCAATTTCCAATATCAGAAATTTTAAGATAAATTCAGAGAAATAAGAAGCATTATCTGAATCTTCGAGATAAATATGACTATCTGAATTACTCAGATCCGAATGTATTCTATATCCTAAATCCTTATAGAAATTCTCCACATAACATAAATACCAGGCAGAATAAGGATTTTTGAACGAAGCTCTTATTTCAATTTGATTAATTTTTCCCAGCCATTTTTCCTCTCTTTTTATTAAAGATAGCAAATAATCATTGGCAAAAAATTTAACTTTACTGAGCTGAGAAAAAAATACTAGGCAAGGACAAACTGATAAAGATTGAGCATTATTTTCCCCTTTTAGTCCAATAGAAATACAATGATCTAAATTAGGAGCCAACAAGTCAATATTTTCTTTAGAATTCAATAATCTTATCGTTTCACCGGCTTGACAGGGAATGCTTTGCAATGCCTTCTTGGCTAATGTCTTGTCCATAAATTCTCCCCTTATGGCAAACAAATCCAGTTTAGTTATAATATCCAAAAAGAGAAGTTGTGGCAAGATTATTTAATCAGGATAAAGATGTTAACAAAAAATAGAGGGGCTATCAGTAATCCAACCGGTCGCTTTGAAAAAGCGAAAAAAGAAGCTTTTGATGATGGCTGGGAAAAGGATCCGGAAAACGAATCAATTACTCCTTTAGAAACCGTTTTGTTGCGAGATAACGCCCAGTCAATTATCAGTCGAAATGATTCTCCTGATCTCGGTTTTGAACAAACTATCAACCCCTATAAGGGCTGTGAACATGGTTGTATTTATTGCTATGCCCGCCCTTCGCATGCTTATATGAATTTATCCGCCGGTCTCGATTTTGAAACCAAAATTTTTTACAAACCGGACGCGGCTCAATTATTAGAAAAAGAATTAAGCAAACCTAAGTATGAATGCAAGGTGATAGTTTTAGGCGCTAATACTGATCCTTATCAACCTGTGGAAAGCAAATTAAAAACTACCCGGTCTTTATTAGAAGTTTTAAACCGATATCATCATCCAGTCACTATTATCAGCAAAGGTTCATTAATGGAACGAGACCTGGACATTCTTGAGGATATGGCTAAACGACAATTGGTTAAAGTCGCCGTGACTTTAACTACTTTATCAATTTCTTTAAAACAAATCCTAGAACCCAGAGCTGCAACTCCAAAAGCCCGATTAAATCTAATCCATAAATTAACTGCGATTGGTGTTCCTGTCCGAGTGATGGCCGCCCCAATGATCCCAACAATTAATGATATGGAACTGGAAAAAATACTCGAAGCTGCTAGAGAAGCCGGGGCCGTTAATGCCGGTTACACTTTAATTCGATTGCCTCACGAAGTTAAAGATCTTTTTAAAGAATGGCTGGCAAAACATTTTCCTGACAGGGCTCAGCATGTGATGAGCATCATTAAACAAATGCACAATGGCAAGGAATATGATTCCAGCTTCGGTCAAAGAATGCGGGGTCAAGGCAAATTTGCTGATTTACTAGAAATGAGATTCAAAATCGCTTGTTCTCGTTTTCAATTAAATCAAACCAGTTACAGCTTGAACACCAAAAATTTTCAACGTCCAAAACCTTATTCTCCACAGTTAGATTTATTTGATGAATAATTTAAGCTATAAAAGAATGTACACCAACACCTAATCGTTTTGAGTATAGAGATCACCATCCCTGGTAATCATTTTAACCCTTAGAGAGAAAAATTCTGACTATTAGATTCTTCGGACGCCTTTTGCTCCTTAATTAATTTTAAAAAAGGCATTCTGCTGATGTTACTGACAAAATTACGCTGTTTTTCAAAATTAGATAATAAAATCCCATCTACTGTCACCGTTTCAGAATTGACGGAAGAAATTAAACTATTTCGAAACGGTACCTTATCGAGTTCTCGGTCTTGGTATTTTCCTACAATATAAGGGTTAATATTAAAATCTGCACAAAATATGAGAGAACGGTCGGCATAACTCTGTAAAAGAGCCGCGGTAAAATAACTATAAAGTTTTCCAAATTTGGATAGTTTTGACATAGAATCTATTTTTTCATCACCACTATAAGGAAAATGAGCCAAAGCAAAATATTTTTTTTGACTATTCTTCTCTAATTCCCAAATAAAAAAACGATTCATCAATTTTTCCGGTAAATATTTAACCTGTAAATTATTAACCTTTAAACTGTTATCCATTAAACTGAGAAGGCCCCAATTTAAATAACGAGGATTATTGTCTGAATAAAAGCCATTTCTATCTGTAAAACGATGCATCCATGGAAATTTTTTCAATGTTGAAAATAACTTGGCGATATCTTTTTCTTCAATAGGGCCTTCACATAAACTGAGGGCAAAAATTTCAGGATTACGAAAAATGATCTCCGAAATTACATAACCTATTTTTTCCAATCTATCTTGATATTGCTGGTTACTTTCAATGATCTTGAACCCATTATTGAATCTTCCTTGATTATTACAATTGGCCTTCATCATCACATTCCAGAATAAAACATTCTGATGGACAACAGGATGATGATCAGAAATTTGAGCTCGAATAACATCATTACCGTTTAAGCTTAAAAATTTATCAGAATCCATTTGCTCAATACCTAAATCTCTTTCTTTAATTTGAATTTTCATATTAACCTCTTCTTTTTTAATGATTAACTGATATAATGCAAGATCGAGATTAATTAATAAAATAAATTGATTTTATCGAATCGATAGATATTGTTTATTATTGGGAAGCGATCCATAGCGCCCTGTAGAATGATTAGGCTAAAGATTTCAAATAATCCCAGTTGACAGGGGCGAAATTCGGATGTAAAATCCGAATATGGTCCAATATATTAGAAATCAAGCACAAGTCATTGAAAAATTGCTTAAAATGTTTCCTGCAATTGCGGTTTTAGGTGCTCGGCAGACAGGAAAAACTACTTTAGCCAAGCAAATTCAACCTGATTGGCATTATTTTGATCTGGAACAACCTCAAGATTATGATCTCATTAGCCAAGACCCGACTCTTTTTTTTAAACGTTATCCTGACAAGGTTATTATTGATGAAGCGCAAAATTTTCCTCAATTATTTCAAGTATTACGCGGGATAATTGATGCAAATCGAGGCGAAAAAGGCCGATTTATTCTAACAGGCTCTAGCAGTCCCGAACTTTCTAAACATTTATCCGAATCTTTAGCGGGCCGCATTGCTATTGTTGAACTAGGCACTCTGAAAGCCAATGAATATTATAAAAAGCCACTCAGTTATTTTTATCAGCTGTTTGCTAATAAAATTGCGCCTACAACTATTTTTGACTATGAACCCCAGTTTTCTAATCAACAAATACAACATATCTGGTTAAAGGGAGGTTATCCAGAACCCACCCTCAGCCATGACGAACTTTTCTATGAACAATGGATGAATAATTATTATTTAAACTATATTAGCCGCGATATTGCCAAATTGTTTCCTAAATTAAATAAAATAAAATATCAGCGCTTCATAAAAATGCTCGGCCACTTATCGGGTACGATTCTTAATAAATCTGATCTTGCCCGCGCATTAGAAATTAATGAAGGTACTGTGCGTGAATATTTGCATATTGCCGAAGGAACTTTTTTATGGCGAGAATTACAAAGTTATGGAAATAGTGGTGTTAAATCAATTATTAAAATGCCTCGGGGTTATATTAGAGATAGTGGTTTACTCCACTATCTTCTTCAGATAAAAACACAAGAAGATTTATATCATCATCCCATTGTTGGACACTCTTTTGAAAGTTATGTCATTGAAGAATTAATCAAAGGTCTGCAAGCAGCCATGGTCAGCAATTGGAAAATAGATTATTTCAGAACCCGTAAAGGTGCAGAGATAGATGCTATTTTAACAGGATATTTTGGTGTGCTTCCTATTGAAATAAAACACAGTAGTTCAGTTTCATTAAAAAAGCTACGTTCTTTAAGCGATTTTATAGAACAGAATCATCTACCGCTCGGAATTGTGATTAGTTTCACTGAAAAAATCACTTGGCTTTCAGATAAAATTGTTCAAATTCCTGTTGGTATGCTTTGATATTAATTGTGAATAATATCTTCAATACTCACGTTAAGTGCTTTCCGAAGGGTACCCTTTCCACCAGAACTGTCTTTTTTAGCCCATTGTAATATATTTTCCAGCAAAAATTTATCCAATGGCTTCATATACACTTCATTGATACCTGCTAACAAACAGTTATTTTTAATTTGATCATCGCCATGAGCCGTTAAAGCCACGATA
>Ga0163144_10022229_pt1 | contig 12577 bp, 13 predicted proteins | sample OliLak19BULKMAT1_FD_123175 | JGI IMG/M metagenome (GOLD analysis project Ga0163144, IMG submission 123175) | Freshwater microbial mat bacterial communities from Lake Vanda, McMurdo Dry Valleys, Antarctica - Oligotrophic Lake LV.19.BULKMAT1 | ecosystem: Environmental > Aquatic > Freshwater >... | reverse complement strand
CCGGCAAGACCACGCTGATCCAGATCGTGTGCGGCATCGTGAAGATGACCGAGGGCACGGTCACCGCGGATGGCCACGACATCGTCAAGGACTTCCGCGCCGCGCGCGGCAAGATCGGCCTGGTCCCGCAGGAGCTGTCGACCGACGCGTTCGAGACCGTGTGGTCGACGGTGTCGTTCAGCCGCGGCCTGTTCGGCAAGGCCGCCAACCCCGCGCACATCGAGGCGACGCTCCGCGCGCTGTCGCTGTGGGACAAGAAGGACGCGAAGATCTCCACGCTCTCGGGCGGCATGAAGCGCCGCGTGCTGATCGCCAAGGCGCTGTCGCACGAGCCGACGATCCTGTTCCTCGATGAGCCCACCGCCGGCGTCGACGTCGAGCTCCGCCACGACATGTGGAAGATGGTGCGCGCGCTGCGCGAGCGCGGCGTGACGATCATCCTGACCACGCACTACATCGAGGAGGCGCAGGAGATGGCCGACCGGATCGGCGTCATCAACAAGGGCGCGCTGGTCCTCGTCGAGGACAAGGACGTGCTGATGCGCCGGCTCGGCAAGCGCCAGCTCGTGATCCAGCTCCGCGACGCGCTCCCCGAGATCCCCGCGGCGCTGGCGAGCCACGGCCTCGAGCTGTCGCAGGAGGGCACCGTCTTGACCTACACGTTCGACGTCGCGGGCGCGGAGACCGGCATCGCGCCGCTCCTCGAGCAGCTCGGCAAGCTCGGGATCGCGTTCTCGGATCTGCGCTCGCGCGAGAGCTCGCTCGAGGAGATCTTCATCGGCCTGGTCCGAGGTGGCCGATGAACTTCCACGCGATCCGCGCGATCTACAAGTTCGAGATGGCGCGCACGTTCCGCACGCTGGTGCAGAGCATCGCGTCGCCGGTCCTGTCGACGTCGCTGTACTTCATCGTGTTCGGCTCCGCGATCGGCTCGCGGATGGGCGAGGTCGGCGGGGTCGACTACGGCTCGTTCATCATCCCCGGGCTCGTGATGCTGTCGCTGCTCGGCGAGAGCATCTCGAACGCGTCGTTCGGGATCTACCTGCCGAAGTGGTCCGGCACGATCTACGAGCTGCTGTCGGCGCCGGTGTCGTTCGTCGAGGTCGTGATCGGCTACGTCGGCGCGGCGGCGAGCAAGTCGATCATGCTGGGCGTGCTGATCCTCGTGACCGCGCGCGTGTTCGTCCCGTACGAGATCCAGCACCCGGTCTGGATGGTCGTGTTCCTCGTCCTCACGGCCGTCACGTTCAGCATGTTCGGCTTCATCATCGGCCTGTGGGCGGACAGCTTCCAGAAGCTGCAGACCATCCCGCTGATGGTGGTCACGCCGCTGACCTTCCTCGGCGGCGCGTTCTACTCGATCAACATGCTGCCGCCGTTCTGGCAGAAGGTGACCCTGTTCAACCCGGTGGTCTACCTGATCAGCGCGATGCGGTGGTCGTTCTACGGCCAGGCCGACGTCAACGTCGCCGTCAGCGTCGGCGCGACCTGCGGCTTCCTCGCCGCCTGCCTGACCGCGATCTGGTGGATCTGGCGCACCGGCTACAAGCTGAAGAACTAGAAGTCGAGGCCGAGCGAGGCGGTGAACGTGCTCTGCGTGTGCGCCTGGTCGGTCGAGTCGCACGACGCGGTGAGCGAGCTGGCCATGCACGGGTCGTCGCTGCCCGAACGATCGTCCTTCGACGAGCCGGCGAGCGCGAACGCGCCCTCGAGCGTGAGCTCGAAGACGTAGTACTGCATCTTCGCGCCGACGAAGAACCGGTGGCGGTAGATGTTGTCCTGGTCCTTGAGCACGAAGTTGAGCGCGGAGTCGCTCTCGTTGCCGGGCACCAGCGAGTCGATGCCGGGCGTCGCGTCGAGCACCTCGGAGCGCGGCACGATGATGAGGACGTTCCAGCCGCCGTACGGCGACAGGCCCCACGTGCCGCCGATGCCGATCAGCTTCGAGATCGACACGTCGAGGGAGGCGATGCTGAGATCGAGATCCTTCGAGCCCATCAGGCGGGACGCGCCGCCGCGGACCGCCAGCGAGGGGAGCGGCAGATCGTGATAGCCCTCGTGGATGCCGATCTTGGCGTAGGTCTGCGCGGTCCACAGGCCCGAGTCCATGACGTGGACGAACCCCGCGCCGACCTCCATCGACGGGACCGGGAACCACAGGCCCTTGCGCGCGAACAGGCCGACCGTCGACATCGAGCCGCTGCCGTGCTGGACGCCGTCGGGCGCGAGCGGATCCGGCGACGAGCCGAGCCCGCGCCAGTAGCTCTCGTCGGTGGACACCTTCGTCGTCCCCAGGTCCGCCGAAAACTGGAACCCGCCGAACCCGAGCGTGTCCGAGGGCGTGAGCAGGCGCGGCGCCAGCGCGACGCCGAGCTCGGAGATCATCGAGCGGAACTCGAGGTTCTGGCCGACCACGCCGATCGCGTTGCCGTTGCCGTCCTCGACGATCCGGCCGTAGCGGTTGAGGACGAGGTCGTCGTCTCCCGCGAGCGCCGGCGACGCCGCCGACGCGAGCAGGCCCACGGCAGCCACGGAGATCGCCAGCCTCATCGCGGGCGAGCGTATCAGAACTACCTGCCCTTCCACACGGGCTTGCGCTTGCCCATGAACGCCGAGATGCCCTCGGCGGCGTCCTCGAGCGAGAGCACGCGCGCGAGCTCGCCCTGGAGGTAACGGAGCTGGGGCGAGTGCTCCATGTCCTGCGCCCGGTAGAACGCCCGCAGGCCGAGGCCGATCGCGGCGGGGCTGCGGTCGGCGAGGCCGTTCGCGAGCGCCATCGTCTCCGCCTCGAGCTGGTCGGCCGGGACCGCGCGGTTGATCAGCCCGCACGCCAGCGCCTCGGCGGCGTCGAGCTTGCGGCCGGTCAGCATCATCTCGAGGGTCTTCTTGCGCCCGACGTTGCGGACGATCTCGGCGGTGATCATCATCGGCCAGAGCCCGACGGCGATCTCGGTGGTGCCGAACACGGCGGTGTCGGCGGCGACGACCAGGTCGCACGCGACCATCAGCCCGAGGCCGCCGGCGAGCGCCGGGCCGTTGACCATCGCGATGATCGGCTTGCCGAGCTCGTGCATGACCGTGAACAGGTCGACCAGGCTCGCCGGCTTGACCGCCGGGCTCGGTCCGGCCTGCCCGGCCATCTGGCCGAGGTCGCCGCCGGCGGAGAACGCGGGCCCGGCGCCGGTCAGCACGATCACCCGGACCTCGGCCCGCTCGCGGACGTGCTCGAGCGCGTGGACCAGCTCGCCGATCGACGCCGGCCCGAGGGGATTGCGCTTGTCGGGCCGGTTCAGCGTGAGCCGCGCCACCGGCCCGGCGTCGTCGAGGAGCAGCGCGCTGTACATGCGGCCTGAATATCACGGGTGCGACATCGGGGTGCCGCACTGGTATCGCCCGCGCGGCTCTGGTAAAGCCGCACTCCATGCAGTGGCGGTGGACCTCGCATCCGGCCAGGCGCCGGCCTCAGGACGTGTTCCTGCTGGCCGCGGTCGTCCTGCTATCGGCGTGGGCGGTCCTGGTCACGCTCCACTCGCCGCTGCTCGCCACGCTCGCGGTCGTGGTCCTGATGGTCAGCGTCTCGCCGTTCTGGCTGCCCACCCACTACCAGCTCGACGACGACGGGGTCGAGGCGCGGCGGCTGTGGACCAGGAAGCGGCGGAGCTGGGTCGACCTCCGGCGCGCGCAGATCGGCCCGGGCGCCGCGCTGGTGTCGCCGTTCGCGCGCCCGACCTGGATGGATCGCCACCGCGGCGTGATGCTGTACTTCGACGGGCTGGGGCCGGACAGCGCCCGCGCGGCCGTGGTGACCGAGCTGCGCGCGAGGTTCCCGTGATCTCGGACGACCAGCAGGCGCGCGCGCTCGACGAGGCGCTCAGCGACGACGATCGCAAGTTCCTCGACGATCTCGCCGACGGGCTCACCCAGCGGCGGCTCGCGTCCGCGGCCGTGTTCCTGCTCGAGAGCGTCAAGCCGCTGGGCTGGCTCGGCGCCCAGATGCTGCTGCTGTTCCGCCCGATGGTCGCGGTCGTGTTCCACGACCCGGTGCGCTGGGATCGCGTCCAGCGCCTGCTCGAGCACCGCGAGGCTACCGAGCTGCTGGTGCGCCGGCTGGAGGCGCGCTTCTGATGGGCATCTCTCCGGACGACCTCCGCTCCGTCATCGCCACCGACTGCGGTTCGACGACGACCAAGGCGATCCTGATCGAGCGCAACGACAAGGGCGAGTACCGCCTGACGTCGCGCGGCGAGGCGCCGACCACCGTCGAGGCGCCGGTCGAGGACGTGACCCGCGGCGTGCTCAACGCCGTCCGCGAGATCCAGGAGCTGCGCAAGCGCACGTTCCTCACCGACGACGGCTCCGCGATCATCACGCCCCAATCCGGTCCGGAAGACGGGGACCGCGGCACCGACCTCTACATCTCGACGTCGTCCGCCGGCGGCGGCCTCCAGATGATGGTCGCCGGCGTCGTCAAGAAGATGACCGCCGAGAGCGCCGCCCGCGCCGCGCTCGGCGCCGGCGCGATCGTCATGGACTCCGTGTCGATCAACGACAAGCGCCTGCCGCACGAGAAGATCGAGCGGATCCGGCAGCTCCGCCCCGACATGATCCTGTTCGCCGGCGGCACCGACGGCGGCACCCGCAAGCACGTCGTCGCGATCGCCGAGCTGCTCCGCGCCGCCCAGCCGCGGCCGCGGCTCGGGACCGGCTACGACCTGCCGGTGATCTTCGCCGGCAACAAGGAGATCCGCGGCGAGATCGAGCAGATGCTCGGCGGCAAGGTCGCCCTGCAGTTCGTCGACAACGTGCGGCCGACCCTCGAGGTCGAGCACCTCGGGCCGGCGCGCGACGCGATCCACGAGCTGTTCATGGAGCACGTGATGGCGCAGGCCCCCGGCTACGCCAAGCTCATGACCTGGACCGGCGTGCCGATCATGCCCACGCCCGGCGCGATGGGCCTGATGATCAAGACCCTCGCCGAGCGCACGCGCACCAACGTCGTCGGCGTGGACATCGGCGGCGCGACCACCGACGTGTTCAGCGTGTTCGACGGCACGTTCAACCGCACCGTGTCGGCGAACCTCGGGATGAGCTACTCGGTCTCGAACGTGCTCGCCGAGGCCGGGATCGGCGACATCCAGCGCTGGGTGCCGTTCGAGCTCGACGAGGCCGACCTGCGCGACCGGATCGGCAACAAGATGATCCGGCCGACGACGATCCCGCAGACGCTCGACGAGCTGAAGATCGAGCAGGCGATCGCGCGCGAGGCGCTGCGGCTCAGCTTCGTCCAGCACAAGCAGTTCGCGGTGAAGCTGCGCGGCGGCCAGCAGGAGCGGTCGATCTCCGACGCGTTCGACCAGGACAGCACCAGCACGCTCGTCGACATGATGAAGCTCGACGTGCTGGTCGGCTCGGGCGGCGTGCTCAGCCACGCGCCGCGCCGCACGCAGTCGATGATGATGATGATCGACGCGTTCGGCGTCGAGGGCGTCACCGAGCTCGCGGTCGACTCGATCTTCATGATGCCGCACCTCGGCGTGCTGTCGACGGTGCACCCGGCCGCCGCGATCGAGGTGTTCGAGAAGGACTGCCTGGTCCGCCTGGGCACCTGCATCGCGCCCGTCGCGGTGGGCAAGGGCCACGGCACGCTGTGCACCGTCTCGTACCAGGGCGCGAGCCACACGATCAGCCGCGGCGACCTCGTGCTGCTGCCGCTCGGCGTCGACGACACCGTCGAGGCCACGATCACGCCGACCCGCGGCGTCGACGTCGGCGCCGGCCCCGGGGCGCGCGTGGTCAAGAAGGTCCGCGGCGGCGTGTGCGGCCTGGTCCTCGACGGCCGCGGTCGCCGGCCGATGCCGCTGCCGGTGTCGCCGCCCGAGCGCGTCGCCGCCGCGACCCGCTGGACCAAGGCGCTCGACCTCTATCCGGAGGCCGCGTAATGGGTGACGCGTACACACCCGGCCTGACGGTCACGCGCTCCACGGTGGTGCGCAAGACGCGCCGCCTCCCGCTGCCCGGCGAGGTGCTCGTCAAGGTCGGCGATCGCGTCGCGGCCCGCGATCCGGTCGCGCGCGCGCAGCTCCCCGGCAAGGTCCACCTGATCAACGTCGCCAGCGCGCTCGGCGTGCTCCCCGACGAGATCGCGCCCGCGCTGCGCGTGAAGATCGGCGCGAACGTCACCAAGGGCCAGAAGATCGGCGAGGCGTCGAGCCTGTTCGGGTTGATCAAGAGCTCCGCCGAGGCGCCGTGCACCGGCACGTTCGAGTCGGTGTCCGCGATCACCGGCATGGGCATGTTCCGCGAGCCGCCGGTCCCGGTCGAGGTCGCGGCCTACGTCGACGGCACGGTGATCGAGATCATCCCCGAGGAGGGCGTGATCGTCGAGGCGCACGGCGCGCTGGTCCAGGGCATCTTCGGCCTCGCCGGTGAGGGCATCGCGATGATCACGATGATCGCCAAGCAGCCCGACCACGTGCTCGAGGCCTCCGACCTCAAGCCCGAGCACACCGGCAAGATCGTCGTCGGCGGCGCGCGCGCGACGCTCGCGGCGCTGCGGCGCGCGATCGAGCTGAAGGTCGCGGGCGTGGTGTGCGGCGGGTTCGCGTACCAGGACATCAAGGAGCTGCTCGGGTTCGACGTCGGCGTCGCGATCACGGGCACCGAGGACTTGCCGACCACGCTCGTGGTCACCGAGGGGTTCGGCGACATCGCGATGGCGCGCGCCACGTTCGAGCTGCTGCAGAGCCTCGAGGGCAAGCGCGCGTCGATCAACGGTGCCACCCAGATCCGCGCCGGCGTGATCCGGCCCGAGCTGATGGTGCCCGACGACGGCTCGGGCAACGCGACCGTCGTCGAAGGCGGCGGGCTCGAGATCGGCGCGCCGGTCCGCTGCATCCGCGCGCCCTACTTCGGCCGGATCGGCACGGTCTCGGCCCTGCCGGTCGAGCTGCACACGCTGCCCTCGGAGACCAAGGTCCGCGTGCTCGAGGTCGACCTCGGCACCGAGAAGATCCTGGTGCCGCGCGCCAACGTCGAGGTGATCGAGCGATGAGGCTCGCGATCGCCACGCTGATCCTGTGCGCGCTCGCCGGCGCGGCGCGCGCCGAGCAGACGCTGAAGGTCGAGGCGCTGCCCAACGACAACGGCAAGCACCTCAAGGTGTCGTGGACCGAGACGCCGGCGGTGGGCGCGATCACGATCGTCGTCCGCAAGCGCGAGCAGGCGAACATGGCGCTCGGCCAGTGGACCGCGCCCGAGAAGCCGGCCGCGGGCGCCGACGTCGGCGAGGGCTGGACGATCGCCTACGCCGGCGACAGCGACACCTCGTTCACCGACGAGGTCGAGCCCGAGACGGCGTACATCTACGAGGTCGTCACCGCGACCAAGGCCGTGGGCCCCGACGGCAAGCCGACCTGGGAGCTGTCCCCCGGGGTCGCGTCCGATCGCGGCGTCGCGCCCGAGGCCGCGCTGTTCAACACCGACAACTGGTTCTACCTCGCGGTGATCGGCTTCACGGGGATCGCGTTCTTCCTCTATCTCGGCTACGCGCGCCGCAACGCCAAGAACATCTTCATCCGCAGGATCCCCGGCGTCGACGCGATCGAGGACGCGATCGGGCGGTCCACCGAGATGGGCCGCCCCGTCCTGTACGTCACCGGCATCGAGGAGATCGTCGACATCCAGACGATCGCGTCGCTGCTGATCCTGGGACCGGTCGCCGAGCTCACCGCCGAGTACGACACCGAGATCAAGGTCGCGAACACCTACCCGATGACGATGATCGTCGCCGAGGAGATCGTCCGCCAGGGCTACGCCAACGCCGGCCGCCTCGACGCGCACAAGCCCGAGAACGTGATGTTCCTGACCTCGGAGCAGTTCGCGTTCGCCGCCGCGGTCAACGGCATGATCCTGCGCGACCGTCCGGCGGTGAACATCTACTTCGGCCGGTTCTTCGCCGAGTCGCTGCTGCTCGCCGAGACCGGGTTCCTCACCGGCGCGGTCCAGATCGCCGGCACCTGCGAGTTCACCCAGCTGCCGTTCTTCATCGCCGCCTGCGACTACACGCTGCTGGGCGAGGAGCTCTACGCCGTCGGCGCCTACCTGTCGCGCGAGCCCACGCTGCTCACCCAGCTCAAGGTCGGCGACATGCTCAAGCTCATCATCATGATCCTGATCGTCGTCGGAGTCGTCGCGGCGACGGTGGACGGCTTCAAGCTCGCGGACGTGCTGATGCCGGGAGGCGAGTAGCGTGAAGAAGCAGCTGCCCCTCCTGCTCGGGCTGATCGTCGGCTTCTTCGCCGTGATCGAGTTCTACGTGCCGCACTACTACGTCGGCACCGTCAAGAACCACTTGATCGAGTGGACGCTCGTGCTCGCCGCCGGCGCGTACGTGATCGGCGCGATCAACATCCTCCAGGTCAACCTCCCCAAGGTCCGGCGCCGCGCGCCCGACTGGGAGTACAAGATCGTGCTGATCGTCGGCGCCGTCGCGATGGCCCTGATCGGCATCAAGTGGCACACGTTCGGCGGCGAGCCGAACCTCGCGATCACCAGCACGATCACCAAGGGCGCGGTCGCCGGCGACGTCGCCGTCGTCGAGGTCAGCTCCGACGAGCTCGACGCGCTGGTCAACGTGGGGCCCACGATGGCGCGGCCGCTCCAGAGTGGCGCCGGCAGCTTCGAGGTGCCGCCCGGCAAGCACTCGATCAAGCTCTACATGAAGGCCGCGGGCTACACCGAGGTCACCGGCGAGGTCGAGCTCGCCGCGGGCGATCGCGTCGTCGTCACCGGCTCGCCGACGATGCAGTGGGGCCCGTCGGGCCGCGTGTTCGTGTGGATGTACGACCACGTGTTCGCGCCGTGCAACGCGACGATGTTCGCGCTGCTCGCGTTCTTCGTCGCGTCGGCGGCGTTCCGCGCGTTCCGCGCCCGCAACGCCGAGGCGCTCCTGCTGCTGGTCGCGGCGATCGTGATCCTGATCGGCCGCGCGCCGATGGGGCGCAGCATCCACCCGCTGCTCCCCGAGGTGTCCGACTGGATCCTCGACATCCCCAACAACGCGGGCCGCCGCGCGATCATGATGGGCGCGGCGATCGGGGCGATCGCCACTGGCCTGCGCGTGATCCTCGGCCTCGAGCGCTCGCACCTGGGGAGTGATTGATGGCGGCGCCCGAGCCCAAGCACTGGACCGAGAAGCTGCAGAGCTTCGATCGCAGGTGGATCTTCCTCGCGATGGGGTTCGCGATCGTCCTGCCGCTGCTGTTCCCGATCAACCTGCCGATCAAGCCGTCGCCGATGGTGCAGGCCGGGTTCTACACGGTCGAGGCGCTGCAGCCGGGTGACGTCGTGTTCGTGTCCGTGGATCTCGAGCCGGCGTCGACGCCGGAGCTCGAGCCGTACTTCAGGTCCGTGATGCTCCAGCTCAAGCGCAAGAACGTGAAGCTGGTGATCGCGACGACGTGGTACGCGGCGCCGCCGCTGGTCGAGCGGTGGATCCGCGAGATGATCGAGAACCCGATCGCGCCCGAGGGCACGCCCGGGTACACGGCGCCGCTCGATGCCGACGGCAAGCCGATGTACGACCGCGCGTACAAGAAGAACGAGGACTACGTCTGGCTCGGGTTCCGCGAGGGCAAGGCCGCGGTGATCTCCGGCCTGGGCAGCGATCTGCGCGGCACGTTCGACAACCGCGCCGCCGACGGCACGCCGCTCGACGCGATCCCGATCATGAACGGCAAGAAGCAGCTCAAGGACTTCAAGCTGCTCGTCCTGATCTCCGCGGGCTTCCCCGGGATCAAGGAGTACGTCCAGCAGGTGCAGTCTCGCTACAACCTGCGGATGGTCGGCGCGACCACGGCCGTGTCGACGACCGATCTCGCACCCTACTACCAGGCCGGTCAGCTGCTCGGCCTGTCCGGCGGCCTCGCCGCCGCGGCGGAGTACGAGACGATGGTCGGCAAGCCCGGCCTCGCGACCCAGGCCGCCGACGTGCTCAACGTCAGCCACCTCGTCGTGATCCTCGCGATCGTGTTCGGCAACTTCATCTTCTTCGTCGGCCGGCGGCGGAAGGCACGACGGTGACCGAGCTCTATTTCATCGACGTGGTCGGCGCCTGGATCGGGATCTTCCTGACCCTGTGCATCCTGTCGTTCCTCTACAAGGACAACCCGTTCTACAAGTTCGCCGAGCACCTGTTCGTCGGCGTGTCGATCGGCTACCTGGTCTCGCAGCAGTACTACAACGTCATGCGGCCCAAGCTCGTCGACGAGCTCGCGGCCGGGTTCGGCGGCGGCGCGTGGACGCACTGGCTGGCGCTCGTGCCCCTGGTCCTGTTCCTCGCGATGGTCGTCAAGACCGTGTCGCGGAAGTTCGCGTGGGTCGGCCGCTACCCGCTGGCGTTCGTGGTCGCGCTGTTCGCCGGCCTGCAGATCAACGCGGTCGCGCAGGCCGAACTCGGCGCGCAGATCAAGCGCGCGATGAAGGACATCGACACCAAGCAGGTCGATCTCCAGACCGCGTCGGTCGCGCGGCTCACGCCGCTGCCCGGGTTCACCCCGGCGATCGCCGAGAAGGTCGTCGCGGCCCGCGACGCCGGCGCGTTCGTCCCCACCGCGGAGGGCGTGCAGGCGCTGCCGTCGCTGACCGACGCCGAGCGCGGCATCGTCGCGGACAACCGCGGCACCGTGAAGGGGCTCGACGCCCAGACCGGCAAGGGCCGCTACTGGTTCGGCATCGTCTCGAACATCCTGCTGCTGCTCGGGACGCTGACGTCGCTGCTGTACTTCTACTTCTCGCTCGCCACAAGGGCGTGGTCGGCAAGGTCTCGCGGTTCGGCGTGTGGATCTTGATGATCGGGTTCGGCGCGAGCTTCGGGTACACGGTGCAAGGGCGGATCGCGCTCGCGATCGGCCGCGCCCAGGACGTCATGGGCACGCGCCTCCCGCAGCGCGAGGCCGATCAGATCCAGGGCCCGTGGGCCGCGCTGGTCTGCGTCGCGATCATCATCGCGGGCATCGCGATCTGGGAGGTCCGCGAGAAGCGTGGCGCCGCCGCCAAGGCCGGGTCAGAGTAGCGCGTGGCGTACGAGCTCCAGATCGGGTGGCGCTACCTCTACGCCGGCAAGCGCGACAACTTCATGCTGGGGATGGCGGTCGCGAGCGTGGTGCTCATGGCCGCCGGGTTCGCCATCGTCCTGAGCTCGGACGGCAGCTCGCCGATCGGCGTGCTCACGCTGATCCTCGGCATGCTCGGCACGGTCGTGTTCACGCTGCTGTCGTTCTTCACGGTGTTCGTCGCGGTCTCGGTGCTCGGCGTCGTGCTCGGGGTCGCGGCGCTGACGATCGTGCTCAGCGTGACCACCGGGTTCCAGCAGCAGTTCCGCGAGAAGGTGCTCGGCGTCAACGCGCACGTGATCGTGATGAAGTCGTCGTCGGACTTCTACGAGTACGAGGACGTGATGGAGACCGCGCGGGACATCGACCCCGACGTGATCGCGGTCCAGCCGTTCATCTTCGCCGAGATGCTGGTCACCCGCGGCAAGGGCGAGCTGTCCGGCGTCGCGATCAAGGGCGTCGATCCGCAGCTGGTCACCAAGGTGCTCGACATCAAGAAGCACATGGAGGAGGGCACGGTGGAGTCGCTCCAGGAGGTGCCCAAGGACGGCGGCCTGCCGCCGATCCTGATGGGCAAGGAGCTGGCGCGCAAGCTCAAGGCCAAGCTCGGCGACGACGTCACCGTCGTGGTGCCGCTGTCGAACCTCGACCTCGACACGTTCAAGGCCAAGTCGGCGGCGCCGCGGACGCGCAAGTTCCGCGTCACCGGCATCTTCTACAGCGGGTTCGACGAGTACGACCGCCGCCTGATGTACACCAGCCTCGAGGAGACCCAGGAGCTGGTCGGGCGCGGCAACCAGGTGATGGGCGTCGAGCTCAAGGTCCGGGACGTCGACCGCGCCGCGGAGATCGCGGAGAAGCTCGGCAAGCGCCTCGGCGAGCCGCCCTACCAGGTCCAGGACTGGTACGAGCTCAACCACAACCTGTTCGACGCGCTGACGCTGCAGAAGATCGTGCTGGTCGTCGTGCTGACGCTGATCATCATCGTCGCCGCCTTCAACATGGTGTCGGCGCTGATCATGATGGTCACCGACAAGACGCGCGAGATCGCGATCCTCAAGTCGATGGGCTCGACCTCGACCAGCATCGCCAAGGTGTTCCAGGTCGTCGGCGTGACGATCGGCGGCGTCGGGACGCTGCTCGGCATCCTGATCGGCGTCACCACCTGCTGGGTCGTCGCGAGCTACGGCTACCGCCTCGACCCGAAGGTCTACCTGATCGATCGGCTGCCGATCACCGTCAAGCTCACCGAGGTCCTGATCGTCGCCGGCATCACGATGGCGGTCAGCGTCGTCGCGACGCTGTTCCCGGCGGCCAAGGCGTCCGCGCTCCGGCCCGTCGAGGGCCTGCGCTACGACTGAGGAGCGTGTAGCGCAGAGACGTCCGGGAGACCGCGTGTGCGGCGGTCCGGAACTCTGCCGAGATCAAGTTGCAGCAGATCTCGAGCTCGAGCGTGCTGCCCGGAT
>Ga0163144_10022227_pt1 | contig 12578 bp, 12 predicted proteins | sample OliLak19BULKMAT1_FD_123175 | JGI IMG/M metagenome (GOLD analysis project Ga0163144, IMG submission 123175) | Freshwater microbial mat bacterial communities from Lake Vanda, McMurdo Dry Valleys, Antarctica - Oligotrophic Lake LV.19.BULKMAT1 | ecosystem: Environmental > Aquatic > Freshwater >... | reverse complement strand
TATCGTCTCATGATATTGCTAAGGTTATTGGTAGTGGAGGGCGTACGTTCCGAGCTTTACGGACCGTGGTTATTCCTGTTTTGTCACCTGATATTAAAGATATCATAGTAGATGTAGCAGCATAAATGATCATTTCACTTCTGACGTTATTTCCTGAACTTTATACCCCTTTTTTATCAACAAGCTTGATTCGGCGAGCGCAAGAAGCAGATAAGGTAACTTTTGATGTGGCCAATATGCTTTCTTTCTGTAAACCAAAAGAGCGGATAGATGGGCCTACCTTTGGCCATGGCGCGGGAATGGTTTTACGGCCAGAAGTGGTAGAACGGGCTGTTGAGGCGCAAGAACAGGTTCACGGAAAAGCTTTTAAAATATTTTTTTCCCCTCAGGGAAGAAGGCTTAACCAAGACCTTTTAAAAGAATTAATTGAAAAACTTAAAAACAGCCAGCATCTTATGCTTTTAGCCGCTCGCTATGAAGGCATGGACAGCCGTGTTGAAGATCATTATGCGGATGAAACGGTTTCGCTGGGTGACTTTGTTATTATGGGCGGCGATTTGCCGGCCATGGTATTGCTTGAAGGCTTGTTGCGGTTAATTCCGGGCATAGTAGGCAAGCAAGAATCGGTTGAGCAAGACTCTTTTTGGGGGCCGCTCGTTGATCATCCTGAATATACAGCGCCGGTTGTTTGGCAAGGGCTTGAAGTTCCGGAAGTTATCCGTTCGGGTAACCACGGGGCCATAAAAGAGTGGCAAGAACAAGTAGCTGTTGAAAAAACAGTGTATGAGCATTTTGATTGGCTCAGGAGCCATCAGGCGACCGAGAAACAACAAGAATTAATTGTTGCCACCTTGCCATCGCACTATGTGGTACTTATGCACAGTGAAGTGCTTTTGCCACAAGGAATAGAGGGTACTACTTCGGTTACTTCGCTTGATATTCATGATATTGCCCGTTCAGCCAAAACATATGGGCTTAAAGGGTATTTTATTGTGACTCCTCTTAAAGATCAGCAGCGTATCGTGCAAAAGCTGCTTGATTTTTGGCAAGAGGGGGTAGGAGTGACCTACAATCCTCATCGTCACGAAGCATTACGACAGGTAATAATTTGTGATCGACTTGAAGATGTATGTCAAAAAATTGCTGAAATTGAAGGGGCGGATCCTTTAGTGGTGACGACCTCTGCTAAAGTGGTAGCCCACCCAAAAACGATAACTTATTATGATCAAAAAAAGGTCTGGGCGGCACGGCGACCTGTCCTTTTGGTTTTTGGTACAGGGCATGGCCTTGCTGAGTCGGTAACGACACGGGCTGATTTTAATTTATTGCCGATAATTGGGTATTCTCATTTTAATCATCTTTCGGTGAGATCGGCGGTAGCAATCATATTTGATCGGTGGTTGGGGATTAATCTTCGGTCGGTAGAAGAAAATAAGCCGTGACAGAAACATAAATTATAGTATAGTAAATATAAAGATTATATGACCTTGAAGGAATCACTATGAAAGCGCGAAAATATACTAAAGAAACGATTGCCAATATAGATGTTCGTGATCGTGGATTCCCTACGTTTAATGTAGGTGACTGTATTGAAGTTGGCCAAAATATTAAAGAAGGCGACAAAGAGCGCGTTCAAATTTTTGAAGGTGACGTGATTGCTATCCGTAATCATGGCATTTCTTCAACATTTACGGTTCGTCGTATTGACGCGAATAGCGTGGCGGTAGAACGTATTTTCCCTTATTATTCACCGGCTATTGCTTCGGTTCGTTTTGTCCGTGGCGGTGACGTGGTTCGTGCTAAATTGTACTATATGCGTGCCCGTGTTGGTAAAGCTGCTCGTGTTGCTGAAAAAGTACTCACGAAAGAACAAAAAGATCTTTTACGCAAAAATGCTGCGTAATATCGTATATAAATTCACCCGCTTGTTACAAGCCCTTTCAAAAGGTATTGTTCTAGCGGGTGTTCTTTTTTTTGCTTCCTGCAAGAATGTCAAGCAACGCCGGCTTTTTTCTGAACGAGGTGCCATGCGAGTTCTTGTTGATGAGGCCCGTTTAAATGATATTTCAATTCCGTTGGGGGTGACCCTAGAAGGTGTGCCTTTAAGTGTTGAAAATAATCATGCTGCGGTGATGACTTATACGAGTAACATGTCGTTAAAGATTTTATCTGATTTTTATCATGCTGATATGGAGCGTCTTGGGTGGCGCGAAGTATCAATTTTTTCCCTAGAAGATGAAACGCTTCTTGTCTATGAAAAGCCGCACAAAATGGTACTTGTTTCTATGCGGCCCTATGATTCTTCAATTCAGGTTTTACTGTATTTAGCACCACGTTAATTATTGTTGGGCGTTTTCAAGTTCTTGTAAGCGCTGTTCAAGGCGAGCATTACGGGCTTCGAGTGCTGCATGTTTAGCATCATATTGCGCTTGGGCATAGGCGTCTTGCTGGCCTGCATAATAGGCTTGTTGTGCTTGGTAATCTGCATCAGCTTGGTTTTGGTAATAGGCACCTCTGTTGGCAGAATTTATTACCGCTGCGCCTAAAAGTCCGGCACCAAGGCCGATTCCTACGCCTTTACCCCAGCCAGCATGTAATGAATTGCTCTGGTGAGCACAAATAATAATGAGTAACAAGTATATATATTTCATGATTAAACTCCCCTATGACCCCTGGTTATTAAAAAGCAAAATTATTTTATGTGTACTTCTATAATAAGCGTTGCAATTTTATTATCAGTTAGTCAATAAAAAATAAAAAATGTTGTATGTGGGGGGATAAATTATGGAATTAGTTGGGTCTATTATGAGGGTCCTTGTTGGAGATTGCTGCCCTTAAGGTTAGTAGAGGGGCTTATTAAAGCTCCAATAATACTGCTATTATCTATGGTGCTATAAGAAAAATCAGCATTACTTAAGTTTGCTTTACTAAGATTGACGTGATGTAACCCTGCATGTGATAGGCTCGTACCAATTAAAAGGGCGCCAGTCAGATTGGTATTAAATATTTGTACACCATCTAGTACGGCGTTTGTTAAATTGACTGAGGTGGCGATAATAGAGTCTAAAACCATTTCTGATAAATTTACTGAATTTAGATTTGCATGGCTAAAGTTCGCAGAGTTGAAGATGTTTTTTTGAGACAAGTCTGCTCCGTGGAAGTTGCTTCCGCTAAAATCTACATGGCTAAAATCATCGACAGAAAAAAGATCATTCTCAAAGGTGGCATGGGGTAACCGGGCCCCCGTAAAGGTGTCTTGTATCATACTGGAAGATTGGATTGTTGCGTTGCTCAAATCGGTATTTATGAATTTGGTTTCAATGGTGGTACAGGTTGATATCAACGCGCTTTGCATGGATGCTTCGGTAAAGTCAGTATCGATAATAATGCATTGATCTAATATAACATTGGTGCAGGTAGCAGATTTGAATGAAGCTTGGCTCAGAATACATCTAATAAACCGTGCATTCGTTAAATTAGTGTTATCAAAGTTGGCACCGGTAAAATCGATATCGGTATAAATTTTTCCAATAAGGTTTTGACCAGATACATCAACTTCCATCATATTGGTATAAGGATTTACATAGGTCAATATGCCTAGAGTGATGACTGCAAAAAGTAATAGAACAAGATTTTTCATGCATGTATCCTAAAAAACGCATAGTGTATGATGCAAAAGAGCATGCAATTTTTTAATATAAATGCGTGATAAAAGCAAGAAAAGCTTATTTTCTTAGATAAAATCCTTAAGCAGACAGTATTCTCTAGGAGGGGAATTGCGGCACTTTGGTTTATGGCAGAACGCATCCATTGAATAGCGCACCATCTTACTGCTTCTTGAAAGGTGCTTGCGGACTGTTGAAGCCCTTGCCAAGAAAATAAATTAGTTCATCGGTAAGATATCAACAATTTTATTCATTTTTCCTGCGCCAAGGAGCAACACCAAATCTTCTGCCGCTACCACCGTATCAAGTTGTGCCCGTAGATGATTAAATTTGTCATCATAAGGTTGGTAAGAAATGGTAAAGGTAGGGTTAGTTGCTTGGAGCGCTCGCACAAATTCTTGGCTAGTAATGTTTTCGATTGGTGCTTCGCTTGCCGCATAGATATCGGTGATGATCAAGTGATCAATATTGCTTTCCTGAAACACTTTAATAAAATCAGCCCATAACCCCTTAGTGCGTGAATAACGGTGGGGCTGGAACATAACGATGAGCTTCTTATGTGCTCGTTTACGCGCGACCTGTAAGGTATGGTAAATTTCGGTGGGGTGATGCCCGTAATCATCAAAAAGTTCAGCGGCTTTATAGGTGCCTTTAAACGTAAATCGACGATCGATCCCTTTAAAGTTAGCAAGTGCGGCACTTATTTTGGCAAAAGGAATATCAAGGTCTAAAGCTACCGCGACCGCCGCCGTTGCGTTTAGGATATTATGGTGTCCAGGCATGGTAATGTATAAAGAACCAAGCGGTTCTGTCGCTCCTTTTTTCCACATAGTAGCGGTAGAATAGTTGGGCCCTAAGATAATGTCACGGGCGCAAATGTCAGCCGATTCAATAGTGCCATACTTAACCACTTTACTGTTTGAAATGGGCAACAATGATGCGGCATGCTGGTCATCAATGCAGATAAAAGCTTTGCCATAGAATGGTAAATTGCTCAGAAATTGTAGAAACGTATTTTTTATATCAGTAATATCGCTATAGACATCAAGATGTTCAAGGTCGATGTTCGTGACTACTGCAAGAGTTGGATTCAGGCGTAAAAAGGATTTATCACTTTCATCTGCTTCAGCAACTAAAAAATTTCCTGCTCCCAGGCGAGCGTTCGATGATATATTTTTTAAATGGCCACCAATAATGACCGTTGGGTCATAATGTGCTTCAATTAAAATATGAGAAATCATGGAAGTTGTCGTTGTTTTGCCATGTGCCCCTGAAATAGCGATGCTATACTTTGAGCGCATGAGCTCGGCAAGCATCAGCGCTCGAGGAATCGTAGGGATACCCCTTTCTTGGGCGGCTTTTATTTCGGGGTTATCGCTTTTCAGTGCTGAAGAATACACTAATACATCAATAGATATGTCCTGGCATTGAGGGGTATTATTCCCCTGCATAATAGTGCAACCAGAGGCTGCCAGGTCGCGAACGCTTTTTTGTTCTAGATCTAAGTCACAGCCAGAAACTTGGTAACCTTGATGGCGTAGAATGGTGGCAATGCCGCTCATACCAATGCCACCAATGCCAAGAAAGTGGATGTGAGGTTTTTTTGTTGAATACATAGCGTTTAAATGGTAAAAGTGTTGTAGGAAGATACCTTTTTACTAGTGTAATCCAATTTTTCTTAACCTTCTATCTTCGCTTTTATTTTATAAGAGTTCTCGTAATTTTATTAATTTTTTTTGTAGCTCAATCATCTGTTCTGCAACATGGGCGGTTAGGGCGGTGATGTGGGCTGAGTGTTGCGTTGACGCCGAGGATGTTTCTGGTTCCATAGTAGTAATATGGGATGCTACAATTTCATCATGAGCAGCAGCAGCCGGTTTAGCAGTTTGGGTTTTAAGGTGTTTTTTGGCCCCAGCAATGGTAAAGCCTTTATCGTAAAGGAGTTCTTTGATCGCTGAAAAGCGTTCAAGATCTTTTTCCGTATAAAATCTTTGTTGGCCTGTTGATCTATTGGGGCGTATATTAAACTCTTTTTCCCAAAATCTGATAACAAATCGTTCAACATTGAGTTTTTCAGCTAACGTGCCGATGCGAAACTTTCTTATTTCTATTTTCATGTGATGAGGCTCCTTTTCATCATTTGTTCATACTACTCTTTGTTTTCCGGTAGCTTCAGGTGCAATAATGTGGTACTATCAGTTGTGTATTTGCACCAAAATTCAGGTAAACGTTTATATACTAAGGCAATCGCCTCACAGTTGGCAAGGGTTCACATTCATGAAAATAAAAGAATATCTTATACCACTCGGTTTTGTCGTTATTTCTACGTGGTTTGTACAAAATTTAGTTTTTTATTATACCGGCAATGGGGTTATAGCAGAGGAAAAAGTTGATATAAAGGCGGGTCAAAGTTTTGTTGCCCCTAAAAAAGAACAACTTATTAAACCGCTTGTTACCGAAATCGATTTTGTTGATACCGAAATCAATTGCCAGAAGCCTCCCATTACGGTGAATACTGAACGTGCTATCGTAGAATTTTCATCGTGCGGTGGCGCGATTGCCAAGTTTACGGTAAAAAATATTGCCGGCATAGATCAGGAGCAGTTTACTCTATTCAACATTCAGCAACCTCAAGAGCGTGAGCGCTTAGCTTTCTTGGTAGCATTGCAAGATAAAACTCCTCTTAATTATGAGCTTACCAAGCAATCATATGAAAATGGGGTGCATACACTGATATTCCGTGCGCAGAGTGCTGCAGCTACTATAGTTAAAGAATTCCGTCTGTATGACGCTTCGTATAAGCTGGATTTGCGTCTTTCTGTAGAGTCGCATGATGCTGCTGGTGTTCAGCCACGCATATTTGTACCAACTCCTTATTTGCCTTCCGATCCAACCGATATGGTTCAGGCTCTTATTTTTAGTGACAGCAATAGTCTCGAAAAGAAAAAACCAGAAGCGGTTGATGGGCGTTTATGGGTAATGCCGACCCTTTTTGGTGGCGAAGACCGTTATTTCATTGATGCTTTAGTAGCAGATAGCCAGAACTTTGTGCAGCGCGCTTATTATAAAGCTCAAAGTATCCATCAGTTGGCAGCTATTCTAGAAGGCCCTACCGTTAAGCAACAAACCTCATGGGAGATGTCATTCTATTGTGGGCCAAAACAGCTCCATGAAATGGCTAAAGTTGATAGTCGTCTTGAATCTACCCTAGATTATGGCTGGCTAAGCCCTTTGTCTAAACTAGCGATGGCTATTTTGAATTTTGTATACCGGTATGTTCATAATTACGGTATAGCTATTATCATCTTGACTTTACTCATGAAGCTTTTATTGATCCCGCTTACCTTCCGAGCAGAGCGTAGTGCTAAAAAGGCTGTTGAGATGAAGAAGAAGCTACAATATCTTGAACAAAAATATAAGGATGATCCAGAAACGCTTCAGCGGGAAAAAACAGAGCTTATTCGTAAAAATGGCCTGTTTGATGTTGGGTGCTTTGCGATGGTGGCACAGCTTCCTATCATGTTGGCACTTAATCGTGCTCTTTCAACATCTATTGAGTTGTATAAAGCGCCATTCTTTGGATGGATTCATGATTTGTCGGCAGTCGACTCCTATTATGTGCTTCCAGCGCTTGTTGGTCTTGGGATATTTCTCCACAGTGGTACGGCAGGTGATGCACGGCAGCGTTTAGTTACCGCATTCATGGCGTTGATTGTTGGTGGCATTATGACCAATTTAGCCGCTGGATTAGTGTTGTTTATTGGTATGAGTATCTGGTTGAGCATTGCGCAAAGCCGCCTGCAAAAGGCTTTACACATATAATGGATAATTTACCGCGCCTTGCCCAGCTTTTACGGCAGTTGCAGCAAGTTCCTTATTTAGCTTCAAAAAATTTATATCGGGTCGCTCACCATTTTTTAGAAATGGATGAGCGACGCCTCGAGCAGTTTGTCGCAATATTAACGGCAGCCCATCAGCATACGATGAAATGTCAGCTTTGCTGGGCGTGGAAAGAGCGTGAACGAGACTGTTCTTGGTGTGGCTCTTTGGCTCGTGATCAGCAAATAATTTGTGTTGTTGAAACATGGCATGATCTTTGTGCTATTGAAAAAACGGGCGCCTATAAAGGGATCTATCATGTTTTGGGAGGAGCTATTTGTCCTCTTGATGGTATTGGTCCAGAAAATTTAACTATTGAATCATTGCTTGGTCGTGTTCGTGCTGGTGGATGCCGTGAAATTATTTTAGCGGTCAATCAGACGCCAGAAGGAGAAGCGACGGCAGCATTTATTGCTCGTAAGCTTGAAGGTAGTGTAGAAGTAAAAATTACGTGTCTTTCGCGTGGTATTCCGGTGGGTTCATCGCTTGAAGCCATGGATCGCTTGACGATATTTAAAGCGATGGCAGAACGACGTATGTTTTAAATTTAGTCTTGAAGGAACTCATTTTTATGAATAATTCGTATGCATTATATGCACAGCGGCGACAACATCTTGTTGCGCTTATTAAAAAAGAAATGCCGGCAGCGCGGGGGCCGATTGTGCTCTTTAGCCGTTTTGAATCAGAACGTACTCGTTTTCGGCAAGATAGCAGTTTTTACTATTTTACTGGTATCGAAGAGCCGGGCGCTGTATTAGCAATTGAACTGGATGGGCGAACAGTATTATATGTGCCTGATTATACCCAAGGCAATCGTGGCCAATGGATGGATCAGTCGATTACTGCTGACGCTCAGCAAGCAGCAAAGTTTGGGATATCTGAAATTGTATATACTGGTGCTCCGGTGCGCGGCTACCAAGTTTCAGAGTTATTTTCAGTGGCTGATTATGAACATCTTATTAAGCGTATTCAGGCAACAGAAAAAATATTGGTATGCGCGCCAGTTCCTGGTGATGCTTATCGAGATCAGCTTTATTTTATTAATAGACTACAACAGCTTGCCCAGGGCAAATTCCCTCAGTGCGAGGATATTTCTTTGTATGTTGGCCGATTGCGACGAGTAAAGGCGCGGGATGAAGTTGAATTGATCTATAAGGCTGTTGAATTGACTATGATTGCTCATGAAGCGGCTGCTCGTTCGGTCAGTGAAAATATGCGTGAATCTCAGATACAAGCTGGGATAGAGTACGTATTCACGGAAAGCGGCGGCAGACCAGCCTTTCCTTCTATTGTGGGGAGCGGCAGAAATAGCATCATATTGCATTATCAACGCAATAACAAAGTCATGCGTAATGGTGAATTGGTTGTGGTTGATATTGGTGCTGAAGTTAATTATTATTGCGCCGACCTCACAAGGACTTATCCGGTTTCTGGTGAATTTAACAGACGACAAAAAGAAGTTTATACGGCCGTGTTGGAAACGCAGGACTTTATTGCCAGCAAAGCAAGGCCCGGGCTATGGCTTTCAAATAAAGATAAACCGCAAGAATCATTGCAACACATGGCTTTAGAGTTTTTACAAAAGAAGGGCTTTGCCCAATACTTTGTGCATGGTATAGGTCATTACCTTGGCATGGATGTGCATGACGTGGGAAGCGGTGCAGAACCTTTAGTTGAAGGGGATGTGATTACCATTGAGCCGGGCGTTTATATTGCGGCTGAACAGCTTGGCGTTCGTATTGAAGATAATTATTGGGTGGTTGCTGGTGGCGTTGAATGCTTAAGTGAAGCGTTACCAAAATCAATTATAGCTATTGAAGAATTAGCTCAATCATCGATTGATGATGAATATGAGGGCGAAGTTGGCGATAGTTATGATGATGAAGGTGATTACCAATAAATAATAGTTTTTAAATAAAATGGGGCTCGTAGTTTTGCTACGAGCCCCATTTTATTTTTAAGAGTTTTTTATTTGTCGTTGATAGTTACGGAATAAGAGCATACCCAGAGTGAGAGTGATGGTGATAGCAAGTATAGCAATCAAACTCAGCGTGGTTGCGGGGAAGACCGCAAAAAGTATAAAGCCAATGCTTGCGCTGATAATAGCCGGCATGCTGTAAGCGATTTGCGTTTGCACGTGGTCAAGGTGATAGCTTCCGGCGCTTGATGATGACATAACGGTGGTATCAGTGATTGGAGATATATGGCTGCCCGAAGCTGAACCCGAAAATATTGCCCCTAAGATAGGGAATAAAAGAGGAATAGCAGCAGGGCTTAAAGGAACCCCTTGGCCAGCTAATGCTGCAAGCATAGGAATGCCGATAGGTAACATGATGGTTAACGTTCCCCATGAAGAACCCGTTGAGGCGGTTACCATCGTTGAGGTTGCAAAAAATGCAAGAGGTAGAATGTAGAATGGGACTGAGCTCATTACTAAGTTGGCAAGATAGGCACCAGTTTGAAGATCATCTTTTAATAATGCGCTTAATGTCCAGGCAAATAATAGAACAAGTAGTGAACCCTTCATTAGATCATAGCCAGTGTAGCTGACTTTCGCTAATGAGCGAAGGGTGATTGATTTTTGCCACAAAAGATACAAAGCACTTACGAAAAATGAAATAACGCTTGATAAAAAGAGCGCTTTAAGGATAACGTCCGCATCTTGTAGGGCTTTATACCAGGTGAGGGTGCCGCAAGGGCTCCATCCCGCATCATAGAGTGCCGTAAGAGGTATGCTGATAAGGAACGTACCAATAGGAATAATAAAATAGCTTAATTTTCCGGTGACGCTGGTAAATGATTCGGTATCTTTAGTCGAAGTTGCAAGGGGAGCCTTGCCGCCAAAAAGATTGCCGGTGGTTTCTGCTATCCGTTCATACTCATACATGGTACCAAAGGATATTTTTTTTCTTACTACAAACCAGGCCGAAATAGTGATTAATATAGGGTAGAGCAAATAGGGAATAGTATGGACATATGTCATGAGCGGGTCAGCTAAAATAAGAGGATTATCCTGCGGATCAAGAGACATACCAGAAACTTGAAGCTGCATAAGAATAAAAGCTACCCAGCTTGAAGCGGGAATAAGTAAGCAGAGTGGCCCACTCATAGAATCGAGCAAATAAGCAAGTTTTGCCCGGGGAATAGCAAACTTGTCGGCAATTGGTCGCATAATAGAGCCGGTGGTGAGATTATTAAGATAATCATCCAAGAAAAACGAAAGCGACAAGAGTAAGGAGGTGGTTTCTGCGGACCGTTTATTTTTTAAAAATCGGCTAATAGTTTCCGTATAAGCGCGAATACCGCCGGTATGTGCCATAAGTTGGATAATAATACCCAGAACAATAAGAAAGCCGAAAGTATAGAGGTGGTCAAACCGGTCGCCACCCTGAAATAGGTTCAGAATCTGTGTTTCTTTAAGAATGCTTTGAAAAATGAGCGATAGGGTTCCCCAAGGAGAAAAATTTGAAACTAACAGGCAGGCAAATATAATGCCGCTGAGAAGCGAATACAGTACATTGTGCGTGGCAATAGCAACAATTAATACGAGTATGGGGGGGATGGTGACAATCCAAGTATCAAGCATAGAGTAACCTTTAGTTTGTATTTGACCATTCGAAACTTTTTCAGTACTATCAACGTTAAGTCCCGTTCTTATCTAATCCAGTTTATTGTACAACGAATTTTTAGGGAAACGAAGGTTTGATTTTATGATTACTATGAATAAAGTGTTTTTTGCTAATAAAGACAGTAAAAAACCACGTTGGCGTGTTGTTGATGCTGAAGGTCAAATCGTCGGTCGCATAGCTACCAAGATTGCTGATATGTTACGCGGTAAAGATACCGCTCTGTTTACGCCGCATTGCGAAGGTGATTACGTGGTAGTCATTAATGCTGAAAAAATTGTTTTCACGGGCGATAAAATGGAACAAAAGCAGTATGATTGGTATACTGGCTGGATCGGTGGATTAAAAACATTGACCGCTGCACAACATATGAAAAAAGATCCTACTTTTATTTTGACCCATGCGGTTAAAGGTATGTTGCCTCGCAATAAGCTTTCCCGTCAACTTATGCGCCACTTAAAAGTGTATGTTGGTAAAGATCACCCTCATATCGCGCAAGTTACTACCACTGAGCAATTAGCGAAGTAAGTAGTTACTTTTAAAGAATTAAAAAGGGCCTGGAATTTCCAGGCCCTTTTTTTGTGCGCATTGTTACCTTCAGGCGATGTTTTATTATTTCCAGAAAATGTTGAGGAGGTCTTTGCCGGTGAGGTAGATAGTAAGAAGAATAATCAGCCCCCAGGACGCATAGTGGATATAGAGTTTAGCCGCATCAAGGGAACGGCCCGTAATTGCTTCGAGCGTGTAAAATAAGGCTTGTCCACCATCAAAGATAGGGAGCGGGATGACGTTTAAAACGGCGAGGCCGACACTGATAAAACAGAGCATAATCAGAAAAGTTGCAAAATTGTGCTCGCTGCTACTTGCCGTAGAGCTGATCATCGCCAGTGGGCCGCCTAAGCCCGCGGTGGTCTTTTCTTTAAACATAGCACCAAAAGCAGCAAAGGTTTGCATGATCCAACCGTTAGTGGTTTGGACGGCTTCTTTTAAGGCTTGGGCGAAAGGCTGGGATGGGGTAGGGTTTGAAGCAAAGCGTACCGCGAGTAACGGTGATTTGCAGTTGTCGCCCAATTCTAAAGAAACAGAGAGGGTTTCGCCACCTCGCTCCAGGGTAAGGTTGACTGTTTGTTGAGCATTGGCTTTAAGAAGCTTGTTGAATTCTTGCATGGTGTCGGTTGAAATAGGGGCGCCATTTAAGCCGACGATTTTATCTGATACTTGTAGGCCCGCTGCTTCTGCCGCTGATTTAGGGCGTACTTTCTCTATGATATTGGTAGCGTTCTTGGGATAGAGGAGTGGTGTGGGTGGCACGCCAAGGAAAAAGAGCATGGTAAGGGTAAAATAAGCAAAAAACAGGTTGAATGCGATGCCGCCGCCGATAACAAGCATCTTTTGATAGTAAGGCTTT
>Ga0163144_10022225_pt1 | contig 12578 bp, 6 predicted proteins | sample OliLak19BULKMAT1_FD_123175 | JGI IMG/M metagenome (GOLD analysis project Ga0163144, IMG submission 123175) | Freshwater microbial mat bacterial communities from Lake Vanda, McMurdo Dry Valleys, Antarctica - Oligotrophic Lake LV.19.BULKMAT1 | ecosystem: Environmental > Aquatic > Freshwater > Lake... | reverse complement strand
GTTGTGTGTGGACCCATCGACCCAGTTTGGGATTCTCGGGGCAGTGCGTTGGGACTTCGCATGTCCCATGAATGGCTTGATAGTCCTTCAACTCATTCCAGTGCTCCGTCCACTTGTCGGCGTGTACGGTAAAGTGGAACCCCATGTCTTCTAGCTGCCTCATCCGTTCTACTACCAAATGACTTGGATGTGCGTCCTTGACCATGTGTGCATGGGTCGTCCTCTGTCGATGCACCCATTCGGCAAAGCTGGGGTCCTCCGTGTAGCCATGCGGAACCAAACAATCTATATAATAAAGACGAAGAATAAATATGAAATGAAAACGAAAAAAAACAGTTAGTGAAAGGCCGTATATAGTATTAGCAAGACTAGACAAAATATATATCATGATGCTTACCTCCATGCTGGGCCTTGTATTCTTTCAATTGCTGCAATCGAGCTTCCCAGTCTTCCTTTTGATGCTTGCTTCGTTCCGTCGACCACACAAAACCCAATTCTTCCAATTGCTGGACACGTTCTTCTGTGAGACTGCACTTTTTGGTGTTGGTCTTGCCATTATTCTTGTGGTGGCTATCGTTGTCGTTCTCATGGCCCTCCTCGTGTTGCTGCGAAAAGAGCTTGTACTGTTCTCGTGTATTGTGTACAAACTTGCCGAGGGACGGATTTTCCTTGAACCGAATGGGAATGAGCAAGTCTCCATGTTCTTCTTTGTATTCTTGCAATTGTTGGATGCGTTCTTCCCAGGAAATACGATGTCCCGATCGCTTGCGTTTGATGGGGGGTGGTTGTTCTTCGTCTTGCGGCTGCTGCTCGTTGTTGTCTTTGCGCGTGGTAGCAGCGGAAGGATTGTGGTTTTGGTTGGCATGATTGTGGTTGGCATGATTGTGGTGATTGGTTGTGTTTGCTGCGGAAGGATGATCCTCGTCCATGTAATCATCACTGTCATGGTCTTCTTCATGATGACGCTTCATGCCATGATCATGCGGCAATACTACTCGACCATGAGACGCTGGCTGCTGTTGCTGCGGTTGTTGTCCATGAGACACAAAATGAGGGGCGCCGCCGCCTGGATGGTGGTGACGCTGCTGCTGCTGCTGTTGCTGCAATTGATGATGACTCACAAAGGATGCTTCGGCTTGAAGAGCTGCCATGGCTGCCATGTTGGTTTCTTCTGGAGTCGGTACGTCAGCCCCTTGTACGGCGTCCGCTACCGCAGAAGCCATGAGGTTGTTGGGGTCCATCGCATTATGATGACTGTGGTGCTGCTGTTGTTGGCGGTGAGGCTTGTGTGGATGGTGGTTGGTGTGATTGGCGATGGTCCGTCCTGCCGCGGTGGTTGGACTCCCATAGAGATTGTACTCTCCTCCTGGTTGCTGCTGCATAATATGCTGCTGATGGCGTGGCTGCTGCTGCGGAACAAGTAGAGCAGGAGTAGGACCAGGTGCAGGCGCATAGTAGTACTGGTTGGTAGGAGGAGGAGGACTCTGATGAGGATGGCCATAATAGTATGCTGCTCGATGGTTGTGAGGTCCACCGTTCGCATCGCCGTTGGGGTTCGGTTTGCTAGTAGCAATCATAGTAGCGCATCCAAATTGAGGGTTACCGGTGTTGTGTGGATACTGAAGTCGATGATCATGGTGGTCTAATTTGATGGAATTTGGGTCGGCGTTGTGAATGCCAGCGTAGGGGTTGTGGTGCTGTTGGTGATGAGGGTGAAGGTTGTTGGGATCCATGGTGAACTGGAGTGGAGCGATTCGTTGGTAGTGTTGTTGGCTTTTTAAGGTTTGTTCGCTGTGTTGTTAGACCTACATGTTTTATGAAGGAAAACAAGGATGCAACAAGTAGATAGAGTGACACGAGGCAACGAACTGGTTTCGAACAGGGAACGCCTGGGCTTCGGGTTGACTGATATGTCGCTTCGGTTTCCACAATTCGCGTCGGCCAGACAGGAGGAAGATGGGCAGACTAGATGAAAGATTTTACGCACTTTCCGAGTCAATCCGAATAGGAGCTCGAGCTCGAGAGCGAACCCATCCTCAACAATGGCAGACCCGGCGCGGCAGGTGCGCCTGGCCTGTCTGATCAATCCAGATCTCCAGTCGTCATCATCGTCAACATCTGATCCATCTGCTGCTGGCTTACGCAAAGGAAAGGCCATCAACCCGTGTTCGTGCAGCGACCAACGTGGATGGGCGTTGTGCATGACGGCATTGATTGATCCGTTGTCATCCACCCATAGATAGCCAAAGTAGCAAGACTAGCAAGACTAGCAAGACTAGCTAGTACTGCAACGCTCCTGCTTTCTTCACATCCTGGACGGAGGCAAGCAAACAAGACAGCCTTCTATATATATTAGGAGTGGATCAGCCAAAAGACACCATCGTTTGTTAAGTTAGTTATCACCGCGGCTGACTGACTGGTACTCTTACTTCCGCACAGACAGGCAGACGACGAGAAACACGCGATAACGCTGAAGTCATCATTGTTGTTGTTGGGAGTTGATTGGAAGTCAATCAAAGAGGATAGTTGCAAGCGCTAGAGACGAAGAGAAAGTGCTATAGCTAGCTAGAGATACTTTATTGTACCATTGCAATCAGCCGCTTGACTGTTGGGTTTGGAACGACTGAAGTCAGTGTGACAAAATTTTGGTCGACGACAGCATTGATTGACGCTTTGAACTTGGCACTTTTTTTACGGACATCCAGTGGAATCGAGACGCATCATCACGTTTGCTCTATTCTACTCCTCCTTGGATTGGATGACAACTAGAAACTCTATCTTGTGTAAATTGAAAACCTCACTTATAGTAGAGAGAAACTCATTCATTCACACTCTACTGCACAACTTGATTGATTCATTGATTCATTCGTTTGCTTGCTTTCATTGAGTCCATTTTGATTTTACAATCCAATCAACAAACGAAACACACGCACCTACCAAATCATTTATACACACGCAACCATGTCATCTACCATTCTTTACAAGTTTCGGTCGGGAACAACCTTTGAGGCTTTGCCTCTTCCAGGATCAGCGGCACGACTGTTTGATGTCAAAAAGGCCATTGTCACGGCCAAGAAATTGGATGCGGGATCCATGGATTTTGATCTCTCGGTTCGCAATGCCACGACCAATGAAGAATATACCGATGAATCCATGTTGCTACCTCGTGGAACACGCTTGGTCGTTCAACGATTGCCGGCCGCCAAGGGACATGGATTTTTGGCGCGCATGGCTCGAAATCAATATGGAGGAGCCCCTGGTCCCGCAGGAGCTGCCGGTGGTGCTGGAGGAGGAGGATCTGGCCTTCCCAGTGGATTTTATGAAATCGATAGTCGAGCTCATGACGAAGACGATGAAGAATTTGTCACAAGTGGAGGCGCTGGAGGAGGAGGAGACGATGAGGAAGATGAGTTGGCGGCGCTGAAAGCCGTGACGGATATTTCCACGGCTACTTCTGTCGGAGTGCGTCCTGCTGCAGCGAGTTTTGGAAGAGGTGGTGGTGGACCGGCGGGACAAGGTCCGCCGCAGCATCAGTCCGGTGGCCATGGTGGTCAGCAACGGCTGCCAAAGCAACGAGCGAATGCCGATCCGGAGCTCCGTGATCAAGAAAAGAAGAGTCAGCCCAGAAGGAAAGCGACTGGTATCCCTAGAACCTTTCTCAGTCTGTCGGTGGCACCAACGGCAGAGGCTCAAGATGGTGACGGTGATGGAGAGAGCAACACACCTATTCTGCAACCTAACACGATGGGTTTCGAGCAGCTTAAGAGTCGAGGTGGTGGCCAGTCTGAAAGTGCATCAGGTACTAAGAAAGACTTAGAATATGCTCTCAAAGTTACTGCAACTACTATACCAGATTACTTGCAATGTGCTCTCTGTAACAGTGTGGCCTTGACGGCAATGTTCCTCACTTGGGATCCAGAAGGACGTACGACATGTGACAAATGTATTCGTGATGCCCTTGCACAGAACGGATTTCGCGACCCTCTAACAGGAATGGAAGGTATTTCTCCTGATGACCTTCGACCGAATCCAGGTATACGAAAGGCCGCAGAGGCCTTTGTGAAAGAGGTCATGGACAAGATCGAAGAGATTGAACGGGAGCAAGTCGACGAGGAACCGACATCAAACCAAGCCGTCTCCCGAGGTGGAAACCTTTTGGACGCAGATAGCGGCGAAAAAGGTATAATAGTAACGAAACGAAATAGTATTACTAAGCGTAAGATAGAGGAGGATCCTTTTGGCGGTGAAGACGATTTCGGTGGCGACGTCTTTGCTGTAGTGGCAGAAGAAAAGCCAGAAGAGGAGGAGGATGCGGGAGCTCCCGAGACTCCTGCGAAGGAGTCCAATGATAAGGCGGGGACAGAGAAATCGCCAAATGCGGCAGCAGAAACTGCACCCGCTGCCAACCCTGCCGCCAACGACAATGGTGGTGACACGGAACGAACTAATCCCCACACCAAGGAATCGGGAAAGTTCAATTCCCCGGAGGTAGATAGGCAAAACAAAAATAATGATTCTTCGTCGCCGCCAGACCATAAGGGCGAAGAATCACAAGCGCCAAACCGGGCTAACTCTGATCGTTACCAAAAGCGTGACAATAGACAGCAGAACAATAGGCAGCGTCGAGGACCGCCGGTCGGGTATCAGATGGGTCCAGCGGGAGGCGCTACTCATGGAGCTATCCAAGCCGAGCGCCCCGAATCTGATGACTACCAACAGCAGTCGTATGGTGGTCGAGGGAGAGGGCGTGCATTTTCTCCCAGAGGTGGCGGGCGATATAATGACCAAGGGCGTGGTGGCAGAGGTGGACGTGGCAGAGGACGCGGGCGATTTGATCGCTATCAGCCGCAGCAGCAGCAGCAGCAGCAGCAACCTCAGCAGTCTGGAAAGGCCGACTGGGATGGGCACAGTGCTAGTCGTGATAGGCGTTCACCTTCTCGCGATGATGTAAGTTTCTGTTGGCAATGTTGTTTGCTTGTTTCGTTGTTTGTTTTAATTCGCTTGGTTCCTTTGAGCATAACGTGGCTGGGATGCAATATCCCACCATGGCGCGCTCGGACGTTCAAGAGCAAGGCGTTGATTGCATTGCAGAGTTGTAGTACATACTTGCTGGTTCTGTAGATGCGTCTTTACTACTTGGTTCCGATATCAGTCAGTGGTAGCATGTATGCAGGAACGTAGGCAGTCAGCCCGTGCTTGGGCTCGGTGCATAGCGCTGTAGAATCTTAGACTCAATAGGCAGTCCAACTTTGTCTTTCATAGAAAATTTGTAGGCAATGAATTCGTTCCCTGGCTAACCCGTCCTCAACTTTATTTCTCTATTCTTCCTTTCAATGATTTGTTTGGTCAGTTCTCACGTAATAGTGACGAGGATGGACACAGATCTAGCAAGCGTGCCCGGCATGACTCCGACGACTTTAGCAGTCACAAGAATGGCGGTTCCAAGAGGCGGGATCAACGCGACAGCAGCAGTCGGGGTAATGATTACAACCGTGGCTCTGACAACTATCACCAAGAACGCCAATATCAACAGCCGCCTCCAGCGCCGTATCAACAACAGCAGCAGTCATATCAGGAGCAACCCCAGGCGGATTATCAAGGTGGAGGAGGCCGTGGAGGATGGGGGCGTGGTCGTGGTCCGCCTCGTGGAGGAGGCCGTGGATTTCCCAGGGGCGGCGGCCGTGATTTCGATGGAGGAGGAGGAGGACGCTGGGAAGGTGGACGTAGCCGAGGAAGGGGAGGAGGTAGAGGCAGGTACGGTGGCCGTGGCAGGTACTAGATTAGTAGAGACATATTCCGAGAATCGTACAGCGAAAACTTGCTTTAGCAACCCCCAAATGAAATTTCACCCGTTAGATGTTTGTTCGCTGAACCATTCACACATAGCAGCACACACACAGTAGAGTAATAAGAACAGTGTTTTATTCGAGTTTCCTAAAATATCTACTAGCTAGAGGTAGTTGGCTACTTTTACATAAGTATTGAAAAATTCATTGGCAGCAGTACCATGGTACGTGACTGTAGAGAGGTATCCCGCTTTCCAAACACTATACTTGCTCTAGCTAGGTGGCTAATAACTGGAGCGCTAACGTAGCAATAGATGCTCGAACCTTGGCTAGCTAGCTGATTAGCAGACTTCTAGCTAGCTAGCTAGGCTGCATGTTAATCTGGTGCTGCTCTAGCTAGTCCACTACTGGTACTGGTAGCTAGCTATGCACCTTTCTTTCCCACTATGGGTCCTGTGGTAATCAGAGGTGCGCACACTGTCTCGATCAGCCGTTACGCTGGTAAAGTGTACACACTGAGCGGTATCATTCAAAAATTTCTTCGAGTCATCAGGAAGTCATTCCCCCTAATTCAAGAGCAAGTATCCCCTCAATTCATTGTTTATACTTTCGTTTACACCCAATTAGAACGCAAAAGGGGGTGAGCGAAGCGCTGTTGTCTCTCTTAATTGCAGCAACCACAACGACATCATCGTCGGAAAAACCAAGGGCAACAGGAAGACGAAGCTATCTGTCTGTGCGACACCTATTACGTGTAAGTAGAAACATCGCAATTGGCTTCGCCTTGCAGTCATCTGTTTCCAGATATCACTAGTAGCTAGGCATCAGGTTGTTGTTTCACACCAGAAGAACTGTGGTAGGGTAATAGATTGAAAGACCACCAAGGCACCAACAAGAAGACGGCGTTACGTTCTTTCAACAGTGAAGTCTTAACGCTTTTGTGTCGAAAGTTCCGCCAGAATCCACCCTTGAGGTCCAGTGAGTCGTCCATACATAGGAGAGCCATCACGCTTTTGTAGAAGACGTTGCCGACACAACGTCCACCCTCTAATACACCATGGGATGCAACCAATCGAGCGAGGTTGACGAATACGAGGAGTCGGAAGCAGGCGAGGATGGCGAATACGGACAAGGTGGGGGCACCAATCAACCGCCTCCCAAACCAGTGGTAAAGAAAAATGACCGTGTCGATTCTATCGATAGAACACGAACGATTGAAACAGGAGGAATACGAATGCGGTTTGCCTATGTTAGTCAACGAGGAAAGTATCCCGATGATCCGGACAAACCCAATCAAGATGCCTACTGCATCAAGCACAACTTTGCCAATCAAATGGAAGATGCCTTCTTTGGCGTCTTTGATGGCCACGGCAAGGATGGACACGGTTGTGCACAATTCACTCGCACTCATTTGCCAGCACTCGTAGAACGCTTTATTGAAAAAGGAAAGGCCAAAATGAACCTTCCTCAGAATGCCGACCTAACGCGCGAACAAACGCATGCCGCCCTCACGAAGGCACATGTCGAATGCAACAAACACCTCCACAAAAACACACACATTGATGATTCCTTGTCGGGGACAACTGCGATATCCGCATACATTCACGGGAAGAGAAATCGAATCACTATAGCCAACGTAGGTGATAGTCGTGCCGTGATAGGCCAAGAAGTCGTGATTCAGGGTCAAAAATCGCTCAAGGCGTTGCCTCTGTCAAGAGATCAAACACCGTATCGGAAGGACGAGCGAAAGAGAATTCGGAAAACAGGAGCCAGAATTTTGTCTCTGGATCAGTTAGAAGGGCTGGAGCCAATACCCGATGAAAGTTCTGGCAGTGAAGGGGACTTGGTGTTGGGAGAAGAGCTCGATGAAGGCGGCGACCCTCCCCGTGTTTGGAGTCCCAATGGAGATTATCCTGGAACGGCCTTTACAAGATCCGTTGGCGATGCCATGGCGGAAGAGTTGGGAGTCTTTGCCGAACCAGAACTGTTGACAAGAGAAATCCAGCCTCAGGATAAGATTATCGTCTTGGCCAGTGATGGTGTTTTTGAATTTTTGACCAATCAAAGTGTCATTGATATTTGCGCCAAATTCTCTGATCCCTTGGAGGCTTGCCGTGCGTGTGTAGCTGAGTCCTACGAACTATGGCTTCAATACGAACTGCGTACCGATGACATTACCATCATTTGCATCTTTGTCGACGGCGTCGATACATCGGTGGCACGCAGAAATAGTACCCTCGGAGGAAACTCCATGGGAGGAAAAGGAAGACAAGAGCAAGCGCAAGAAGCCCAGGATGCCCAGGATGAGATTGATACAATGCTTCCAGCTGCAGGATTGCGTCCCGTCCGTAAGACCATGACAAAGGAAAAGTCGAAGGCGATCGAGAAGCTGAAAAAGCAGGGCGCCAGTCTCGATGTTGCTCCCGACATTGAAATCGATCTTAAGTCGATGTATACTGAAAAGACCGCGGCCGAGAAAAAGCGTATCGCAGATGCAATCAAGGCCTCCGTCATGTTCCGAAATGTTACAGATGAACAGAAGGAGATGATTTTTGGAGTAATGGAATCTGTTAATGTCAAAAAGGGCACCTGGGTCATCAGGCAGGGTACTGTCGGAGATCGCTTCTACATTATTGACGAAGGAAAATTCGAAGTGCGGATTGTGCCCGATGGGGAAGAGGATGATGGAACCGGAGGACATACTGTGCATACCTACGAAGGATCTGTAGCGAGACACGCTCACCCTTGTTTTGGAGAATTGGCTTTGATGTACTCTGCGCCGCGTTCCGCCTCCATCATAGCAAATTCAGATGGCCATTTGTGGGCTCTCCACCGTCTGGCCTTTCGGCAAGTATTGGCTCAATCCCAAGATACCCGTCAAGATCTCAAGAAAAGCCTCGCCAAGATGCCTATCTTCAAAAAACTCGATGGTGCCGGAATCGACAAAATCGCAGCGGCTATGGACGAACGAAGTTTCGGGCGTGGAGAAAATATCATCGAACAAGGGAAGGCTTGTACTTCTTTCTTTGTGGTGGCGAGCGGACAAGCTGGTGCGTTGGTTTTTAGGTTTTTTCTTGTACGTTGATATAGGATTTTTGTTTTCTCACACCACATCTGTCCACATTGCGCCTCTCTTCTTCTGCAACACTCGCAGAGCTCGTGAAACGCGTGAGCGGCAAGGTACAGCACTCTACATGCAAAGCCGGCGACTTTTTTGGAGAAGAAGCACTGAAGGGACCTGGAACGAGATATAGTTCAACCTGTGTAGCCCTTCAAACAACTTCCTGTTGGCAACTGGAACCTGGATCACTAACAAAAGTTGTGATGCCGCTGATTAATATGTAAGACCTGTAACTGAGAGACCAGACTGCCCCGAATTTAATTAAAACGACAATGTGTTCATTTGTTGTCGTTGCTTACAGCATCCAATAAACAAATGGTAACTTATAAATGTTTGTATACTCAAGTAATAATTTGTGCATTTAAATTTTAAGTAGTTTGTTATGTGGTAAACGCGATCGATTCCGTCGTTGTCTTGTCCACTTCCAGCGAAGCAATAGACCAGAAATCGTGACTGCAAACAATCCTGCAATTAGTCAAAGATCACTTCTAACGTCTTTTGTAATACCCTAATAAGAAAGAAAATAGTGGGAGCAAGGCAGTTGTTAGCGTTGTGGGAGCACCCAAATAAGTGTTTTCCGTTTCCCCAATGTCTTACCAATCTCGGAATCTCACGGAAAGGACACACATTCATGGCAACGTCCAAGCCTGCCTTTGTTGCTCGTGCTGCGGCTTCTTCGTTGACTACCCCAATCTGTAACCAGACACTCTTGGCCTTGATTTCGATGGCTTCATCGACAGTTTCTCCTGCAGCTTCAGAATTGCGAAAGATATCTACCATATCCACCTCACCCTTGATATCTTTTAAGGATCTTACTACCTCTTGGTCGAGAATGGTTTTGCCTGCTTGTCCCGGGTTGACTGGAATGACTGTGTATCCTTGTTGCAGTAGAAACTCCATAACGTGATATGAGTCCCTATGTGGTTTGGGGGAGGCTCCGACCAAAGCGACGGTTTTTGTCTCGGTCAGTATCTTTCGGAGTACTTGATCACTGTTTTGAAAGGCGTTTGCCATGGTGGAAAATGCAACCAAGCCCAGTCGTTTGAAGTACATGTCCCGCAATCTACTCGTTCGCAAATAAGCAACGCCTCCCAATGTTGTCTCTTCCAAATTATTTGTTGAGATATTATTACAACAAGGGCTATCATGAAAACTGTTGCCACGCCAAAAGCAGCATGCATGGAAACCAAAAAAAAAGGGTGAGTGTTTTCGTATATTACTTCAGGCGCACACTTATCGGGACTCGACAAGATTTCCAGTCCCACTTGACCATTGAATCAATTTTCAATTCAAACTGAATATGAAAAATAGATTTGAAACTCTGTCTAAATCACTAGAAATTCGCTGTTGTCAGCCTGTTCAATCAAGCCTCAGCGAATTTCCCCATCAGCGAATTTCAGCCTTTGAAGCAAGTAGCAGCGAATTTCAGCATCCGTGTTTACCAGCGTTTTAACAAAAAACCAAACAAATAACAACTGAATTGAACTATCCCTCTACCATGTCGTCGGATCTCTCTATCATGTTGTTGGATGATGAGGAGGAACAAGCAACCCTTACTACCGTAACGCCTGCGACGGCCTCTTGACATCGGCCGCTGACTAGCAAAGGAAAGCCCTCAAGCTTTTGATTATTTTCTTGAAGGATACTGTGTCCAGATAGGAATCAAGGTTTTTAAAGCCAACGTCATCTAATGATCACATTTCTCCTGCCGGACGCCTCCAGTCCAGCAAACCGTACCCACATAGTTACGTTATGTACAGCAGTAGTAAGGCAAGAAGGTCCGTGGATCTGCTCAGTCCTATGTCTAGAATCGCTGATGCCATGTCTAGAATCGCTGATGCCACACACCATGCATAAAATATACGTACAAACAGCTCTGCTACTACTAATATCTTTATAAGTTGTCACTTCCTGGCGGAGCCATGACAGTCGCATACTTCAAAGCGAAGCATCTATGGTACTGTAGAAATTGCAGCCTCCTGACTGCGGAAATTACTCGACGATCATCACACCGTAGCTGATCCGGTTTTGCGATTTGTCAGGCTGACATCACGACCCAAAAAATTCGCGTGTAAGTCCGGGTTCGGGCCAAGTACGAATTTTTCCACCAACGGAATCAACTCTTCTTTTTCTTCCTTGAAACCGATAGCAACAAGCCTCTGGTAGTAGTATTCGCGGGTTCCCACTGCTGAGCTTCCATCGGCGAGAGGGACAATTTCATTTGTTTCTTCGCCACCTTCGGGTTGCAAAAGAAAAACAAGCCAATAGCCACGCATGATCTCAGCAACCATTGCTGTCGCTCCAAGGTCAGCGGCTTTGACGATGCTCTTCCTGAAACGTCTGGTCATACGTTTGAGCCGTTGTTCTGGTGTTGTTGGAGCTTTCCACCAGGAACGACGAGTTACAAGCCCGGCAAAAGCGTTGGGATATGAGGACGGCTCACCCAGCTGTTTTGGCACGTAGTCCTTGAAAAGATAGCCAGCTTCGCTTCGACGTCTCTGCCTCGAATAGTTTCCGTCCGAAAGCGTCGACAACGTCTTCAAGTCCTTCTTGACATTTTGAAACGCTGCGTACGGCAAAAGAGATTTAAACTGTTCGCAACACTGGCCAAAAGCTTTCATTTTTTTGTATTCTCCATTTTCCCGGAAAGCCATGGCATGGCCGCTGCATTCGGAATTTACAAATCGAAAGGGGTCCAATTGAGACTGTGCCTGCAATGATCAAAACAACGCGGCAAAAGAGTATGAGATTGATGCATGTAAACAAATTTTGTTCAATAGTACAATTCAATGCCCCAATTCATTACCATTTTCTTATTTCTCAAATTCGATGCCTTGAGAGTTATAGCAGCGCCTGTGTCGCACGTGAAGTCGTCGTCGTCGACTCTGTAGTTGGCAGAGGAAGGCTTCAACATCGTGAGATGAAAAGGAAAACAGTTGTGAGATGACAGGGAAAGCAATGTCATATTTACATGGACGAATGCACCAGCCGTGAAAAATTTCACTTGTGGAGTTGCCACGAACGCAATCGAGGGAGTCTCGTCATTCTTTTCGTTGCACATGTTTGGTGTGTTGCATACTAGTAGTAGCAAAGCAACCAATAGAATAGCACGTACCGGTACCGATGATCTCTCCACGATAGCAACAGCAAAGGCTTTTGCAGCGACAACAGAAAGTAATACTGATTACAACGAAAACAAGCAGTTACAGTCAACGGGAGTAGGGAGGAAACAGTTTATCGCATTGGTAATTTAGTCGTGGATCTGTTCAGTCGCAAAATGCTGCGTCGCCTTCATCAAAGACTCGACAGTTCCATTACTTGCACTTCGTAGACACTGTGCTACTAGCTAGCTAGTAGTAGATGCGTCCTGCAACTGGCGTTGCAATCACCGCAGTAGCCTACTTCTTTACTACACGTTTCGGTACCACTGTGACAGCAGTCTCCGCAACCTCGTAAGATCTTGTGTAGGAGTTGTGGTGCTGACAGCAGTGTGTGGTTTCCTAGCAACCCGGCGAGGTTGCCCTGTGTGTTGCGCGCACGTCCTCCTGTCACTTAAGGCGTTGCAACTAGGTCCCGGTGCGACAAAAACCTGCCCGACACAACAAAGAATGCTCCAACCAACGAGATCGGCGATCTTCTTCCGTTTTGCTTGAGAAAGATTTGTTTCTACG
>Ga0163144_10022223_pt1 | contig 12579 bp, 10 predicted proteins | sample OliLak19BULKMAT1_FD_123175 | JGI IMG/M metagenome (GOLD analysis project Ga0163144, IMG submission 123175) | Freshwater microbial mat bacterial communities from Lake Vanda, McMurdo Dry Valleys, Antarctica - Oligotrophic Lake LV.19.BULKMAT1 | ecosystem: Environmental > Aquatic > Freshwater >... | reverse complement strand
TTTCCATGATGCTGATCATGGTCTTTGCGGTCTGGCTCGGCTGGCTGCCCGCCTCGGGTTGGGACAGGCCGTACAGCTGGATCCTGCCCATCGCCGCCTATGCCGCGATCACGATGGCGACCTATGCCCGCTATACCCGCAGCGCCATGCTCGACGTGCTGAACAAACCCTTTGTCACCGTCCTGCGCGCCAAGGGCATTTCCGAACGCCGCATCATCTTTCAGCACGTGTTGCGCAACGCCGCCCTGCCGATGATCACCGTCTTTCTGCCCATGTTCATCGGCACCGCCACCGGGTCGATCTTTGTCGAGGCGATGTTCCGCGTGCCCGGACTTGGTGCCTATTTCGTATCGTCGATCAACCTGCGCGACTACCCGCTGGAAATGGCGCTGATCCTGATGATCACCTTCATGTTCTGCATCGCCTATCTGATTTCCGACATCGTCTATGCCCTGGTCAACCCGCGCATCCGGGTCGGGGGCCGCCAATGACCCGCAGCCCGCTGTATTTCGCCCTGCGCCGCTTTGCCGACAACAAGGCCGCCGTGGTCTGCGGCGTGATCCTGCTGACCATCATCCTGATGGCCATCTTCGCGCCCCTGATCACCCAGACCGGCTATGAAGATCAGGATTTTCTGACCGAGGCGCTGGCCTTCCCCTCCGGGGCGCACCTGATGGGCATCGACGACCTTGGCCGCGATTTCTTTGCCCGCATCGTCTATGGCGCGCGCGTCTCGCTGACCATCGGCCTTTCGGCCGCGCTGTTTTCCGTGGTGATCGGCATTCCGCTTGGCGCGATCTCCGGCTATTACGGCGGCGTGGCTGACTGGTTCGTCATGCGCCTGATCGAGCTTTTCTCCGTCGTCCCGCCCCTCCTTGCCGCCATGCTGCTGGGCGCGCTGACCGGCGGCGGCTTCGTCACCATCGTCCTGATTGCTGCCCTGTTCGGCTGGGTGCAGGTCTGCCTGCTGGTCCGCGCGCAGGTCAAAGCCTTTCGTGAAAAGGAATTCGTCCGGGCCGCCCAGGCCCTTGGCGCGACCCCCGGCTACATCATCCGCCGCCACCTCATCCCCAATTCCGTCTCGCCGATCATCGTCGGTTTCGTGCTGGCGATCCCCTTGGCGATGATGCTTGAGGCGTCGCTCAGTTTCCTTGGCATCGGCGTGCCGCCACCGACACCAAGCTGGGGCCAGATGATCAATGTCGGAATGAATTTCATGTATTTCTACTGGCACATGGCGGTGTTTCCGACCGCCGCCCTTGCCATCACCGTGCTGGCCACCACCCTGTTCGGCGACGGCCTGCGCGATGCCCTTGACCCGACCTTGAAAGGCCGATGAGTTGACCGAAAATCTGGCCCCCCTGTTCCTGCTTGACCCAGCGGTGACCTTCCTGAACCACGGTTCGTACGGAGCCTGCCCGCGTCCGGTGTTCGAGGCATATCAAGCCTGGCAAATGAAACTGGAACGTCAGCCGGTCGCCTTCCTTGACCCCAACCGCGGCCTAAGCTGTTGGATGCGCGACGTCCGCACCGCCCTTTCGGCAGTCTTGGGAGCCTCCCCCGACGATCTGGTCGGCCTGACCAACACAACCCTCGCCCTGAACATCGTCGCCCAATCGCTGGACCTGCACCCCGGTGATGAGATCCTGACCACCGACCACGAATATGCCGCCCTTGAAAAAACCTGGGCCTATGTCTGCCGTCGAACCGGGGCCGTGGTAAAAACCGTCAAAATCCCCCTGCCCCTGACCCAGGCAGCCCAGTTCACCGACACCATCCTCTCGGGCATGACCGACCGCACCCGCGTGCTGTTCCTCAGCCACATCACCTCCGCCACCGCCCTCGTCTTCCCCATCGAAGCGGCCATAGCCGAGGCGCGCAATCGTGGTATCTGGTCCGTGATCGACGGCGCACACACGCCCGGCCATATCCCGCTGAACCTCGACGCCATCGGTGCCGATTTCTATGCCGGCAACTGCCACAAATGGATGATGGCCCCCAAGGGCGCGGGTTTCCTGCATGTCCGCCCCGAATGGCAGACCATGCTGAACCCGCTCGTCATCAGCCACGGCTGGACCCCTGATGCCCGCAACCCCGGCACCAAGGGCGTCTTTGGCAACTCCCCCTTCATCGACGGGCTGGAGATGCAGGGCACCCGCGACCCCTCGGCTTACCTCACCGTCCCCGCCGCCCTCGACTTCGCCCGCCAACACGACTGGCCATCGGTTGCCGTCCAATGCCGCCAACTGGTGCAGGATACCGCCGCCCGCGTCGCCGCCCTGACCGGTCTGCCCGGCTTTTGCAGCCCCGAATTCTGCGCCCCCCAGATGGCCGCAATGCCCGTGCCCGACTGTGATACGCTGCAACTTCAGTGCAAATTGATCGCGGACTACGGCATCGAAATCCCGTGCTTCAAATGGCAGGATCACACCATCGTCCGCGTCTCGGCCCAAGGCTACAACACCCAAAAACACATGGACCATCTGGTTGGCGCCTTGACAGACCTGCTGCCCGAACTATCAGCCACAGGCTGAACCACCGGAGAAATACATGAAACGCGGTGCCCTCCATTATCTGGAGCCGATCGACCAACCCTCACGCGGCGTCGCCGTGCTGGACGCGCTGGCCGAGATGATCGAGCGTGCCGGGTTGCAAGTCGGAGACCGACTGCCGCCCGAGGTCAGCCTTGCCAGCGTCCTCGGCGTCGGCCGCTCCACCATCCGCGAGGCGCTGAACCGGTGGGAGGGTCTGGGCCTGATCCGTCGCCGCCGGGGCGATGGCACCTATCTGACAGCCAAGGTGCAGACCTCGCAGGGGCCACTGCCCACCATGGTAAGGCTGGAGGGTGAGGCGATCCTGCGCCTGCTGGACATGCGCCGCGTCATCGAAAGCGGCACCGTCCGCCGCGCCGCCACCAATGCCACCCTGCGCCAACGCACCGAGATTTCGCGGCTGTGCGACGAACTGCTCAAGGTCGTGGCCGCAGGGCAACCCTACCGCGCCGCAGATGGTGCCTTTCACGGTGCCATCTGCGACGCCACCGGCAACCCGATGTTCGGCCAGATCCTGCAACGCATGGATGACGCCTTTGAACGCTCGGCCGAAAGCCCTTTCTCGGTCCCCGGCTTCGGCCTCGCCTCCTTCCCGCCGCACCGCAACCTGTCGGACGCCATCGTCGCAGGCGACCCCGATGCTGCCGAGGCCGCATTGAACACCATCATCGACCGTGTCGTGGCCGAAATCAGGCAGATCATAGCCGGCAGATAGCCAGGGAAACGGCAATGCCAGTGCGACCGGACCGGGTGATTGCCTGATCCAGGCCAGCCGAGCGGGTGGCACAAGACCCAGATTGTAGAAATTGAACCCATCCGCATGCCCTTTCGCTTGCCCGACGCGCGCCGCAAGGTCTGCACGGTCGCGCAGGTTGGGGTGAAAAAGCTGGAAGCCCGCGATCAGTGGCCTGACTGCGCCAAGAAGCGTTGGGGTGGCAGCCATCAGCGGGGCGATCCGGGCGGTGTCGTTGAAACAGGCGCAGTGCAGAATGCCGTCGACGTGCGGCATGATGGGGGGAAGGTCGATATCTCCGGCCCGGGCCCCTTTGGCATCGATCAGCAAAGGATGCGTGCCGGGCGGCTTTGCCGCGCGGATCTCGGCGATCAGGGATGTGACGGGTTCCGGTCGCCAGTCCACAAACACGCGCAGCGCCGGGAACCCGGCAAGGCTGTCGGGGCCCTTCGCCGGAAAATCAGGGAATGCGGCCTGCGGAAATTCACCCGCAAACCCGGCTTCAAGAAGGCCCGCGACGTTTCTGCGCGCTTCTTCAATCGGCACTTTGGCCGCGGCCGCGCGTTTGTCGCAGTGGTCGCAAATGCAGAGATCCAGAAGAAATTCGTCCTCATCCAGCAGGCCAAGGCCATCTTTTTCGTGGTGAGATCCATGGGCGAACCCCATGAAATCGGGGCTTTCCAGTTCGATCCGGTCGGGCCGCCGGCGCGTGCCGATCTTGGCCGCCATGGTTGTGACATGGGCCCGCGCCGCCGGGCTGGCGGGGCACGGCGCAAGAATGCGGATCGCCATGCGCGGTTCGCATCACAGGGCCGGGGTGCAGCATGCCAAGCCGCGTGTTGTGCAGGCAGAGCGCCCCGCACGAAACGCCAAGCCCCCCCCCCGCATTCCCCCGCATCACGGCGGCGGATCAGTTCGGCCAGCATGTCGCCCTCGTGCGGGACGATGGCCGCTTGCAGCGGGGTGATCGCGTGACCTGTCCGGCGGGCCGGGTCGGGCTGGCAATAGACGCTGCCATCTTCGGGGAAATAGACCCGGCGTTTGGGATTGCCGGGCTGCAGGAACCGCCCGGCATGACAGGAGGTGGCAAGGCTGACCATCGTAACGCCCTGATCGGCCACAAGGCCCAAGGCGCGATCAAGCCCGAGGTCATGCAGATCTCACGGATCGGCCCGGGCGGAACTGGCGGGCCTTTTCATGCCGCGGGCCCGTGCCAGACCCCGCCCATCACGGTGCCCCGGGCCATCAGGCGCTGATCGTGGTGGACAATCTCACCCTCCACATCCTCCAGATCGATCGCGCGATCCTCCAGCGCGATCACCGAAGCGTCGCCTGCGGCACCGCGGGCAAGGCTGCCCAGATCAGGGCGGCGCAGGGCCGTGGCGGGGTTTTGCGTGGTCATGGTGATGGCCCTGGCAAGCGGCAAACCAAGGGCCAGAAACTTGGTCATGGTGCGCAAGAGGTCATGCGCCGGGCCGTCGATGCACAGGGCATGAACATCCGACGAAATCGTATCGGGCCAGAAATCGCGCGCCGCCATGGCGCGGGCGGTGGCCCATGAAAACGAGCCCATGCCATGACCCACATCGAACAGCACTCCCCTTGCGCGGGCCTCCAACACGGCCGGTTTGACGCGGCCATCGCCGTGCATCGGCGTGTTGGGGAACGGGCGGAAGCAATGGGTCAGCACATCGCCGGGGCGCATCCGGGCCACCACGGCCTCATAGGTGGGCGGCGGTTCGTCGATATGGACCATCACCGGCAAGCCGGTGCGGTCGGCCACATCCAGCGCCACATCCAGCGGGGCTGCGCCGGACGCACCGCTGGCATGGCGGCCAAGGCGCACCTTGATGCCGATGATGCAATCGGGATCGGCGCGGGCCACAGCCACCGCCTCGCGCGCCGCCATCAGGCGCATATCCTCGCCCTCGCCTACAGAAATGCGGCGGGAAAAGGCGTAGATCCCGGCGAAGGACACGTGGAGGTATACCAGAACCCGGCTGGCGGCGCGGTCGATGACATGGGCACGGAAGCCTGCAAAATTGCCGGGGCCTGTGCTGCCGGTATCGACCAGAGTGGTGACAGCGCTTTTGCGGGCATAGCTATCCGGATCGACGCCCAGCGAGGTGCCGCCCCAATAGACATGGGTGTGCAGGTCGATCAGCCCGGGTGTCACGATGTTGCCCGACACATCGCGCCGACTGGTGCCGTGCAGCCCGTCGCCCACAGCCGCGACCTTGCCCCCGGAAAAGGCCACATCCGTCACGCGGTCGATGCCCTGCGAGGGGTCGATCACGCGCCCGCCTGCCAGAACCAGATCATGCACCATCATCTTCCCCTCTGACCTGCACCGGCGGTCGCCGGTCTCTGCATGGCAGTACCTGCTCCAGCACCGTCGCGATGGCAAGCAGCCCCGCCTCGTCGCCGTGCCGGCCGGCCAGTTGCGCCCCGATCGGCTGGCCCAAGGCATTGAACGGAAAGCCGGGCCCGCATGTCGCCCCCTTTGCGTCAGTCCAACCTGACCACCCGTTCCTCAGCGATACTCTGCTCGGCGGCCAGCACGATGCGCAGGGAATTCACCGCCGCATCCATCGCATCCGACAGGTCCAGATCCTCGGTGATCGCCTTGAGGAAAAACGCCTGCTCGCGGTCGCACAGTTCCTGATGGCCCGGCTCATCCTCCATCGACAGGATCTCGTCCGGCGTCGTGAAGTTCTTGTCGGCCCCGACGGCGGCATGATGGATGCGGATGGCATCGGTCTTGGTGTGCTTGTCGATGTCGGCTGACCCCGACAAACCCGCGTCCGTGCGCGGCTGATCGTTCGGCACCAGCGAAACCGAGCCTTTCGGCCCCACCACATCCTTCACGAAAAACGCGGTTTCCGACATCATCGGGCCCCAGCCCGCCTCGTACCAGCCGACCGAGCCATCGTCGAAGGTCACATGCAGATGGCCGTAATTCTGCTTTTCCGCCTCACCCCACAGCGCTGCCCCGATGCCATGCACCCGCACCGGTTTCGCCCCGGTCAACTGGCACATCACATCGACATAATGCACGCCGCAATCGACGATGGGGATCAGGCTGTCGATCAGGTTCTTGTGCCATTGCCAGGCGGGCCCCGAGGATTGCTGGTTGAGGTTCAGCCGCATCACCAAGGGCTTGCCCAGCGTCCGGCCGATCTCGATGAACTTGACCCAGGAGGGGTGGACCCGCAGGATATAGCCCAGAACCAGCTTTTTCTTCAGCCGCCGGGCCGTGGCCACGACAAGGGCCGCATCCTCGTTGTTGGTGGCGATGGGCTTTTCCATGAAGACATGCGCCCCCGCCTCCATCGCCCGAATCGCGAAATCGGCATGGGTGTTGGGCCAGGTGTTGACGGAAACCGCATCGGGTTTGGTCTCTGCCAGGGCCGCCTCGTAATTCTCGAACAAGGGATAGACCTGCAATTCCGCCGGGATTTCCCTGGATTTGATCGACCGGCTGACCAGCCCCACGATCCGAAAGCCCGGATTGCGGTGATAGGCCGAGGCGTGGCTGGCCCCCATGTTGCCCAGACCGACGACCAGAATACGCACAGGTTTTGCCATCTTTCCCCCCTTTGGAAAGGCGGGCGGCCGAAACCGCCCGCGATTTTGTCAGATCGCCATTTCTTCAGATCGCCATTTCTTCAGATCGCCATTTCTTCAGATCGCCATTTCTTCAGATCGACTGGTCGAACATGCCGGCGCGAACCTTGTCCACATCGATGGCGGTCATCTCGGCGGTCAATGTCGCCGCCGCCGCATCCGCCTTGACCTTGGCCGCATCAAAGCTGTTGGCCCCGGGGATCAGATCGTTGGTGCAGACCTCGGTCGCCACGAACGGCGTCGAACCCGCGATCTTGGCCGACAGGTCGAAGAATGTCTGCCACGATGCCATGTCATGCCAGCCCCAGCCCTGCCGCTTGTCCCAGTCGCCCCGGAACACGTTCATCTGCTGCAGGATCGAGGTGACACCCAGCGCCGGGCCGATATTGGTGGCCAGTGTCGGGAACTGCTCGAACACCGCCTCCACCGCCGCGCGCGGATTGTTTTCGGCAAATTCCAGCCCCATCGCCCAGCCCTTCAGATACTGCTCCATGAAGGCTTTCTTGTCGGGATCCTCCAGATCGGCAGCACGCACGACGAAGGTGTTGGCGGGCAGCGGCGAGTTCTTGACCCCCAGCCAATATTCAAACTCCAGCCCCGAACCGATCCATTCCGCCCGCAGCCCTTCCCAGGCCAGTGCTGCATCGCCCTGACCTGCAGCAAGTGCGGTGCCCCAGGTCGGCCAGCCGGCCTCGACATAGGTGATTTTCGAAATATCCACGCCCTGTGCCGCCAGCATCGGGTCGACGATCGGTTGCCAGGCGGCGGACCCCAGAAGGATGGTCTTGCCCTCCATCTCCTTGATATCCTTGACGCCCTCGCCCTTGCGGAACGCCAGGCTGAAGGTGTCGCGTGCGCCCATGTGGAACACCGATTTCAGCTTCATCCCGTTCTGCAAGCCAAACGAGAACACGCCGGGACTGGGGAAACCCATGTCCGCCTGCCCCACATCGACGAATTTCACCGTGGCGGTGCCGTCCGACGGGCCGGGCTGCATGTCGATCGACAGGTCGCCGAAATAGCCCATCTTCTTGCCGACCCAGAAGGCATAATCGTCCAGCACTTCCAGCGTGCCGCGCGGGCTGATCCAGGTGAACGGGCGGTCATACCCCGCCGCCAGCGCCGGGCGCATCAACCCCATCGCCCCCACAGACACCACGCCCGCCGCCGAAACCTGCAGCAACCGCCGCCGGGTCAGTCCACTCATTGCCGTTTTCATTGCCTTGTCTCCCTGTTGATTGTCATTCACCGGGTTTGCGGCCTCACGCCTCCCAGCTTGCCCATTTCTTGCCGACCAGAAAAAAGAACACATAGATCAGAATGCCGAGTGTCGAGAGGATCACGATCACCGCAAAGAATTCGGGCATGTTGATCATCGAGGAATAGGTGGTCAGCCGGTTGCCGAGGCCAAAGCCGCCGCCGACCATCTCTGCGCCCACCGCCGTCAGCAGGCCGAAGATCGCGCCGATCATCAGGCCGACCAGAATGACCGGCAGCGCCATCGGCGCGCGGATTTTCCAGAATATCTGCAAGGTCGTGGCACCATAAGACCGCGCCAGCGCAATCTTGGCGGCATCGACCCGGCGAAAGCCGGTGGCGGCGTTGATCATCACCATCGGCCCCGATGCCAGGGCCACGGCGATGATGCGCGGCGTAAAGCCAAAGCCGAACCACAGGATCAACAGGGGCACCAGCGCCAGCATCGGTGTGGTGACAAGGATCAGGATATAGGGCGAGATGATCTTTTCGGCATAGGGAAACTGGGTGATCACAGCCGCCAGAACCAGCCCGATGCTGGCCCCGATGGCAAAGCCCGAGAACAACTCGATCAGCGTGTACCCCAGATGCGGTGCCAGCAGCGGAAATTCCCGGATCAGCGCGGCAAAGATCCGCGACGGTCTGGGCAGAAAGTATTCCGGAACGGCAAACCAGATCAGCGCCAGTTCCATCCCGCCGATCACGATCACCGCCGTGGCGATGATCCCCAGCAATTCCGCCCGCGACCGCGCCCCGCCGCCGGGGGCAAAGGCCGACATGGCCGAAAGGCCCGATGGTTTGCCGAATCCGGGGATGTCATCCGCCATGGTTCACTCCGCTGCCGCAGATCGGGGTTTCAGGCCGTAGATATCGCCCTTGATCCGGTTCATCAGGTCAAAGACCGCGCGGCTGGCCATGGTTTCCAGACTGCGCGGGCGTGCAAACGGCACGGCATAATCGCCCTGCACGCGGCCCGGACGCTTGGACAGAACCAGCACGCGGTCCGACAGGAAAATCGCTTCTTCTATGGAATGGGTGATGAACACGATGGTGGTTTTCGTCTCCAGCCATATCTCCTCGACCAGCCGGTTCATCTCTTCGCGCGTAAAGGCATCGAGCGCGCCAAAGGGCTCGTCCATCAGCAAGACCTGCGGGCGCAGGGCAAGCGCCCGCACGATGGCGGCACGCTGCTGCATTCCGCCGGAAAGCTCGCGCGGGAAGCGCTGTTCGAAGCCCTTGAGCCCCACGCGGTCCAGCAGATGGTCGATCCACGGGCGGTCCGGCGCGATGCGCTTGATCTCGAACGGAAACAGGATGTTGTCGATCAACGTGCGCCAGGGCAGCAGGTTCGCCTCCTGAAACACCAGCCCGATGTCGGGATGCGGGCCGGTGATCGGCTTGCCTTCCAGCATCACGCTACCGGAGGTCAGGCCATGCAGGCCCGACATCGACCACAAAAGCGTGGTCTTGCCGCAACCCGACGGGCCGACGATCGAGGTGATGGTGTTGGCGGCCACGTCGAAACTGCAGTTCAGCAGCGCCTCAAGCGCGCCATAGCGCTTGCCCGCATCCCTGACCGACAGCTTGACCGACATGCCCGCCCTGCCTTTCGCAGATGAACCCGTTCGGGCAAACAATGTTGCTGACTTACAAACCTGTCAACGATTCGCAAACGTTTCCGGAAAGCGCCCATATGTCATTGAATAAATTTTGGAATTGGCTTTGTAAGTAACTTACATTTTCTTGACGCCCGCCCTCTTCGCACGCGATACTTCGCCCGGAATCAGGGGCGGCAGATGCGACAGGCGGGGCAGGCAGAACTCATTCCCGGCCTGCCCGCGCGCCGCCCGCATGACATCATCGCCCAGATGAAGGATTGCTATCCCGGCCTCAGCCGCGCCGAACAGTCGGTGGCCGATGCCGTGCTGTCTGATGTGCGGGCGGCGGTCGAAGCCTCGAACGCCGAACTGGCGATCCGCGCCGGGGTCAGCCAGCCCACAGTGACCCGTTTCTGCCGCTCGGTCGGCTGCGAGGGGGTGCGGGATTTCAAGCTGCAACTGGCGCGCAGTCTGGTGGTGGGAGAGTTGTTCCTCGCGGCCGACACTCCCCGCCCTGCGGCGGATCCGGGCAGCCTGCCGCCATTCTGGGCTTCGGTTCTGGGCGAAGCGCGGCTGGCGCTGCGCGAAGTGGAGCGCCAGCTTGAGCCCGCCCTGGTGCTGGCGGCGGCGGCGATTCTGGCCCCGGCGCGGCGCGTGCTGGTGCTGGGGCTGGGCGGCAGTTCGTCAGCGCTGGCCGAGGAAACCCAGAACCGGCTGTTTCGCTATGGTGTGCCGGTGACGGCCTGCAAGGATCCCTACCTGGCCCGCATGACGGTTTCCACCTTTCGCCCCGATGATGTGCTGATCGCAATCTCCGGCTCTGGCCGCACGCGCGAGGTGATCGACTGCCTGCAGCTTGCCCGCACCTACCGCGCCCGCACCATCGCGATCACCACGCCGGGCAGTGCTGTGGCCAGGGCCGCCGAGGTAGCCCTGACAACGCATATCGACGGATATTCCGATGCGCTGATGCCCAGTGCCTCGCGCTTTGCCTTTCTGACGATCATCGACCTGATCGCAGCCGCGACAGGCTTTCAGATGGGCCCGCTGGCGCGCGAAAACCTGCGGCGGATCAAGTTCAACCTGATCGAAAAGGGTGCCGGCCCGACTATCGAACCATTGGGAGACTAAGATGAACCCCCAAGACTGGCTCGCCACCTTCGCCGCCGCCCTGACCCGCGCCGACATTCCCGCCGTCGTCGCCCTGTTCCATCAGGATTGCTACTGGCGCGACCTGCTGGCCTTCACCTGGAACATCAAGACGATGGAGGGGCGGCCCGCCATCGCCGCCATGCTGCACGCCACCTTGCCCACCACCGCCCCGACAGACTGGGCCGTGACCAGCCCACCCGAAACCGAAGGCGATGCGACAACCGTCTGGATCAGCTTCCAGACCGCCACCGCTCATGGCACCGGGCGGCTGACGCTTAGGAACGATCTTTGCCACACCCTGCTGACCGCGACCGAGGATCTGAAGGGCCATGAGGAGCCGCGCGGCCAGACCCGCCCGCAAGGGATCGTCCACAAGGCCGACCGAGAACGCCAGACCTGGCGCGAGACGCGTGACGCCGAGACCGCCCGCATCGGGCAGCAGGACCAACCCTATGTGCTGGTGATCGGCGGCGGTCAGGGCGGCATTGCGCTGGGTGCCCGGCTGCGCCAACTGGGGGTGCCCACGCTGATCGTCGAAAGGAATGCCCGCGCGGGCGACAGTTGGCGCAACCGTTACCGCAGCCTCGTGCTGCATGACCCGGTCTGGTACGACCATCTGCCCTATCTGCCCTTTCCGGAAAACTGGCCGGTCTTTACCCCAAAGGACAAGATGGGCGACTGGCTGGAGGCCTATGCCACGCTGTTCGAACTGAACATCTGGCAATCCACCACCTGCGACCGCGCCGAATATGACGCGGCCAAAGCCGAATGGCGCGTGCAGGTCACCCGCGACGGCAAGCCGGTCACCCTGCACCCCAAACACATCGTCTTTGCCACCGGCGCTTACGGTCCGCCGCGCGCCATCGACTGGCCGGGCCAAACCGATTTCACCGGCACCCTGATCCATTCCAGCGCCTACCGCGACGGTGCGGCGTTCAAGGGCAAGACCTGCGTCGTGGTGGGTGCCGCCAGTTCGGCCCATGATGTCGCGGTCGACCTGTGGGAGGCGGGAGCAAAGGTCACGATGATCCAGCGCGCGCCAACCGTGGTCGTGCGGTCCGAAACCCTGATGGATCTGGGCTTCGACCTTTACTCCGAAGCGGCGCTTGCGCGGGGCATCACCACCCAAAAGGCCGACATGATCGCGGCTGCCACGCCCTTTGCCCTGTTCGCCGACCAGCAAAGGGCGCTGTACCGCATCATCCGCGACCGCGATGCCGCCTTTTATACCCGCCTCGCCGCCACGGGCTTTCAGCTGGACTTCGGCGAGGACGACAGCGGGCTGATGATGAAGGCCCTGCGCACGGCGTCCGGCTATTACATCGATGTCGGGGCGTCGGAGTTGATCGCGCGTGGCGATATCAGCGTGATTTCCGGTCAGGGCGTATCCGGTCTGACGCGCGAAGGGCTTGTCCTGAGCGATGGCCGGCACTTGGAAGCTGACGTGATCGTGGCCTGCACCGGCTACCAGTCCATGCATGAAACCGTGGCAGGGATCGTCTCGCGTCAGGCGGCGGATGACATCGGGCACAGTTGGGGGCTGGGCTCTGGCGTGCGCGGCGATCCGGGGCCGTGGCAGGGCGAGATCCGCAACATGTGGAAACCCACCGCCGTCGATGCGCTGTGGTTGCATGGCGGCAACCTGGCGCTGTCGCGCTTC
>Ga0163144_10022221_pt1 | contig 12579 bp, 9 predicted proteins | sample OliLak19BULKMAT1_FD_123175 | JGI IMG/M metagenome (GOLD analysis project Ga0163144, IMG submission 123175) | Freshwater microbial mat bacterial communities from Lake Vanda, McMurdo Dry Valleys, Antarctica - Oligotrophic Lake LV.19.BULKMAT1 | ecosystem: Environmental > Aquatic > Freshwater > Lake... | reverse complement strand
GTAGTGGTCAGTACCACCGGTGCGGCGGTATCGGCGAGCATGTAGTTCAGGCGTGACTGCGGATAGTCGGGGTCCAGTGGCACATAAGCGCCGCCTGCCTTGATGATCGCCAGCAGCCCGACGATCATGTCCAGCGAACGTGGCATTGATATCGCCACCAGCGTTTCGCGGCCGACGCCAAGCTGTTGCAGATGATGAGCAAGACGATTGGCCTGACGGTTCAGAACCGCATAGGTCACTTCAGTCGAACCTTCGGTCACTGCGATGTGGCTGGGTGCTCGACGCACCTGGTCCTCGAAGAGACGGGCCAGACCATGGTCAGGCAACGGTCGCGCGGTGTCGTTCCAGGTCTCGTATTCGACGGATTGTGTCTCTCCGGGTGTTATGCCCGAGATTTCAGTGGTGAACGACAACCAACCCTCCGTATGCAAAACCACGCGCCACGTCACAGTCATGTTCGCTGCAAACCAAACGACCGCTTGTTTTCCAGCAGGACAAGTCAGCTGGCAAAGTCACAGCTTGAACCAGCATAGCGGGTTCGCGGAGAAGGAGAAACGAAGTGAGTCTCAAGATCTATCCGGTCAAACCTCGATACCGTTTAATGCCACACGCATGACGGCTTATCTGTTATCCCGGATATTTCGTCGCATTGACCAATGAAAGGGGCAGCACGACCTATGAGGCCGCATAAAATCATCTTGTGAGAAAAAATCAGCGACGGCGGTGTACTGCCAAGGTGCACTGCGGATTGAATGGAGTTTGGACGTCTTGGCCGACGCCGAGTCGAGGCTGATTTTTCCGGGGGAGCATCGAGTTGCGAACACCGCCTGATGCTTTTGGGACAAGTTGATCAATCGGTCGGCTTGTCGAAGGCAGCCGCCAATGCCCTGCATGATCGGCGCGACCGGAGCTGATCACGCACCCGCTCCGTGATCCGGCAGCCCAGCGCCTCTATGGCCCGTGTTGCGGTTAAGAAGATCTGAACGCTCATGACGCGTTACGCTACGATCCACTGATGCAGACGGCGGTCGGGACGGTAGACGCGCCCGGCAGTAGTCCGACGTTGTGCCGGATGGAACGACAGGCCGCACGTGCCGATGTGGTTACGCTTATCCGGTTTCGGGTCAACCAGATCATCGCCGCGCAATCACAACCCACGGAGCTGATCTTTGATAGCGACGACTCTGACATTGCGCTCCACGTTGATCAGGAGCGTACTGAACTCCACGCCTGCTACGACCACGACGGCTACCTGCCGCTCGATGTATTCTGCGGCAGGGCGATGCTTTCCCGTGTACTGCGTAACAGCCGTATCGACGGAGCCAGACACGTTGCAGCGGTGATCAAGTTTCTGCTGGCCCGTCTGCGTCGGGTCTGGCCACAGGTGCGGATCTTCGTTCACAAAAACTCGGGATTCTGCCGCCGGCGGTTGATCCGCTGGTGTGAGCATCACGGGATTGACTGCTTCATCGGCATGGCGCGCATTGCCATCGTCGCGGACCGGAAACGTCAACTCGACCAACGCCATACCGGGACCGGGGAGAAGCAACCTGCCATCTACAAGTCCGTGTATGCCGCTGGCTCATGGAATCGCGAACGTCGTCGGGTCACGCGTCAGGCATTTGGCAACCAGTGCAGCAGACGGACTTACGGCACGAGGACTGCCGCACCGGTCAACCGCCCCAGCCGCAAACGACTGAGCGCTTCATTGGCATCAGCAAGGGCCATCGGCTCCACGGTTATGTCCAGGTGCACGGAAGAGACGAGTTTCATGAAATCGATACCATCCTGACGAGTCAGGTTGGCAACGGATCGAATCACACGCTCTCCCCAGAAAAGTTCATACGACATCGCCGGAATCGTGGACATGTGAATACCGCCGAGCACCAGTGTCCCGCCCTTGTTCAACGAACGCAGGGCAATGGGCACGAGTTCACCTACTGGCGCGAAGATTATGGCCGCATCGAGCGGGCGCGGAGGTAATTGGTCTGACCCACCCGCCCATTCACAACCAACGGAACGAGCGAATGCCTGTGCCACTTTGTCGCCGGGTCGTGAAAAGGCGAACACTCGTCGCGTCTCGTGGCGGGCAATCTGGGCCACGATATGGGCGGCGGCTCCGAAACCATAGATCCCAAGTCGTTCAGCCCCGCCTGCCGCCCTCAATGAGCGGTAGCCGATGAGACCCGCGCAGAGCAAAGGGGCTGCGTGAAGGTCGTCGTATGCGGCCGGAATTCGTAAGCAGCAGCGTGCATTGGCGATGGTGTGGGTCGCGAAGCCGCCATCGATCTGATAGCCCGTAAATCCCGGGCTGTCGCAAAGATTCTCCCTCTGTGTGAGGCAGTAGTGACAGATACCACAGGTGCGTCCCAGCCATGGGACTCCGACCCGCTCTCCACGCACGAAGTCGACTACGCCCTCACCAAGTCCGACAACACGCCCGACGATCTCGTGACCTGGAATGAGTGGGAGTTTTGGATGCTTGAGTTCTCCATCGACGACATGCAGGTCCGTACGACAGACGGCGCAGGCACTGACCTCGATCAGCAACTCGCCGGGTCCGGGAAATGGTGTGTTTCGTTCCTGCTGAATCAGCGGATGTGTTACCGACTCCAGGACCATTGCCCTCATTGACGTTTCTCCAGGCCGACCTGAGTACGCACTGATCAAAAGCAACCTCCACTGAAGTATCGCCGCAGGGATATCGGCCGAGGACAACCTGACCCCATATTGGCGCATACCGCCATAATTTGGGAACCAAGGCGCCATTTTTTGAGTTTTGGCGATTCAAACCCTGGCACGATTTCTGCCATCCAATCCCAGAGCACACAGGGTTGGGAAACAAACTGATGAACCTTATCCGGCAATTTGCCGAACATCGCCTGGCGCCCAATCTGCTCATGATCATCATGTTACTCGCCGGCCTGTGGGCCGTCCGGGTCATGCCCACCCAACTCGATCCACCCAACAACTTTCCGCTCGTCTTCGTGGAAATTCCCTGGCGGGGCGCCAGCGCAGAAGACGTCGAGTCCTTGTTGACGAAGCCGATCGAACAACAGCTTCGGACGCTGCCTGATCTGCAGGAACTGACTTCCCGCAGCCAGGACGGTTTCATGGCCATCAATGTCCGGTTCAAACATGGCACTGACCTTGCCGCCGCGCTGGATGACGTCAAGCAGCGGGTTGCGAACATTCGCAATCTGCCGACGGAAATCGAACCACCGGTCGTTCGCCGACTGCTCGATATCGAGCCGATCGCCAGTGTCATCGTCACGGGCAGCGGCGAGGTGGATGAACTGATTCCACTGGTACGTGAGTTCGAGCGCGATCTGTACGCGCGCGGCGTCGAACTGGTCGACTACGCCGGCCTGCCAAAAATGGAGATTGCACTGCAGGTAGGTAGCCGCGAACTTCAGCAGATGGGTCTGTCGTTGAATGATCTTGCCAGACAGGTCGCCGCCGTGAGTGCAGACGTCCCGGCCGGCACTGTAGGTATCGGCCAAGGGGCCCATACCCTGCGCAGCCTGGACCAGGTACGCGACGCAGAGGGGTTCGCGTCCCTCGCCGTCGAATCCGGCAATGGCATCTATCACCTGGGTGACATTGCCGACATCACAAAGCGCCCGGAACGTGGCCAACCCATCGTCCTGTCGAATGGCAGGCCTGCCATCGAGATGGCCCTCTTCCGGCGTACCGAGACGGATGCACTGCTGGGCAATCGAATTGTTGACCGATGGCTTGATGACGTCACACCGGCACTGCCGCAAGGGGTGACGATAAAAAAATCAGTGGATGTCTGGAAACTGCTCGGCGCCCAGCTGGAGATGATCTCAACCAATGGCTGGACGGGTCTGCTGCTCGTACTACTGGTTCTCTACGTATTTCTGAACACCCGGGTTGCACTTTGGGTTGCTGCTGGAATCCCGGTGGCGCTGTTGCTCGGACTGGCAGGATTTCACCTGATATTCGGTTACGGGATCAGCATCATTGCATTGCTCGGACTGATCATGGCGCTGGGAATCGTCGTGGATGATGCCATTGTGGTCGCCGAGGATGTCGTCACGCGTTACGAGTCCGGTGCGACTGCGCTTGAAGCCTCCACCGCTGGCGCTCACGGCATGTGGGTTCCTGTAATGAGTTCGTCGATGACCACCATGGCCGCGTTCCTGCCATTGCTGATCATTGGTGGTGTCATGGGCGACATGATCCTCGCACTCCCAACGATTCTTCTCTGCGTGATCGCAGCCTCGCTCGTTGAGTGTTTCCTGGTGTTGCCGGGCCATCTGCGAGGCAGCCTGGGCAAGCCCTCCCGATGGGATTCAGTTCGCTGGCGTTTGCGATTCAACGCGGCCTTTCAGCGCTTTCGCGATGGCCCTCTGCTGACGGGCGTACGGTATTCACTGGCTCACCCGGGTACCACGCTTGCCATGTCACTCTCCGGTACATTTGTGGCGATCGTCCTGATGGCCAGCCATCACGTCCCTTTCAACCTGGTCATGGGTTTCGACTTCGAAGCGATCGAAACCAACGTCCAGTTTGCGTCCGGGTCCACTGCGCGCGACCAGCAGGATTTCATTCACCACCTGGAAACCACGCTCGAACAGACCAACAAGGAAACGGGTTTGGTGAATATCGCCGGGTCCACAATCCGCCTGAATCTTGCCCGGTTCGCCAACGAGAACATGGTTGGTGAACAGTACGCCTCGCTGAACGCCAACTACGCGTTTGAAGAAAACAGGAGCATCTCCCCCGACACGTTCATAAAACTCTGGCGGTCGAAAATCAGTCTGCCATCATTCATTGAACAGATGACGGTTGATATCGATGGTGGCAAAAATGGCGGGCAGGCTGATCTGACGCTGGTGCTGCGAGGCCGGGATCTGGCATCCATAAAGGCAGGGGCACAGGAACTGAAAGCTGCGATGGCGGCGTACCCCGGCATTGCCAATGTGGTCGACGATGTACCGTTTGGCAAGGAACAGATCGTCTTCGAGTTGACACCTCGTGCTCGCGACCTTGGGCTAACGATTTCTGAGGTGGGCTCTCAACTGAGAGCTGCCTACAGCGGCGCTCGTGTCCAGATCTTCAACGAAAACGAGACCGAGGTCGAAGTGCGCTTTGTTCTGCCAGACAGCGAGCAGGACGATCTTAGCCAACTGCAACAGTTCCCCATCAAGACAGCAGCCAATACCCTGGTACCACTGGGCAACATTGCCGACCTGTACAACCGGCGAGGCATCGACGTCATTCGTCATACCGATGCACAGATGGCGGTGCGCATCAGTGCGGATGTCGACAGCGACGTGGCCAATGCCATGTCACTGATTGAGTCTTTGGAGACACGAGATCTGCCGCAGATACTCGAACGCCACAATCTGACCTTCGGACTCGGCGGCAAATCAGAACAGGATGCGGTCATTCTCAACACCATGGCGCTGGGAGGGATGCTGACGCTGGTGCTGATCTATCTGATTCTCGCCTGGACGTTTTCGTCCTGGCTCTGGCCGTTGGCGATCATGATGACCATCCCTTTCGGCTTTACCGGTGCAGTCATCGGTCACTGGGTGACGGGCTGGGACGTCGGCGCGATGTCGCTGCTCGGTTTCTTCGCGCTTACTGGTATCGTCGTCAATGATTCCATCGTCCTGATCAGGGTTTTCAAGGAGGACCGCGAAGGCGGAATGCCCATTCCCGCAGCCCTGGAACACGCCGTTACCTCAAGATTCCGCGCCGTTGTGTTGACCTCGCTGACGACCATTGCGGGGCTTGCATCACTGATGTTTGTCTCCTCGACACTGGCATTCATGGTGGCACCGATCGCCGTGACCCTGTGCTTCGGACTCGCATTTGCTACCGGTCTGGTTCTGTTCGTGATTCCCGCACTGCTGGTACTGCTGGAGCGATTCAGCGACTGGGTGAAAATACAGCGGGCACCCTCAGGTTATTCGAATGAGATCAAGGGAGATGTCGCATGAAAGCCATGGTTATATCCAGCCTGACAAAGTACCGAACAGCCCTCTACATTCTGGTCGGCACACTGCTCCTGACCGCATTCCTGTTTGCCACCGGACCGAACGCGATCCCGGAGAAAGCCACAGAAAAAGCCTGGCCAATCACGGTGATTGACGTCGAGCCCGCGTACCTGCGACCGAGTTTCAGTGTTTATGGCCGCTATCAAGCCAATCAGCGTGCTGCGCTTTCCAGTGATCTGCTGGTACGCATAGGAGAAGTGCTGGTACGTGAAGGTGATCAGGTCAGAACTGGCGACGAACTCATCCGGCTGAATGCAGGTGACGTTGAACGCAGACTCGAGGAAATGACGGCCCGACGCAACAGTGTCAAAGCAGCACTGGGATCGATGCAGAGTGAACTCAAACTGGCCGAACGGACCCGCGAAGATTACGCCGCGCTCCACAATGCCGCTCAGTCCAAACTTGCCCGGCATCGCGAACTGCTGGCAAAACGCCTCATCTCCCAGGTTCTGTTCGACGAAGTTCAGAGTCAGGCGGCTGAAGCCAGCATCCGCTTTCAGTCTCAGGAGCGAGTTCTGTCTGACCTGCCTAACCGTCTGATTCAGGCGCAATCGGACCTTGCCGCTGGCGAAGCTGGACTGGAACAGGCCAGGGTTGATCTGGATGAAACCGTTGTCCGAGCCCCGTTTGATGGACCCATCCTCAGTGTGACGGCTGCTGTCGGAGAGATGAACGTACCGGGCAAGACGCTGCTGGAAATTTCTTCGACCGACAGTCTGGAACTTCGGCTGGAACTGCCTGATCGATACGTCGGCCGACTGGAACGCTATCTGGAGGCCGATGTACCGGTTCCCGCCCTGACCGAAGAAAATCGTGAATTCAGACTGGTCCGTATGGGTCGTCAGGTGCGCAGTGGCCGCAGTGGTGTCGACGCGTTTTTTCTGCCCAACGATCCGCAGGCACGGGCGTCGGTCATTGGTCGCGTACTCCGGGCAAGAATCACGTTACCGGCAGAAGCCGATCTCGTGGCGCTGCCTACCGAGTCCATCTACGAAAACGATCGAATCTACCGGGTGATTGACAGTCGCCTGCAGGCAACGCAGATCGAACGTGTCGGCGAAACCAGTGTTGAAGGTCGTTATCAGGTGCTGGTCCGAGCAGCCGAGCTGAAAGGAGGCGCGTCAGTACTGGTGACACAGTTGCCACAAGCGGTGAATGGCATGCTGGTCGCCCCCATCAAGGGAACCACAGGACAGGTCGCGGTGCACTCGGCTGAGTCTGTCGCCCTGGCCCAGCATCAGTCCCCGCTTCTCTAGCCCAGGACAGCTCAAAGACGGCCAAAGACAGCCAGAGACAGTGCGCGGTCGCAAAAACACCAGGCGGTGGCGAAAACGTTGAACTGAAGGCAGCCGGGTCGCACACTGATTGTTTCAATCCTGCCATTGGTCTGCTTCCATGATCGAACTCTCCCGCGACGGCGACGTTTTCACCTTGACGATGGCCGCTGGTGAAAACCGCTGGAATACCACCTTTGTACGCGCCGTCGTCAAAGTGCTCGACGAAGTGGAAGGCACTACCGGTGCTGCTGCATTGGTGACCACGTCAGCAAACGAAAAGTTCTATTCCAACGGGCTGGACCTCGACTGGGTGCGCGATCCCTCAGCGAATCCTGCCGGGGGTGATCGCGCACCGTTTGCCGACGAGTTCATGAAACTCATGTCTCGCATGATCACGTTCCCGATCCCCACACTAGCCGCCATCAACGGCCACGCGTTTGGTGCCGGCTTCATGTTTTCGCTCTGTCACGATGTTCGGCATATGCGCGCCGATCGTGGCTTCATCTGTGCCAACGAAATGCAATTGGGTATGACGATCCCGACCCCGGAACTGGCACTGTTCCGACACAAGCTCTCAATCGATGTGTTCTTCGAAACGGTTCAACTGGCACGTCGCTGGACCGGACCGGATGCACTCGCCAAAGGTATCGTTCAAGCTACCGCCGCCGTGGACTCGCTGCTGGTCAACGCCCAGCGTCGAGCCGCGGAACTGGCCCCTCTGGGCGCCAACCGATCACTTTACAGCAGCCAGAAGGAGCGTCTGTTTGGTGAAAACGCGGTTCTTGATGGGCCACACGGCGCCGCATACATGCTCAGAAACCTGCACCTGTCCGGGCACTGATCTCCGGCAGCCAGATGCCACCAAACACCAGGGTCTTGGACGGAGCAAGGTCTCGCTGCATCGGTTATTCCGAAGCCAGAAGTGCAGACTGCTGACCACCACCCAGGCGCTGCTACCAGCTGTTCACATGCAGAATCGGCTCAAGCGGTTTGCGTGGGCCCGCCTTGAAGTCAGTGCCTTTGGTGTAGGCCACAGCAATCATCGCGCACTGCGTGATTTCGGCATACGGGATGCCGAGGATCCTGGCGGCTTCTTCTTCATGCATCAGGTGCAGCGTTGTCCAGGCGGTGCCCAGTCCACGTGTGCGCGCGGCCAGCATGAAACTCCACGCGGCAGGCAGAATGGAGCCATATGTGCTGGCCTGGGCCACAACGCCAAACGGTGCCGGAATACCTTCTACCCGACCACCGATACAGGGAATCAGCAGAACCGGTGCCTTTTCCATGTTGTCCGCCAGGTACTGGGCTGAATCGACCACCTTTTCCTGAACGCGGGTCATGGTGGGATCTGCTGCATGCACCTGATGAGCGGAAGCCTGCATGCTGGGATAAACCGCCCAGCCCTTGCGATACAGTTCTGCCAGCGCCAGCCGTTTGGCTGGATCGGTGACAACCATCCACTGCCAGCCCTGGGCATTGGAGCCGGTTGGCGCCTGCAAGGCGATTTCCAGACACTCGCGAATAACAGACAGTTCCACGGGGCGATCAAAGTCGAGCCGCTTTCGTACCGCGCGCGTGGTGGTCAGCAGTTGATCAGTAGTCAGAGTCACGGTCGAAGCCATCGGGTTTACCTTGTTGGTTGGACTTGTTGGTTGGACTTGTTGGTTGAACTTGTTGGTTAGAAAACTGCAGGTCCAGCGTTGATCATGCACGCTTGCGGAACTGCAGATGCAGCGCCCACAAACCCAGCATGATACCGGGTTGGTGAGTCAGGTCATTTTTACCGGGCGACAGCTTGAGGTCATGCAGTCGATCAAGCCAGACATTCACGGCAATCTGCTGTTCCAGCCTCGACAGACCAGAACCCGGGCATGAGCGAGGACCCTGCGAAAACGTCAGATGCCGGGCTGGTTTGTGACGATTGAGATCAAGGCGATCCGCATGCCTGAATTCATCTTCGTCACGGTTGCCGGCGCCGTATCGAAGATGCAGCAGCGACCCCTTGGGAATTTTCACACCCTGGAATTCGACGTCCCGGGTTACCTTGCGCGTCGACAGACCCTGGGTTGGGGCATAGAGGCGCATGGCTTCTTCTACAAAAACCTTCACCTTGGTGCGATCAGCGCGCAGTTCTTCCATCAGTTCCGGTTGTTCCGCCAGGATGTGTGCCTCGGCGGTCAGAGCATACTGCGTTGTCTCATTGCCTCCAATGTTCATGCCATAGGCTACGGAAATGATCTCGCCGTCGGTCAATGGTCGTTTCGTTTCACCATACTTCACCTGGGTGAGGAACGAGATCATGTCATCCTGCGGGTGCAGTCGTTTGTGATCAATCTGCTCCTGCACGTAGCGGTGGAATTCAACCAGCGTGGAGGCGTTTTCGCGCTCTTCCTGCTCTGTCAGGATGTTCTTGTGGGTCCTGCCGTACACAAAGCGACGCACCTGCGCTTCCTCCCAGACACGCAACCTGGGCATGTCCTCGAGGGGGAAACCGAGGATGTTGGTGATCGAGATCTGTGGCAGCGGCGCTGCGAACGCTTTGACAAACTCGACTTCTCCGCGATCGATCCAGTGGTCGATGAGGCGGTACGCCGCTGCCTCGATCATGTCGTGATGACGATCGGCACCGGGGCCTACCCACGGGTCGGTCAATTGATGTCGATGCTGTTTGTGTTGATCAATATCCGGTCGCAGTGTCTGGATCGCTGACATCGCCTCAGGAAAACCCTGTTCCGCAATGAGTTCGCGCTCCAGATTGCCTTCGCCTTGCTCATGCCGGAAGGGGAACGTTTCGGGATCCTTGACGATTCGCGTGATATCCGCGTACTTCGAAATGATGAAGGCATCGCCTCCTGGGACTTCACCCTCGCCAGGAATCCGGCAGACCGGCGCTTCACGATGCAGGATCCGGTAGGCTTCAAACCAATGCTCCTGCGCGCCAGGTGCAAACAGGTCAACCTCATTCAGAGACCTGGGACACTTGCCGGTTCCGGCACTTTCGAGTTCAGTTGCTGCCATGCCAATTCCTCCGTTCGGATCAGTAAGATCTAGCCCGGTCTATTCATGAATCTTCTGCTGCGGCTGCCGATACACGTGAAAACACAGCGCGTGCTCCTTCCAGTGCCCGCCACACTGTCTTTTCGCGCATCTCGTCACTGGCGACGAACCTTCATCAATAGTCCGGGCTACCTGTCTATTTTTCGGCTGCGTGTCTGATGATCTGCATGTACGTGCGCACACCGTTGGCCAGATTGTCAACCGCAATCTTTTCGTTGGTTCCATGGAATCCGGTCAGGTCCGATGGTGTGACGACCATCGGATTGAATCGATACGAATCATCGGCGATCTGGCCATAGTGCCGTGTATCGGAGCCTGCAATCATGAGACCCGGTGCGATCACGACACCTTTATTGGTCTCCCGAATGGCCCTGGCGATGATGCCAAAACCGACTGCGTTCCAATCCGAGACGGCAGACGCGTTGAGGCCATTTTCCGCATCGCCACGAACCGTTACCTGATCGTTTTCAACCACGGCTTGCACGTGCGCAAGGACACTCTCTGTCGTGTCGTGTGGATGAATCCGGAAGTTCACGGTCACAATGGCTTCAATAGGCAGCACATTGGTCTTCACACTGCCGGAGAGCATCGTCGGCGCCGTCGTGGTACGCAGCATCGCGTTGCCAAATGTGGAGTTCGACAATTGACTCTCCAACAAGCCGCCAAACAGCCACTGATTGGCAAACAGCATCCGGTAACCGAACGACATGTGTCGGCTGATCGAGTCGAACATGCTGCCCGTGAGGCCGGACAGCCCACCTGGTACGGGGTGTGCTTCAAGCGCCGTGATGGCCTGCGCCAGCACACCCACAGCCGTCTGCCTGGGCGGCATCGATGAGTGCCCACCAGCTCCAGTGGCGACGATCTGCAGCGTCAGGCTGCCTTTTTCCGCAACATTGATTGTTGCCGTGCGGGACGCCACACCGGGTAACAAACCATCAAACAGGAACGAACCTTCGTCCAGTGACCAGGCAAGTTGCACACCCTGCCCCTTGAGCAACCCAACGACTGACGCGGCTCCTCGCGTTCCGCCAACCTCTTCGTCATGACCAAAACTGAAGTAGATCGTGCGCCTGGGCTTGAACCCCGCACGCAGGAGTTCCGTTGCGGCTTTGAGTTGCGCCACCACCGCACTCTTGTCATCCAGCGCGCCTCGACCCCAGATCACAGCGTCCCTGATGACTCCCTCCCAGGGCGGCTGTTTCCACAGGGATTCGGTGCCCGGGATTACCGGTACCACATCATAGTGCCCGGTGATCAGCACCGGTGGCAGCGAGGGATCACTCCCCGCCCAGCGGTACAACATGGTGTATTCACCGGCCATCGTCAGCGTCAGCGCAGCATTCACTTCCGGATAACTGCCCTTGGCCCAGTCAATGAAGCCGGTGAACTGATCAGCCTCAAAATCCTCGGGCTGCTGGTGCGACACTGTTCGGAAACGAATGGCCTGCGCTAGACGTTCCGCGATGGCCTGCTCATCGAGGGGGAGGTCGACGAGGGTGGTTTCCTCGTCGGTTTGCGGCGTATGCAAAAAGGCTCGCACCAGCACGAGAAGAGCGATCAATGCGCCCGCGACCAGCAAACCGACAATCAGTTTTTTCATGGCGACCGCCGCGTTCCATGCACTATCGGGATGAGCGGTGAGCGTACCGAGGATAAACCAGAACAGCCAGACGTCCGGTGTGAATCGAGGACAAACGGGCAGACCAGGAGTCAGCCCCCATTGATCCGTGGCATCAGCACCACCTCTGCACCGTCTGGGATGGGTTCTCCCCAGTTATCGCGGAAAATCTCGCCGTTGATGGCAACGGCGATTCCGGCATCAAGATGGCTTTCGATTTTCGGATAGCGTTCGGCCAGTTTGCGCATCAGCTCACGAATGGTGGCGGCCTCGATCTCGATCGAAGCCGCTCCACCGACAGCGGCGCGTAACAAGCCGGTCACCGCGATCTTCATGTCAGTAACAGCGAACGATTTGATCCCCGATCAATTCGCTCCTGCGAATTGATCGGGTCGGCGCGCTGCAGGCTCGTCGCATTTTCCCTGCGGTTTACACAGGGTAAATGCTGACACTTCCATGCGTCAGACGGGAAGCTCCAGGACATCGGAACTTGCCTAACCTGCAGACCGCTGGGCCTTGATGGCCTTGAGAATGCGCGGTGGTGACATCGGCACGTGATTCATGCGAACACCCACGGCATTGGACACTGCAT
>Ga0163144_10022220_pt1 | contig 12580 bp, 9 predicted proteins | sample OliLak19BULKMAT1_FD_123175 | JGI IMG/M metagenome (GOLD analysis project Ga0163144, IMG submission 123175) | Freshwater microbial mat bacterial communities from Lake Vanda, McMurdo Dry Valleys, Antarctica - Oligotrophic Lake LV.19.BULKMAT1 | ecosystem: Environmental > Aquatic > Freshwater > Lake... | reverse complement strand
TCGGCATTGAAATCGCGGATTTCCCATAGCGAGCCGTCGGCGCGTGGGTTGATGCCATCTCCCCAGACATACGGCCCCCAGGCCATCCACGGGCACGTCACCGGCCCGGCGTTCGGATCGAAGTTCAGCGCCGCGTCGCCGTTGCTCTGCTTTTCGATCATCCATTTCACCGCGAAGCCCGACTCGTAGGCGTAGGGTTCCGGATTGAGCATCGACGTGGCGAGACCCGCGAATTCGCGCGAGGACCAGAAGCTGAGTTTTGCATTCGGGAAAACCGCCGGGAGGTTGCGCATCGTATTCTCGAAAAGGCCTTGCACATCCTGCGGCGTCGCGGGCCACGGCTGCGGCGGGGTCTTGTTGTTAGCGACCGAGTGGTATTGCAGGACGACCTGCACTTGCTCCGGCGTAATGCCTTTCGCGCTCACTGCGGCGAGGGCGTTGCCCCAGACCACGTTCGCCGGGTCCGCCCATTCGCCCACGTCGTAGCCGCCCTGCGCGGCCTGCACGAGCACGACGTTGGAAGCGGTCTGGCCGAGCAGCAGTTCATTCATCACGCCGAAGATCAGATTCGCGTTCGACATGCCGAGCGTGACCACGCCGATCTTTCCGTTAGCACTCGGATCTCCTGCGGAGTCCAGCGGCTGCACCTGCTGCGCGAGCGCCTGCCCGGCGGCAAGGTGCGCGGCCGGCATGACGTTGGACCCGCCCGGATAGAGTCCGCCCATGGCGCCCTGATAGGTTCCGGTGCCGAGCTCGTCGAGCGGAACCAATCCCGTGGTCGGACCTGAGAACGTGACGACGGAGGTCGGCGCGGTCGCGGGGTAGAGGAACTGCCGCTGCGCGAAATCGTCCGCCGAGATGGGATTTGCCGCCTGGATCGTCTGAGGGGAAAGGAAGCGCTCCATCACGATGTGGACGCCGCTGGCGGCGGTGCCGAGCGCGGTGTCCGGCACGGTGAACAGGCCGAGGCCGGGGCTGTTGGACGGGTCTAGCGGATTGATGAGATGGGAGAACGAATTGGTGAGCGTGGCATTCGCCGTGGCCTCGGAGGAGCCGTTGTAATTGTCGTCGATGAACCGGTTGGCAAGGCCGAGGCCGGCGTGGCCCATGCCGAGCGCGTGGCCGATCTCATGGACGAGCAGTGCGCGGAAACCGGCTTGGGTGTAGTTCGTGCCGGGATGGTTGTTGAGCCTGATGTCCACCCCGCCGATCACGTCGCTGGGGTATCCGGTGGGGCCGCTGGTGAGGGTCACGTTGTCATTGAGGATGGGTGCGCTGAGTGCGCCTCCGGCACTTCCGGGAAATCCGAGATCTTCGGCGAGGAAATCGATTTCCGCACCGGTGAGCGGGTCGGCCGTGGTGGACCGGAGCGGGTCGAAAACGAAGGAAAACGGCGCGGCAAGCGGCAGCAGCGGGTTGATATCCGGATTTGTCCAGAAGTCGAACGCCTGACGGATGAGCCCCTCGAAGACGGCGTCGCTGGGAGTCGCGCCCGCCCACGGGAAATTCGCCTTGAACGCGCCGAACGACCCGCCCTGCACGCTCCACGAAATGCCTCCTGTTAGCGAGCGGTCGTCGCCATTGATCATGCGCGGCGCGGCATCCCAGCGCAGCCCGCCAGCCATGCCGACGGGCGGCAGATCCTTGCCGGTGTTGAAGATGAACGCGTGGGCGGGCAGGCTCGCGGCGCAGAAGATCCCTGCCGCGAGGGTGCGAAAAGCGGCGGATAAGAACCGCCGCAGTTCAAAGCCTCTGGCGGAATGGCATCGCAATGAAATGATGTGCGGGTGCATGGTCCCGTGAGAATGCACCCTCACTGCGAGACTGACAATACACCCACGGGAGTATTGGCATCGCGAGGCGGCGGGGGTAGCCTTGCGGAAATTGAAAAGTGCCTTGCATTCACCCTGGGTCGTCGCGCTGGCAGTGCTGGCGCTGGCCGTTTTGCCCGTGTTGGCGGCGCTCACGGCGCATCGCGAGCAGACGCGGAGGGCGGAGGCGCTGTTGTTCGAGCGCGGCGCGGAGATCCTCGCCGCACAATTGCAACTCCAGACATCCCGGCAGACCGGCTGGCTGGCCGCGCTGCGCGCACGACTCTCTAACCGCAGCATTTCCCCGCCGCTGCTGCTCGACGAATCCTTCGCGCCCACCGGCGCCATGACCCTGCGCGGCAACTGCAGCGCGCTCGGCTACGGCGCGCTGGAGGACGGCCGTGTGGTGCTCCGCTGGCTGCGGGCCAAACCCGGTGCGACGGTCCCCGATCCAGGCGATGATCTGCTAGGTATTCCCGCGACGGATGCGCTGCTGCGCCGGGCCATGCGGCAACCGGCGCAAAATGTGTCGGTGCAGCGCGGCCCGGACTTGCTGATGGCGCTAACAGTCGCCGAATCCTCGCCGCGCGAGCCAAAAGGATGGCTGATCGCCTGGTGGAATCTGGACGCGATGTGTGCGGACGCGCGCATCGGGATCGCCGCTGCGGATCGTTCGCTCACCGCGCGGCCGGTCGATGGCGCGGCGCTGGACGGGCGTGTGTTCGAGATTGGCGAGGGCGGCGCGAAATGGCGGGTCGCCATCGGCAAGGGGGCGAATTTCGCGGCGTTATTCCCGCAGGTGTCGGAACGCGCGATCGCGATCACTGGCGGAAGCTGCGCGCTTTTGCTGGCCTTGCTCGCCGGGTTTGCCACGCGCGCGGCGGGATTGCGCGCGGCGCTGGCTGGAGAGCGGGAGCTGGTGCGGATGAAGGACCATCTGCTCCATTCGGTTTCGCATGAATTCCGCACGCCGCTCAGTGTGATCCTCTCGGGCGCGGAGCTGCTGGAAAGTTACGACGACAAGCTCACCCCCGAACGCCGTGCGTCGGCGCTCGGGCAGATCCGCGATTCCACGGTCCGCATGAGCGAAATGGTCGATCAGGTGCTGCTGCTCAGCCGCATTGAGGCGAGCTGTCTGCCCGTCGAGCCACGCTCCTTTGATGTTTCCGCCTACGCCCGGGAGCTGGGGCGCGAAATCGAGGCTGCATCGGACGCGCGCTGTCCCGTGCGCATCGTCGCACCGGAGAGTCTCGATGCCACGCTCGACTGCGGGCTGCTCCGCGGCGTCCTCGTCAATTTGCTTTCGAATGCGGTGAAATATTCGCCCGATGGGGAACCCGTGGATTTTTCCATCGAGCAGGACGGCCCGCTTCGTTTCACCGTCCGCGACCGTGGCCTTGGAATCGGCGCTGCGGACCTGCCGCAGGTGCGCGAGCCGTTCTTTCGCGCGACATCCGCCATGGAATATCCCGGCGCCGGCCTCGGTCTAACCATCGCCGACAAATGCGCCGCGCTGCTCGGGGGAAACCTGTCGCTCGAAAGCGAGGAAGGCCGCGGAACCACCGCCACCCTAACACTTCCCGCCGCATGACGACCCTCCTCCTCATCGAAGACCACGCGCCGCTGCGGCGAAACCTTTGTGACATCCTCACATTGGAAGGCTACACCGTGATCGAGGCCGCCACCGGCCCCGACGGGCTTCGTGCCGCTCGCGAGCATCGGCCGGACCTGATCCTGTGCGACATCATGCTGCCCGGCTGTGACGGCCTTGAAATCCTCGCCGCCCTGCGCTCCCATCCCGCCACCCACGCGCTGCCGTTCGTCTTTCTAACCGCGCGCGGCGGACCGCCGGACATCCGCGCCGGCATGAATCTCGGCGCGGACGACTACCTGCCGAAACCGGTTTCCCGCGCCGACCTGCTCGCCGCGATCCGCACCCGGCTCACCCGCGCCAGCCAGCGGCGTCCGCGCCTGCCGGATTTCGCCGACGCCGCCGCGCTCGAAAAACTCGGCATTTCCCCGCGCGAGGCCGAAGTGCTGCTGTGGATGGCGCAGGGCAAGGCGAACCACGAGATCGCCATCATCCTCGGCTGCGCCCATGCCACCGTGAAAAAACACAGCATCCACCTCTTCGAAAAGCTCGGCGTGGAGTCCCGCGCCGGGGCGATGCTAGTGGCGATCGAGGCTCTGAGCGGGTGACTGGTGTCGTGTAAAATTGAAATTGGCGGATGGAGCGCCGAACGTGGTTGCCCGTCTCGGGGCAACGACATACCTCGTTGCGGCGAGACGCCACAACCACGTTCTGCCACCCTATCCGTCATGTTGAATCTGACACGACACTGGGGGGTGCCAGATCCCTTCCCGGGCGGCCGTTGATGCTGATGGATTCGTGAAAAGCCGACCGTGTCCGCGCTTTCCGCGTTGTTCCGTTGGAGACCGCCTGTCTTGGTCAGGAAGCCAACTGAGCCGGATTTCTCCAAACTGGGAGATGGTGATGGTCACCCGGATCTTGTAATTCCCGGACTTCCCCCCAAACATCGCCTCGCCCGTGTTGACCGCGAAAAAATCTATTCCATGACTCTCCTCATCCAAAACGCCCGTATCGCCTCGGAAAACTCGCAGGATCTCGTCGAGGGCGATGTCTTGATTTCCGACGGCAAAATCCAGCAGGTCGGCAAAGGTCTTACCCCACCCGAAGGTGCCCGAATCATCGACGCCCGGAACCGCATCGTCATGCCGGGGATGTTCGATGCCCACGTGCATTTCCGCGAGCCGGGTTTCGAGGCCAAGGAAACCATCGCCTCCGGCACCGAGGCGGCGATCAACGGCGGCATCACCGGTGTGGTGATGATGCCGAACACGAGTCCGTCCATCGATTCCGGGACGGTGGTCGCACAGGTGCTCGACATCGCGAAACGCACCGCCCGCATCCCGGTTTACACTTCCGGTTGTGTCACGAAAGGTCGCCAGGGCAAGGAAATGGCAGGCATTGACGGGATGCGCGCGCTGGGCGTGACCATGCTCACAGACGATGGCGACACCACCGGAGATCCCGCGGTGCTTTTCCGCGCGATGCAGTATGCCAGCGAGTTCGGCATGTTTTTCGCAAGCCACTGTGAGGTTCCTGAACTCGCCGGACCACGAGCCTTGAACGAGGGATCCATGAGCTACCGGTTAGGCATCAAGGGTTCGCCGGCCTGTGCTGAGGAGATCATCATCGACCGCGACATCCGCCTCGCCCACGCCGCCGGCGCGCACATCCACATCCAGCATGTTTCCAGCAAGCTCGGGATGGAAACGATCCGCTGGTGGAAGCAACGCGGCGACGTGAAGGTCACCGCCGAGGTTTCTCCTCACCATCTGTTGTTCACCGACGAGCACATCGGCGACTACGACACCAACTACAAGATGAACCCGCCTTTGCGGACCAAGGCGGACAACGAGGGCTTGCTGCAAGGGCTAATCGACGGTGTCTTCGACTTCATCGCCACCGATCACGCGCCTCATACCCCTTTCGAGAAATCGCAGGATTTTGTCAGCGCTCCCAACGGCATCACCGGGATGGATACCGCGTTGGTTTCACTCTATCATCACTTCGTCGCGACCGGGAAATTCGGTTGGGATCTCGTTGTGAAGCGCTACAGCGCCGAACCCCGCCGGATGATGGGCTTGCCTGCTGTTTCCATCAAGGAAGGCCAGCCCGCTGATCTCATCCTCTTCGATACCGAATCGGAAACGACCTTCACCAAGGAGTTCATGAAATCGAAATCGCAGAACACCCCGTTCATCAATCAAACGCTCAAGGGGAGCGTCGATCTGGTGGTGTTAGCAGATGATATTCTGTTGGAGCGTTGAAGTTGCTGGTTAATTGCCGTCCTCCGCACCACCGAGAATCTTCACGTTCAGGCTCCCCCCGGCAAACAGCATTTCATCCAGTGCCCCCTCGACATGCGTGGCATGGAGTTCGGTGGTGCCGCCCGAACGGATCATGAACTGTGCGGCCCGGCGCATGAGCTCCTTGATGAAGGCGGCGCTGGCCCCCTGTGTCTTTTTCACAATGGTGGCGACGACCTTGTCATCGATCTCAAGCTGGCAGGCATATAAATGTATCAACTTGCGCCGCCCATCGACATCCGGGAGCGGAAACTCGATCGCCTGATCAACACGACCCGGGCGTGCTGCGAGAGCTGCTTCCAGCTCCTCGGGCCGGTTGGTGGTGAGCACGAACAATAGCGCTGCGTCCTCGCGAAGCCCGTCCATCTCGTTGAGCAATTTGTTAAGCAATCCTTCCTCGCAGGGATTGCGCATCGAAGTGCGGGAGCGGGCGATCAAGTCCACGTCCTCCAGAATCACCATGGCGGGTTGAAGAAAGCGGGCGAGCTGCATGTATTCATCAAGCAACCCCACCTGGTCCGCCGTGATCAACAAGGTGGTATGATCCGGAAGCTGGCTGGCAAGATAGTGAATGGTGTGTGTTTTACCGGTGCCGGGAGGCCCGTAAAACAGAAGCCCTTTCTTGATGCTCATGCCAAGTTCCAACAGTTGTTCGCGGTGGGCGATGAATTCGGAAACATTGCGTTCCAGCAATTGAAGCGTCTTCTCTGGCAGAATCACCTGTTCGCGCGTGACGGAGCGCAGTTTATGCACGCGCACTCCGCCGGCCTTGCCCGAGTAATTGTCACGCTGCTCGAGCGAGATCACTTTTCCTCGATACGATTGCGCCTGATTGATCCGGCGTTCCAGTTCCTGCAGGAGGCCGTCGGTGAAATCATGATCGCCACTTTGAGGCAACGTGGCGATCTCCACCTGCCAGCCGCCCACTTCGCTGTGTTTCAATACGGGTGTGAGCAGGATGGCCAGGCGATCACCGGATTGATTGCAGAGCCACACCGTTGACTTCAGGCTTCTCACTGGCACGGTCTCACCGATATCGACATCCTCATACTCCAATGGAGCAATGACGGGAGCATCATCCCTGTCCAACGACAGCATGCTGAACGTGAATGTTTGAAAGGCATATCCCGCCTGGATACCCGAGCGGTGTGTCACACGGAAGCGGCCCTCGAGAATATCTAGCAACGAGCATTGCAGATCGACGCGGGCGGCGATTGGAAAAGTTCGGGAGGCGGTGACGAGTTCGTGCAGGTTGGTAAGCTTGAAGTGCTTGCGCAACAAACTCGCGACGCTGATCGGTTTGGAAGAGGATCTTGTTTTCTTGGTGGCCATGGAATCGAATGAGAAACGGATTTGTCGCTGATGGAATGGAGTTGGCAAGCAAATCCCAAGCTCCTCATCATTCAACCCGGATCAGCGGTGGCTCGTTGTATTTCAGGTGCTCCAACAGCTTTGAAACACATTCTTTCTGTCCGGGCAGTGTGAGGTCCGGTCGGATCTCCGCCAGCGGCTCGAGCACAAACCTCCGCTCGCCGATGCGCGGATGGGGAAGAACCAGTTCTTCCGTGTCAATCACCTGATCATCGAAATAGAGCAGGTCCACATCAATGATGCGCGGCGCGTTGCGTTCGGTGGCCGCGGTGCGGCCGAGCTTTTTCTCAATGCCTCGCGTGATTTCCAGCAGCTCGAACGGTTGGCCCGCAAATCCAAGTTCAACGACCGAGTTATAGAATTGAGGAGAGCCGGGTGGACACAGCAACGGCTCGGTTTGAAAAATGGAAGCTGCTAGAAACGGCGCGCCCGGCGTGGTGATTTCCCGCAGGCAGTCACATGCTGCCTCCAGGTTGGCAAGACGGTCACCGAGATTGCTGCCCAGCGCGATGCCGACTCGTGGCATGGTCAGTCCTTGAGATTCTCCAGGTTCTTGATCCCGTTCTGCTGCATGCGCTTGTTCGCCTCCTCGACCTTGGCCGATGGAATCACAACGGGACGTTCGGCGCCGAAGAGTTCGATCACGAAAAACTCGGGAGGAGTCTCGGGATGAAGCAAATCATGGGCATGATCGAGGTCGCGGACCTCCACTCCATTGATCTTGTGCAGCGCATAGCCGGTGAAATCTCCCAGCAAACTGGTCACCGGATCACTCTCGACACGGGTGAGAACGACGATGTCCTGATGCTCCTGGAAAAGTCCCTTGGGGACGTAGTCGGTATAAAGCCGGCGCACGGTGACGTCGGTGAACTTCGAGGTGGCGAACAGATTGGTGTCCAAAGGCTGGAAAACAAGGCCGGCGAAGACGATATAGCGTGGCAGCTTCTCATACTGGATGGCATACATGCGCGACCAGGTCAGTGGCTTGAGCACGATCTCCACATCATTCCATGATCCATCGCGAAGGAATCTAACGGACACCTTGTCGCCGGCGTACTTGCGTTCGACGATTTCATTGAGATTCACGTTTTCCCCGTCGATGTTGATCATTCCCGCGCTGTCCACCGGTTCGCCATCAAGTGAGATGAGGATGTCGCCGGCCTTGAGGATCCCGTCGCTCGAACTGGTGGGGACGACCTTGGTGATGAGCACTCCCTTGCCGTCGTTGGGCAGGCCGAGAGCCTTGCGCATCGCGGGATTGAAGAGCGGGAACTCACTGATTCCGAGGTCGGCGTAGGGATCGTATTTCCCGTCCTCGATGTCCTTGAGAAAACGGCGGATGACCGGGGTCGGGATGATGTAGCCGGTGTTGTCCGCCTGGCGCAGGCCTTGGAATGCGACGCCGACGACCTTGCCATCCTGCACCACGGGACCGCCGGAATTCCCCGGATTGATCGCTGCGTCGATCTGGATGACCAGATGCGAATCGGCGCGCGAATGCGAGTATGGCTGGAAATCGATCCGGGATACCACGCCGCGGGTGACGGAAAGGCGCTCGCCGCCGATCGGATAGCCGATGACGCGGACTTGGGATTCCAGCACCGGAACATCGCCGAATTCGAAGGTGGGAAACTTCTCGAAATCACTGAAATCCTCGACCGAGAGCAGCGCGAGATCGCAGTCGTGGGCGATGTATTCCACTTTGGCGGGGTATTTCACCGGGCTGCCATGGATGGTGACGAGCACGCGGCGCCCGTTGGAAACGACATGGGCGTTGGTGAGGATCTTGTTCTTCCCGATCAGGAATCCGGTGCCGATCCCGCCGCTGAAGCGCCCGGAATTCCAAGGCGTCTCGTAGTCAGGCACCTGGGTGGCGACCTCGATGCGGAGCACCGACTTGTAAACATCCGATGGCAGGGACGTGGTTTGAGCCAGCGCACTTGGCAGGGCGAAGGCGAGGAAGAAAATGGAGAAAAGCAGGCGAATCATTTGGATTGCCTGAATCCTACGGACCTCCACGGATGCCGCAAATCAAATCTGGTGTCTGAGTCGGAGAGCTTGTGGTGCGGCGCTCCAGAGGCATGGAACCCGACTGGGACAGTCGCGACACATTACAAGGTGTTCCGGCTTTCTCAGCCGGATCTTCACAGAACCTTTTCCGCTACAAACGCGACGGGTTTTTCTAACCCGGATTCGCTTGCCATGATGGCTCGGTTGCCGCCATCCTCCCAACCGTGAAAGAACTATGGGAACAGGCGATACTGCCATACAACCTGCCGATGACCATTCTGCTAGGAATGATGATCGTGTTCTGGCTGTTCACGCTGCTTGGAGCAGTCGGCATGGATTCACTGGATGTGAATCTCGATGCGGATACCGACGTCGATGCCAATCTGGGGGACATCCCCGGTGCGATGTTGAGGGTGGTCAATGTCGGCATGATCCCGGTCACCGTCGTCCTGAGCATCCTGATCCTTTTGATGTGGATCTCCGTGATGGTTTTGAATTTCTATCTAAATCCAGGACATAGCTGGCTTGTTGCCCTTGGATTTCTTGCTGCCGCATTCATCATTGGTGTCATCGGGACGAAGCTCATCACCCAGCCGCTGGTGCCATTCATGCGCCGGCTCAAGGAGGCTGAAAACGCTGCGCCGGTCATTGGTGAAGTGGGTGTTGTCCGGTCCATCGAGATGGACTCAACCTACGGCCAGGTCGAGGTCCAGAGGCCAGACGGTGCTCCTGCCATTTTGAATGCCAAGCTTGGAATCGACGCTCAGCCCGTGCCCCGCGGCACCGAGGTGGCGATCATTTCCATGGACGAGAAGACCGGCGTCTATCTCGCCAGGGCACTTCCGGCCACTCCCCCAATTGACTGAATCCATCACCCGTAAAATACCATGAACCACACCATGTCTGTATCCACCGCCATCCAGGCGATCGATCTGCCGCCAATCGCATTTCTATCGGAAATGAGTTCGGTCGCCGCCGTCGTGATCCTCCTGATCGCGTTCGGATTCATCTATCTATTACTTACCTGTTACCGGAAGGTTGAGAAGGGCCGGGCATTGGTCCGGACCGGAGGAAGTCGAGCCAAGGTGATCCTCAACGGCGGCTTCGTCGTGCCGATCATCCACCGCGCCGAGCTCATCGACATCTCCGTCAAGCGCATCGAGATCGACCGGACCGGCAAGAACGGGCTGATCTGTCAGGACAACATGCGGGCGGACATCAAGGTGGTGTTTTTTGTCCGCATCAACAATGTCGAGGCGGACATCATCAAGGTCGCGGACTCGATCGGCTGCGTGCGTGCCTCCAGCGAGCCTGAAATCCGCAACTTGTTCGACGCGAAGTTTTCCGAAGCGCTCAAGACGGTCGGCAAGCGGTTCATGTTCATCCAGCTCTATGAGGATAGGGACAAGTTCCGTGAAGCCATTCTCAAGGTGATCGGTACCGATTTGAACGGTTATGTCCTTGAGGACGCTGCGATCGATTACCTCGAGCAGACACCGATGGACATGCTCGATCCCGACAACATCCTCGACTCCGAGGGCATCAAGAAGATCACCGAACTCACCGCCGAACAGGCCAAGCTTTCCAACAAGATTCTGCGCGACAAGGAAAAGACCATCAAGCAGCAGGACGTTGAGGCCCGTGAGGCGATTCTGGAACTTGAGCGTCAGCTCAAGGAAACCGAAGCCCGCCAGAAGCGCGAGGTCGAGACGGTGCAATTCCGCGAGGAGGCGGAGTCCGCAAAGGTGGGCGAGGAAGAACGCCGGAAATCCTCGATGGCCCGCATCGCCGCGGACGAAGAAGTCGCGATTGCCGAGGAGAACAAACAACGTCAGGTGCTCGTCGCCCAGCGCAACAAGGAGCGCACTGACGGCGTGGAACTCGAGCGCGTCGAGCGCGAACGCATGGTCGAGCAGATCGAACGCGAGCGGATCACCCAGCTCAAGCAGATCGAGTCGGAAATGGCCGTCGAGCAGCAACGCAAGGAAATCCAGGAAGTGATCCGCGAGCGGGTCATGGTGGAGAAACTCGTGGTCGAGGAGCAACAAAAGATGAAGGACACCGAAGCCTTCGCCACCGCCGATCGTGAGAAGAAGGTAATGGTCACCCATGCGGAAGCCGCTGCGCAGGAGAACCTGATCCAACAGATCAAGGAAGCCGAAGCGCACAAGCAAGCGGCTCAGTTCAAGGCCGATGAAGACGCCTATACGACCACCACGGCAGCCGATGCGTCCCGTCAGGCAGCCAAGATGAATGCCGAGGAAAGACTGATCATTGCTGAAGCCTTTCAAGCGGCCTCCGAGAAAGAGGCATCCGGCAAGAAGTTGCTGGCCGAAGCGATTACCAAGGAATCCGCCGCCATCGGAATGGGCGAGGCAGAGGTTCTTCGTGCCAAGGGAACCGCTGATGCCGGAGCGATCCGCGAGAAAGCCGATGCCATGAAGCTGTTCGAGGAAGCCGGTCAGGACCACGAAGAGTTCAAACTTAAACTCGACAAGGCCAAGACCGTGGAACTCGCACAGATCGACGTCCAACGCCAGATCGCCGAGCAACAGGCCATCGTCATCGGCGAGGCGCTCAAGCATTCCAAGATCGATATCGTCGGCGGCGAGGTCGAATTCTTCGACCGCATCACCCGTGCCATCACCACCGGCAAGGTGGTGGACCGCACCATTGGCAACAGCGCGGTGCTTGGCGACGTGAAGGACACCTTCTTCAACGGCGACCCGGAGTATTTCAAGGCCCAGGCGAAAACCTGGATCGAGGACTTCGGTGTCGAAACCGAAGATCTGAAGAACCTCAGCGTCTCTGCTCTGCTAGGAAAGCTGGTTGGCTCCGCCACCGGCGAAAAGCGCCAACGCCTCATCGGCATGCTCGGAGCTGCGGATCGATTCGGACTGAGTGATGCGACTGCCGCCTCGATTTTGAAATAGAAGAGTTGAACCACGGAATACACAGAACACACGGAAAGAGAGACAATGGATTATGGCATTACTATTTGAAACAGAGACACACGACATTCTAGGTGCGTGCTTCGAGGTCTATCGGGAAAAAGGATGTGGCTTCCTTGAGGATGTGTATCAGGAGTGCCTTGAAATCGAGTTTGATATCCGATCCACACCCTACCTGTGCAAGCCTCCGCTTCCGTTGGAATACAAGGGGCGACCGCTTCGGAAGCGCTACGAGCCGGACTTCGTTTGCTATGGTAAAGTGATTTTGGAAATCAAGGCTGCAAAAAACATTGACGACAGCCACCGTGCTCAGATTTTGAACTACATGCATGCCACCAAAATCAAGGTCGGGCTACTCGTCAATTTCGGACACTACCCCAAAGCCCAGCATGAACGATTCGTCATCTGACTCCATCTCTTCCTTCCGAGTGTTCCGAGTGTTCCGAGTGTTCCGTGGTCCCCTTCTTTTTGAGTTAACGTTTGAATGAGCGACACACCCCAACAACTCGAAGGCGGAGCCTATGAGGTCATCCGTGCCCGGCT
>Ga0163144_10022219_pt1 | contig 12580 bp, 12 predicted proteins | sample OliLak19BULKMAT1_FD_123175 | JGI IMG/M metagenome (GOLD analysis project Ga0163144, IMG submission 123175) | Freshwater microbial mat bacterial communities from Lake Vanda, McMurdo Dry Valleys, Antarctica - Oligotrophic Lake LV.19.BULKMAT1 | ecosystem: Environmental > Aquatic > Freshwater >... | reverse complement strand
CATCTCTAAAGTATTTGGAAGATAGCTAGTTTAAAATTAGTATAAGCTCACAATTAATAGGAATAAACAACCTAAAACCCACAAGAAACGAGTTAACGAGAAGAAAAATCTGGTCTCCAAGCTGAATGCAGTCTTATCTTTGATGACAAGCAAGTCGGGGCAGGATGAGTGCAACGCCACAACCGGCGGCTTGTCATTGAATGTGATGATTACGCGGACACCAGTTATGAAACAATGGAAGCTCAAAGAGGCAGAAATCGCGTCTCTAACGATCGTTAATGCGACGGACAAACTGGGAAGGCCCATCCAGAAATACCATTTGAGAGAGGTTATTGCCGCGGCAGATGAAGCATGTGGCAAGAAGAGTAAAATAAGTCTCTGGTTAAAAGAAAAACTCGACGAAGAGCTCATGAAGCTGGCTCCTGATCTCGTGGAAGAAGCTCGCGCTGAGGTGAAGAACTCCTCAGCAGCAGAAAAGGACCTTTCAACACGGCAGGATCGCCTCGCGGCCTTGGAAAAAACGATAAATGCTGGCGACAAGGAAAATGAAGCGCACCTCACTGTCTCAAAAGCACCAACATAGAAAAGTGCAGCGTATGATCAGAAGACAGCAAATATATTCTGGATAAATCCCAGGCGCCGAGGCGAAGAATCCCAATAAGAAGCGTATAATTTTTCAAAAAGGCAAGCTCTCCGTGCGGCCTTGGACCTAATGATGAAGGCTATAAGGAACAGGAAGTGGATTTCACAGTCTCGGCAGCAGCACTCCCATAGAAAAGTGAAGTATATGATCGGATCACAGCAGATTCTAATCGAAACTATTTGATTGTGTCTATAGCCATCCTGCTCACTTCAATGCTCGACTGTTGATTTTTGGCTACTGTACTGCAATTTCCTCCATTCACACTACTTGTAGATCGAATGATCCCTGAAGGCACCTTCCTGGGATGGATATATTGTGTATGTATGTTTACATGTTTATAAAGAGTTCTAAATTTCTTGTCTATCATTTCTATGTATGGCAACGTCGTAATGTATAATAGACGTAGTACTCTAATGTAGTGCTGGCGTATTGCAATATTTACATTCCCAGAATCATGGCAATGGTTCCAGGATCTCGCATGGCTTGATACAAACTACCCACCAAAGCTAGCAGGACGGCCGTCAAGCAAAAGCCTTCGGTGGATTTCTTGATGAGTTTCTTGTCCCGCAACGTGACAATCAAGGAAGAATAACTTGCTCCCATGGCCACCATGACCATACCATAGACAGCACCCGCTTGTAAATGGGGATGCCCTGGTCGTTGCAACAAATTCAAATAAAAGGTTCGGTCGTGTTGAATTCCAAATTGCCATCCAATCCCCACGAAAAAGGGTGCGCCAATCAAAATGGGCATCATATAGATAAAGACGTCTTTCCAATACTGCCACCCATGTAAATTGTCAACATTGTGCTTGTCCTTGACTTGTCGACTTCCAATCAAGGCCTTTAACCGGAACAAATTATCCCCCATACCAATCAAGCCCACGGCGTCCATGATGAGATAAAAGGCTTTGGAAAAGCCCCCATTCAATGCGGCGGGATACCACGGAGAACTCCACAAGGCACTGACACTGCCCAAAATGGCCACGGCGGCATTGCACAAAAAGGTATTGCGGACCGCGGGTTGCCCTTTGCGATGATTGCAAGCCAATTTGATGGAGGAATGAGACTGCAAAACACTGCTGGCCACCAACGTCCATAGCAGCACGACAAAGGGTTTGCCATGCCCCGTCACGGGTTGCGTCCAACCATGGGCCAGCAAGTCGCGAATGCCGTAGGCACTCAATCCCCAACTCGATAATAAGAAGAGGGAGCCTGTAATTTTGTGCATGTGTTTCCAATCCTCTCGTGTCACCAACCGACGTTTCCACAAATCGAGTGTAGACGACATTCGTTGGGGCAATCGACCCGTTCTTGTGGTCAAGGATGGAGTACTGGATGGTCTTGTTACAGCAATAGTATCGCTGTAACTCTCAGCCAGACCACGAGGTTGCCATGGAAAATCATGTTCGTCCATGTAAGATAGCATTGGCTTTGGCTGTTTCGGTACTGTGGTAGGTCGATTCAAGGCCAAGCTCGATTGTAACATGACACTGCATCGACTGTTGCTGCTGCTTGGCGAGACAACAACATTCGGCATCACCCCAAAGGAAGAAACGCCAGGTATGGATTGACAGGCCAGAATGACCAACAAAGCCCCAGCAAATGATCCACCACACCTCGTACTAACAGCTGCAGGGTGTTGTGGACATGGACTCGAAGCCTCCATGGCCGATTTGGGTATTTGTCGTTTCAAGCCCATGGTAATGATTGTATATTACTACTAGTATGTCTATAGCTAGTTTTGGAAGAGAAAAAGACAGTATGTTTCGTTTTGTGTTGCGGTAGTTTATGAGAGAAGAGAAACGATGCCTTCGTTCGTTGTTGTTTGCTGTTATTTCCACGGAGTACCGCTACTTGTTTTCTTACGGACGGGTCATCGCACTCTGTCTTTCGCCTTTCGAATTGATCAATTATGTTTGGGACCCTAAGTCTCCGGTCACTCTAAGGCACTCGAAAGTCATTACTGTGCTGACGTGGTTTTGCTGGTGTTCTTACGACATCCGTTTGCACGTGCAAGTACAATTTGAGGATACTAAAAAATCGACCAACTGCCCCTGCAGCGAAATGGCTCCTGTCCTCTAACTACCGAAGTACATTACTCGGAGTACTAACTACTGACCACTTACTGGAGTCCCAGTATGTCCCAGCATTTTAGGGTTAGAGTGATCCATCGTCCCAGAATGCTGCGGTTGGTTTGACAGTGCATTCTCCACATCTGGTAGTAGCAGCAGCTCTTAGCTTGTCTAGTGCATATCTTTCTAGTCTCCTTTCTTTTGGTTCAGCTCCTGTATCATTTCCTACTAGTACTTTGTAGCTGATGTTGCTATTTCTACCACAACTTTTGGAAGCTAGAAAAGAAATTCAGTCCTGGTTCAGATGAGAACTGGAACGGGCGGTACGCAACTTTTTGGTTTTGCTAATACTGAGACACAGTTCTGACTTGAAAAGCAAAATCAATCTCTATAAATTATGCATACAGTAGAGTAGGTATCTACAGTGGACCTTTTCTACTTTGCAGTAGTTTGACAGTAGCAAAACCCAACCCTAATTTGTCCACTCATATTGGGTTTTTGGTTGCTTGTGCGTTTTTGGGTGGGCTTGTGGGTGCACTTGTGGGTGCAGCTGTGGTTGGGCTTGTGGTTGGGCTAGCGGTGGTTGGGTTGGTGGTGCTTGGACTGACGCTTGGCGGTAATGTCGATACAGATGGTGCAGCGGTGGTTGGGCTGGGGCTTGTCGGTGCGGAGGAATTTGTTGGAAGATCGGTTTCCGGTGTTTCGGTTTCTGAATCAAACATCCCATCACCAGTTGGATCGTCTTCGGGCCAACAGCGTCTCCGGAAAAGGAACCCGCCACAGACGCCTGAAAGGCAGTCTTCATCCCGGTAGCATTTTTCATCCGTTCCAAGCGTTTCTGCGCAAGTGGTTTTATCCAGTGGATTCAATGTTTGCACACATCGCCCTGAAATACAATCTTCGTCTGCCCCACATCGCATACCAATATCCATTAAACCAGAATCAGTGGCACACCGCCCCATGTTCTCATTGCAAATTGCACTTTGGCATTCTTCATTCCGGGAGCAACGCTCTTCCACTCCAAATTTCGCACTGCATTTATTCCAGTAGCACAGCTCGCTCTCACAATCTAAATCAGCGTCACACCAATGACCATCCGTCCAACCCCGAGAAGCGACCGGGAAGCACATGGATGAGTACATACTGCGCATTGTGTTGGTGTACCAAATATGGTTATGGATAATCAACTGATACCGGAGAGGGTTTCGATCGAATCTCGGGTTTATGCCCAAATAGTTCATAGTTTCTCCATCAAACTGGATTTCGTGGCCAATGTGGTCAGCAAAAAATGCCCACTGGTACGGGATGTAATCTATCACCTGCAGAAAAGGATCATTTCCGACCATCCGGAAATGCCTTTTGGGATTGATATCCTCACACACTGTACTATCGAGGGGCGACAGTCGATATAAAGCCCTAACACCCCCAAAACTAATTACAAGGGGGTTATAATCTCTCCATACAATGGATGCAACTGTGGCAGGGCCGGCGCCCTGGGATCCTCCCGTAAAGACCAGTTCGCACTGTTCATTCTCACAAGAGTTGAGGCAATCATACACTGAAGCACGTTGTTGGTTATGAGCCGAAATGAGATTAAAACATGAGATTCGAATAACAAATGAAAGCTATCCAAAACTCGTGCATGAATTTTGTCACTTACTTTTCTGTTCAAATTCTGCCCTAAAGTTGGTATAATACCCATCGTAGTAACCACCTCGGACAAAACAGTTGGTCCCTGCAATCCGAATAGGATTAGGTTTCAAGTTCTGAAGCACCAGATCATTAAAGTTAAAAGGATTCGTCCCACGAAACGATCCGTAACAAACATTTTCGATCTTGACCATCAATGACACGTCATCGAACAGATCAGTCCAGGCATGAAAATGTTCATATATTTCTTTGTACTTGTCCATACGTTGATAAAGGAGGGGATCGTAAACCATATTGGCGGCCAAATATTCCGCGATATAAGCTTTTCGTAAAAAGGCTTCGTCCAGTAGCTCATTGGGGCTCCGAATGTTTGGATTGGTACTTGGGCAGTCGGTCTTTCTCGGGATTTCCAGCCATTTACGAGTCGGCGCGTCCATGAATTCTGAAAGATCCCGCCTTTGTTGTTGATGATTGTCGCTTGTCTCCCAACCTCCCCATTCTGGAATATTTTTGGTCCACGGCTTCCCCCTTATCACTAAGGTTGTCCATCGTATTATGGAATCTTTTGAATTATAAATGGCACCCAAGACCAGCAATGTTGCCAACGAAGACAACGTCCATAATCTTCTATTATTGAATGCCATTGTCGCAAAAAAAGATTCAAGTTTCAGCAAGTTATTTTCCTAGTTAGCACTATTGTTTCAATCTTCATAGATAAGTCGCTCGTAGTTTTGAAGCACATGGAAGTTGATATTTACAATGACAAGGCAACCAATCGTTTCAAATATTGTCGTCACGCTTCGATTTTGGTGAAATTTGATACTTTTTGTGAACAAGATTCACTAATGCTGAAGTAGTAAGAACAAGACTGCCGCCACGCGTCATTCGTTCCAAGACTGCACGCTCGTAAGCACGTCTGAAGATTCATTGGGCTCAATTTTTTTTTGGTCGCGGATTGTGTTTTCAGCTTGGAGAAAACTATTCGTAGCAATACCATTGATTGCATTAGCCAGACACTAGACTTAGCTACCAGTAGTAGCTAGGAAGTGGCCATGGCTAATAACACCCAACACGGGGCGTAGCGGCTAATCCTGCAAACTACTGTGCTGAATGCCCACAGCTGGCGATCGAAATATATGTTCTGGTGCGAGGAAAGTCAACGACTGAAGCCTCGGATGTCTTGGCGCACTTTGGTTAAAAGACTATGTATATGCAGGCGCTTCAGAAGAGACAGAAGAGAAAATGCCGCGTGGGTGGATGGTTCTGTGAGGTACAATACAACGCGCGGAATCAGTCTTCGGCGTGGCAAGAAGCGGTTGTGGTGATGTAGAAAAAAGAAGGCCACTCTTGCAGATGGAACACCACCAACAAGTCCTCCACGTAACTTATCCTTTCTCTGCCCTAGATGGTCATGACGTAATTCATTTTCACGACATGAATCAAACTCGGTTGTCTCATTCGACTTTCAACATTGTCATTCCAAATAAACCAAGTTGAAATGGCATATAGAACTCGACGTCAATGCTTACGGAAACTTGGACGACGCTAGAATATAATAGAATTCACAAGATATTTCATTTTACTATTCGATTTTACGACTATTTTGTTAGTGCACTGCCCTCTCAGGGACCTTTCGATGCACATTTGCTTACGGGATTTCCGAACATAGATTGCCCGCTCGATGCTGGGCACTTTAAGCTTTGGAAGCATAGTACGCCTGGACCTGTTCGTTCTCCGAAACGCAATTTGCAGTGGCACTGTACCGTCGTTTGAATATTCGTTAGATCATCTCAAACCATGGCTTTGAAGTCTACGCTTTATTCATTTGAGTGGTTAGGACTTACCTGATGCCGGGAAACTGGTCAAAGAAGTCCTTGTCGATGTGGTCAAACATGCCGGATCGAACCGACTTGACAGTTCCCCATAAGAGCAGGTCCGCCATGCTGACAGACTTTCCTGTAACACAGCAGCCACCATTGCCTTGGATTTTCTGTTCGCAAAACTTGGCATAAGTTGTCATCATACCAGCTTGGAATTCTGTGCGAAGCTTCTCCAGCTTGTCGGGATCCTGGCTCTAAAGTACAAGAATCGCAAATCTTTGTAAGGAGGAAATCGTCCGACAGGGAGAAACCAAATCTGTGAAGCCAAGCTGACTTACTCTGGGGGTCGCTGACATGAGATCATTTAGCGTATCCGCAACTTCGTCCACCACAAGAGCTTCGAGGGCGTCGGCCGGGTAGAAACCAGCCTTTTTGGCCGCATAACGCATCAAGGCCAGCGTTTGACAGTGGGGCTGATCGTCAATTTTCAAAACTGGAACAAATCCCAGAGGTGTCGTAGGCTTGACTTCCGGCCAGTCTTTGAAAGAAAAGCGAGTGTCTGTAAAGTCTACACCGGCAGCATGGAACATGATGCGAATTGCCTCGGCTCGGCCTGCACCATCAAAGTAAATCAATTCGAACTTGGGAGAGGATACCATTATGCCAATCAAGGTGACTACTAGTATGAGATAAATGGGTTCAACAACGCAATGGATTATTTTATGAAAGTCGCTGAGAAAAGTGCAATGAGTGATCTGGGAAAGATACATGAATAGTTTCGAACAAAATAGAAGGATCTCAAGGAACTTCGATGTCTTCTATCGAATTCCGCTTCGATTTTGGGTTGGGTTAGCTGTCCCCGGCAGTTAGCTCTAACGCTAGCTAGTTCTTGAAACACTGAAGTGAAAAACGTTCCGAGCGCGCAAACACTACTTACTACTTTGTCGTCTGCCATGCCAGCAGCTAGCTAGCTAACTATTTAAGTAACTCAGAGATTAGTCTTGGCTAGCTAGCTACAATGCTACAGTAGCTAGCTAGCTAGAGTAGCGACGAGAAGGAAGGATCTAAATTGCAGGTGCTATTTTTGTTTGCTGTTGCTAGTAGCAAGCTAACCAAAGCCCAGGGGGGTTGCAGCGAACATAACTGAGTGGCTATCCTCGTCCTTGAGTGTCGGTCGGCAGTCAGCTCTTTACGAGCTTGCATCTAGTTCCCCCGGCCTTGATTTGTTGAGAGTGGAAAACATTGAGGGATGTGTGGTAAACTGAAACGGCGAGTAGCACCTCTCCGTCCAGAGCGGGGGGTGGTCTCAGGTAGGTTGAATGCCTGACAAATCCAAGCCCAGACAGGCCATGCACCACTAGGCAAGTTGATCTGAAGCCCTCCCATGATATGCTGGGGCAGCCGATGCTGCACCTGGACCCAAGGCAGGACCAAATTCGAGGTTTTGAAAGGAGAAAACAACCGGATTGGCTACTAGCTAATTATCCATTCCAGGTACAACTCCATTTGTTGCTGGCATGCATCATCAGGGTCCCGGTACCAGTGCCACAAGGACGAGGAACTGGAAACTGGATATATGCACTATACTATGTTCTTCCAACCACCCTCCCAACAACTATCGGAGCTGCCGGTACTACAGTACGGTTCCCGATGGTTCATGCACGGGGGCACAATGTCCTTGTACAATAAGCCACGATGGCGACAGCAAATGGTGAAGCCAATGACCGGTCAGCTTTACTTTCAAGAAGAAAGAATTAATAAAAAATGCAAGGCGGGAATGAATATTTAACGATGATGCCTCAGATCGTGTAATAGACAGGGGGATTTATTGCAAGGGTCATATAGCGCTGTCTCACTGTAGACGGAGTCGGGTTTTGCTGGGTCATTGGAAGGATAAAGAAGTTATTGTAGTACTCTCGGAATTAAGGTCCATGATCGTGAGGCTTTCAATCCCGCAATCATGATCAACATGATAAATGATGTTGTAACTTGTGAATCTTATGCCAGTAGATCATTTTTGCTGTCGCTCACTCCTCACAAATTTTCCAATTGCAAAATTTGCATTACAATTACTTGCTATAATAAACGAGAAAAAAAGATGTGGAAGCATACACAGCTACTCCAGGCCCCACCATGTGGTGGCCTTCTACTGTTTTCCTGCCTCGTTCTTTCTGGGATGGTGGCTTCGGTCGTGGACGCGCAGACTCCCAAAATGATATCCTCGCCGGTGGTCCCAGGCATACCTCTGGGGATTCCCATTTCTACCGAGATTGTGCTAACGTCCAATACGGCCACCCATATTGGCGATTGCGCTCCTGGTACTCCCGTGACGCTATCTCTGTACGGCACTTCTGGCCGTGCCGCCATTGGCGTCGAAGCGCCAGCAGGCGACAAGGGCATTTCGGTTGTCCAGACGAACGGCGCTGTTGGACAAATTGATATTGCTCCTGTCGCAAAACCAGATTTCTTTGCCGTCAATGACGAAAGTTTTGAAGGAATCCCCATGCAGTACAGTGGTCTCCCGCCAACATCAGACGGTATTCCCATTGAGATCCAGTGTACTGCCCCAACGGCCATCGTGGTGATTGTCAATGATGATGTGAACTTTGTCATCGAAGCATCTGTCACTGAGTCGGAGGACGGCGATGAAATCGAGCTCATTGGCGAAGTTGCCGCAGAAGCTCCTCTTGATGGGTACACAAGACCTGGTCGAGGACAAGGCGCCGGGCCTCCAGTGTCCTTCTCGTCGGCCGATAACAAAAAGATCAAGGTAAACCAGGGTGGCGGCAATGGAAATGGAAATGGCAAGGGCTATGCATTGGTGAGCGGAGTTTTCACGACCCCTTCAGGTGATAAAGTGCGGCGTTCTTTTGTTCGGGGCGTCAAAGAGAAGCAAAGTGGCTCCATGACGCCACGAAGTGTTACAATCGATTGTTGTGACATTAACCAAGATGGCGATATCGACGTACGCTTTCCGGGTCTCGGCAAGAAAGACGAGTTTCTTCGGGTGGATGCACGCTTTGGTATTGAAGCGGATGGTGCCACTGTGGAAGTTGTGGATGTCACTGCGTCATTGACCCAGGGTGGCTTCATGACAGTTCACGGAGGGTGGATCAGGAAAGCTCTCCAGGATATTGGATTACAAGACCAAACAGAAGGGTGGAGTGTTGTCTTGATCGACGTTATTGTCTATGATCCCAAGCAAGGATATCGTACTGTTGGGATAAAAGGAAATGTCATCAATAATGGAGTGCCACCAGGTCAAGCGAAACGTGCTCTGCTTTCACGAGGTCCGACCACGGAAGAGAAGGAAATCACGGATGAGATGAAGATGGGCAAGAAACCAGCGGCGCAGGCGCGGAATGGACAGAATAAAAACCTTCGACGTGAACTGAGCGGAATTCACAAGAAGATCTTGGTGCATGGCTACTGCGTTAATTATGCTAGTGGAAACCCCAATCCATTCCCGATCAATCAGTTCTCCAATTCCATTGCCTTCTCTTCGGGGACGACCAACAACAACTGGTCCCACGACGAGTTTGCGCAAAGGTTTGTCGCCTTTGCGAACAACAATAACATTCATGGATGCGGCTGCATTGCTCACTCGCAAGGCGGTGCTGCATGTTTGCATACGTACACATATTATTGGTCTTGCCTTGACAACGCTGCTGCATCTGGAGCTGGAATTGGAAGCCGATTGATTCAATCTGTGGGCACACCGTATCAAGGAACTCCTTTGGCAGGAAATCTGGCAGTCCTTGGTGAGATCTTTGGGGCTGGCTGTGGAGAGAACACGGATATGACAACATCTGGTGCGGATACTTGGCTCAGTGGCATCCCCACCTGGGCGCGCCAACAAGTCAACTATTATACCACAAGCTTCAAAGACAACTGGTGGAGCGTTGACTATTGTCACCTTGCCACTGATCTTTTCTTGAGTGATCCTGATGATGGAACCGTTGAGAAGCACAGAGGACAGCTTGCGTGGGGAGTCAACCGTGGCCATAAAGAGGGATGGTGCCACACCACTGGTATGAGTGACCCCTCACACACACAGGATTCCAGTCGCAACAGCGAAATGAATACCAACTCGAAATGGTAAACGACTCACTACTTACTCATTCGTAGCAGCGGTTCCGCTTTCCGGGCAAATGCCAATGCTCTATTGCGTGCTGCGACGAACGCGAAACCATTTTGTTACTGCATAAAAATTATAGAATACAGCATAACTTTCCTGCAACTTTCGATTCATTGCTTTATTGCTTTAGCAGGCGTATTTTGCAATTTGACTGTACTTCAGCCACCTGGTGGTTTGTGCACGGGGAAAGAGCGAAGCAGGCCTCCCCTCTCGTGCGTTTACTAACAGTCTTGCAAAAATACCCCAAAAGAATAATAGCTAGCACGGCGGATGACTATGTGCCCATTCAGATCAGTTGCGTTGCTTTATAGAACAAATGACAAAGGTCTATGGATCTGGCTGAATGGATTGGTTATTAAGTATCAAAAGTATGGAATAGATTATAAAGCTAATGTGAACTTTGAGCCTGTTTGACTTCTTTATCTGCCATTTTGCTGTCTCTTGGGTGCAGTCAAGCCGCAATGGCAGGCGGGCTCCTCGTGCGAGGACGAGGAGGAGTGGTGGGACGGCTTTCAGAGGCAAACTTGCATTTTCGTTCTGGATACTGTTTGCAGACATCTCGAAAGTTCGTTTGGGGGACTTGTGGTGTTGCTTCAACACTTTGCTGGCGACATGGCAATTTTGGCGGAGCCATGTTTTTGAAAAATCCTGGTGTTACAGGGGGAAGTGCACTGGCAGTTTGCGGATAATCGAGGGCATGACGGCTGCCTTGGGATGGTGTGTTTTTCAGCGTGCGTTTTCGACGGGGCATCATTGGAGGAGGGACAGCGGGCACGCTTTGCCTCCGTTGGGGTTGTTGGGGAACCGAGGGGGGGCTTCTGTTGCGAGTTTCACGCTCATCCGTCTTCCAGCGAGCTTCACCGTCGGACTGATAGACATCCTCTTCGTCATCGTAATCAAAGAAATCGTTATAGTCATCGTCGCCCAAGATAGAAAGTGAGACAACAGAATCTAACTCGCCGTCAAAGGCCATTACCACTTGATCTGGTATAGAATTCCTCTTCATCATGTTCATTTTGGACTTTGGATACATCTCTTGTTTTTGTGAGAGCACGAATAAATCTGCGATAGAGGACAAAATGCTCAAGCCTTTTTCCAAAAACTGCTCCAACATAACGGTATTACTCTTGCAAAACATACAGTGCGGTAGTCGGTAGAATTGCCTGTACCACTGGTACTAATATTAGTCGTGTTTTTCCCCGTTGACACTCTCCCGTAAATCGTTGCGGCAGTGAAAGAGCCCAAGGGAACTTCGCTGGCGAAAATTCCTTAAATCCAGAATATCAAGGAGCTCTTGGGAACAAAATCCTTACAAAAACAAACTGTATACATTCAACCGACATCAAAATGACCCATGGTGGCTTCAGCACCAGCTGCAGGAACACAAAGAGGCGTCTGGAACAGTTTCGCACTGAATCCTCTGGAAGATGGTGTACGACTCGAGAAAGAATCGATCAAGTCACGTGACTACTGCTGGCTAGCTAGTGTTAGTCCCAGCGACATCATTTTGACTGTGGCTCCCATTGGAGATCTCTAAACTCCCTCATGAACAAGGGGAAGCACTGTAAAGCATCAAAAAGCACAACAGTGAAACATTGTTGTAAATGCGAGTGTAGCTAACAAAAAGGCAAATTGTGTCTAGCCAGCAGCTCAGTGGTTGATGCCTCGAATCTTGGTTTTGCAGCTGACCACTTGGCTTTGGGTCGATGGTCAGTGTTTTTTTTCTCCCAGTCAAGGATTTTTGCATCAGAGATTTTATTTTTTTGCAGACACCCCATGATCAAATAGTCTGCAACTGATGCAAGCAAATTAAACAGTGACAACTTGCTCTGAACAAATGCAAACTGTGATGAGCACATGAGTCAATCAGATTCTTTAGTTGATGCTTCTGACAGCCAGATGTTGTCAACAATTGCACATTGTGTGTTCTTCACATTGCATGGAAAAAACTATCAGTGTTGCAAGCGCTAACACATAAAAGTGCGAATTTGTGTTGCACATTAAAAAAAGCAAAACATGGGTGGTTAACTGCCATGTCCTGAACATCATTGTCCTAAACTGATGTTGTTTTGCATTTTGCACCATGGTTTGATCTATGAAAAAGTCTCTGCTCACTGCAGATCGTTTTTCTGTGCTATCTGTTCACTGTTGTTTTCGTGCACATTTGTCATGTGATCTCTGTCATCAAAGTGTCACCTTGGCGATGAAAGTTAAAGTAGCCATCGCACAAGAATTAGATGAAACACTGATCATCT
>Ga0163144_10022218_pt1 | contig 12580 bp, 13 predicted proteins | sample OliLak19BULKMAT1_FD_123175 | JGI IMG/M metagenome (GOLD analysis project Ga0163144, IMG submission 123175) | Freshwater microbial mat bacterial communities from Lake Vanda, McMurdo Dry Valleys, Antarctica - Oligotrophic Lake LV.19.BULKMAT1 | ecosystem: Environmental > Aquatic > Freshwater >... | reverse complement strand
GCCGATGAATTGGATTGCACCGCGCAGCTCTTCCATGCGTCTGTCGTGCATCAGTGCACCGACAAGAATACCGAGGCAAACGGCTTGGCCGTGGAGAAACTTCTTTTGGGTGCGGGCCTCCAACGCATAGAAGAAAAAGTGCTCGACACCTTCGATATGGCGCGGACACCAGCCAGCGCCGTGGAACGATGACCCGCCCCACCTGAAACCTTCGACAATCAGTTCAATGCCGCGCGGAGTGAGGTCGCGAATTTCTTGTTTGCCTACCAGGGCAGCTTCTGCCTTGCGAAGTGAGATTGCCGTGAGATTCGGGTCATAGGGCCATTTGGTTTCGCATTTGCCGACCTTGCTTGCGTATTCCCAATCCCAAGCCCCGGTAAAGAAACAGAAGACATCACCGATGCCAGCACGATTGATGAACTTTGGCGCGGTTTCAAGAATGGCGTGGTCAAAATAGACCGTTTCAGGAACAGCCCACCCGACATATTTGACGATGCCGTTGTCGCGTACGCCAGCCCTTTGGCCATACATGGCGTCCACCGAGAGTGACGTGGGGAATTGATGGAGTTTGAGGTTTCTTCGCCATGCGAAATACTTCGCGCAGTCGATGGCTTGCCCGCCCCCAAGACCGATGACGGACGCAATGCCTTCCAGTTTGGGCAGGTTCTGCTCCAACGCCACACGCTCCATGCTTTCAACAAAGTAAACCAGCGTGCCTTCGGGCAGGAGGTGTTTTAAATGCGGCCAAAGATCAGCCATGGTCACGACGAGGTAGGGTGGTGCAACAAAGTTCGGAACTTCGCTAAGAATATCGCGTCCATAGACCGTTGGGAACGCAATGATGTCTTTCTCTGTAACGGACATGATGCTTAGATATGTTCCTGTGTTTCGGGATCGAAGAGATGGAGTTTGGCTGTATCAGCATGCACCGTTATGGTCTCACCACTGATGCCCCCAGCAGCAGGTGAACATCGCGCAGATACGCGCGTACCTGCGATGTTACCAATCAGGTAAGTGTCGGATCCCAGGGTTTCAGACACCACAAAATTCAGGGCCAATTTTTGCGGCGACTGCATTGAAGAGAGTCTCTGGGAGTCGCTCAAGTCTTCCGGACGAATGCCGACGCACACCTTGCGGCCAACATATTTCTTCAATGCATCACTTGCCACTTTGAGTTCTTGGCCATCAGTGAGGACCAACACGCTACCATCTGTGACTCTTGCGTCCAACAGATTGATTTGCGGAGAACCGATAAAGGATGCGACAAAAATATTCTGCGGCTGGCTGTAGAGCTCATCAGGCGTACCGACTTGCAAAATGCGCCCGCCATCAAGGCAGACGATGCGGTCGGCCAGCGTCATGGCTTCCGTCTGGTCATGTGTCACAAAAATGCTGGTCATGCCCAACTGGCGATGCAACAACTTTATTTGCGTTCTGACTTCCAGACGCAACTTTGCGTCAAGGTTGGAGAGCGGTTCATCAAAGAGATAGAGCCGCGCATTGCGGGCCAGCGCACGGCCCATGGCCACACGCTGCCGCTGTCCGCCAGAAAGTGCTCGCGGTTTGCGATTGAGATAGGGATCAAGCTGCAGAAGCTTTGCAATTTCCTTGACGCGGATTTGGCGATCGGCAGGGGACACACCATGCATTCGCAAACCAAAGCCAATGTTGGCTGCAACACTCATGTGCGGATAGAGCGCATAGTCCTGAAACACCATTGCCAGGTTGCGATCTTTCGCAGGCAACTCATTAACCCGCGAGCCAGCGATACGGATTTCGCCTTCCGTGATATCCTCAAGGCCTGCGATCATGCGCAGAATTGTGCTTTTGCCACAGCCGGACGGCCCGACAAGAACGATGAACTCACCATCCTCCACATCGAGCGTAATGCCATTCACGACGGCGGTGGAGCCATAGCTCTTTCGAACATCCTCAAGGGCCACTGTCGCCATGATTTACTTGCCTGAATTGGTCAACCAATGAGACGAATTGTGATGGAATGGTGCATCCATGTCAATTGAAACTGAATAATTATGAGGATTTCCTATGTTGTAATGGTTGATCTTTTCAACCAATCATGCAAACTTTCATTTGGCACATGGTCTAGTCCATGGCTTTGAATGCCCCGGCTGAACCGGAGGCCCACACGGAGGACAAAATGAAACTGAAAGGCAAACTGATCGCCGCTGTTCTGATGGCAACAGCCTACACAACGCCCGCCTGGGCCGATGTCAATCTCTACTTGATCCCCAGTCCCTCATCGACGGCAATCCAATCCTTCATCCCGGCTTTTACGGAAAAGACCGGCATCAAGGTCAACGTCACAGAGGTGCCCTATGGTGAGGCGCACCAGAAGCTACTGCTGGCAGTTCAATTGAAGCAGGGCCAGTATGACGTAGCCCAATACGACAACACGTTCCTTGCGCCCTTTGGGGCCGCAGGCACGATGTCGCCACTCGATGACTACATCAAGGCTTCAGTAGATTACGATATCGCCGATTTCGAAGCGGGTCAGCAGGACTATGGCAAATACAAAGGCGTAACATACGGCCTGACACTATCAACTGAACCCATGATCCAGTGGTATCGCAAAGACATTTACGAAAAACTAGGTTTGAAACCAGCGGCGACATGGGACGAATACAAGGCCAACGCCATGAAAATCAAAGACGCCAAAATGGGCGATGGCGCCATGTTCGGCTGGGGTGCCAATGCTTCCTGGTGGTGGATGACGCTGGTGTGGAGTTATGGAGGCAAGCTCTATGACGAGAACTACGTCCCGCAAGTAAACTCAGCAGAAGCCGTCGAAGCCACGCAGTTCTTCAAAGACATGATGGCCTATGGTCCAGAAGGCGGTATTTCAGCTACGGGCGATGACGTAACCAACAAGTTCTTCGCGCAAGATATCGGTGCAATTGTGCAATACTCCGGTTACTGGGGTGTGGCGCTTGATCCAGCAAACAACGCGTTTGTTGGTAAGCTGGGCACCGCGCCGATGCCAAAGGGCAAGGCCGAAATCACCCACCTTGCCGGCTGGAACATCGGCATTCCCTCTGACTCCGGCAACAAGGATGAAGCCTGGAAGTTCCTGGATTTTGTTCTCGGAAAGAGCAACTCCGTTGCCTATCTCAAAGCTGGTGCCGCCGCGATCGGACGCAAATCGATCTCGACAAATGAGGAGCTGCTAAAACTGCATCCCTATTTGCCGCTTCTCAACATTCCTGCGTCCAGCCGGATCGAGCGCTACCCGCAAATCCGTACCTGGCCAGAAGTTGAAAAGGCAATTCTCGATGCCATGCCCGCCATGCTCAATGGCGAAGTGGACATCAAGACGGGCCTTGGCAAGCTGAATGAAACGCTGAAGCCGATCCTGGCGCAGGAAAAAGCGGGCTAACATCTACCATGGCGGGCGCTGCCGCATTGGCGGCGCCCCCACACAGTTGCAAAGATGAAAACAACTCACCTGCATGCGCCCTCCTGGGGCAACCAAGAGAAAGCTGCGGCCCGCCTGGCGGAAATGCTGGTGGTGCCCGGCTGGATATTGCTCGTTGCGGTCTTTGCCCTTCCCCTTCTCGGGGCGGGCTATCTGTCATTACGAAATGAAATGCTTGGCGGCTTCACTGTGCCGAGATTCATTGGCCTTGAAAACTATCTGACGGCCTTCGCTGATCCGCGGTTCTGGGAATCCATTTGGGTGACGCTGGTTATCATGGTTCTGGGACTTGTAATTCAACTTCCGCTAGGCCTCGGTCTCGCTTTGCTGCTGGAAAGACCCATTCGTGGTATCACGGCAATACGCACCGCCTTGATCATTCCCATGCTTCTGACACCAGTGGCCGTGGGCTTGATGTGGCGTTTCATGTTTGACACTGATCTTGGTGTCATAAACTGGTTCATCAAACATGTGTTCCTAGATGCGCCGAACTGGCTTGGCTCACGCTGGCCTGCGGTTTTTGCCGTAACTATTGTCGATAGCTGGCAGTCCATACCTTTTGTCATGCTGATTGCACTTGCCGGTCTCGCAGGATTGCCGAAAGGCCCGCAGGAAGCCGCCGCCATTGATGGCGCGGACAGCTGGCGCATCTTTTGGCACGTGACGCTACCGTCGCTTGCGCCAGTCTTGCTGGTGATCATGATGATTCGCGTCATCGATGCCTTCAAGCTGTTTGATATCATCTTCATCGTTACCCAACGCGGCGGTCCAGGCACAGCTACGCAAACACTAGGCATGTTGACCTACAACACCGGCTTCATCTTTTTCCAAACCTCAAGGGCAGCGGCCTTGGGCATTCTTCTGGTCGTTCTGGTTTCACCTATCTACTACTTGTGGCGGCGAGCGCAGCGGAGCGACGCATGACAAAGGATGCCACATACGCAATCCGCCTGAAAACTGCCCGGGGGCGTATACGGCTATTCGGTGATCTCGGTGCCTATGTACTGCTGGGGTTTGGCGTTTTGCTGGCGCTGTTTCCCGTGTTCTGGACCATTTCGACCTCGATCAAGCAGCGCGTCGACACCTTTGTACTTCCGCCGAAGTTTTTTGCATTTGAGCCAACCTTCAAGAACTACGTCGCCATTTTCAACACGGCCGGCTTTGGCAAAATATACTTGAATACAATCATTATCACACTTGCTTCCACCCTGCTCTGCGTAGCGGTTGGCTCCATGGCCGCCTACGCCCTGGCGCGCTCACCACGTTTCCGTAGCCGCGGCACTTTGGAAGTGAGCCTCATTCTGGTCCGTGCAGTACCGGCGATCGTGATTATGGTGCCGCTGTTCCATATTATCAGCCACCTCGGTCTTTATGACAATCATCTCATGCTCATCCTGATGTATGCGGCAGTGAATATTCCCTTTGCCACATGGTTGATGGCTTCATTTGTGGACCAAATACCGATCGCACTTGAACACAGTGCTGCCGTCGATGGAGCCTCGCGCTGGAAAATCCTTTGGCTTGTCGTACTGCCCCTCTTGCTACCAGGCATGGCCGCCACTACAATCTTCATCGCTTTGCTGACCTGGAACGAGTTCCTAATCCCGGTCATGCTCGCTGGTAATTCCGCCAAAACTCTGCCCGTATTCATCGCCGGATTCATTTCTGCGCGAAACCTTGACTGGGGCCCTATGGCGGCTGCGAGCTCTTTGGCCATTGTCCCCATTGCCGTCCTGACAGTTCTTGCCCAAAAGTGGCTCGTCAGTGGCCTGTCTTCCGGCGCCATCAAGGGATAGCAGATGACATTGACAAATTCCCTCCTCCTCAAAGACATGCGCATCCTGGTGACTGGCGCAGCACGCGGTATCGGCTTGGCGCTGGCTGCGGAATTGCAACGCCATGGCGCACGAGTCGCTTTGGCAGACATTGACGGCCCAGCCTGCAAGGTTGCTGCGTTACGTGTGCCTGGCGCTTTAGCGCTGACGATGGATGTGACCGACAATGCCTCTATTGAAAGAGGGCTTATCCAGATCAGCCAGGCTTTCGGCGGACTTGATGGTTTGGTTAACAATGCAGCCGTACTTGACGACAACAGTACTGCGACTATCAGCCTTGATCGTTTTGAGCAAGTCTTGGCGGTCAACACTACTTCGATATTGCGGGTCACACAATTGGCTCTGCCGCTTCTTGCAATGGCTGGCCAGACTTCCATCGTCAACACACTCTCGACGCAATCCTTCTTTGGGCAGGCGAATTCAATTGCTTACTCGACTGCAAAAGGCGCTGCACTCAATCTCACGCGCAGCATGGCTGTCGACTTTGCGCCGAAAGGCATACGCGTCAATGGTGTTGCACCCGGATTCATTGACACACGCATGGCCATCATGGCTTCAGGCAAACACGAACACGAGACAGACTGGTTCAAATCAATCTATGTGAGCAAACGCAAAATTCCGCTCGCGCGTGCCGGAACACCGGAAGATTGCGCTGGCTCTTATGTTTTTCTCCTCTCAAACTTAAGTCACTACATTACTGGACAGGTCATCACAGTTGATGGCGGCCTGACAGCAACCTACTAAAGGCACTGCAATGGATCAGCATCACGACAATATCCACGACCACTTGCATTACGGTTTTCCCACGGTGTTTGGACGCGGATTGATTGGCGAGTTTAAGAACTTCGTGAACCCGCGATTTCTAATCGTCACGATGCCTGATCTCTGGCCACTTTTCCAGCATGAGTTCGAGGGTGCCGACTACCAGCTCTACATGACAGATTCCATCGAGCAGACAGATCTTGACCGGGATGCGGCGGCACTCACCGGGATACGCGCCATCATCGGCCTTGGTGGTGGTCAAGCGCTTGACGTAGCAAAGTATTTTGCTTGGCGGCGCAATCTGCCCCTGTTCCAGGCACCAACGGCGCTCAGCGTCAATGCCGTCTACAGCCACCGCTCAGGTGTGCGCGAAAACAACAAAGTCATGTATCGCGGGTTTGCCGTGCCAGAATGCGTCTTCATCGACTATGACGTTTTGCGCAATGCGCCGCGCAAACTCAACTGGTCTGGCATTGGTGACGTTCTGTGTTTCCATACAGGTGTGCTCGACTGGCGCTACGCCCGGGATATTGGAAAGGCCGAGGCCAAATGGCCCTATGACGAACAGTTGGCGCAGCAGTCATTGCGCAAGGTTGAAGCTATTGTTGCGAGCACCGATGATATCCGGAACATGACTGACAAAGGCATCGAAGCGCTGGTTGACGGCCTTAAGTGGGGAACGTCGTTCCACAGCTCCGGTTGGTGCCCCCGCCACATCGAGGGGACGGACCACTTTCTGTTCTATACGCTGGAAAAGCTGACAGGACGGAAGTTCCTGCACGGCCAACCGGTTGGCTTGGGCATCGTCGTTGGTTCGATGATGCACGGCAGCCGGACAGATGAGATGTTGGATGTGATTGCACGAATTGGATTGGATGTCAGGCCGGAGGCCATGGGCATTTCCTGGACGCAATTTGAGGAAGGCATCACGACAATGCGGAGCTACGTAAAAACTTTACCACTGTGGCATTCCATGGCGCACGATGTGGAGGTGACACCGGGATTCATCGGCGATCTCAAGGCGAGACTTGCAAATGCCTACGCGCACAAGAGGTAGTTATGTCGACAATCCATGTTAGTGCGGGCAATGCTGCGAGTATCACCACCCTCAAAACCGCAAACCAGATTCATCAGCTTCTGATTCAGGAGGTTCGCGAGGGTCTGTTCGTGCCTGGGGCACAACTGCCAAACGAGAGACAACTTGCCGAGCACTACGGCACACCGAGGCAAAGAGTACGAGATGCACTGCTGATCATGCAGGATGCGGGCCTGATCGAGCGCAAAGTTGGCAGCGGCACTTATCTTTCAGCGGATGCACCGCAGATCATCGAACGCCTTGACGCGGATGTTGATATCAATGCGCCGCATGACCATTCATTTCTTGAGACGATCGAGGCGCGGCTCATTTTTGAACCTTGCGTGGCGTCCCTCGCGGCGCGCAACATAAACGCAGCGGGCATCGCAGCACTCAAACACGCGCTTGATGCGGTTCTCGAACCTGGCACCTGGATTGAGTATAAGTCAAGACTCTATCTCTTTTCGCGTGCCTATTATGTCGCATCGGGAAATACCTTCCTGCTAAAGACATTCGACCAAATCCTGAAGGCCAGACTTGATCACAAGTTCGATGGCCATCGCGAAAGCGGATCGGTTGCGGAGATCGTGCGGCGCCACGCGCATGAACAACTCAAAGAAATCTATGCGGCCATTGCAAGCGGAGATGAAGCCGCGACAAAAGCTGTCACGCTCAACTATCTCGTCCGTATTGCCGCATCCAGCGGGTTGAGCTGATGCCGTTTTTATCACCCTTTCTTTCAATTGAACCCGTCATCGTCTCGCCGGAGACAATCGAGCATGGCAATGGGCGAACGCTCTTGTTGGTTGTTGCCCACGCAGATGATCCGGCTTTCTTTGTGGGCGGTGTCTTGCCGATGTGGGCCGATGCGGGCTGGAAGATTGTCTGCCTTCGCGTAACTGATGACCGGTGGGATTCTGTGAATCTGGCCGAAAGCGAGACGATTGCGCGAAATACCTCCGAGTTTCGCATTGCTGCACGCCATCTTGGTATTGCCGAGATCCATGACCTCGCCTGGCAGACCGATGTTCTGGGCGATGCTTCACGCGTCAAACTGCGCGAACGAATCATCCATGCCATACGGCGTTTTCGCCCCTTTGGACTCGTGACTTTTGATCCTGAGTCTATGTTTTTTGAGGACAATCTCGATCACAAAGTCTTGGCTGAGGCGGTGGACGAGGCCTCTTGGACCGCAAAATTCGACAAGCACCACCCCGAGCATTTTGTCGAAGGCCTTGCGCCACATGGCGTAATCGATCGGTGGTATTTCGGGCGGGCCGTTGTTTCTGTCACCCACGTGTTTGATACTTCTTCTACTGCAGCGCGGCAGTTGGTAGCTATTCTGAGCCATAGAACCATGCTTGAAAATATCAGCCACCAGTTTGCGCTTCAGGCGCGCACGTTGGGCACCTTTTCACACCTTGTCGAACGTGCACTAGCGGGTGAACATGGCCCACTCTTCGAAACACTGCTGGTGCAATCGGCTTCGGCAAAGGGCAAGCCGTTTGGTCTATCTTGCGCCGAGAACTTGCGCCTCAACCGCGCTGTAATTCCCGATCAACAACTGACTTTACCGAAAATCCTGTCGTGAGTGACAATTAACCCGAAAGTGATAAAACAATGAGTGCCGAAGCGAGATTGAAGTCCCTGGGTCTGGAACTGCCACCATTGCCCAAACCAGGCGGCAACTATATTCCCGGCACCCTACACAATGGTATTCTCTATTTGTCCGGTCAGGGCCCGATCCTTGCAGATGGGAGCCTTGCCACAGGCGTCGTGGCAAAGGACGTGACGATTGATGAGGCAATACCCATGCCCGACGCACAGGCCTGGTGCTTCTCTCCGCGGCTCGACATCTCCTCGGATCTCTCGACAGGGTAGAGCGTGTTCTGAGCGTCTTCGGCATGGTGAATGCGGTGCCGGGCTTTGGCGAACACCCCAAGGTGATCAATGGCTGCTCTGACCTATTGATCGAGGTGTTTGGTGAAAGCGGCCGCCATGCGCGCGCTGCTGTAGGAATGGGCACATTGCCAGGCAACATTCCAGTGGAGATCACCGCCATTATGGCGGTGAAGCCATGAGTGTCTATGAAAAGCTCGGTGTTCGCACCGTCGTCAACGCCAAGAGCAATGCCATCAGACTCTCCGGCGGCATCATGCGGCCGGAAGTTTCGGCCGCCACGGTCGAGGCATCGCTGCAATGCGTTGATATGGCAGAGTTGCAAGCCGCAGCGTCAAAGGTGATTGCGAAAGCAACTGGCGCGGAAGCAGGCTATGTTGCCTCGGGCGCAGCCGCCTGCCTGATGCTCGGCGCAGCGGCCTGTGTCGCTGGCATGGACTACTCTGCCGTTGCATTCATGTTTTTGTAGTGATTCCACACGTGCGAATTAGAAATTTCCGTTGCCTGCAAGATTTAAATTTTGAATTCAGACTTTTAGATGCCGCATATATGACTTATCAATTCCTAAAACGCTTCAGTCGGTCTATCCGCTTCTGGCCATCCGGCGTGCCCCTCATGTCAAGAAAATCAGTGAAGGTAAAAACGCAGATTCCATCAGCTTCACTTGCTTCGACAGATTCTACAGTTTCGAGGAACTCCTCCGTGGAAATCGATTCAGCACGACCTCTCTTACTGTGCATGCCGTTGGTGTAAAGTGCACGGCATTGCACCGTTGAGACAGTCGTAACTCCAGTCCGGCGCTTCACATCAGTAGCAATAGCTCCTGGCCAATCAGTGCCGCGACGCAATATCTGATGATACGCCATCACCTCAAACAGGTCAGTAACTTTCCCAAGGCCAACGATGCTTTGTCCAAATACCTCTTCAACCGCATTGTCAAAATCGGTTGGAAGGAAAGGAAGTGTATTGATGGCAATTTTTATGTCAGGTTTGATGGCTGAAACAGAACTGCGGATGGCCCGAACCGCACGATTGGTCATCTCACATTTCCAGTCGCGCCAAGAAACGCGATGCTGTGCTGCAATCAGATGAGCGGCCATGCGGGGATTATCAATGGGCAGATCAGCGCCAGTTTCATTGCAGAATCTGCCAAGCGTCTCGGGTCCGAAACAGTATTCAGGCATAGAGCTTCGTTCGACGTCGGGCAACCAGGTTTCCCAGAACCCTGGCCAGCGTATGAAACCGAGATGAATGCCGTCGGGTTCCAATGCCTTTACCGCGACTTCCAGCAGTCCAGTTTTGTGGGAGATGTTCTCGCTTCGGTCGGGTGGCAATCCAATGTACCAGTCGATTGCGCGTTCGCGATTGCCAAACTGGTCAATCGGCAGAAGTTCAGGATGTGTCGAGATGTATGCGGGATCAAAGCCAAAATTCAAGCAAGCAAAATATGCTATTCTGCGGCTCTTGAGTGCATCCCGAAACTTGCGGTCGTCCAGATTTTCAAAGCGGGCAATCTCAGTTGAGGTCACCGCGCTTTCGATTGCGGAATCTTGCATCGGCAGCAATCGCCCTTGTGTCAGCACAAAAGTAACACCCATCTCTGCAAGAATGTCTGCTGCCTCTTCAGGCTCCAATTTGTATCGGAGATACCAGATGCTATCATAGATTTTCATTCCAACACTGGGGTTGAACATGAGCTAGACCTGCTTTCAAACTTGGATAAAGGCTGGCCAAGGCGGAACCCTAGCCAGCCATTGAGTTCAGTTACCACTCGCCCTTGAATTCATCGACATTCTTGGCTGTGATCTTCGGCATCGGAATGATGTAGCGTTTTTCCGCGAGCGTTTCGCCGTTTGCGAGTTTCAGCGCGAGTTCCAGGGCCTGTTTTGCGTCAGTAGTTGGCGACTGGTCCATTGTCCCATACATGAGGCCGTCGCGAATGGCCTTTAGGCCATTTTTGGTTCCGCCAGTGCCCACGACTTTGATATCGCTGCGGCCAGCCGACTTGAAGACTTCGGCTGCTGCGGCTGCAAGAATGTCGTCGTGTCCAAAGACACCCATGAGTTTGTCACCATGTGTTGTCAGAAACGCCTGCGCAACATCCTTGGCCTTCACCGGATTCCAATCAGCCGTTTGAGAACCAATAATCGTTATCTCAGATTTGAGTTTTGCCAGGCTATCCTTGAAACCTTCATTCAGGAGACGTGTCGTGCTCTGGCCGGGAGTACCCTCGACGACAGCAATTGCTCCTTTGCCGCCCAAGGCTTCATTCATCAACTCGGCTGCAATCACGCCCAAGGTATAATCGTCGGGCCCGGAAAAACCGGCCAATAGATTTTGGCCCGCCTCGTCTGGGAGGTTGGATACGGCGAGTATCGGTATTCCAGCTTCATGCGCGAGTTTTAGGGCTGGAATAACCGCATTGCCGTCAAGTGAGGTAACGAGCAGTACATTCACTTTCCGATTCACTAGTGTAGCAATGTCAGTGCTTTGCTTGGCAATGTCGCTGTCAGCGCTGAGTGTAATCAGTTCGACACCATCCTTGCCTTTAACGGCTTCTTTTAGTGCATTGGTAACGGCAGCAATATAGGGCCACCCAAGATCAGGTTGGGAATGACCGATTACAATCGTGTCAGCCACAGCTGGGACGATCAGCATTGCAAGGCCCAACGACCCTGCCAGGAAGTTCTTTAGTGATTGTGTTAGACGAGACATAGTGTGTCCTTTCCTACCTTGTCAAAAAACCAACCGGCACGCCGGTTTCGACGGCTTTTCTTTTGTTAGCGCTGCCGCAAGCGTAACAACATGCCTTCCGAAATCACCAAAGCGAGCAATATCAAACCGATAGTCATTCGCTGGTAGTAGGAGGGCACGTCGATTAGATTCATTATGTTGATTAGACATCCGATGAAGACGAGGCCGACAAATGCGCCCGCAATCGACCCTTCGCCTCCTTTGAGCGTTGCACCGCCGATCAAGGCGGCCGAAGCAGCTGTCAACGCGGTCGTTTCACCAATTATGGGAGACCCCGTTCCGAGCCGGGCAGCGAGTAGAAATCCGGCAATGCCCGCGAGGACGCCGGAAATCAGATAGCACTGTGTTTTGATGCGGCGAACCCGAAGGCCCATCATCGCAGAAGCGCTCTCTTCGGCACCGACTGCATAGGCATGTCGACCCCAAGGCCTATGATTGAGAACGATATGCGCAGTGACCATAATAGCCACCATGATCATGAATGAGTATGGAAGAGGTTGGCCCTGGCCTATATGGAGAAACTGATCGTCCAGACTGACAACGGGGCGCGTATTGGTAAAAGCTAGCGTAGCGCCGCGTACCATCACCATTACTGCAAGTGTGGCAATAAACGGATTGATTGCGAGGCGTGTTACGAAAGTTCCATTAAGGAGCCCGGCAATTCCACCCACAGCTCCTGCACCAATCATTGCGGGTAGAATGCCGTGGGGCAGCAGTGTCACAGCCGCGACCCCACCCATCGCGAGCACCGCACCAACGGAAAGATCAAAACCACCGGATATCATCACAATAGTCATACCTACGACCACAATGCCGTCAGTT
>Ga0163144_10022217_pt1 | contig 12580 bp, 2 predicted proteins | sample OliLak19BULKMAT1_FD_123175 | JGI IMG/M metagenome (GOLD analysis project Ga0163144, IMG submission 123175) | Freshwater microbial mat bacterial communities from Lake Vanda, McMurdo Dry Valleys, Antarctica - Oligotrophic Lake LV.19.BULKMAT1 | ecosystem: Environmental > Aquatic > Freshwater > Lake... | reverse complement strand
TGACGCGGCGTCGGGATATAAAACGGCTGCCGATAGGCAAGCTGTCCGGGCGGGTATGAGCCGAACGAGCGATTGGTCCCGAGGTCGCCGTAATTGATATAGTCGAGAAGCTGCCGCGCACCGCCGAGGTCGCGGGAAAGGACCACGGCGCCATTGGTCGGGTTGAGCCGGAAGGCGGCATGCAGGTTCGTGCCGGCGGACTCGCCGGGCTCGCCATCCGCCCACACCAGCAAATAATCGCCGCTGCCGATCAGGGTGCCCGCCGGGAAAAGCCACTGGCCGAGATTGGTATAGCTGTTGGCCAGGGCGACGCCATCGAGGCTAATCGAGGCGGGCCCGCTGTTGTGGATCTCAATCCACGGATCGAACTCGCCAAAATTGTCCGCCAGCGTCGAGGTGTTCCGCGGCTGGATTTCGCTCAGCCAGAGCAACGGGAACGGATCCAGTATCCCTGGCTTGGAATTGGCCGCGCCCGGCGTGGGGGCGCGGCTCGAAACGGGTTCGAGCCGGGCGACAAACAGGCTGTTGAGCCGCATCGTCAGGTTGGTGCCGCTGGCGCCGTTAAAATACCAGAAGCTCAAGGTGTAGGTGGTGTTCAAGGTGAGCGCGGGGAAGTCCTGATAAAAGGTGGTTAACGACGAGGCCCCGGGCGCGATGACCAGGTGCAGGCTGCCGTTGCCGGAATTCACCGGGGCATTGGTGATGACCGTGTTCGCCGCCAGCGGCCCGCGATTCCACGGTGGCGTGAGGGCGGTTTCAAAACCCGGGTTGGCCAGCACATTGACGCCGACGCCCGGCACCGTCCCGGCCACCAGCGAGACATCATCAATATAGATGTCGCCGCCGGCGGCTTCGAAAAACCAGGATAACCGCGTGGGCCCCGAGGCGCCCACGCCCGCGGTGTAGGTGAAGAATTTCCAGCCGCTCCCGTCGCTCCAGTTCGCCACCCGATTATTGTCCTGGGCCGCATCGATCAATTGCAACGACGCCCCCTGGCCATCCGCGACCCCGGGCCAGGGCGGATCATCGTCGTAACTGACGATGTCCACGACGACATCCTGCGCCGGGGTCGCGCCCGGCTGGATCAGGGTGAGGGTCTCGCCCCCGTCATCCAACTGACCGTCAAACTCGCAGGCCACCGGCGTGCCCCAGCCATAGGCCGCCCCGTAGGCCGCGCGATTCTTCGTGACGACGAGAAACCCGCGACTGGTCAGGACCGTGCCTTCGGGGAAGGTGAAACCCAGCCCGTTGATCCGCCACCCGGAAAGGTCAAACGCGCTGTTGGTCGAGCGATTGAACAATTCCACGAAACTCGATTCCGGAACCAATGGGTTGTACATGATTTCGTTGAAGACCACATTGCCCACCGGCGACTCCGCGGTGCCGGTGGCATTGACCGACACCATGCGCGTGGCGTTGGTCTGTCCGGCGCGATCGAGGGCGGCCACGGCGAGCTGTTGGTTCCCGGCCATCACCGGCACCACCACGGTCCAGTTGCTGACACTCGTCCAGGTCGGCGGATAGGCCACGCTATTGAAGGTGATGGTGTGAACGGTGACGGGCGCCGTGCCGCTCAGGATGATGAAATTGCGGTTGGTCGTGATATTGGTGCTGCCGGTAATGGCGAAATTCGCGGCCACCCCCGCGAGCTGCGAGAGCAGGAAGGTCCGCCGCTGCGAAATCCAACTCTTGATCGCGGCCGGTCCATTGACCGCGATGCCGCTGGCCTGGAACGCGGCATACTTGGCGTCCAGGATCGCGTCCAGGAGCCCGCCGTTGCCGGTGTTAAAGAAGCTGTTCACGCCCTCGGAGAGCGCGCCCCAATAAAGCCGCCGCCATCGGGGGGTGGCCTGGATGCGGTTCATCTGGACATCATTCAGCACGGGAAACAGCGGGTCAGTCACCGGATCATTGAACACGCCCAGGCCCACGTCGAAATCCCAGCTCATCAGCTTCCAGGTGTCCCGTTCCGGCTTGTAGAGATACGTGTTCTTGGCGTTCGGATTGCCGAAGGCATCCCAAAAAGAGGAAAGATCATTCATGGCAAAGGTCCGCATCCAATGCTCCATGTCCGCGAGGCATTCCATGGCCGAAATAAACGTGTTGGTCGGGGCATTGGCCGCATCGACCAGCGCGTAGAGGTCGGTGAAATCGTTGGCGGTGCCGTGGGTGGCGCGCGGGCGCCAGGTCCAGCGGTAACGCGGCGTTTTCTTGACTCCCCCTGTGGTGGTAAAGAGCTCGAGCGAATTCAGGTCAAGACAGCCTGTTTCACGATCGCCCCCGTCATTGAATTCGTCCCAGCAATCGGTCTTGAGCAAGGTCCCTTCGCTGTCGTTCGAAAACCATTCCTCCACCGTCGCGCCGCTCGGTTGCTGGACGTCATCCATGATCGCGCCGCGACGCACCCCGTTGAAAAACATGACCACGTAGCGCCGATACATGTTGGGCAGCCCATACTGTTCCAGGAACCAAAACTGCAACTGCTCCCGCTGGTCGGTGTCGTCGCGCACCGGCCAGTCCATCACCATATGGGTCTCCCCAAGAAACGGATCATCCGCGGGGAAGACAATGTCGTAGCCGCAGAGTGCGCCGTCGGGTGAGTTGTATCCGGGCGAGGTGTAGGAACTGCCGCTGTAGTGGGCACCCACGTTGTAGATGACCCGGTTGGTGTCGAGAACGAAGGTGCCATCAAGGTTTTCGTTGCTGAGTTTTTCCCGCGTCGACCAGGTGTCCCTCTTGGCCTTGGTCAGCCAGAGCCGGTACACCCCATAGCCGCCGGCCGGTTGAATCTCCCCGGTGCGCACCAGGCACTCCTGCGCGGGCGCCTCCGCGGGAAATTGCGTCATGCCCGGCGCCGCGAAGCGATCGGTGGCTTCCACCCGGAAGGCGATGAGCCTGTCCGCCGCCTGCCCCGGGAGGGCGGCCGTATAAATTCCGTCCGCCGCCGTGGCATCGCAGCCCAGCCCATCGTCCTTCATGGGAAGCGTGATCACCACGAGAGAGGGATCGAGCCGGTATTTCAACAGGACGCTTTGCACGCCATCCGGATCCTGAACGCGGGCCGTGATCGTAATCGCCTCGAGGGCGGCCGGCATCACCGGCCGATGGGTGACCTCGCTGATGGCGGGTCCCGCATTGGGAGCCGCCACGCCATTGCGGGCGCCGGGGGTGCCGGGATTGGCCGGGACGGGCAACCGCGCCACCATGTCGAGCCCATTGCCCTTGAGTCGGACGAGGATTTCCGGGTGGCCGCGCAGCCACTTGGCCCGGGCCCGCAGGATGACGTTTGGAGAATTGGCCGGGATGGCAATCGTGAGCGGCGCAAACACCCGGTTCGCCGCCAGGTCGCCCCGATCACTCGCGCGCAGATGCAGCGAACGGGTGCTGTTAAAACCGTCGGCGGATTCCGCGCCGGACTTGCTATGGGTGCCGCCGAAGGTCCAGCCATTGATGCCCGCCTCGAAGTTGGGGTTCGCGACCCGGTTGACGCCCTGGTAGATCACCTCGACGTCATCCACCAACGCCTCGCCTTCCCCCATGATCATGATTTGCACGCGGTCGGCGGCGATGCTGGTGTTGTCCAGCGTGCCGGTGGTGCTGAAGGAAATCCAGGGCGCGTTCGTGGACCCCAGGCTGTCCGCCCAATTGGAGGGAAGACGGTTGTCGCTGTGGGCGTCGATCAGTTCGAGGCTCGCGCCGCCGCCGTCCGCCCAGCGACCCCAGCGCCCGCCATCCGCATAGCGCACGTCATCGACCGGGATATAAAAACGGTTGGTCGAGAACACGCTGCCATTGGTGGTGACCACGAAGTCCGGAATGCTCAGGGTGACCCGATCGCCGCTGTCCGCCAGGCTCCCGGAAAAATTGCCGGCCAGGTTCCCGTTGTTCAGGCCGGGATAATTTGTCAGGAGACGGGAGGCGTTCCGCGCCACCACACAATAGCCCCCCGCCGGCAGGGTCCAGCCCGCCGGGAAGGTGAAGTCGATGCCCGCGGTGAAACGCCAGCCTCCGATGTTCGTGGCGACGGCGCCGCGGTTGTGGAGTTCCACATATTCGTCATCCCCGTCCTCGGAAAGGGGGTGGTACATGATTTCATTGATCACGACGGACCGGATCAGCAGTGGGGCATTGGTGGTGCCGAAGGTGGGAGCGGCCAGTTCATGAAAGGTCGGTGCGCCGTCCGGGAACCGACCGTAGGCCACGCCATTCGCCTGGCCATCGAAACGGAGCGTGTCGAGGACCCGGGTGTTATTGGAATTGACGAGGTAGAGGGTCTCCCCAGCCGCCGAAAGCCCAAAGCCAAGCGTGTTTTGATTGTAGGCCAGGAAACCGCGCGGAGCCAGCGTTGTCCCATTGCCGATGCGAAACTTGTTGGTTTCCGGATCGTCACTCAGCCAGCAGCCCGAGAGATCGACCGGGAACGCGCTGTGATTATACATCTCGACGTAATCGACGGCCGGCAGGTCGGTCTGGGCGAGGATTTCGTTGAGGACGACATTCTCCCGGGGTCCGGTAGGAAGGGGATCGGCGCCGCCCGGCGAACCGCCTTTGGCGGCACTCGGCGCCCAGGCGCGGGCGTCGCTTTCGCCGAAGCTCGGCCGGGCCAGCGCTAGGGAATGGCCCGCGCCATCCGCCGCAATCGGCCAGGGCGCCCGGTCGGAAAAATTCACCTCGAGCACAATCGCGCCCGAGCGTTTGCGAAGCCGCACCGTGCCCCCTTCGTTGGATAGCCGGTTGGTGAACCCGCCGACCACGCCGCCCAAACCATAGACCGCCGTGATGTCCGCGGGCACCGGGGCGATGACGAGATGGCTTTTGCCCTGGATCCGGGTGTTGGGCGGAAACGTAAAGTTGATATCGCCGGTCAGCCGCCACCCGGAAATATCCTCGAAGAAAGGGTTGGAGTTGTAGAGCTCGACGAATTCCAGGACCCGGCCATCGGCCCGGTTGGTCGGGTGATACATGATCTCCGAGAAGGCCAGGCCCGTGCGCCGGCTGGAGGGGCCGGGGATTTCGTAACTGAGCTGGGCCGGGCTGAGGTTCGGGGCGGTGCCGGTGACCGTGAGCGAAACGATGGTGCTGGTGATGGTCCCGAACGGGTTGTTCACCACCACCGCATAACTGCCGGCTTCGGAGGGTGTCGCACAGGCAAAGGTCAGGCTCAGGCCGGTGGCCCCCGGGATGGCGAGGCCGTTATGGATCCATTGATAATTGAGCGGGACCGTTCCGTATCCTTGCGCCGAAAAGAACGCGCCTGCGCCGTAGTTGATCGATTGGCTCACCGGCTGGGAGATGACGGAGGGGGGCGTCCCGGGAGGGGCCAAAAGCTCAGCGGTGCCGCTCAACTCGGCGCGAAAGGCGGTCGGGTTGGGGGTGGTGCCGGCATTGTTCACAATGAAATCCAGCGTGTTGGTGCCTCCCACAAAACCGGAATTGATCGTGAACGGAGCGGAAAACAAGGCAAAATTTCCGTCAAAAGCAAGGCCGGTCGAGACCCCATTGATGAGGATGTCCACCCCGCCGTTATCCGAAGTCCAGCGTCCGGTCAGGACCGCCGTGGTGGGATCCAGGCTGGTCAGGTTGAAGGTGATGCGATAGGTAAAATTGCCGAATGCGCTCCCTACACTCTGGTCCGCCTTCGGCGCGATCCACTTCGACGAGCCGCTGGTGGCCAGCCAGGGCCCCGCGACGATGGGGAACAGCGTGTCGATCACGACGAATGCGTTCGGGCCCGGCGAGGCCGGATCGGAACTCTGGACCAGCCGGTAATGGGGATCGATCGAAGAGTTGGCCAAAACCACTCCGCTGTCATTGACGCCGGTGTTGAATAGGCCCGGAATGGGAGCGGCCGGCGCGACGGTCACGGCTCCCAAAACCAGCACGCAATGAAGGAGGAGAGAAAACGTTTTCATGATACGATAACCCGGGATTATTAGGGAAAAGGCTGGACGAGCAGACGATAACAACATGGCAAACGGGCACATCATCGGCTGGCTATGGTGAACGTCCCCGAACCATACACATCCTCTTCCGGAATGGCAGCTTTTTCGTCACCCATTCGTGACAAAGGCGGCGCTGGTGCCCCGCATCCAACCGGCGGTGGCGGGAAACCGGCTCACACCTGCTTCACCCGCCCCGCTGGCGGGCCTTTCGAAGGGAGGAGGCATCCAGCGATATCGGCGCGAGCATTTGGTAGAGTTTCCGGGCCTCGGCTGTCTGCCCCATCGCATGCAATTGATCGGCCTGCTCCATGATCGTGGTCGCCTTTTGGATCCAGAGGATGCCCGCGGCGGCCTGGCGGGCCTGGCGGATCTCCGCGGCATCCAGATGGGTCCCCGTCGTGCGGGAGGCCAGCAGGTGCAGCACATTCGTGTGATGCCGCAGGCTGAGGGCATGGCCGAGCTCATGGGAGCTGACGCGAGGCAGCGGTTCGTCAATCCCGCCGGGCACGGCGCGCAACGCGGCCGTGTCCTTCACGAACATTGCTTCGCCCAGATAAACGCCGTTCGCGGAGAACTGCTTCACGTAATAGAGATGGAACACATTGCTCGCTTTCGAGGCTTCCGGTCGCAGCTTGAGCAGGAGGGTCAAATCATTGGGGTGGCCCAGAAGCGAATCCAGCTCCGGATGGGCCGCCTCTTCGCGGACCAGGGATTCCAAATAAAACGCGATGCCGGCCTGCGACCAGATGGCATTGATCTTCCTTAATATTCGCGTGATGTCCGGCTCGGTGAGCGTGGTCCCGATGGCGCGCGAGTCCGGCGCGTCCAACAAATGCACGCGCACTGGCGCCACCAGGTAGTCCGGATAGGAAAAGACCGGTCGATCCGCCCCGGCCCGGCCCGTCGCCACGGAAAGCAACAGCCCTCCGCCGGCGAGCATCCAAACCAGGACGGGAATCATGCCGGCAATATGTGGATCGCCCCCGGCGGTCGCAAGGCGATTCCCCCTCCCCGGCAGCCGTGGATCCACCCCGCCCGCGCCCGGGCTGCTCCTTCGGTTTCCGTGCTTCCGTCCGGGGGCGGGCGTGTGTTATTCCACTGGCCACCAGAATGAAGATCGCCCATTCGTCTTGCCTCGCATTTCTTTTCACCCTCCTCATCCTCCCCGCGGGTCGCGCGGAGTCGGAGCAATTCCACTGCGGACACGGCCAGTTCCTCTTCGCCGCGCCCGATGCGTCCGACTACCGTAAATACGCGCCAAGCCGCGAGATTGACATCCTGCACCTCACGCTCGACGTGACCCCGGATTTTCGCAACCGCACCATCCAGGCCCAGGCCACCCTGCGCTTCAAGCCCATTGCCCGGCCCTTCGCGGAACTCAAACTCGATGCCGTCGATCTGCGGGTCAGCGCGGTGACCGCGACCGAAAAAGTCCTCGCCTGGCAGGCCACCGACAAGCAGCTCATCATCACCTTCGCGCAACCGATTGCGCCCGCCACGGAGACCACCGTGACCATCACCTACAGCGCCGAGCCGAAACAGGGGCTCTATTTCCGGACGCGGGAGATGGGCTTTCCCGCCACCGACGAGCATCTGTGGACCCAGGGGGAGCCCACCGAAGCGCGGCACTGGTTTCCCAGTTTTGATGCGCCCAACGAGAAGTTCACCAGCGAAATCACCTGCCGGGTGCCCGAGGGAATGGCCGTGCTGTCGAACGGCCGGCTCATGTCCAAAGAAAAGGAGAACGGCACCGGGTTGGTGGCGGTGCGTTGGTGGCAGGAAAAACCGCACGCCAATTATCTCATCGCCCTTTGCGCCGGTTATTTCAAAAAAGTGGAGGACAAGCATGGGCAGGTGCCGCTCGCCTTCCATGTGCCCGCCTCCCAGATCAACGAAGCCGCCGCCAGCTTTCGCGACACCAAGGACATGATGGGCTTTTTCGAGCGCGAGATTGGCGTCCCCTATCCCTGGGCAAAATACGACCAGGTTTGCGTCGAGGATTTCGGCTGGGGCGGCATGGAGAACACGACCCTGACCGTCCTGAATGATCGCACCCTCTTCCGTGCCGAAACCGAAAACCTCCGTGACAGCCAGGGACTCGTCGCCCACGAACTCGCCCACCAATGGTTCGGCGACTATGTCACCTGCAAGGACTGGTCCCATCTCTGGCTCAACGAAGGGTTTGCCACCTATTACGAAGGCCTTTACGAGGGGCATAAAAACGGTCGCGACGCGTTGCTTTACGTGATGTATTCACGCGCCAAGGGCATCGTGGCCGTGCCCAACGACACCAATGCCATCGTCCGCCGCGATTTTAACCATCCGGAGGAACAGTTCGGCTTCCACGCCTATCCCAAGGGCAGTTGGATCCTGCACATGCTCCGCAGCCAGCTCGGCGACGATCTCTACCGTCGCAGCATCAAGACTTATCTCGAACGCCACGCCCTCGGCAACGTCACCACCGAGGACCTGAATGCAGTCCTCGAGGAATTATCGGGCCGTTCGTTCGATCAGTTTTTCGACCAGTACGTCTATCATGCCCATCACCCGGAATTAACCATCGGCTATTCGTGGGACGAACGGACCAAGGCGGCCCGGCTCTCCATCCAGCAGGTCCAGAAACTCAGCGACGACGTGCTCCTCTTCAACGTCCCGCTGCCGGTTCGGTTCAGGACGAAATCCGGCACGGTCGAGCGAACGCTGAACGTTCGCGAAAAGGCCGAGGACTTTTACATCCCCCTGCCCGAGGCCCCGGAGAGTGTGCGCATCGATCCGGAAATGTCCCTGCTCGCCAAGGTCACCTTCACGCCGCCGGCGTCGATGCTGGACGCGCAACTGGCCGACCCGCGCGACATGCTCGGCCGCCTGCTCGCCGTGGAACAGATGAGCGGGCGCAAGGAGGCCCTCGCCAAGCTCAAGGAGGCGTTGAACAATGATCCCTTTTACGGCGTGCGCCTGGAGGCGGCCCGGTCGCTCCGCGCCCTCCAGACCGAGGACGCCCTCGCCGCGCTGATCGCCTCCACCCAGCAAAGCGACGCGCGGGTCCGCCGGGAAGTCGCGGCCGGCATCGCCGGGTTTTACCGGGAAGCCAGTTATGCGGAGGCGCGACGGGTGCTGACCGAGGAAGAGAATCCGGACATCAAAGCCATCGCGATCGCCGCGCTCGGGACCTACCAGAAACCGGAAGTGCGCGTGACCTTGCTGGAATACCTAAAATCCGATTCATACCGCAACGCCCTCGCCGACTCCGCCATTGGCGCGATGCGCGCGCAGGACGATGCCGCCTACCTGGAACCGCTCCGCGAGGTGCTGGAAAAAAAGGAGAAGGCCTTCACGTCAACCGGATTCGCCCGCGGCATTGACACGCTCGCCTGGCTCGCCCGCAACGAAGCGAAGAAGGAGGCGGTCCGCGAATTCCTGGTGGCCCGGGTGAACCATCCGCGGAAACGGGTCCAGCTCGCCACCATCGCGGCCCTCGGCACCCTGGGGGATCCCAAGGCCCTGGCCGTTTTGGAAAAAGTCGCGAGCGCGCCGAAGGACAGCCCCGAACGCGCGGCCGCGGACAAGGCGATGGCCAGCCTGCGCGACACCCGGAAACCCGGCGCCGAAGTCGGCACCCTGCGCAACGAAGTGCTGACCCTGCAACGCGAGAATCGCGAATTGCGCCGCGAGTTTGACGAGTTCAAGAAAAAGATGGAAGCCACCGGAACCAGGCCCGCCGACCCCAAGGCCGTCAAGACCAAGGCCAGGAAATAATCCTCCCGCCAGGAGGCTTCGAGACAAAAGCATCCGCGCCCCTTTGCGTTTTCTGGTGTCCCTGGTGTTCCTTCATTTCCCTTTTTAGCTTCGCCCCGAACCTTGCACCGGAGCCTTTCGCGGTTGCAGCAGCTTGGCCAGGAGGCCGGTCCAGCCGGTCTGATGGCTCGCGCCGATCCCCCGCCCGTTCTCGCCATGAAAGTATTCATGAAACAGCAGGTGATCGCGAAAATGCGGGTCGGTCGCGAGCTTCGGATGATATTTCAGGACCGGGCGTTGCCCGTCCTCGCCCTTGAGAAACAAACGGGTGAGCCGGCGCGAAAGCTCATCGGCGATCTCCAGGATGGTTTTGAACTGGCCCGAGCCGGTGGGACATTCAACCTTAAAATCGTCCCCGTAATAATGATGGAATCGTTGCAGCGATTCGATCAGCAGGAAATTGACCGGGATCCAAATCGGGCCGCGCCAGTTGGAGTTGCCCCCAAAAAGTCCTGATCTCGACTCGGCGGGCTCATAGCGGACGCTGGTTCCATGGCCGTTCGTGCTGAATTCATAGGGATGATCGAGGTGATGCCGGGAGAGGGCGCGCACGCCGAAGTCGGAGAGGAACTCCGTCTCGTCCAGCATTCGGCGAAGCAGGCACTTCATGCGATGGCCGCGCAGCAGGGAGAGCAGGTGCCGTTCGCAGTCGCCACATTCGTTCCAGCGGGAAACGAGCGCGGCCAGTTCGGGACGATGATCCAGCAGCCAATGAAGGCGCCCGGCGAATTTGGGGAGCTTCTCGAGCAGGTCGGGTTCGATGGTCTCGACCGCGCAGAGGGGAAGCAGCCCCACCAGCGAACGCACCTTCAGCGGCATCATGCGGCCATCCGGCAGGTTCAAGACGTCATAATAAAACTCGTCCTCCTCATGCCAGAGCCCCAACCCTCCTTCGCCAATATTATTCATCGCCTCGACGATGCTGAGGAAATGCTCGAAGAACTTCGTGGCGATGTCCTCGTAGACCTGGTTGTGCGTCGCCAGCTCGAGGGCAATCCGCATCAGGTTGAGCGAATACATCGCCATCCAGGCGGTGCCGTCGGCCTGGTTGATGAAACCGCCGGTCGGCAGCGGCGCACTCCGGTCAAACACGCCGATATTGTCGAGGCCGAGAAAGCCGCCCTGGAAAATATTCCGTCCCTGCGCGTCCTTGCGATTCACCCACCAGGTGAAGTTCAGCATCAGTTTGTGGAAAACGCGCTCGAGGAACACCAGGTCTCCCGCGTCCTCCGGGCGGGAGTGGCGACGCTGCTCTCGGTCCATCTGAAAGACCCGCCAGGTCGCCCACGCATGCACCGGCGGATTGACGTCCCCGAAGGCCCACTCGTAGGCCGGGAGTTGCCCATTGGGATGCATGTACCACTCGCGCGTGAGGAGGACGAGTTGCGCCTTGGCGAATTGGGCATCCACCATGGCCAGCGGGATGCAATGAAAGGCCAGGTCCCAGGCCGCAAACCAGGGGTACTCCCACTTGTCCGGCATGGACAGGATGTCGGCATTGTTCAGATGGGTCCACTCGTGGTTGCGGCCCGACTTTCGATCCGGGGCCGGGGCCGGCTGGTGGGGATCGCCTCGGAGCCAATCCCGCACGCCATACCCGTAATATTGTTTGGACCAGATCATTCCCGCGAAGGCCTGGCGCTGGACGAGACGCGCATCCGGATCCGGGAGTTCGTGCTGCAACGCGGCGTAAAAGTCGTCGGCCTCGCGCCGCCGCTGGTTGAAGAGGTCGTCAAAATCGTGAAAGGTATCGCGGCGAAGCGTCGACGGGGCCGCCCCTTTCCCGCTGCGAGCCCCCTGCCCTCCTTGCGGGGCGGCGCCGGGAGGAAGCGGCGGCGTGGCGATCAGGCGCGACCGGACCCGGGCCGACCCGCCCGCGGGCACCGCGAGTTGATAATGCGCGCCGGCCTTCGTGCCGGTCCGGTGCGGGTTCACCGCCGCGGCATTGCCTGCCACGATGCATTCGTGGAAGGCATCCTTGAAATAGCCCGGGGCATCGTCGTATCCGAAATGACGGCGCACATTCGTCTCATTGTCGCAAAAGAGCAGGGGCGGATGGTCCTCGCAATAAAACTCCCACGTGCCCATCTCCCCATGTTTCGCCCTCACTGAACCCGCCCCCGTGGCGGCGAGCTCCGGTTTCGGCTCCCCATCCTTCCAGGACCAGGTATTGCGAAACCAAAGCTGGGGAATCACATGGATCGTTGCCATCTCCGGCCCGCGATTATGGACGGTGATCTGCATGAGCAGATCTTCCGGGCCCGCCTTCGCGTATTCCACGAACACATCAAAATACCGGTCGTCATCGAACACACCGGTATCGAGCAATTCGTATTCGGGCTCTTCCTTGCCACGCCGCCGGTTCTCCTCGACCATTTGGTCGTAGGGAAACGCGCGCTGCGGATACTTGTAAAGCAGCTTCAGGTAGGAATGGGTCGGCGTGGCGTCGAGGTAATAGTAGAGCTCCTTGACATCCTCGCCGTGGTTGCCCTCCGCATGGCTCAGGCCAAACAGCCGTTCCTTGAGAATGGGATCCCGTCCGTTCCAAAGCGCCAGGGAGAGGCAAAGGCGCGCCTGGTCATCACTGAAGCCAGCCAGACCGTCCTCCCCCCAGCGATAGGCCCGGCTGCGGGCATGGTCATGGGGAAAATATTCCCACGCCGTGCCGTGCGGAGAATAATCCTCCCGCACCGTGCCCCACTGTCGTTCGGATAAATAAGGTCCCCAGCGGCGCCACGGTTCGGTCCGGGCGTTGGCCGCGGCCAGGCGAAGCGATTCAATATCGGTGTTCACGGCACGGTTGATTTGGTTCGGTCCCCTGATCTTGTCGATTTCCTCATCCT
>Ga0163144_10022216_pt1 | contig 12581 bp, 10 predicted proteins | sample OliLak19BULKMAT1_FD_123175 | JGI IMG/M metagenome (GOLD analysis project Ga0163144, IMG submission 123175) | Freshwater microbial mat bacterial communities from Lake Vanda, McMurdo Dry Valleys, Antarctica - Oligotrophic Lake LV.19.BULKMAT1 | ecosystem: Environmental > Aquatic > Freshwater >... | reverse complement strand
GCATCCGCTCAACCGTTCCGTGCGGCGTTTCTACTCCGTCATAGGCGACGGAACCAACCACGACAATCGACATATCCTGTTATTGTACTGGCAACCGCAGCAAAGCGACACATCCCGGCCCGTTCCGATTCTCGAGCGTCAGCGATCCGCCGTGTCCTTCCGCGATCTGACGGCAGAGGACGAGGCCGATGCCGCTTCCGGACGGTTTCGTCGTAAAAAACGGCACGAAGAGATTGGTGGTGGCCGCAAGGCCCGGGCCTTCGTCCTCGACGCGCAACTCCACTTGCCACGGTGCCAGTTCCCAGCGAATGCGGACTCCGCCGCCGGTCTCTCGCGCCGCTTCGACGCCGTTCTTCACGAGGTTGATCAACAACTGCTCCAACTGGTCGGCGTCGGCCTGGACCGTGATATCGGGTCCGCCGACAATCTCCACGGGCATGCGGACTTCCATTCGTACGATGCGTTGCACGAGTTCCGAGAGCCGGACGGGCGCCAAGGCCGGACGGGGGAGCCGGGCGAATTTGGCGTAGGCGCCCATGAATCGGGCGAGCGATTCGCTCCGGGCCGCTATCACGCTCAGGCCGCTCTGCATGTCTTCCCGCCAGTCTTCTGGAAGCGGATCCCGTTTGGCAATCGTTTCGAGCGAACCGGCGATGGATTTAATGGGGGCGAGGGAGTTGTTGAGTTCATGCCCCAACACCCGGACCAGGCGCTGCCAAGCTTGCAACTCTTCTTCCCGCAATGGCCGCGTCAGGTCCGTCAGCACGAGCAAGCGATGCGGCAGGCCACCTTCGCGAAACGAACTGCGGCTGATTCCCCACCGGCCGGAGCCGCCCGGGAACACCCGTTGCACGGTCTTGACGGTCTCGTCGTCGAGGTATTCGGCGAGGCCTAACTCGCCGGCTTCGAGTTCCAGCATTCGCTCGGACGTCTTGCCGAGAAGGCGTTCGCCGGCGCGATTGACGAGCCGCAGCTTCTGCTTTTCATCGAACGCAAAGATCGACACGTCGATCTCTTCCATCACCTTGCGCAAGAGCGTCGTCGCTTCCAGCGCGCCAAGACGTTGCGACCGCATCGTCGCCCCCATCGCGTTGACCTGTTGCATGACTTCGGCGAGCGCGTCCGTACCCGCGGCACCGGTGGCCCGGATGGAGTAGTCCCCTTCCCGGATGGCTTCGAGGAGATTCGAAACGGTCCGCAAGGGCGAGGCGATCCTCTCGCGCACGGCGAGACCAAACCCCAGCCAGGCCCCGCCAATCACGAGTCCCAACGTCCACATCACCTTCGGGGAGTAGTCACTCGTTGCGATCACCCAACCCGCGAAGAGCACGGCCGGGATCCCAGCGGCCAGCGCCAAACCCTGCACCGAGCCTTCGTGCGAAAGCTTAAAGGCCATAGCGTTCCAAGCGCCGGTAAAGGGCGCTTCGACTCAGGCCGAGGGCCCGCGCCGCGTGGCTGACGTTGCCATCGTGGCGGGCCAGCGCCTTCTTGATCAAGAAACCTTCGACGTCTTCGAGGCTCATCTCCTCCAACCTACCCGTTCCCTCGCGAGCGGCCCGCACGGCCAGGTCGCCGACCCGTATGAGATGGTCCTGGGCCATCAGCACGGCACGTTCGATGACGTGATTCAACTCGCGGACGTTGCCCTGCCAAGCGTTCTCCAGCATGAGTTTCGCGGCCGCCGGCTCAAAGCCCGCCAGGTGCTTCCGATAGCGTCGGGAGTGCGTCGCCAGGAAGTAGGCGGCCAGATGAGGAATGTCCTCTTTCCGCTCGCGCAGGGGCGGCAAATGAATTTCAATCGTGTTCAGGCGAAACAGCAGATCCTGCCGAAACCGATTCTGGGCCACCTCCTCTTCCAGGTGCGCGTTTGTCGCCGAGATCACCCGCGCATCGACCCGCTTGGTCTTCGACGAACCCACCCGCTCCATCTCGCCGATCTCGAGCACCCGGAGCAACTTGGCTTGCAGGTTGTACGGGACATTCGCGATTTCATCAAGGAACAGCGTCCCGGTGTCGGCCAACTCGAACCGGCCGACTCGTTCGACCTTGGCATCGGTGAAGGCGCCCTTCACGTGCCCGAAGAGTTCGCTTTCAAATATCCCTTCGGCGAGTCCTCCGGCGTTGACGGTGATCATGGGCCGATCGCGTCGCAGCGATACGGCATGGAGCGTCCGGGCGACCACTTCCTTGCCGGTGCCCGGTTCGCCTGTGATCAACACGTTCGCATCGGACGGCCCGACTCGAGCGATGAGTTGCAACACCGACTGCATCGCGGCACTTTCGGCGATCATGGCCGGTCGCCCTTCACTTTGCAAAAGCCGATTTTCCGCTTCCAGCCGTTGGCTCTTTCTCAGCGCTTCGCTGAGTTCGATTTGCGTCCGCACGATCGCGAGCAGCCGGGCGTTGTCCCAAGGCTTTTGGACGAAATCGCGGGCGCCGTGGCGCATTGCTTCGACGGCCAGTTCCACGCTGCCCCAGGCCGTCATCACCACCACCGGCAGTGCCGGATCCTTCGCCGCCAACTGCCGCAACACGTCCAGCCCTTCCTGCCCCGACGTCGTATCCCGCGCGTAGTTCAAGTCCATCAGGAGGATGTCGTACTCGCGAATTTCGAGCGCCGCCAGAATCGCCGCGGGCGAGGCGGCCGTTTCGATCAGGTACCCTTCGGCTTTCAACAGCAACCGAAGCGCGGCCAAGACATCGGGCTGATCATCGGCGATCAGAATTCGAGGAGCGTTAGGCTTATTCACTTCCTCTCAGAATCTGCAATTGGGGGGCCAGGATGCAAATGACGTAAATCGAAGAAAATACGTCCGGGCGGCGAGAGCTCCCGTCCGATAATGGGACGTCGCCGTCCCGCTACCGCGCACCCTCCTTGCGGATGTAGATCGTTCCGTTCATCGACCGAAACGTGATTTCTGGTCCGCCACCGTTCACTTTGCCGGTCATCGTCTTGTCGACCTGCACCCGGAACCGGGGCCGGCCTTCCGCACCGTTCTCTTTCTTCACGTCGGTCTCGGACGTCAGCGCCATATCGAAATCGGTGTAGACCTTGCCCCAATGGTTGCTGATCTTCAGGTTCGCCGCGATGGCGGCCGGCAGGGTCACGTCGACGGTGCCGTTGAGGGTTGAGAAGGACATCGGCTTATCCGGCGTGACCTTTTTCAGCGAGACCACGAGCCGCCCGTTTAAAACGTGCGCGACCACCGTGCCGCTGACGTCTTTTAGATTCACCGCGCCGTTCACGCTATCGACGTCAATGTCGCCTTCGACGCTTTCTACGTTGATCCCTTTTCCGTTAACGCTCCGCAAATTGAGCGACGCCCGGCCGGGCACCCAGATCTCGAGGTCGCTATTGCGACTCATCGCGGAGGTGGTGACGCGGACGACGTTCCCTTCTTCTTCCACGTTCATGCCGCTGCTTCCGCCCATAATCTGGCGCATGCCATTCGGAGCCGCCTCCGCCTTCGGCTTGGATCCGCCACCGACTTCGACGATCACGTCTTTGCCGGGATGCGTATGCACGGTGATCGAACCATTGAGCGTACTGGCTTTTACGAGGGCCGGGCGGGACGGGTCGCTGAGCGGCACCGTAATCTTCTCCGCCCAAGCAGCCATGCCGCAGGCCAATCCCAACATCCAAATTCGCTTTCTCATTTCGCTTATTTTCCAAAAGAATGAATCAATATTTCGCTATTGAGCCCGCTGAGGGCGAACAGCGGCCCACCTTTGCCCACTCTGGTGGCGGCCTTGCCGTCGGACCGGTAGACCCACTTCGAGCCGCGTTTCTCGCCCGCGCCTTCGGCACTTGTTGGCCGGGAACTCATTTCAAAATCGGAGTAGATCTTGCCGTTCATCGTCTTTAAGTTGAAGTCGGCATCGAGACCCAGCCGCAGCCACAACTCGATTTTTCCGTTGATCGTTGTGAACGAAACGTTGTTCTTCGGGTTGTCGACATAGGTCGCTTGCAGCGAGCCGTTGACCGTCTCTACGGTCCCCGCGCCGGCGGCCTTATTCAGCGCTACCTTGCCGTTGACGGTCTTCAACTCGTACTCGCCGTGAACGTCGTCGACGGTGATCTCTCCGTTCACATTGCGGACGACGAGCCGAACATCTCGCGGCACGGTGACCGTGAAGTCGTGCTCGATCTTCTGCCCTTTCTCCCATTCCCGGTCCCGCTTTTCGACCTCGGCTTTCACCCCTCCGCCCGACTCCGTGAAACGTAGTTTTACTTCGTCCTTCAATCGGACAAGGCCTTCCGGGGTACGCGCGTCCAGGCGCTGTTCCACGTGAAAGCCCACCGCGTTCCCCGCCGCGCCGTTCACGCGAATGAAGCCCGAAATCCCTCGGATCTCAACCGTCCTCTGTCCAGCGGGAAGCGTAAAGCTCCCGTCGATCGTCAGCCGATCTTCGCCCCAAAGCGCGAAGGCGTAGAGCAATCCTACGGCGATTTTCATTGCCAATTCTCCTGTTTCAAAGCCCGTTCAATGTACTGCTTCACGGTGGGATCCAGCTTCGGATCGGTCTGTAAGGCCTCAACGCCTTTTCGCTCGCGCGCCGCCAGCAGCAGGTCGATACCGGCCACCTGCACCAACGGAGAACTGTCGTTAACGAGCAGTTCCCGAGCCGCCTGTTTCACCACTTCAGTGCGAGCGTAGCGCCGGAGCGCATCGGCGGCAGCGAGGCGAACATCGACGCTGGAATCCGTCCGCAGTGTTCTTGTCAACGCGCCAATCACTTCGTCATCGGGCTTGTCGAGCGCCGCCGAGTAGCGGATGCCGCGGAGCCGTTCGCTCGCCGATTGCTGTTCGAGTAGCGACAACGCGACCACCTCGCGCAGTCCGCGGACCTCCTGGCGCAAGCCGCTGACGTCTCCGCTGGTCGTCCGTCCGGCGAAAAAGCTGACGACCAGCGCGGCGGCGACGGCGGCCCATTTCGGCCACTCTTGTCGCTTCGGTTTGGTCGCGTCTCTCAGCCGTTGGCGGAACCGCATCGGCATTCCGGCGTCGGGCGTTTCGTCCCGCCACGCCCCCATCCGCTCCCACATGGCCACCGTCGATTGGCACTCGGCGCAAACGGCCAAGTGCGCCTCCAACTCCGGATTCGACGCGCCTTCGAGATATTCGGCCAGTTCAACCTCGCGTTCCCGACAAGACATGTTGCCCTCCTGATAACCGCTCATAAATCCCTCGCAACTGCTGCAGCGCCCGAAACACCCGGACCTTGATTGTCCCGGCCTCGACGCCCAATAACTCGCCAATCTGTTCGTACTTCATTCCCTGATAACGGCTCAGCACGAGCAGCTCCCGCTTGTCCGGCGGAAGTTCTTCGAGCGCGCGCCGCACCAGGTCTCGTTCCTGTTCCTCTTCATAGCCGGCCGACTTCGGGGCCGGCACATCGTAATCCGGGGTCATCTCGGTCTCCCATTTCTGTTTTCTACTGTGATCGATGAAGGAGTTCCGGGCGATCCGATACATCCAATTGGTAAATCGCGCGTCCGCTCGCCAGGTGTCTCCAGCTCGCAGCATGCGAAAGAAAACCTCTTGCGTCAGATCTTCACTGAGGTTTCGACTACCCCCGAGGCGAAGAAAATAGCGAAACAGAGCCGCGTGGTGACGGTCGAACAACACCCCGAGCTTCTGGGTATCACCCCGCCGTACCGCGGTCATCAACTCTTCGTCTGTGTGTGGCGGCCCCAAATTCAGTCTCTGCCTATCCTACGCAGTAATTCGCCAATCGTTACAGGTCCAGTGCAGAATGGTTCTATGTCCAAAATGCTCGACGAGATCCGCCAGCAACCCGCGGCTCTTGAACGCACGTTTCGTGCCGAACTGCGCTCTATAGAAAAGTTGAAGAAGTACTTCGCTACGCGGCGCCCCAAGTTCATCGTGTTGTCGGCCCGGGGTACGTCGGACAACGCGGCCCAATTCGGCCGATATTTGCTGGAGATTTCGACCGGTATCCCTGTCTCGCTGGCGGCTCCTTCGATAGTCACGCTGTACGGTGCCCCGATGGCGTACAACGAAGATACGCTCGTGATCGCCATTTCGCAGTCCGGCGAATCGACCGATACGAACCTCGTGCTGGAACGAGCGAAGGCGGCGGGAGCGTTCACGATCGGAGTGACGAACGAGCCCGACAGCTCACTAGCCAAGATGGCGGAACACGCGTTCCTGGTTCGCGCCGGACGCGAGAAGAGCGTGGCGGCGACGAAGACGTACACCGGCCAAGTGTTGGCGATGTACCTGATCGCCTATGCCCTCGGTGCGCCGGTGGATCTCGACGAGATTCGGCAACTGCCCGAGCATGCCAATGCGGCGCTGAGCCTGTACCCGCAGATCGCCGAACGCGCGATTCGCTATCGGTTCATGGAGCACGTCGTCGTCGTCGGCCGGGGCCTGAATTATTCAAACGCCTTCGAATTTGCCCTGAAAATGATGGAAACCTGCTACGTCGTCGCCGAGCGCTTCTCGTCGGCCGATTTCCTGCACGGCCCGATCGCGATGGTCGAAGCCGCGTTCCCCGTGTTCCTGTTTACTCCGAGCGGGGTCACGTGGCCGTCGATGCACGAGATGCTCGAAAAGCTGACCGGTCTGCACGCAGAAACCATGCTGATCACCGACCAGAGCAATGCCGCCGCGGCGAATCTGAAAGCCAGTCGTCCGATCGTTATCCCGGCGAAGCTGGGCCGTAAGAGAGCGCTACCCGAGGAGCTGTTCACGCCCATCCCTTACATCATCCCCGCGCAGTTGTTCGCGGAGTGCTTGGCGTCGGAAAAGGGATTGAATCCCGACCAGCCGCGGACGCTTTCGAAAGTGACGCGGACGCTTTAGCCCTGCGCCATTCGATCAGCCCACCGCAAGAAGCGCCAGAGCTCCTTGCGGTGGGTCCAGGCGAAGGCGAAGAAGTCGCGGAAGCCGATCGACTCCGCGTGAACGCCCCAATATGTTTCGATGCGCCAAAGGATGTACGGGCTGGCCCAGGGCCGCAGCCGATAACCCTTCGAGGTTCGCCACAAGTACGTCACCACCGTTAGAGCACCGCCGAAATCTTAGTGCCGGCGGCGGTTGCGTAGTAGCCGCTGCGCGTCCGAACGGTGGGGCTGCCGGGAGCCTTCACGGCAATGCGAACTTGGCGGAATACGCCGTCGTCGGGCTTGGTCGGATTGTAGGCGATGATGTACTGACTCCGGATTTCCTTGGCGATCGCGATGGCCATCGCCTCGACCGCTTCGAGCGTTTCTGGAAAATGGGCGACGCCGCCACTCTGCTTGGCCAGCATCTCCATCGCTCGTTTGGCGCGCTTGGCCTCGCGAGGACGCTCGTCGTTCAGAATGCCGATCGCGAAAATCAGCACCTCCGTCCGCTGCGCCTTGCTCAGCAGTTTCTCCATCGTGTTCACATCGCTCGAAGCGGTGTCGTCGCCGTCGGTCACCACGAGCAGAACCTTCTTGTCCTTCTTGCCCTTGTCCTTGATGTGATCGAGCGACATGGTCAACGCGTCGCGCATCGCCGTCCCGCCGCGCGAATCGATCCGATTCAGTCCAGCTTCCATCTTCTTGACGTCGCTGGTCATCGGCACGTCCAGGTAGGCGTCTTCGTTGAAGTTGACGATGAAGACTTCGTCGAACGGATTCGAGGCCTTCACGAGCTGCACGGCCGCACTCTCCACCCGCTTGCGTTTCGCCCGCATGCTACCGGAGTTGTCGATCACCAAACCGAGCGATACCGGAACATCTTCGCGCTTGAAAATCTTGATCGCCTGTTCAACGCCGTCTTCGTAAACCTTAAACGCATCGCGCTTCAGGTCGGTAATAAACGTGCCTTTCTTGTCGACAACGGTCGCATGCAGCAGCACCTCCCGCGTGTCCGAGCGGAAGGTTAACCCTCCGGTATCCTGACCGTAAAGGCCGGTTGCCATCGCGGCGGTGATCGCCTGCGCCAACCGAACGGCGAAAGCTCTTCTATTGAGCGGGAGCATAATATCCTTGACGCCAGAACGGCCGCAGAGGCGGCAATCCTCGCGGTTGCACGAGCTTTACTTGAACCCGACGGTACTTTCCATCGCGGTTCCCATTGGTGGGGACGTAGCCGATCACGTACTGGTTCCGCAACTCCATGCCGATCTTGCCCGCCACGTCCGGTAAGTCGTTCAAGTTTTCAACTGGAAAATGGCGTCCGCCCGTCTGTTCGGCCATTTCGTTCAGCAATCCGGGGCCGGACAGCTCTTCGGCGCTCCGGCTACGGGCCGACACCGGCTCGAAAATTCCGATGGCATAAATCTGCACATCCGCTTCGCGAACCAGATTCTTAATTTCACTCTCGGTGTAGCGGCTGGAGTTGTCCCCGCCGTCGGAGAGGATCAGGATCGCCTTTCGCGTATTCTTCGCCTTCTTCATCTGATTCAGCGCCATATAGACGCCATCCAGGAGTGCCGTCCGGCCTTTGGCTTGGGTGAAGGTCAGCCGATTCTGAATTTCTTCCGTGTTGGTCGTGAACGGCTGCACCAGCTCCGGCCGATCGTTGAATTGAACCAGGAAAAATTCGTCTTCGGGGTTGGCGGTTTTGAAGAATTGAGCGGTGGCCAAGCGGGCTTTCTGAAGCTTCGAGCCCATGCTGCCGCTGGCGTCGAAAACGAGCCCAACGGAGAGCGGGGCATCTTCGCTCGCGAAGGTGGCAATCTTTTGTTCAAGCTTATCTTCGAGCAATTTGAAGTGCTCCGCTTCAAGACCGGTGACGAACCGATTCAACGGGTCGGTCACGGTCACATTGATCAGCACCAGATTCGTGTCGACGCGAATGGTGGCCGGGCGTCCACTCAGTTCTTTATCCTCGGCGCTCGCGGTGGCTGCCTTCTTACGCGGCGCGACCGAATCCCGGGACGAACCCTTGCTGGGGCCACCTTGCTCTGGCGGCTTCTGCGTTTTGTCTCCCGCCAGCGCGACTGTGATCCACAGCGCGCCGGCGGCCGTCACAAGAAGAACGAGCTGACGCAAATTCACGGGGATACCTCTACCAAACGAACCCATTCGCAGTATATCACTCCCCCTTTTCCGGGAACCTTTCCCCAGTTACACTCGTATCAACAACGCAATGGAACTCCGGATTGACGGGCTGTCTAAAACCTACGCTAACGGCGTGAAAGCACTTGACCAGGTTTCGCTCTCGGTGCCTCGCGGCATGTATGGCCTTCTCGGCCAAAACGGCGCGGGCAAGAGCACCCTGATGCGAACGATCGCGACGCTGCAGGACGCAGATTCCGGCTCCGTGCTCCTCGGCGATCTGAACGTGCTGGTGGACAAAGACGCCGTCCGGCAGCGGCTCGGGTACCTGCCGCAAGATTTCGGTGTCTATCCCCGTATCAACGCGGTGGACATGCTAAGCCACCTTGCTCTGCTGAAGGGCATCACGAAGGCCTCGGAGCGGAAGGCACTGGTCGACTCGATGCTGCAGCGGGTTAATCTGTTTGAGCACCGCAAGAAAGCGCTTACCAGCTATTCCGGCGGCATGCGCCAGCGGTTCGGCATTGCCCAGGCGCTGATCGGGAGCCCGCAGTTGCTTATCGTCGACGAGCCGACCGCCGGCCTCGATCCCGGCGAGCGCAATCGATTCTATAACCTGCTGGCGGAAGTGGGCGAGAGCGTCATCGTGATTTTGTCGACGCACATCGTCGAGGACGTGCTCGAACTCTGCAGCAAAATGGCGATCATTCACCAGGGACGGGTGCTTTATGAAGGCGGACCCGAGGCGGCGGTGAGTTCGCTCGAAGGCAAAATCTGGCAGCGCCGGGTTCCAAAGGCGGACCTCAAAGAGATCGAGCAGCAGCATCGGGTGATCTCGAGCAAGATGGTGGCGGGTCAGCCGTTAGTTCACGTCTACGCCGATTCTTCGCCCGGTGAGGGCTTTGAGCCTGCTCGTCCAGGTCTCGAAGACGTTTTCTTTTCCCGCATCGGCGGGTTGGTTTAGGAAACGACTATGCTGCTCGAATTCCTCCGCTTCGAACTTCGCTTTTGGCTCCGCGGCATGATGCTGTGGGTGTTCTTTTTCATCATCGGGACGCTCGTTTTCGCGGCCACCTCGTCGGACAAAATCAGCGTCGGCGGATCGCTCGAGAACACCTTCCGCAATGCTCCGTTCGTCATCCAGAACTTCTACTCGATCATGGGCGTGTTCACACTAATGATGACAACGGCGTTCGTCAACTCCGCGGCGGGCCGGGACTTCGCCTACGGCACGCAGCAGATGATTTTCTCGACGCCGATCACGAAGCGCGACTATCTATTTGGCCGCTTCTTCGGCTCCGTGGTGGTCGCCGTGATTCCGATGCTCGGCATCTCGGCTGGCATCCTGCTCTCGGCCGTTATGCCCTGGAACGACGCCGAACGCTGGGGTCCGATTGTCTTCGCCGCGCACTGGAAAAGCATTCTGATCTTTGCGATTCCGAATACTCTTTTCTGCGGCGCCTTCGTCTTCACGATTGCGGTGCTGACCCGCAGCACGGTCACTTCCTTTCTCGGCAGCCTGTTCCTCCTGACCGGGTTCGTCGTGTCGGAAATCCTGACCGAGAATCTTGACAACGAGACCCTCGCGGGGCTGATTGATCCCTTCGGCGCGCGCACGTTCGAACTGATGACGAAGTATTGGACCGTCGCTGACCGGAACTCGATGACGATCGGCTGGGACGGGATGCTCGTCTGGAACCGTGTGCTCTGGCTCTCAGTCGGGGCGGCGTTATTCGCGTTTGCCTACTGGCGTTTTTCGTTTTCTGACCGCGTCAAGAAGGGCGCTGCGCCCGCCGTCGATGCGCTGTCAACGGCGGAGCCTGTCGCACTACCCGCCGCGCAATTCCGTCACGGCGGCACCGCGGCGTGGGCCCAGTTCGTCGGCCTGTTGAGCTTTGAGTTTTGGGGCTTGGTCAAGACGACGAGCTTCATCGTGCTGCTGGCCGCGGCGCTGCTCAACACCGTCCCCAGCCTTATATTTTCCTCTTCGGAAAGCTACGGCAACACCTTCCTGCCGATCACGTACCGAATCGTCGAGACGATTCAGGGCTCGCTGTATCTCTTCTTGCTCGCGATGATCACTTACTACTCAGGCGTGCTCGTGTGGAAGGAACGCGATGCGAAGATGGACGAGATCACCGACGTCGCTCCGTTCCGGTCAGCCTTGGCGTATGGGGCCAAGTTCGTGGCTCTCATGGGCGTTGTTGCGCTCATCCAGTTGTTGATGCTGGGCGTGGGCGTGGCCTTTCAGAGCTACCACGGATATGGGCGCCATCAGTTCGACCTGTTTCTTTCCGAACTCTTCGTCTACGATTTTTCGCTCTTCTTGCTCCAAGCGGTGCTGGCGTTTTTTGTCCACGTGCTCTCACCGAACAAGTACGTCGGCTACTTTGGCTATCTGATTTTTCTCGTCGCCAACGCCTTCGTTTGGGCACCGCTCAACATCGCCACGCGCTTGGTTCGCTATAGTTCGAGGCCGGAGTACACCTACTCCGACTTCTACGGCTATGGGCCCTTCCTCGCCAACTGGTGGAGCTTCACCGGCTATTGGATGCTCATCGCCGCCGTGCTGGTTTTGCTCAGCGTTACGCTGTGGCCGCGGGGGAAGGAAACGCGTTTGGCTAGCCGGTTCGGTCTGTTCCGCGGCGCACTTCGTGCGGCGACCTTGGTCGCGGCTGGATCCGCCGCCGCCTGGGGAGGCTGGCTTTACTACAACACCGCCGTGCTGAACCCGCTGCTCGGGCCCGAAACCCGCCTGGACCGGCAGGCCGAATACGAACGGACATATAAGCCGTTCGAGAAACTACCCCAGCCGCGAATCACCTCGATTCGCTACGAAATCGACATCTTCCCGGAGCGCCGGGGACTCGTGCTGAAGGGCGATCAGGAGATCGTCAACCCGCATTCCCAGCCGATCAACGCCGTCCATCTGATCGTGGACCGCGACTATTCGAACGAGGTCCAAATCGACGGGGCCACCATCGAGAAGGACGACCCCCGCCTGTCGTACCGCATCTACAAGCTCTCGCCTCCGATGCAGCCGGGCGAGAAACGCCGCATGCGTTTCACGACTGCCTTTGCGCCCAAAGGCATCCAGAATTCGACCCCCGTCGTCGAGGTCACCGCCAATGGGACCTTCTTTAACAATGGCATCACGCCGCAGATCGGCTACCAGGCTGGCGGCGAAATCAGCCAACGCAACGACCGCAAAAAGCGAGGTCTGCCGGAGCGGGAGTTGATGCCGGTGCTCGAGCGGAATTGCACCGCCAACTGCGTGAATACCTACCTGAGCAACAACTCGGATTGGGTGAACGTGGAAACCGTTATCAGCACCGCCGCCGACCAGATCGCGATCGCGCCGGGCACGCTGGAGAAGGAATGGAACAAGGACGGCCGCCGTTACTTCCAATACCGCCTCGACCACGAATCGATGAACTTTTACAGCTTCCTGTCGGCGCGCTACGCCGTCGCTCGCGAAGAATGGAACGGCATTCGGACGGAGGTCTACTACTACCCGGAGCACTCCTGGAACGTCGCAAAAATGATGAAGTCGATTCAGAAATCGCTCGACTACTACACG